>Ga0307470_10000168_pt1 | contig 45282 bp, 46 predicted proteins | sample atmos_gasesAM3C__FD_204565 | JGI IMG/M metagenome (GOLD analysis project Ga0307470, IMG submission 204565) | Hardwood forest soil microbial communities from Morgan-Monroe State Forest, Indiana, United States - atmos_gasesAM3C_05 | ecosystem: Environmental > Terrestrial > Soil > Temperate forest... | reverse complement strand
TCGTACACCAATTGCGTGTGTGTTGCGTTGTCGGCCCCCCCCCCCCCCCCCACTCGCCCCCCCCCCGCCCCACAGGTGACCACACGGGCTCCCAAGTGCCCCTGTGGTCACCTGTGCGCCGTGTGGTTACCACATTGGAGTCTCTAGGAGCGTCTAGCTCTACCAGTAGACAAGGGTAGAAAGAGCGATCGGGAGTGCTATGGCCAAGTGCTATGTACCGATATAGCCCGGCCGGCCCTAACGTTGACCACCGAACGGCGCAGCCCTTCCTCTGCGTCATCACTACCCCGACAGGAGGAGCCCGATGCGGCGTTCCGTCACGCGCCGTGCCGTCCTCACGGCGCCAACACTCGTCGCATCGGGAACTCACGAGAGCTGATACCCGCGCGAGTGAGAGGTCGCGAGACCTCTTTCCCCTCCGCTCGCGCATCCGCGGCGGCCGCGGCCCCACCAGGCACCGCGGCCGCCGCGGAGCTTTCCGCCATAAACGGCCGTATCAGACCGGTTGTGCCCGCAGGAACCGCCCGAAATGGGGCACGGTAAATGCCACCAAGCCCCGCTCCGCGCTATAGATCAGACCCTTCTTGATCAGGCTGTCCCGGGCCGGGGAGAGGCTGGACGGCCGTCGACCGAGCTCAGTCGCCACCTCGGCCGTACCCACCGGCCCATCCCCGAGCGTCGCCATCCCACGCATGTACTCCCGCTCCGCCGGAGTAGCCCGCTCGTACCGGCTGCCGAAGAACCCCACCGCCAGCTCCGCCTCGGCCTCCGGTGCGGCCACCCGAACGTCGGCCGCGGTGATCGGCGAGCCCGGCGCGGCGTCCCAGGTCACCTTGCCGTACGCCTGCACGAAGTAGGGGTAGCCGTCGGCGGCGGCATACAGCGCGTCCAAGGCGTCCGCGGCAAAGTGCACCTGCTCGCGCACCGCCGGGGCGACCAGCGCCTGGTCCGCCGCGGGCCGGTCCAGCCGATCGATCCGCAGGTAGCGGAAGAGCCGCTCGGAGTAGGACTTGGAGCTGGACAGCACCGCGGGCAGGTGCGGCAGCCCGGCGCCAACCACGATCAGCGGTGCGCCCTGCTGGGAGAGCTCGTGGCAGGCAGCGCACAGGGCTGAGATGTCCGGCGCCGGAACGTCCTGCATCTCGTCGACAAACAGCGCGACACCGACGCCGAGGTCGCGGGCCAGCTCGGCGGCGTCACAGAAGAGCTCGACCAGGTCGATCTCCAGGTCGCCGGTGTCTGCCCGGCCGTGGCTCGCCGGCACGTCGATGCCGGGTTGCCAGCGCGGTGCACCGGCCCGTTTCGGCTGCTCGGGGTCGCGCAGCGCGAACGCCTTGAGAACGCCAAGGAACTCCTCGACCCGCTCCGGCGCCCGGTGCCGCGGCGCGATCTCGCGCACCGCCATATGCAACGCCGCCGCGACCGGCCGGCGGATCGACTGGTCCGGCCGGGCCTCGATCTTGCCGGTGCCCCAGAGCCGGCCGATCGCGGCCGACCGGAGCGTGTTGAGGAGCACGGTCTTGCCGACACCGCGCAGGCCGGTGAGCACCAGGCTGCGCTCCGGCCGCCCGGACGCGATCCGCTCCAGCACCACCTCGAACTGTGCCAGCTCGCGATCCCGGCCAGCCAGCTCGGGCGGCCGCTGGCCAGCGCCGGGCGCGTACGGATTTCGTACGGGGTCCACGGTCTCGGACTGTATGCCCCGGTCTAACGTCTGCCGTAGATTTCAGTAGAGCTGGCTATCGGCGTGTCGCGACACCCCACGCTCGGGCACCTCGAAATACTCCTCGCGGGTAACGCTGAACATCCCCGCGACAACGTTCGACGGGAAGCTCTCCACCCGGGTGTTGAGCGCCCGCACGGTGCCGTTGTAGAAGCGCCGGCCAGCCCCGATCCGGTCCTCGGTCTCGGTGAGCTGCTGCTGCAACGCGAGGAAGCTCTCGTTGGCGCGCAACGTCGGGTACGCCTCCGCGGTGGCGATCAGCCGGCCCAGCACACCGGACAACGCCCCCTCGGCGACCGCCTGCCGCGCCGGGGTCGGGCCACCGTCCATGGCATGCACCTGCTGCGCGTTGGCTCGGGCCTGGGTCACCGCCTCCACCACGCCGCGCTCGTGTGCGGCGTACCTCGTGACGGTCTCGACGAGGCTCGGGACCATGTCGTACCGGCGCCGCAGCTCGACGTCGAGCTGCCGCCACGACTCGCGGACCAGGTTTCGCTGGGTGACGAACCGGTGGTAGCTGGCCGCCAAGGCGATGCCCACCAGCACGACTACGCCGACGACGAGCAGCCCGATCTTCATCTCAGCCCCTCTGCACCCCGAGACCCATCCCGAGATCGGCGATCGTATACGCCGCCCGGTAGTCCAGCCCGGCTGCCCGTATGGCGGCGGCAGCGCCACGGTCCACGAGCACCGCCACGCCCACCACCTCGGCCCCGGCCGCACGCAGCGCGTCGACCGCCGCCAGCACCGAGGCGCCGGTCGTGGAGGTGTCCTCCAGCGCGAGCACCCTGCGGCCGGCGACGTCCGGACCCTCGATCCGGCGCTGCAGCCCGTGCGCCTTGCCCGTCTTGCGCACCCCGACGGCGTCCACCGGCCGGCCGGCCGGTGCGCCCGCGTGCAGCATCGCGGCCGCCACTGGGTCGGCGCCGAGCGTCAGGCCACCGGCCGCGTCGTACGCCCAGTCGGCGGTCAGGTCGAGCAGCACCCGACCGACCAGCGGCCCGCCCGCGTGATGCAGGGTGACCCGGCGCAGGTCGAGGTACCAGTCGGCCTCCCGCCCGGAGGACAGCACCACCCGGCCAGGCACCACGGCGACGTCCCTGATCAGGGCCAGCAGCTCGGCCCGAGCGGTCAGCGGCTCGACCACACGAACCCCGGAATGTTGTCCACGATCGTCGAACAGTAGTCGAGCATCGGTTCGACCGTGCGTGGTAGACCCGGCCGTGCTCCCGCGACGTGATCGGATGGCCGCGGTGCTCACAGCATGCGCCGCCGTACGCCGGTGGTCAGCCGCTGCACCAGCCGGCGCGGAACCACCCGGCTGGCCACCACGATCGCCTTGTACGGCGCCCCCGGCACACAGACCAACCGGCCCCGCCGGTGGTCCCGCAGCCCGGCCGCGACCACGTCGTCGGCGTCCTGCCAGAGCACCTCGGGCACCCGGGACATGTCCATCTCGGCCCGCTCGTGGAACTCGGTGCGGGTGAAGCCGGGACACAGCGCCGACATGTGTACGCCCGTGCCGGCGAGCTCGAGCCCGAGCGACTCACTGAACGCCGTGACCCAGGCCTTGCTGGCGACGTACGAGCCGCTCCGGCTTCCCGGGGTAAACCCGGCCACCGACGAGACGTTGATGACGTCGCCCTGCCGGCGCGCCACCATCCCGGCCAGGGCCGCGTGGCTGAGCCGGAGCACGGCCCGCACGTTGACCAGAAGCTGCCGGTCCACCTCCTCCAGCGTCGCATCCCAGAACGCGGCGTTCAGCCCGAAGCCGGCGTTGTTGACGAGCAGGTCCACCGGCTGGTCGGAGTCGCGCAGCCGGGCCTCGACCTCGGCGCAGCCGGTCTCGTCGGCCAGGTCAGCCGGGAGCAGCTCGACCCGCCGGCCGTACCGCTGGGCGAGCTCTTCGGCGGTCTCCGCCAGCCGGGTCTTGTCGCGCGCTACGAGGATCAGGTCATAACCTTCAGCGGCCAGCCGGCGAGCGAACGCGGCGCCGATGCCGGCGGTGCCGCCGGTGATCAATGCGGTGGGCATGTCTCACCGTATCCGCTTCGGCCCGCCTATGATCGGGCGCCAGGCAAGGGGGTCGCGTTCTCGGGCGCGGCCACCCCCCGACGAAGGAGCGGATCGTCGTGACCAGCCAACCCCCGCCGTACCCAGGCGGCTCGAGTGACCCGGGTGGCCCGGGTGGCCCGGACAACTCGTTCGGCAACATGCCGCCGTACGCCTACGGCGGCTACGGAAGCTACGGCGGACCGACGCCACCGGCCGGCCCGAACGGCATGGCGATTGCCGCCCTGGTGCTGGGCATCGTGTCCATCCCGGGTGGGTTCACCGTCTGGATCGGCCTGATTGCCGGCGTGCTGGGGATCGTCTTCGGCATCATCGGGCTCCGCCGGGCCAGCCAGCCGGGCGGCCGCGGCAAGGGGATGGCGGTCGCCGGCCTGGCCACCGGGGTCGTCGGCCTGGTGCTGTCGATCGTCGTCGGGCTGTTCATCGTCAACGAGCTCGGCAGGTGCCGGGACCAGCTCGGCCCGGGCGCCACACCGCGGCAGCTCTCGGACTGCATCACCAACAACATCAGCCGGTAGCGGCGGTCAGCCGACGCGGACCGGTCCGACGACCAGCCCGCTGCCCATCTCGCCGTCCAGCGCGTCCGCCACGATCTCCTCCCCGTCGCGGATCTGGCCAGCCAACAGCGCCCGGGCCAACTGGTCGCCGATCGCCGTCTGCACCAGCCGGCGCAGCGGCCGGGCGCCGTACACCGGGTCGAAGCCGTTCAGCGCCAGCCATTCCTTCGCCGCCTCGGTCACCGTGAGGGTGAGCCGGCGCGGCGCCAGCCGGCGGGCCAGCGCACCGATCTGGATCTCCACGATCCGGGTCAGGCCCTCGGTGGTCAGCGACTCGAACACCACCACGTCGTCCAGCCGGTTCAGGAACTCCGGCTTGAAATGCTGGCGGACCACGGCCATCACCCCGTCGCGCCGGGCCCGCTCGGACAGTGTCTGGTCGGCGATGAGCTGCGAGCCGAGGTTCGAGGTGAGGATCAGGATCGTGTTGCGGAAGTCGACCGTGCGGCCCTGCCCGTCGGTCAGCCGGCCGTCGTCGAGCACCTGCAGCAGCACGTCGAAGACCTCGTGGTGCGCCTTCTCCACCTCGTCCAGCAGCACAACGGAGTACGGCCGGCGGCGGACCGCCTCGGTGAGCTGGCCACCCTCGTCGTAGCCGACGTAGCCGGGTGGCGCGCCGATCAGCCGGGCCACCGAGTGCTTCTCGGCGTACTCGCTCATGTCGATGCGGATCATCGCCCGCTCGTCGTCGAACAGGAACTCCGCCAGCGCCTTGGCCAGCTCGGTCTTGCCTACTCCGGTTGGCCCGAGGAACAGGAACGAGCCGGTGGGCCGGTCCGGGTCAGCGACGCCCGCGCGGGCCCGGCGGACCGCGTCGGACACCGCCCGTACCGCTGCGGCCTGCCCGACCACCCGGGAGGCCAGCGACTCCTCCATGTGCAGCAGCTTGGCGGTCTCGCCCTCCAGCAGCCGACCGGCCGGGATGCCGGTCCACGCCGACACCACCTCGGCGACGTCGTCCGGGCCGACCTCCTCCTTGAGCATGGCGCCCTCGTCCGGCGCCTTCGCGGCGGCCTGCTCGAGCTGCCGGGTCAGCTCCGGGATGCGGCCGTAGCGCAGCTCGGCGGCCCGGCCCAGATCGCCGTCCCGCTCGGCCCGCTCCTCCTCGCCGCGGAGCTGCTCCAGCTCCTCCTTGAGCTGCCGGATGGCGTCGATGCCGGCCTTCTCCTGCTGGTAGCGGGCGGTGAGCTGGGCAAGCTGCTCGCGCCGGTCGGCCAGGTCGGCGCGTAGCCGGGCCAGCCGCTCCAGCGACGCGGCGTCGTCCTCCTTGGCCAGCGCCATCTCCTCGATCTCCAGCCGGCGGACCGCCCGCTCCACCTCGTCGATCTCCACCGGCCGGCTGTCGATCTCCATCCGCAGCCGCGACGCGGCCTCGTCGATCAGGTCGATCGCCTTGTCCGGCAGGAACCGGGCCGTGACGTACCGGTCGGACAGGGTGGCGGCGGCGACCAGGGCGGCGTCGGTGATCCGCACGCCGTGGTGCACCTCGTACCGTTCCTTCAGGCCGCGCAGGATGCCGATGGTGTCCTCGACCGACGGCTCGCCGACCAGCACCGGCTGGAACCGCCGCTCCAGCGCCGGGTCCTTCTCGATGTGCTTGCGGTACTCGTCCAGCGTGGTCGCGCCGATCATGCGCAGCTCGCCGCGGGCCAGCATCGGCTTGAGCATGTTGCCGGCGTCCATCGCACCCTCGGCCGCGCCGGCCCCGACCACCGTGTGCAGCTCGTCGATGAAGGTGACGATCTCGCCCTCGGCGTCCTTGATCTCGGCGAGCACGGCCTTCAGCCGCTCCTCGAACTCACCCCGGTACTTCGCGCCGGCCACCATCGCGCCGAGATCGAGGGCAACGATCCGCTTGCCGCGCAGCGACTCTGGCACGTCCCCGCCGACGATCCGCTGGGCCAGGCCCTCCACGATGGCGGTCTTGCCGACACCTGGCTCGCCGATCAGGACCGGGTTGTTCTTGGTACGCCGCGACAGGACCTGCACCACCCGGCGGATCTCGGTGTCCCGGCCGACCACCGGGTCGAGCTTGCCGTCCCTGGCCCGCTCGGTCAGGTCGACGCCGTACCTCGCCAGCGCCTGGTAGGTCGACTCCGGGTTCTCGGTGGTGACCCGACGGCTGCCCCGCACCGCCTGGAACGCGCCCACCAGCGCGTCCTGGGTGGCTCCGTGCTGCCGGAGCACCGTAGCCACCGGGCTGTCCACCTCGGCCAGCCCGACCAGCAGGTGCTCGGTGGACAGGTACTCATCGCCCAGCGACTCGGCCCGGCGCTGTGCCGAGGACAGCACCCGCAGCATCGCCCGGGACGGCTGGGGGGCGGACACCGTGGCGCCGGACGCGCTGGGCAGCCGGCCAACCAGCAGCTCTGTCTCCCGCTGGATCACCGCGGGGTCGACGCCGACCGCCTTGAGCAACGGGGTCGCCGTACCGTCGGCCTGGGCGAGCAGCGCCAGCAGCAGATGGGCCGGGTCGACGTCGGGGTTGCCCCGGTCAGTGGCCAGCCGGACCGCGCCGGTGACCGCCTCCTGGCTCTTGGTGGTGAGCTTGTGCTCCATCTCTCTCTATCCCGCCGATCATCGACTTGTGGTCGCTAGTTGATCTCTATCAGCGGCAATAACTCGATGATCGCCGCGAAAGGTCAGGGTTTCTGCCAGCGGACGGCCGGCAGGTAGCTGGTCCGGGCATGGAGCTGGCCAAGCAGGTCAGCCACCCGGTCCCGCAAGGTGCGGATCTCGTCGGTCAGGTCGGCGACCATCGACTCCAGCTCGACGATCCGCTTGACGCCGGCCAGGCTGATGCCCTCGGCGGACAGCCGGGCCACCTCGCGCAGCAGGGCGATGTCGCGCACGCTGTACCGCCGGCCGCCGCCGGCCGACCGGCCCGGGCTGACCAGCCCGAGCCGGTCGTACTGCCGCAGCGTCTGCGGGTGCATGCCGGCCAGCTCGGCGGCGACCGAGATGACGAACACCGGCGCGTCCTCCGACGGGAACATCACTGCCCCCGGGTCCGGGCGGTCAGGTGCGGCCGCGGGTCGTCCGGCTGTGCGGCGGCGTACTTCTCCAGCAGCTCACGCGCCTCGGCCGTCAGGTTCGCCGGTACGGCGACCTCGGTGGTGACCAGCAGGTCACCGGTGCCCCCACCGCGCCGGCTGACCCCCTTGCCGCGCACCCGGAAGGTCTTTCCGCTGGCGGTGCCGGCCGGGATCTTGAGGGTGACCGCGCCGTCCAGGGTCGGCACCGTCACGGTCGTGCCGAGCACCGCCTCCGGGTAGCTGACCGGCACGGTCAGGGTCAGGTCGTCGCCCTTGCGGCGGAAGATGTCGTGGCCACGCACATGCACCACGACATAAAGGTCACCGGACGGGCCGCCGCCCTGCCCGGGCGCGCCCTTGCCGGCGATCCGGATCCGCTGGCCGTCGGTCACGCCCGGTGGGATCCGGACCGTGATGGTGCGGATCTGGGTGGTCACGCCAGTGCCGCCACACTCCGGGCACGGGTCGTCGACGATGTTGCCCGACCCGCGGCACTCCCGGCACGGCTCGCTGAACGCGAAGGCCCCCTGGTTGCGGGTGGTGATGCCGGTGCCGAGGCAGCGCGGGCACTGCCGCGGCGCGGTGCCGGGCCGGGCGCCGGTGCCGAAGCAGGTCGCGCAGACGCCGGGGCTGGCCAGCCGCAGCGGCACGGTCACCCCACGGACGGCCTCGGCGAAGTCCAGCGTCGCCTCGGTCTCGACGTCCTGACCGCGGGTCACCCCGCCGCCGGGCCGCCCCGCACTGCCGCGCCGCGCGTTACCGGTGAACAACCCGCCGAACAGGTCACCGAGCCCGCCGGCCCGCTGCCCGGCACTGCCGAGCAGGTCACCGAGATCGAACGGCGACCCGCCGCCACCCCCGAACCGGACACCGCCCGACCCGAAGAGCGACCGGGCCTCGTCGTACTCCCGGCGCTTGCTGTCGTCGGAGAGGACGTCGTAGGCCTCGGACACCTCCTTGAACCGTTGCTCGGCCTTGGCGTCCCCGGGGTTCTTGTCGGGATGCAGCTCACGGGCCAGCTTGCGGTAGGCCTTCTTGATCGTGGCGGAGTCGGCGTCCTTGGGGACGCCCAGCACGGCGTAGAAGTCCTTCTCGACCCAGTCGCGCATGCTCATCGCTGGCCGGTCCCCCTTTTCTAGGACTCGCCATCGCCGGCCGTCGGAGGGCCAGGCACAGTGCTCTCCGAGACGGTGGGCTCCTCGGGGTCGGCTACCGCGACCAGCGCGGGCCGCAGCAGCCGCTCGCCCTGGGTGTAACCGTGACGCATGATCCCGACGCAGGTGGACCTGCTCACCTCCGGGCTGGTGGAGTGGCTGACCGCCTCGTGCACGGTCGGGTCGAACGGGTCGCCCGGCTCCCCGAACGGGGTCAGGCCGAGCTTGCCAAGCGCGCCGACGAGCTGGTCGGCCACTGCCTTGAACGCGCCGGTCAGGTCGCCATGGTCACGCGCCCGATCCAGGTCGTCGAGCACCGGTAGCAGGGTGGCTAGCACCCCGGCGGTCGCCGCCTCGGCGACCAGCGACCGGTCGCGGTCGACCCGCTTGCGGTAGTTGGCGTACTCCGCGGTGATCCGCTGCAGGTCGCCGGTCCGCTCGGCAAGCTGGGCGGTCAGCTCGGCCACCGTGGTGTCCTCTCCCTCTGTGGGCGCCTGACCAGCCCGCCAGACCGCCGCGTCACCGGCCAGGGCGGTGCCGCGGGGCTCACCGCCCGCCGGCACCGTCCAGACCTGCTCTGCCTCGGGTGCGCGCAGCTCGCCCGTGGCCGGGTCGATCCGGCGCTTGTCCCGGATCACCACCCGCTGCGGCTCCTCGTATACCTGCTTGTCGCCGCGCTCGCTCACCTGCTCTTGCCCTCGCCTGGCTCGTCGACGATCTCGGCGTCCACCACGTCGTCGTCCTTGGCGGCACCGGACGCCCCGGGACCCGCACCAGGCGCTCCGGCCGGCCCGCCAGCCGCGCCGGCCTCGGCCTGCGCCTGGGCGTACATCGCGCCGCCGATCTCCTGGGAGACCTTGCCGACCTTCTCCTGGGCGGCCTTGATCGCGTTGACGTCGGCACCGCCGAGGCTGGCCCGCAGCTCGCCCATGGCGTCTTCGAGCTCGGTCTTCTTCTCGGCCGGGATCTTCTCGCCGTTCTCGGCGAGGAACCGCTCGGTCTGGAAGAGCAGCGCGTCGGCGGTGTTGCGCACCTCCGCCTCCTCGCGGCGCTTCTTGTCCTCCTCCGCGTGTGCCTCGGCGTCACGCATCATCCGGTCGATCTCGTCCTTGCCGAGCGCCGAGCCGCCGGTGATCTGCATGCCCTGCTCCTTGCCGGTGGCCAGGTCCTTGGCCGAGACGTGCACGATGCCGTTGGCGTCGATGTCGAAGGTGACCTCGATCTGCGGCACGTTGCGTGGCGCCGGCGGGATGCCGGTCAGCTCGAACATGCCGAGCTTCTTGTTGTACGCCGCGATCTCCCGCTCGCCCTGGTAGACCTGGATCTGCACCGACGGCTGGTTGTCCTCCGCCGTGGTGAAGGTCTCCGAGCGCTTGAACGGGATCGTGGTGTTGCGCTCGATCAACTTGGTGAAGATCCCGCCCTTGGTCTCGATGCCCAGGCTCAGTGGAGTCACGTCGAGCAGCAGGACGTCCTTGACCTCGCCTTTGATGACGCCGGCCTGCAGGCTGGCGCCGACCGCCACGACCTCGTCGGGGTTGACACCCTTGTTCGGCTCCTTGCCGCCGGTGAGCTCGCGGACCAGGTCGGTGACCGCGGGCATCCGGGTTGAGCCACCGACCAGCAGCACGTGGTCGATCTTCCCGACGCCGAACTCCGCGTTCTTGGTCTGGGCGTCCTTGATCACCTGCCGGAACGGGCCCTTGCAACGGTCCAGCAGGTCCTGCGTCATCCGCTGGAACTCCGAGCGGGACAGCGCCACGTCCAGGTGCAGCGGCCCGTCCGCGCCGGCCGTGATGTACGGCAGGTTGATGTTGGTGGACTGCGAGGCGGACAGTTCGATCTTGGCCTTCTCGGCCGCCTCGCGCAGCCGCTGCAGAGCCATCTTGTCCTTGGACAGGTCGATGCCGTACTGCCCGTTGAACGTCTTGACCAGGTGGTCGACGATCCGCTGGTCCCAGTCGTCGCCGCCGAGGGTGTTGTCACCGGAGGTGGCCTCGACGTGGATGACGTCGTCCTCGATGCCCAGCAGCGACACGTCGAACGTGCCGCCACCCAGGTCGAAGACCAGGATGGTCTGCTCCTTCTCGGCCTTGTCCAGCCCGTAGGCGAGGGCGGCCGCGGTCGGCTCGTTGATGATCCGGAGCACGTTCAGCCCGGCGACCTGGCCGGCCTCCTTGGTCGCCTGCCGCTGTGCATCCTCGAAGTACGCCGGCACGGTGATCACCGCGTCGATGATCGTCTCGCCCAGGTAGGCCTCGGCGTCCCGCTTGAGCTTCTGCAGCACCCGCGCGCTGATCTCCTGCGCGGTGTACTTCTTGCCGTCGATGTTCACCGACCAGTCGGTGCCCATGTGGCGCTTGACCGACCGGATGGTGCGGTCCGGGTTGGTCACGGCCTGACGCTTGGCGACCTCACCGACCAACACCTCGCCGTTCTTCGCGAACGCCACCACCGAGGGCGTCGTCCGGGAGCCCTCGGCGTTGGCGATCACCGTGGGCTCGCCGCCTTCGAGGACGGCGACGACGGAGTTCGTGGTGCCGAGGTCGATACCGACCGCTCGTGCCATGGAGACCTCACTGTTCTGGTAGGCATGCTGTCCTGAGTAGGAAGAGCTGTTCTGAGTAGTAGGGCCTGCCGCAATAGAGCTGAGTCGACTCTACTCAACTTTCCTACCCGAGCCAACAGGTGCTCGGCCCTGCGGTTTCCCCGTTAGGATGTGGTCTGCGTCACACCGAGCTGTGTCACGCCGCGCGGGGCCGGAACCGGGCGCCGGCCCGCCATCGTTGCCCGCAGGACCGGATCAGACGATCACCGCGGGAGTAACCAGATGCAGGTCGAACTACGCCACCAACCGTCGTTCTCCGTCGCCCGGCTCCATCTCGCGCCCGGCGAACCGACCCGGGTGGAGTCGGGGGCGATGGTCGCGCACAGTTGGGGCGTCACGCTGGAGGCAAAGATCGAAGGTGGGCTCTTCAAGGGCCTGAAGCGGATGGCGCTCGGCGGCGAGTCCCTGTTCGTGACCACCTACACCGCGCCGCAGCAGGGCGGCTGGGTGGACGTGGCAGCCAACCTGCCGGGCGACATCCGGGCCGAGCAGGTGACCCCGGACCGGCCGCTGCGGATCACCCGCGGCTGCTGGATAGCCAGCTCCCACGGTGTGCAGATTGAGACGCAGTGGGCTGGCATGCAGAACCTGTTCGGCGGCGAGGGCGGCTTCATCATCAACGCGATGGGTGAGGGGACCGTCATCCTCGGAGCGTACGGCGCGATCGACGAGGTGGTGCTCGGCCCAACCGACGCCATCACGGTCGACTCAGGGCACGTCGTGGCGTTCGACGCGACCACGCAGAGCCGGCTGCGCCGGGCCGTCGAGGGCCGCTCAGTCCAGTCGCTCAAGTCGGGCGAGGGCTTCGTCTTCGACTTCGCCGGGCCGGGCCGGCTGCTCATCCAGTCGCGGAACCCAACCGCCCTGCTGGGGTGGCTGACCAACACGCTGCCCTTCCAGCGCGCCTGACTGCCCGTGTGGTCACCTCTCGGCGTTGTGGTGACCTGTTGTTGGTCGGGTCGCCCGTGTGGTCACCTCTCGGCGTTGTGGTGACCTGTCGTTGCCTCGAGACCCCAAGAGGTGACCACACGGGGAGGCTCGGTGAGCGCGCGGGACCACCTGGGCAGGGACGGTCGGAGGCTGCCTGACAGGCCCCGGTAGCTGAGCCAGCGCCACCACAGCACGATGCCCACGTTCAGCGCCAGCAGGTGCCCGACGTTGGCCAGCCCGGGGTCGGTCACCAGCAGCCCAACGACGTACAGCTCGGCCGCGACCAGGGCCACCCACCGCCAGCCCGGCGCGAACAGCACCGCCAGCACACCGACCGTGCTGAGGAAGCCGTAGCTGACGCCGACATCGACGACATGCAGGGCATGGCGCGGCAGCTCGCCGTAACGCACCAGCCAGGCCACCGGCAGCTCGGTGACGAGGGTGGCCAGCACGTGCCCGGAGGCGAAGACCGCCAGCGTCCACCGGCTGCCGATCCGGCGCTCGACCGGTGCCAGCACCAGGGTGAAGCAGATCGCGGCCGGCACCCACGGCTGCCCAGGCAGCCACAGCGCGCTGGCCACCAGCACCCGGACCGGGTCGTGCCCAAGGTGGGCAACGTTCGTGCTGGACCACTGCAGGATGTGACGCTGCGCACGCGGACCCACGAGCCGCTGCACGATCGAGCTGGCCAGCAGCACCGCCAGATACCAGAAGGTGAACGGCGTCCGGCCCGGCGCCGGCAGCGCCCGGGCGAGCCGGTCCGACCACCGCACCGGCCGGGTGGCTGCTTCGGGGACGAGGGGGACCGCCACGCCTCCAGCGTGACTCACCTTGTCTCGGCGCGCACTGGAGCGTCACTGGACCTGCTGCGGCCCGGAAAGACTACCGAGACACGGATGGCGGGGCGAGCAGGTACGCCGCCCCGGCCGCGAGCAGGCCGGACCCGATCGCACCGAGCACTGGCCCGGCCTGGCCCGGCCACCATCCGCTTGCGACCAGCAGTACGCCGGCCAGCCCGGCCAGCCCGTTCACACCCGCCGCGACCACCCGGGCCGCCCGCAGCGCCCCTGGCACGTACCGCAGCATCGCCAGCCCAGCCAGCCACAGCCCCGCTGGCACCAAGAGCACCCCCAGCGTCACGGCTCGCCGGCCGGGGCCGGGCGCAAGCAGCAGCGCTCCGCCCAGCAGCACGCCCGGCAGCACCACCAGCGCGCCCGCCAACCGGACGAAGTAGGCGGGCTGCAGCGTCGCCATCCGGACCTCACAGGCATCGGAGCCGCCGGTCGCTCATCGAGGTTACCGGTCAGCGCCATCCCTAACCCACCTGCCCGCGGCGGCGTACAGCAGAACGGTGGGACACGACACTAAGCCAGCACTCTTGACCGAGTTAGTTATCGACCACTAACTTAGTCCTATGACACGGATGAGCGCAGCGGAACGACGCGAGGTGGTGATCAGCGCCGCGATCGCCGAGTTTGCCCAGGGCGGGTTCGCCGCCACCTCGACGGAGTCGATCGCGCGCCGGGTTGGTGTCTCCCAGCCGTACCTGTTCCGGCTGTTCCCGTCGAAGAAGGCGCTGTTCCTGGCCGCCACCGAGCGGTGCTTCGACCGGATCGAGGCCGCCTTCACCGCGGCCGTCGAGGGGCTGGCGGGGGAGGACGCGCTGACGGCGATGGGCGCGGCGTACGCCGCCCTGCTCGACGACCGGCAGATGCTGACGCTGCAGTTGCAGATGTGGGCCGCCGCGTGCCAGGACGAGGACATCCGGGCGGCCAGCCGAGACCGGTTCGCCCGGCTCATCGCGCTGGCCGGGCGGGTCACCGGGGCCGAGCCGCTGGTGCTGTGGCGGTTCCTGTCCGCCGGCATGCTGATGAACGTCGCGGTGGCGCTGGACCTGCCGCGGATCAAGGAGCAGTTCGGCGAGCTGCTCCAGGCCCGGCCTGGGACCGCGACAACCACGTAGGCCATCCCACCTCGGGGCATGGACGTTCGCCGTACCCAGAGAAGTTAGTAACTGATAACTATTCAGAGAGCTACAGGAAGGCGGGGAAGATGTCAGCTCAGCCGTCAGCAGGTCGCGGCCGCGCGCTGTGGACCTTCGTGATCACGGGCACCGCACTGTTCATGGTCGCGCTGGACAACCTCGTGGTGACCAACGCGCTGCCCTCCATCCAGCGCGACCTCGACGCCGGGCTGGAAGGCCTGGAGTGGACGGTCAACGCCTACACCCTGACCTTCGCGGTCTTCCTGCTCACCGGGTCGGCGCTCGGCGACCGGTACGGCCGGCGGCGGCTCTTCCTGGCCGGGCTGGCCGTCTTCACCGGCGCCTCCGCGGTGGCCGCGCTCGCCCCGAACATCACCGTGCTGGTCGCGGCGCGGGCCGTGCAGGGCCTCGGCGCCGCCGTCGTCACGCCGTTGACGCTGACCCTGCTGGCCGGCGCGGTGCCACGGGAGAAGCGCGGGCTGGCGTTCGGCGCGTGGAGCGCGGCCAGCGGGCTGGCGGTGGCGCTGGGCCCGGTCGTCGGCGGCGCCATCACCGAGAGCGCGTCCTGGCAGTGGATCTTCTGGATCAACGTGCCGATCGGGGTGCTCCTGCTGCCGCTGGCCGCGTGGCGGCTGACCGAGAGCCGCGGCGCCGGTACCCGGCTGGATCTCCCCGGCACGCTGCTGGGCACCGGCGGGCTGCTGGGTCTGGTGCTCGGCCTGGTGCGCGGCAACGGTCACGGCTGGACCAGCCCGTCGGTGCTCGGCGCGCTGGTCGGTGGTACGGCGCTGCTGGCCGGCTTCCTGGCCTGGGAACGGCGGGCGGCCCAGCCGGTGCTGCCGCTCAACCTGTTCGCCAACCGCGGCTTCGCCATCACGAACGCCGTCTCGCTGGCCATGGCGTTCGGGATGTTCGGCTCGATCTTCCTGCTCTCACAGTTCTTGCAGGTGGTGCAGGGCTACTCGCCGTTGGAGGCAGGGGTGCGCACGCTGCCCTGGACGGCGATGCCGGTGCTCGCCGCGCCGCTGGCCGGCGCGCTGTCGGACCGGCTCGGGCCGCGGCAGCTCCTGCTGGCCGGGCTGGCCCTGCAGTCGGCCGGGCTGGGCTGGCTAGCCTGGGCCATCACGCCCGACGTGCGGTACGTCGCGATGGTGCCCGGCTTTGTGCTGGCCGGCATCGGGATGGGCCTGTTCTTCGCTCCGGTGGCCCGGATGGTGCTCGGCTTCGTCCGGCCGGAGGAGGAGGGCGTGGCCTCCGGGGCGAGCAACGCGCTGCGCCAGCTCGGCACGGTGCTCGGCGTGGCGGTGCTCAGCGCGGTCTTCGCCGCGGCCGGCGGGTACGGCAGCGGGCAGCGGTTCGTCGACGGCCTGACCCCGGCGATGGCGGTCGGCGCGGCCGTACTCGGCGCCGCGGTGCTGATCGGGCTGTTCATCCCTGGCTCCCGGCGACGGCCTGCGGCCGCCCCCGTCCCAGCCGCCGTACCGGAGCTGGTCACGGCGTAGGACCCAGCCGCACCCACTTGTCGCACCAAGGTCACCACAGTCGGCCCGCGGGCTGGTGACCTTGGTGCGACAAGTCGTGCGGGTCGGCGGTCAGTCGTCCATGGCGTCGATGTGTACGACGGCGCGGGGACGGGCGGGTGCCGGGGCGGCCCGGCCCGCTGTGTCGGCGGGACCAGCAGTGCCAGTCGGGCCGGTCGGGCCAGCCGGAGCGGGGGGCGCGAGCGGCTCGCCGGCCTCGGCCAGGAAGTTCTGCGCCGCCTTCAGCCGGTCGGTGAGCTCGCCGAGCTGGTGGACCACCCTGGCCCGCTCCTGCCGGGCGGCGGCCAGCATCTCCTGGGCACGGATGCGGATCCCGTCCGCCTCGTGCCGGGCGGCCTCGACCAGCGCGTCCGCCTCGGACCGTGCGGTGTGCACGATCTGGACGGCCGCTGCCTCGGCCTCCCGTCGCATCAGGTCAAGGTCCCGGCGCAGTCCGGCCCGGCTCTCGGCCATCTCGTGCTCGAAAGTCTCCCGGGCGGCCGCGATCTCCCGCTCGGCCCGGCGGTGCTCATCGGCGTGCTCCCGGGCGGTCCGGGTGCGAAACTGCTCGGCCTCCTGCTGCGCCAGCGACAGGATCGTGCTGACCCGTTCGCCGAGCTCGGCGAACGACGGCTGCCAGGTCGCCTTCCGCTCCTCCCACTCGGCCCGCTGGCGGTCCAGGTCGGCCAGCCCCGCGCGCACCTGGTGCCGCTCGGACTCCAGCACATCGTGCTGCCAGACCACCTCGGCGAGCTCCTGCTCCAACCGGATGATGTGGTCGTCGACCTGACGCCGGTCGTAGCCGCGGACCACCAAGTCGAACACACGGGTGGGCCGAGAGATCTCGACCGGGATTCGGATCGGCTGGGCTTCCGCCATGGTGGCTCTCCGTGTTGTCTTGGTAACGCGCTTCCGTGGCCGGCCTGAACCCCTTCTTACCCGGGACGGTACAAGTTACTTGTCAGTACGAGACGATAGGCTTCGGACGTCGCTCGAACGACAGGAGGAGCCGTGGTGCTGCGTCTCGCCATCGGCGGGCTGATGACCGTGATCGCGTTCGCGGTCGCCGGTCGGCGGGTCTGGTGGCTGTACCGGCTGATCCGGTCCGGACAGCCGCAGGGCGGCCGGACCAACGACGTCGGCGCGCGGGTGCGCACCCACCTCGCCGAGGTGTTCGGGCAGCGGAAGCTGCTGGCCTGGGCCGGGCCGGGGCTGGCGCACTTCTTGACCTTCTGGGGCTTCGTCATCCTGGCCGCGACGATCCTGGAGGCCTACGGCGCGCTGTTCGACCAGGACTTCCACATTCCACTGATCGGGCGGTGGCAGGCCCTCGGCTTCCTGGAGGACTTCTTCGCGGTCGCCGTCCTGCTCGCCCTGGCGGCCTTCACGTACTGGCGGATCCGGCAGGCGCCGCGGCGGGCCGAGCGCGGCTCCCGGTTCTACGGCTCGCACACCGGCCCGGCCTGGGGCATCCTCGGGATGATCTCGCTAGTGATCATCACCCTGCTGCTGTACCGCGGTGCGCAGGTCAACACCGGCGTCTTCCCGTTCGGCCAGAGCCGGTGGGCCTTCGCGTCGCACCTCGTCGGCCAGGCGCTGCACCCGCTCGGCCACGGCGCGAACGAGGTGATCGAGACTGTCTTCGTGCTGGCCAACATCGGGGTGATCCTGGCCTTCCTGGTCATCGTGGTGTATTCCAAGCACCTGCACATCGGCTTGGCCCCGGTCAACGTCACCACCAAGCGGCTGCCGGATGCACTGGGCGCGCTGCTGCCGATGGAGTCCCGGGGTGTGCCGATCAACTTCGAGGATCCCAAGGACGACGACATCTTCGGCAAGGGCAAGATTGAGGACTTCACCTGGAAGGGCTACCTCGACTTCGCCACCTGCACCGAGTGTGGCCGCTGCCAGAGCCAGTGCCCAGCGTGGAACACGGGCAAGCCGCTGTCCCCCAAGCTCGTGATCATGAACCTGCGCGACCACATGTTCGCCAAGGCGCCGTACCTGCTCGGCGAGAAGGACGCGCCGGAGGAGGGCACGGTGCAGGTGACCGGCGCGGACCCGGCTACGCACCACGCCGTGCCCGAGTCCGGGTACGAGCGGGTGATCGGGTCGGGGCCGGAGCAGGCCGCCCGGCCGCTGGTCGGCACCGCGGAACAGGGCGGCGTGATCGACCCGGACGTGCTCTGGTCCTGTACGACGTGCGGCGCCTGCGTGGAGCAGTGCCCGGTGGACATCGAGCACGTCGACCACATCGTGGACATGCGGCGGTACCAGGTGCTGATCGAGTCCTCGTTCCCGTCCGAGGCCGGCGTGATGCTGCGCAACCTGGAGAACAAGGCCAACCCGTGGGGGATGAACGCCACCGCCCGCGAGGAGTGGACGCAGGGGCTCGCCTTCGACATCCCCCGGATCCAGCCGGGCGCGCCGATCCTGGACGACGTCGAGTACCTGTTCTGGGTGGGCTGCGCGGGGGCGCTGGAGGACCGGTCGAAGAAGGTCACCCGGGCGGTCGCCGAGCTGCTGCACATTGCGGGCGTCTCCTTCGCCGTCCTCGGCCGCAACGAGTCCTGCACCGGCGACCCGGCGCGGCGGCTGGGCAACGAGTTCGTCTTCCAGATGCTGGCCCAGGCCAACGTCGAGACGCTCAACTCGGTGAAGGCGAAGAAGATCGTGGCGACCTGCCCGCACTGCTTCAACACGCTGGCCAACGAGTACCCGCAGCTCGGCGGTGACTACGACGTCGTGCACCACACCCAGCTCCTGGCCCGGCTGGTGGACGAGGGCAGGCTGGTGCCGGTGCAACCGGTCGACCAGAAGGTCACCTACCACGACCCGTGCTACCTCGGCCGGCACAACAAGGTCTACACCCCGCCGCGCGAGGTGCTGGCCACCATCCCGGGCCTGCGCTCGCAGGAGATGCACCGCTGCAAGGAGCGTGGCTTCTGCTGCGGTGCGGGCGGTGCCCGGATGTGGATGGAGGAGAAGATCGGCAAGCGGATCAACATCGAGCGAACCGAGGAGGCGCTGGCGCTCGACCCGGACGTGATCTCCACCGCCTGCCCGTACTGCATGGTCATGCTCTCCGACGCCGTCACGCAGAAGCAGCAGGAGGGCTCCGCGCGGGACGACGTCACGGTGCTCGACGTCGCGCAGATCCTGCGGCGGTCGCTGCGGGCGCCGGAGCCTAGGCCTGAGCCGCAGCCCGCCGTGGACTGATGGCGTTCCTCTTCGGTGGCGCCAGCCGGGACCCGCGCCGGGACCGGGAGCTGCTGGCGGGCAACGAGCGCACCCGGCGGGCGTTCGCCCGCGACATCAACGACGAACGGGCGCTGGCGTTCGGTGCGCTGCCACCCCGGCGGCCACGACGTGGGATGTGGATGGTGGCGGCGGTCGCGGTGTTCATGACCCTTGGCGCGTTCGGTCTGCTGCCGCGGCTGGGCCGCATCCCGCTGGAGGTGAGCTGCACCCAGCCGGGCCTGGCGCTGGCGTCGTACGTGGTGCGGCCGGGAGCGGCGGTGAGCTGGCGAGCGACCGGGCCGGACGGCGTCGACTACGTGCTCACGCTGGACGCCGCGGCGGTGACCGGGCCGGCTGGCCAGCCGGTGCGGGTGTCCGCCGGTGGCACGGCGCTCAGCCCGCCGTTCCAGATGCGTCGGTGCGAGATCGACGGCGGCCAGCTCACCGCTCCCTCGGACGGGTCGGCGCACGTCGTCCGGCTCTTCCAGCGCAGGGCCGGTGGATATGTCGAGGTTGCCCAGGTCCCGCTTACCCTGCGGCACTGAGAAGGGATGCCCACGGTGTTCTACCGCGACTATGCGGAGCGGTCGGTCGACGCGCAGTACCAGGGCCTGCTCTCGCGGGTCTTTCACGACGGCATACCGGTGCCGACCCGGCAGGGGCCGCCCGCGCGCACGCTCATGCAGCAGACGATGCGCTTCGATCTGGCGAACGGCTTCCCGGTGATCACCGAGCGCAGCATCCGGTCGTTCTGGCGGAAGGGGATCGGCGAGCTGTGCGCCTTCATCAACGGCGCGACGACGCTCGCCGAGCTCGCCGACTTCGGGTGTGACTGGTGGGGGGCCTGGGCGACGCCAGAGAAGACGTCATCGCGGGGCCTGCCGCCGGGGGACATCGGGCCGGGCTCGTACGGTGGTGCGTTCAAGCGGTTTCCCACGGCTGAGGGAGGCGAGTTCGACCAGTTCCAGCATCTGGTGGAGCAGCTTGTCGAGCTGCCGGGCGACCGCACCCATTTCGTGTCGCCGTGGATTCCGCAATATCAGGTCAGGGGCCGCGGAAAGGTGCCGCGGACGACGATCGCGCCGTGCCATGGCTGGGTGCATGTGCGGGTCATCGCCGGCAGGCTGCACCTGCACATGTTCCAGCGGTCCGGCGACGTGCCGGTGGGCGTGCCGGCCAACATGGCGCAGTACGCGGCCCTGCTGCTGATGCTCGAACAGCTCACCGGGCTGGATGCCGCCGTCTACTACCACACCATTTCGGATGCCCATATCTACGAGGATCAGGCGGAGAGTGTACGGACGATGCTGGCCCGGGAGCCGCGCCGGTTGCCCACCGTGCGGCTCACCGAGGCCGGCCAGAAGATCGGCGACATCCACGACTTCCGGGCGGAGCATTTCGAGCTCAGCGACTATGACCCGCACCCGGCTGTTCGCGGCATTTCGGTCGCGCCGTGACCCTCTACTACCTGGAGAACTACCGCACCGAGGACCAGTTGGCCGAGATGCGCCGGCTGGAGGCCGCGGGCATCTGCCTCTTCTGCCCGGACGGGATACGCCGGCACAAGCGGCAGCAGATCCTGTGGCAGACCAGTCACTGGACGGTGACGCCGAACAAGTTCCCCTATGCCGGGACCCGGCTGCACCTCCTGCTGATCCCGCACGAGCACGTCGGCGACCTGCTCGATCTGCCCGCGGCGGCGCGGCAGGATTTCTGGGTGGTGCTCGGGTGGGTGCGGGAGCGGTTCGCGCTCGACCACTATGGGCTCGGCGTCCGCAACGGCGACTGCCGGTTCACCGGTGGGACGATCCGGCACGTGCACGCACACGTCCTGGTCGGCGACGGCGGCGGGACGCCGGTCCGGATGCGGTTCAGCTCAACGCCGGGCTGAGGCTGGGTCAGGGTCGGCGCCTGCCAGGTCGACCAGGTCGACCCAGATGAGCTCCAGGCCAGCCGCGCGCAGGACGCTCTCGCCGTCCAGGACGGAGTACGGCCCGGCGAAGTAGCAGGTGCGGAAGCCGGCCTCGGCGACCAGCTTGGCGCAGGCGGGGCAGGGGAACGTCGTGACGTACAGGTCGGTGCCGGCCAGCGGCAGCCCGTCGCGGGCCGCCCGGGCGACCAGCGCCGCCTCGGCGTGGATCGCGGTGGACAGGTCGGCCCGCTGGCCGCGCTGGAAGTCGTTGCGCGGGTCGCCGTTCAGGTAAGGGGCGTACTCGGTCGGGAGGTGCTGGTTGTGCGCCCGCGCGATGACCCGGCCGTCGCGGGCGGCCACGGCGCCCACCTGCCGCCACCAGTCCGAGCTGAGGGCGGCGGCCTGGTGGGCGGCGCCGAGCAGCCGGCGGGCCAGGTCGGCGCGGGTGATGCTGCCGGAGTAGTCGACGGGGGCCTGGGCCTGGCTCCACGGCCGGTCCCAGCGCAGGAAGGTCCGGTCGAACGAGGCCCGGGCGCCCAGGCCCTGGGCGGCGGCCAGCTCGCGCATGATCTGCTCGTCGGGCATGACGACGACGTCGGCGACGAGCGCGGCCGGGAGCTCGGCCGGCTCGACGACCCGGACCGGCGGTGTGCCCGACCGATGGCGCAGGTACTCGGCGGCTCGGTGCGGCGGCAGTGCGCGGATCTCCTTCGTCATGCTGGGGAACAGCGCGGCGAACCCGGTGCCCAGCAGGAGGATCTCGGCGGAGTCGGCATGCCGGTCGAGAAAGGCCTCGTAGCCCGCGTGCAGGACAGGCAGGTACAGCAGGGTCTGCTTCACCGGTTTCCGGCCTCACGGTATCCGGACTCGGCGGGCGGGTCCGGCTCGCTGAGCCCGAGCTGGATCCGACGCAGCCGCGCCGAGGTGCTGATGGTCGCCATCCGGTCGAGCACCTCGACCCGGCCGCAGTACTTCGACTCGAGCTCGATGATCTCCTCGGGGCTGTAGGTCTCGGCGGTGGCGACCAGGACGTCGGGCCGGACCACCTCGACCAGCGCCCAGCGGGGATCGTGCAGGTGCTTGAGGGTGACCAGCCCGACGCCGCGCTGGTGGGTGACCATGCGCAGCCGCTCCATCTGGGGGACGGCGGGCCGGTGCGGACCCTTGCGGGCGCTGACCTTCTCATCGCTGTCCAGCCCGACGATGAGGAAGTCGCCGAACTGGCGAGCCGCCTCCAGGTACATCGAGTGACCCTCGTGGATGATGTCGAACGATCCGCTGGTGAGCACGACCTTGAGCCCGAGCGTCTTCAGGGCGCCGACGATGTCGGCGATCCGCTGGTAGCTCTCGACGAACCGGAGTGCGAAGTTGGACGCGTCCGCGAACAGGCCGCTGTTGACCAGGGCAAGCTGCCCCATCGACGACGTCGGCCCCGCGCTCACCGGGCCTGCGCCCACCCGCGGACCAGCCATGCGTGCACCACCTTCGACGTGGGTCGGAGTGGCGATCGTAGCCACCCGACCGGTGCCGGCCGGCGGCGTCTCCCTGCCGCAGCCTCCCGGGTACGGTACAGTGACCCGTCGTACGCGGGTGTAGTTCAATGGCAGAACATCAGCTTCCCAAGCTGACAGTGCGAGTTCGATTCTCGTCACCCGCTCCACCAAAAAGCCCAGGTCAGAGGCTATGTAGCCGAGCCTCTCTCGCCATACTTCTTCATCCATATCTCGGTCGTGCCATTGGCGTGCCGTTAGCTCACGCTCGCCAACTCACCCGCGGCGCCGTCCTCCGGGTCGTCGGGCGACTTCTCCGGCGCCGTGCCATCGCCGATGTCCGCACCGGCCAGCTTGGCGCTGAGCGCGTCCGCGATCGCGCGGTCAGCCCGTGCCGTGGGCCTGCGGCGGCGTTCGTCAGCCTTCGGCGATGAATGTTGCCTCGGCTTCCAGCTCGGCTCGGTGATCCTCCGCGGATATGACGATTGAACCGAACCCAGGGCGGTTCAATCTGCGCCATGCTCGCGTCTTGGCCGGGCACAGTCCAGGCGGAGGTCACCCACCTGAGCCGCACCCGAGCCAGACCCGGGCCGGCACCGAAGCCGCCATCGAACAGCTTGCCCAGGCGTTCGGCGGCCACCCCGAGACCGCTGGCCCCAGGATGCGGTGGGCGTGCAAGACCATCGCAGCCCTGTACGACGCTATTAAGTTCGCCTCAATCCAGCACACTTGTGGTCGCCCCGCGGCGCCGTGTCCGCCAGCGGGACGCCGGGCCGTCGCGCCGGACTGACCCGCCCACACGACTACCTGCCGGGCGGTCGCGGGCCGCGTTGGCTGAGGGCGCGCCGTACCCAGCGCCAGAGATCGCGGACGGTGAGACGCGGCGTGGGGGCGGCCGACGGCGGAGGCGGGCGGCTGGCGCCGTCCTGGGCCATGGTGAGGTAGGACTGCAGCACCTGGTGTCCCTCGGCGCCGCCGCGCAGCCGCGCGCTCTCCTTCAGCAGCCGCGTGGCGACCGCCTGGCCGGACTCGCCGTCGCGGCGCAGCAGCCCGGCCACGACCCCGTTGGCCAGCGCCGCCGACCCGAGGTGCTGCAGGCACCGGCCCCGGCCCTCCCGCTCATCGATGTCGGCGTAGAGGCGCTCGGCCGCCTGCCACCAGGCCACCGCCTCCCGCACGTTGTCCTGCGACCAGGCAGCCACCCCGGCGAGCTCCTGTGCGTGCGCCTCGGTGCTCCTGTCCCGGGTCGCCCGGGCCCGGGCCGCCACCGACAACAGGTGATCCAGCGCCTGCTCGCCGTCCTGCCGGTAGAGCGCGACGATGCCCAGGCCGAGCTGGACCGCGGTGGCGCCGGCCAGGTCGTTGCGGGGCAGTGTGGCGGCCGCGTCCTCCAGCCGGTCGCGGGCGTTGGTGACGTGCTCCTCGAAGTCGGCTCCCGGCTCGCACCGGTCCGCGCGGGCAAGGTTCGCCAGCCCCCACTCGATCTGGCGGCGGGCCTTGAGGGCGGCGGCCGCGCGGCCGTGCGCGGCCAGGCCCGCCGACCTGCCGAGCTCCCGGTTGGCCGCATCCAGGTCGCCGGCCAGCCGGTGCGCGGTGGCGGCCCGGGCGGCGGCGATCTCCTTCAGGTCACGCCGCCCGGCCTGGTCACCGATCGTGGCCAGCCGTTCGCTCAGGTCCAGCAGCTCCGCCGGCCGCCGCTGCCGGACGTACCACGCCTCCAGGGCATCGCAGAGCTGCGCCACGTCGTCGACAGCGGCCGGGTCGGCCGCGTGCCGGGCGACCAGCTTGCGCAGCTTCGGTTCCTCGTTGTCGAACCACTCCGCGGCGGCCATCCCGCCGACGTCGGACCCGAGCGCCACCTGCCAGTACTCGGCCTGCTCGGCGCTGGCACCGAGCTCGGTCGTTGGCGCTCCCGCCGGCCGTCGGTGCTCCCCGCGCGGCCATCTCGGGACGTTGAGCACCAGCCACAACACGGTGAGTGCGACCCCCACCCCGAGCCACGCGACCAGGCCGCCGCCGCTGGCGCCGATGATCTCCTTCAGCGAGTCGCTCGCCATTCCGGACACCACGAACGACGCGACCGCGCCGACCCCAATCAGGTCACCCAGCCGCCTGTCGCGCCGCCTGCTCATGGTCTGGTCCCCACGGTCAGGCCGCGGACGACGGTCGGCCAGTACGCGAGCAGCAGCACGACCGGCACGATCGAGGAGACCACCGCCGCGGCGGCGACCGTGCCCGCCGACGTGGCGAACTGCCGGGCCTCCCCCCACAGCACCAACGACAGCGGCGTGGCGCCCGGCCCGCCGATCAGGAACCCGACGGTGAAGTCGTTCCACGCCAGGACAAACTGGAGCACGGCCACCGCCGTCAGCGCTGGGCCGCAGGTCTGCCGGACCCGGGTGATCACCGCACTCCGCCGGGCCTGGCCCTGCAGCGCCTCAGCGACCAGGCTGGCCGGCGCCGAGGCGAACGCCACCCGCAGCAGCAGAATGGCGAACGGCAGCCCCGCCGCGGCGTGCACCAGCACCAGCGAGATCCGCAAGCCCGCGAGACCCGAGTAGGCGAAGGCCTCGCGCAGCGGTGCGGCGTACATCTGGACCGGTGTCACGGCGAGCACGACGCAGGCGATGACCACCGTCCTGGTGAGCCGTTGCGGCAGCCCACCCCAGGCGAGCAGGAACGCGGTCCGGACGGCGACCGCCAGCACGAGCATGGTGGCGACGACGGCGATCAGCAGGTTGGACACCAGCGCGCGCAACAGCCCGGCGTTGACTGCCGCGCCGAACGACGAGAGCCCGAGGCCATGCGAGGACCACCACCCGTGCAGCCCCGCCGCCGCTGGTTCGTGCAGCGCGGTGAGCAGCAGCACGAGCACCGGGAACGCGCAGAAGACGCTGACCGGCACGCCGACGGCCAGCCCGAGCACCTTCCGGTTCCGGCTGGGCAGCGGCCGGGACGGCTGCGCGGACGGGGGGATCGCGCTCTCTGGCATCGCCCAGTGACGGCGCAGCCCGCGCATCCCGAGCACCGCGAGGACCGCCACGACGGCGAACAGCACCAGCGCCAGTGCGGCCGACCGGCCTGAGTCCTCGCCCGCGTTCGTGGTGCGCCACCAGTGCAGGGCGAGCACGTCGGCGTCCGCCTGCATCGCCCCGGGCGCGGTGATCAGGATGAGGTCGAACAGCCGGACCGCGGCAACGACCAGGGTGAGCCCGATGATTCCGAAGATCGGCAGCAGGATGGGCAGCTCGACCACCCGCAGCCGCCGCCAGCCACGCAGGCCGTCGACCTTCACGGCGCGGGCCAGGTCGTCGGGGATCGCCTCCAGCCCGGCCCGGAACAACGAGACGACGTAGCCCAGCCAGCCCCAGCAGAACGCGGACACCAGGACCACCCAGATGAAGCCGGGGCTGAGCCACACCGGGCTGGAGTGGAAGACTGCGGTGACCACGGCGGTCACCGTGCCGCGCTCCGGCGCCGGGTCGAAGATGATCCGGAACGCCGCGCCGGCGACCAGCCCGGAGATCGCGAACGGAACCACCAGGGTCGGCTGGAGGATCCGCCACAGCCCCGAGACCCGGTGGCCAAGCATGGCGATCCCGAACCCGGCCGCGATCAGCGCGACCGCCACAGCCACCCAGATCAAGCTGTGCAGCAGCGCACGCCCCGCGCCGGCGTTGGTGAGCACCCCGAAGTTCCCCAGCCCGACACCGTGCTTGGTGCGGAAGGCACCGACCGTGGTGACCGCGATCGGGATGATCAGGACGCTGGCCAGCGCAAGGCTGGGAAGGCCGCGCAGGTACGGCCAGTACGAGCGGCGGGGCCGGCCGGGCACCGGCCGGCCAGTGATCTCGCGGCCGACCACCTCGACCCGCAGACCATTGATCAGCAGCGGCATTTCGTCACTCACCTCCGGAGCAGGGCGAGGTCGTTGAGTCGTCTGACCGCAATGTCAGCGGCGTCCGGCACCGCCGTCGGGCCGCGGCCGCCCACCGCAACGAGGAAGTCCTGCAGCACCCGCCACAGTCCCTCGCTGCCGCCGAGCGCGCCGAGCCGGTCGGACAGGTCGAACGCGATCGGCTGCTCAACGTTCGGGCGGGCGAGCTGTTCGGCCAGCGGTTTCAGCAGGTCGGAGTAGCTCGCTATCGGCGTCTTCAGGTTGGCCGCGAGAAAACCGCCATGTCCGGTGATCCAGGGTAGCGGGGCCTCCTCGTTGGCCAGCCTGGTCACCAGGTTCACCGCGTAGTCGTCCACTGCGGTGTCTCCGGCGTGTTTGAGCAGGACAGCGACGTCGCCCCCGACGACCAACGGCGGCTGCCGTGACCCGCCCGCCCGCTCCTGGTCGTCTCCGTCGATCACCGGGAAGGGGAAGACACCGACGTCGCCGGGGTCGATGGCGTAGCGGCGGATGACTGGCTCGGCGAAGTCGGCCGAGATCACCATCGCGGCCTTCTGGTGGCCGAAAACCTCCACCACCGCCTCGGGGAACTGCTGCACCAGCGAGCGGTTCACCCCACCGGCCAACGTGCCGGGTGCCGCCCACATCCGGCCGAGCAGGCGGAACGCCTGGGCCACGACGGGGTCGGTCCACCGGGCACGGGGGTTGGGCGGCACCAGACCCTCGTACGTCTGGGGCGAGATTCCGAGCAGCACGTTCTCAAAGATGTCGGTGAGCGTCCAGCCGTCGGCGGCGGCCACCGCGAGCGGCGCCACGCCCGCGCGGGCCAGGCGGGCGTTGAGGTTGAGCCACTTGCTCCAGCTTGGTGGCGGATCCAGGCCGTACTCCGCGAAGACGGACTTGCGGTACCAGACCGTCGACTTGTCGGTCATCTTGAACGGCAGTCCGTAGCTGCTCACCGGGCTCCACACCGCGGCGTACGGCCAGCCTGGGCTGACCTGATCCGGCAGCGGTTGCAGCTTGTCGTGGTTCTCGGTGACCAGGCCCGGTTGGGGAAGCATGATGATGTCGGGGCGTTGCGGCCCGAACGCCGCGGAGATGTCGTCGCCAAGCGGGACCAGGTCGATGGCATAGGGAAGATCGCCGAAGCCGTCCAGCACCGCGCGGAACGCCTGCAGCTCCTCGGCGCTCCAGGTGACCGCGACCCGCACGGTCCGGCCCAGGCCGAGGACGTCGGCGGCAGCGGCGCAGCCAGCCGCCGTTCCCGCAACCGCCGTTCCCGCGACCGCGGCGGCAGCACCGGCAGAGCCGGCCAGGAACCGACGTCGGCTGAAGCGCCCCGGGAACGGCCCCGGGCTAGGCACCGTTGACCTCCTCGAAACCGAGTGCCCTGCCCCGTTCGGGGGTGATCAGCAGCAGGGCGGCGGACAGCAGCTCGGGGTTATGGTCGAGATCGAGCAGTGCTCCCCAGGTGGGCAGCCCGGCGGCGTCCTCGAGCACGATCGCGGTGGGCCGCGCGCACAACGCGCGGGCGAGTCCGGCGAGCCGGCGGCGACCAGGTGTTATCTCGTGCGGGTAGCGGTCGAGGACGTCGTCCAGGCCGCACCTGCTCCCGACCGCCCTGCACCCCTCCTCCGCGGCGGCCCGCTGCGTGAACCGGTGGGCCGCGCGGCCGCCGTGCACCAGGTTGCCGAGCACGGTGAGGTAGGGGAGCAGGCCGCCCTCGGCGGGGACGAGGCGGATCATGCCGCCGACCCGGACGGTCGTACCGGCCGGGCGTTCGGTCAGACCTCCGACCAGATCCGCCAGCCGCCGGGCCTGGTCCGGATCGGGTACGACGACCGCGCGCTGCTCGCCGACCTCCACCCGGAGGATGTCGGGCACGCCCGGGACCGGCACACGTTCCAGCACCAGACCGACCATCGGGCCCCTCCGCCTCGCCTGCCTGCTCTCCGGTTACCTACTGTCCAGATTTCCACGCTATCTAATCCCTCGTCGTTCTCTCAGCCGGGCAGCGCGGGATTCGCCGGGATTGAGTGCGGACGACCTAGATCGGTCGGTGTATGACCAGGCAGAGCGAAGTCTTCTTCTTACCGACGCGGTGCCGATACATCGTGGCGCAGGCGCGGAAACCAGGGTGCGTAAGGCTGAAACGGCACATACCTCTCACCCCTCGGAGGATCCGTGTTCCGTTTCCACGCCCCGACCCGACGCCGATGGCTCGCCTTGGCCGGCGCCGCTCTGATCGCCGTCGCTCCGGCCCTGACGTTAGCCACCCCCGCCGACGCGACCCCGCCGAACATCCCCGGCAAAACCACTGCCCAGGCGGAGCTCGATGTGCTGACGGTCGCCTCCGAGGGCTCGATGAGCGGGTACTCCCGCGACCTGTTCCCGCACTGGGTCACGATTTCCGGCACCTGCAACACCCGCGAGACCGTCCTCAAGCGCGACGGCACGAACGTCGTCGTCAACAGCTCCTGTGCCGCTGTCTCCGGGTCGTGGTACAGCCCGTACGACGGCGCCACGTGGACCCTCGCGTCCGACGTGGACATCGACCACATAGTGCCGTTGGCCGAGGCATGGCGTTCCGGGGCCAGCTCCTGGACCACCAGCACGCGCCAGTCCTTTGCCAACGACCTCGCCGACCCGCAGCTCATCGCGGTCACCGACAACGTCAACCAGGCCAAGGGTGACCAGGACCCGTCCACCTGGCAGCCGCCGTTGTCGTCGTACCGCTGCACGTACTCCAAGATATGGATCCAGTCGAAGTACCACTGGGGGCTGAGGCTCCAGGCCAGCGAGAAGACCGCGCTGCAGGCCATGCTCAACACCTGTTTCTCCTGACCTGGGCGGTCCAGGTCGCGGCGGGGGTGGCCGAGCAGCCCGCTGCGAGATGTTTGGCGGATACAGCTTGGCTACCTTCGCCCTGGACACGCGGGGGCGGAGGTAGTCCGGGCCTCACGTTTCTCCTCGCGCAGGTCAGTCACCACACCTTGCACGCGCGTTTGCCGGCCGCTAGAGGCCAGCGGGGCGCACCGGGCGGCGCTGATGGGGATCAGGCGCTGATGAAGTTTTCGATGTCGTCCAGGACCGAGATCGTGACGACTACATCCAGCGGAGAGTCGGAGTCGGCGTGCAGGTGGAACTCGACACCGCCATCGCCACCCTCCGGATCGTGCGGGCCGACGTTGGTCACGTAAACGTTGGCCTCACCAAGGTGGGGTCGACCCTCCAGGACGCCGAAGATCCCTCCCGCGGGTTCCACTCGGCCGGGAGAAATCACTGATCTCGGGATAAAGAGACCACGAATCAGGGATTTCGTGGTTCGGTCGTTCACCGACCCGGGAGCGGCGCGCCCATCGGCGGCGAGGTTGCCAAAGTTCCGGGTGAGCGAGATGAACTACGACTGGCACGGCGGGTACCGCGACACCCAGGTCTGGGACAAGCTCCCCGACGGGACGTGGAAGTCGGAGGCAGGTGGCGCCGTCAAGGTCCTCAAGTTCACCTCCTGAACCGCCGTTCCGAGCCCGGAGCCATGCTCGGCAGCCGGCGGGCGAGGGGGTCCCGGGGGGAGGGGCGCACGGTCGGGTCTTGGCCGAGCGGGGAGCTTGGCTTAGGCCAGAGCTCGACGGCGTCGAACTCGGTCCGGTCGGAGTCCCACCGCCAGATGCCGCCGCCGACCGGGTTGCCCCGACCACCGGGCTTGTACGGGTAGACGGTCACCAGCTCTGCACCGTCGGGAGCCGGGTCCACATGCCAGCCGGCGGACAGCGCTCGCCCAACCGAGCGCTTCAGCCCGCGGACCAGCCGGGCCTGTAGGTCGTGCGGCAGGTCGGTAAACCGGACCGGCGGCGTCAGCTCGGGCGGTGGCTCGTCCGCCGGCAGCCCGATCGCGTCGGCGAGCGAGTCGAGCTCGTCGATGAGGTAGAGATCCGACCGCCACTGGCCTGGCCATACCGCATACAGCCGGGTCTCGCCGGAGCGGGCGCGCTGCAGGGCCGCCTGGAGGTCCTCCACCTGACGGCACTCGTCGAGTCCGTCGTCGCGGTGCTCGATGTAACAGATCCGGCCCGGTCCACCGTAGGGGAACCGGCCTTCGGTCTCGCTCGACCTGCGGGCCTCCTCGGTCATGAACGTCGGACGTTCCGTGGGTACGTCGGACTCGGGGCGCCCTCGTCGGCGAAACACACGAGGGTGGGCTCGGCTGCGTCGCAGGCCGTGCCGTCGTACGGCGGCAGACCCGCCAGCCGCCGTCCCTCGACCACGTGCCCTCCTTCCCCTTTTCGAGCCCCGCCAGCCCGATATAAGACTCCGGCCAGCGCGATACTTCGAGCAATGCTCGGCTCTGATAGTTACCCGGCGTATGACGCCCTCGGCTGCCTTGCCCGAACCGCATCCGGTGACCGACCCGGCATGATGTGATGTCGGTGTCCCGATCGAACCCCGGGACCGACACTCGCAGGAGTCCGACGGTGCCGAGCCCCCCGAGCGCCCAGTGCGGCCGTCCGGTCGACCGCACCCAGGACTTCTGCACGAGCCGCGGCTACTACACGGCGTGGGACCGGACCATGGTCGTGCCGCCGAGCCCGCCCCCACCGCCGGGCGGGCACCCGCCCGGCGCCCGCACCACCCCCGACGCGCTGCCGCCGCGGCAGCCCCGGCAGTCCCCGGTCGTCCGGCCGGCACAGCCGCCACCTCGGCCGATCGCCGGACCGACCCTCGTCTGCCCAGCCTGCGGCCAGGTCAACCCGGCCAGCCGCTCGTTCTGCACCCGCTGCGCGGCCCGGTTCGGGCAGCCAGCGGCGCCGTACCCGCCGGCTGAGCCCGCGTCCCGCCCGCGCCGTCGGCTCAGTCCCGCGGTGGTGCTGGCGGCCGTGCTCGCGGTCGGGCTGGTGATCGTCGCGGTCGTGCTCGGCACGGCCGGCGGTGACGGTGGTGCGCCGCCGGGGGGACTCGACGCGACGACTGGGGCGGGCAGCCCGACCGGCACCGCCGAACCGACCGCGGCGACAGCCGGGTCGGCGTCCGGGGCAACGCCCGGTACGGAGCCGACCCGGGTGGACCCGGCCACCCTCAACGCCGAGGCCAGCAGCGAGCTGCCACCGGATCCCCGGCTCGGGCTGTCGTACTCGGTCCACAACACCCTCGACGGCGACCGGAGCACCGCGTGGAACAGCAACGGCGCCGCGGTCGGCACCGGTGTCGGCCAGGTGCTCACCTACCGCTTCGCCACCAAGGTCCACCTGGTCCGGATCGAGCTGGTCAACGGCTACGTCAAGACGAACACGCTGTTCACCGAGAACGGCCGGATCCGAGGGCTGGCCGTCCGGACCGACGCCGGCACCGCCGAGCTCACCGTGCGGGACGGCAAGAACCGGCAGGGCATCGACCAGGACCTCGGGACGACCGGGTCGGTCACGTTGACCGTGACCTCGGTCTACCCGGGCTTGCGGTACCCGGACCTGGCCCTCACCGAGATCACCTTTTACGCCGTCCCGGCGGGCTGAGCCGTGGCGATCAGAGTGGGGTGCTGAGCCATGCCGATCAGGCTGGGGTACAAGGCGTCGGCGGAGCAGTTCGGCCCGCGGGAGCTGGTCGAGCTCGCCGTGCGGGCCGAGACGGCCGGGCTGGACAGCGTGCTGGTCAGCGACCATTTCCTGCCCTGGCGGCACCACGGCGGGCACGCGCCGCACTCGCTGGTCTGGCTGGGCGCGGCCGGCGAGCGGACCTCGCGGGTGCTGCTCGGCACCAGCGTGCTGACGCCGACGTTCCGCCACTCACCGCCGCTGGTGGCGCAGGCGTTCGCGACGCTGGGCTGCCTGTGCCCGGGCCGGGTGCTGCTCGGCGTGGGCACCGGCGAGGCGATGAACGAGGTCGCCGTCACCGGCCTCGACTGGCCGGACTTTCGCGAGCGGTGGGCCCGGCTGCGCGAGGCGGTCACGCTGATCCGGGCGCTGTGGCGGGGTGAGCGGGTGTCCTTCGACGGCACGTACTACCGGACCGTCAACGCGATGCTGTACGACGTACCGGCCGAACCGGTCCCGATCTACGTCGCGGCCGGCGGCCCGCAGATGGCGAAGTACGCCGGCCGGGTGGGCGACGGGCTCATCTGTACCAGCGGCAAGGGGATGGAGCTGTACCGGGACTCGCTGCTGCCCGCGGTGGACGAGGGCCTGGCCGCGGCCGGCCGGGCGCCGGGCTCGATCGACCGGATGATCGAGATCAAGCTGTCCTTCGACATCGACCCGGCGCTGGCCCTGGAGAACACCCGCTTCTGGGCGCCGCTGGCGCTCTCGGCGGCGCAGAAGTCTGGGCTGGACGACCCGCTGGAGCTGGAGCGGGCCGGTGATGCGCTGCCCATCGAGCAGGTTGCCGGGCGATGGATCGTGTCGTCCGACCCGGACGAGGCGGTGACCAGGGTCAGGGAGTACGTCGAGGCGGGGCTGGAGCACCTGGTCTTCCACGCGCCGGGGCACGACCAGCCGCGGTTCCTCGCACAGTTCGCCGAGCACCTGCTGCCCCGGCTGCGCGCGCTTTGACCGGCGCGCCCGCTGGTCGGCGCGCGCTCTGGTCGGCGTGCCGCTGGTCGGCGTGCCGCTGGTCGGCTGCCAGGGCTACTCCGGCCCTTCGAGCACGCGTAGCCGGCGTACGACGAGATCGTCCACCTCCAGCGAGCCGATCCTGAGCTCCCGGACCGCCGCCGAGCGGATGACCAGCCACCCGATCCGGACGGCGCCGACCGCGAGCGCCCCGAGCGCCACCACGCCGAGCGCGGCCGTCAGCACGGCGCCGAACCCGACCGCTTCCGCCCCGGCCGCGCTGGCACCGGTCGCGGCCGCGCCGACCGCTGTCGCACCTGTCCTCGTTGTGGCTGCTGTCGTCTCGTCTCCCATGGCCGGATTTCCTCCCGCGAGCGTGCCGGCGCGCATTCTGTCGGGAGCATTCTCCCGGACGCGGCCGGCCTCGGGTTCGGTCGCGCTGCCGGCTCGCCTGGACGGACTAACGCGCGACGGCTTCCCAGGACACGTCCGGCCTCCGCGGTACGGCGGGCTCGGTCCGGATGCCGCCGTACCGGGTGCGGGCCGCCTGCGCGGTCAGGCCCAGTGCCCGGCCCAGCTCGCTCCAGCCGCCGCCGTCCCTGTCGACCAGCACGGCCAGCGTGATCAGCTCGTTCACCAGCCGCCGGAACCCGATCACGGCCGTGGTGAGCCCGACGTCCGCCGGCCATTCCGGCGGCCCGGCCCCCCGTTCGAGGAACGTGCTCAGCGCCGTCGCGGTCACTGCCAGCCGGTTCGCGCACTCCGCCAGCATCTCCCGTGGCTCGCCGACGATCGGGGCGGCGGCCGGCGCTCGATGCCAGGCCCGGTACGCCGCCTGCCGGCATGCGACAGAGCAGTACCGACGCTGGCGTGCACCAGCGATGGGACGACCGCAAACGGGCAGGCGCGATAGGGCACGCCACCAGAGAGTAATCGGCAAATGCGGAAAGTAACCGCAGCCGAGCAACCAGCGACCCCCGTGTGGTCACCACTCGGCGTTGTGGGCACCTCTCGTTGCCCGAGCGCACCGTGTGGTGACCACTCGGCGTTGTGGTGACCTCTGGTTCCCCGGAGACCCCGTTAGGTGACCACTCGGCGTTGTGGTGACCACATCTGGGCGGGGGATGGGCGGGTGCGGTAAGTTGATCTACTTCAGGCTGGCCAGGTTTTGTCCCCCGGGTCACCGGGCAGGCCGTCGTACGGAGGTGTGTCATGACCCGACCCGGAGATCCGTTGCCGGTGCCGCCCCCACCTGAGCCGTTCCCGCCGCATCCGGTCGACCCGGTCCCCCCGTCGCCCGCGCCGGATCCCGTTCCACCTGGCCCGGCGCCGGACCCCATCCCGCCCGAGCCCGACCCGGACCCGATCCCGCCCGCGCCGGCGCCGGACCCGGCGCCGCCCGCGCCGAACCTCGGCACCGGCCTCGACCCAGCCTGACCCAGTCCGGGGGAAGGTCGCGCGGACCGCCGGGCAACGCCTTGTTTTGGCTCGTGCTCAGCAAGCTCATATAGTTGCATTGCACAAGCAACCAAGCGAGGTGGGCGTGACCCTCTACGCGGAGCTGGCACACGAGCTCGGCACGCTGATGCTCTCGGCTGACCGGACGGCCAGCCGAGAGCGGCACAGCTCGGCCGGCAACCTGGAGCGGATGGCCTACCACGCCCTGGACCGCCTCGCCGAGCACGGACCCATGCGTCCGAGCGCGCTGGCCGAGCTCGTCTGCCTCGACCTGTCGACCGTCAGCCGGCACCTGGCTGCGCTGGAGCGGGTCGGCTACGTCGAGCGCGAGCGCGACCCGGACGACGGCCGGGCGCAGCTTGTCCGGGTCAGCGAGCGGGGCGTGGCCAAGCTGGCGGCGGTGCGGTCCTGGCGGCGCGACCGGATGCGCTCGCTGGTGGGGCACTGGCCAGCCGCGGACCGCCAGGAGCTGGTCCGGTTGCTCAGCCAGCTCAACGTCGAGCTGCGTCGGGTCGAACACGCCAGAGACATCACCCGAGACAGGGGAGCCCGGTGAGCACATCGGTCGAGCAGCACCGACCCGAGCTAGCACACAGAGAAATCATGGTCATCTTCAGCGGCCTGCTGGCCGGTATGTTCCTGGCCGCGCTGGACCAGAGCATCGTCGGCACCGCGATGAAGACGATCGTCACCGACCTCGGCGGCGCCGACAAGGTGATGTGGACCGTCGCGGCGTACCTCATCACCTCGACCGTGTCCACGCCGCTGTACGGCAAGCTGTCCGACCAGTACGGGCGGCGGCCCGTCTTCCAGTTCGTGATCGCGGTCTTCCTGCTCGGCTCGGTGCTCGGCGGGCTGAGCACGAACATGACCATGCTGGTCGTGGCCCGGGCCATCCAGGGGCTCGGCGGCGGCGGCCTGCTGTCGCTGGCGTTCACCATCATCGGCGACCTGGTCAGCCCGCGGGAGCGCGGCCGCTACTCCGGCTACTTCGGCGCCGTCTTCGCGACATCCTCGGTTGCCGGCCCGCTGCTCGGCGGCCTGCTCACCGACCACCTGTCCTGGCACTGGGTCTTCTTCGTCAACATCCCGATCGGGGTCGTCGCGTGGTTCATCGTGGCGCGCAACCTGCGGCTGCCGCACACCCCGACCAAGCACCGGATCGACTATCTCGGCGCGGCGCTGCTGGTCTCCGGCGTGAGCACGCTGCTGTTCACCATGGAGTGGGGTGGGAAGCCGGGCTGGGCCTGGGGCAGCGGCCGGGTTCTCGGCGTGGCGGCGGCCGGCGTCGTGCTCCTGGTCGCGTTCGGCTGGGTCGAGCACCGGGCCGCCGAGCCGATCCTGCCCCTGCGGCTGTTCCGCAACCGGACCTTCACCCTGGCCAACGCCTCGACGTTCGCCGTCGGCGCCGGCATGTTCGGCGCGATCCTGTACGTGCCGCTGTACCTCCAGTTCGTCCACGGGTTCTCCGCGACGGCGGCCGGCCTGCTGATGGTGCCGCTGATGGCGGGCATTGTGTCCGCCTCGGTCGGCAGCGGGCGGATGATCAGCCGGACCGGCCGGTTCCGGATCTACCCGATCATCGGCTCGATGGTGACCGCCGTCGGCCTGGGGCTGCTGTCCACCCTGCGGCCGGGCACCCCGATCCTGGTGCTCGACGTGTTCATGGGGATCGTCGGGATCGGGATCGGGCTGACCATCCAGACCCTGGTGCTGGCCGTGCAGAACGACGCCGACCCGGGCGAGCTCGGTGTGGCAACCGGCTCGGTCACCTTCTTCCGGTCCCTGGGCGGCGCGTTCGGTACGGCGCTGTTCGGTGCGATCGTGAACGCCCGTACGACGTACCTGCCACCGGTCCGGATGCCGGACGGGCAGGTGGTGGCGGGCATCCCGGAGCCGGCCAGCTACACCGAGGCCCTCGCGACGGCGTTTGCGGTGGTCACGCCGTTCCTGCTCGTGTCGTTCGTGGTGACGCTGTTCATCAAGGCGCAACGGCTGCGCGCGGCCAGCCCGCTGCCTGTCGACGCGGAGCCCGCCGCGGTGGCCTGAACCGCCCCTGACCGGCCCAGCACATGTCGCGACGATCCGGTGCGACCCGCCCACGCCTGCGTGCTCCACCGGATCGTCGCGACAAGCGGGCGGGACGGGTGGAGGCGGGCGGTCAGTGGTCGCTGTCGGCGAGCCGCTGGCGGGATGTCAGGATCTCCGCCTCGGCCTCGCTGCGGCCCACCCAGGTGGCGCCCTCCACCGACTTGCCGGGCTCCAGGTCCTTGTAGACCTGGAAGAAGTGCTGGATCTCCAGCCGGTCGAACTCCGGCAGGTGATGGATGTCACGCAGGTGCTCCAGCCGGGGGTCGTTGGCCGGCACGCAGAGCACCTTGTCGTCGCCGCCCTTCTCGTCCTTCATCCGGAACATCCCGATTGCCCGGCACAGGATGAGGCAGCCGGGAAAGGTCGGCTCCTGGAGCAGCACCAGCGCGTCCAGCGGGTCGCCGTCGTCGCCGAGGGTGCCCTCGATGAAGCCGTAGTCCGCCGGGTACTGCGTCGCCGTGAACAGGGTGCGGTCCAGCCGCAGCCGGCCGGTCCGGTGGTCGAGCTCGTACTTGTTCCGCTGGCCCTTGGGAATCTCGATGAAGACATCGAACTCCACAGTTGCTTCCTCCATCGAAAATCGGCGACCAGACTAGTGTGGACGACCGCGACCAGTGTGGACGACCGCGGCGACAGGCGGGTGAGGGGGAGTCGTGCGGCAGGCCAAGGGGCGGGTGTTGGTGCCTGGCCGCACCCGGTTCCGCCAGGTGCTGTACGTCGTCCTCGCGCTGCTGGTGGCTGGCTCGCTGGCTGCCGGGACGGCCGTCCTGCTCCGCGGCGATAGCCGGGCCGGGCTGTCGGCCGCACCGGGCGGCGCTGGCCGGACGCCGGGCCCGGTCGAGCCGCCGTTGGCTCTCCCGACCCCGGTGCTTGCTGCCCTGAACGGTGCCGACGCCGGCATCCCGGCCACCCCCGCTGGGCTGGCCAAGGCACTCGCCGCGCGGCTGCGCGACCGCCGGCTCGGTCCGGCCGTCGCGGCAGAGGTGCTCGACCTGGCCACCGGCGAGGTGCTGTACGACCGTGGCGGCAGCCGGCTGGTCGTCCCCGCGTCCACGACCAAGATCACCACGGCGGCGGCGGTGCTGGCGGCGTTCCCCGCCGACCATCGGTTCGCCACCCGGGTGGTGGCCGGGACCACGCCGGGCGAGGTGGTCCTGGTCGGCGGCGGCGACCTCACCCTCTCGGATGCGCCGCCGGGCCGGTCGACCTGGTACGCCGGCGCGGCCCGGCTGGCTGACCTGGCTGCCGCCGTCCGCGCGAAAGGGGTCCGGGTGAGCCGGGTGACCATCGACGGCTCCCTCTTCACCGGGCCCCGGCTGGCGCCTGGCTGGGACCCGCTGGACGTGGCCGGGGGATACACCACCCCGATCACCGCGGTGATGCTGGACGCCGGCCGCCGGCCCGGCATGCTGGCCCGGTCCATGCAGCCGGATCTCGACGCCGGCCGGGCGTTCGGTGCGGCGCTCGGCGTGCCGAAGGTGCCGGTGCGGCGTGGCCCGGCGGCGGCCACCGGCCAGGTGCTCGCCGAGGTCCGGTCCGCGCCGCTGGCCCGCATCGTCGAGCAGGCCCTGCTGGCCAGCGACAACGTGCTGGCCGAGATGCTGGCCCGGCAGGTCGCGCTGAGCACCGGCCAGCCGGCGTCGTTCGCCGGGGCGGCCGCGGCGGTGCGGTCCGTGCTCGCCGGCTACGGGGTGCCCGCGGCTGGCCTGAAGCTGGTCGACGGCAGCGGCCTGTCCCGGGCGGATCGCCTCAGCCCGGACGTGCTGCTGGCGGTGCTGCGGGCCGCCGCGTCCGACCGCGGGACCCGGCTGCGACCGCTGTTCGCCGCCCTGCCGGTCGCCGGCTACGACGGCACCCTGGACAACCGGTACCGCTCCGGCGTGACGACGGCCGGCGCGGGCGACGTACGAGCCAAGACCGGCACGCTGGCCGGGGTCAGCTCGCTGGCCGGGCTGGTCCGGACGGCGGACGGCCGCCTGCTGGCCTTCGCGTTCCTGGCCGACCGGGTGCCGAGCGTGCGCGCCGCCGAGGCCGCCTGGGATGTGGCCGCAAGCACGTTGGCCCGATGCGGCTGCTGATCGCGGCTCCCGTTGGCGGCGGGGCGTTCGGCTGCTGACGGCGCGGGACCGGTCAACCCGGCGGCGCCGTACCTGCGATCGCTGAACCGCCGGTCCGGTGAATCAGCGCCCGGCAACGGGCGGCGGAAGTTAGCCCGGCGTACGGTTGCGGTATGACGGCAGGCAGTGACATCTCCCAGGACGGCCCGGCGGCTCCTCCGCCGAGCATGATCGATTGGGAGCTCGCGGTCGCGACCGCGCGCCGGCTGTCCAAGCTGGGGCCGGAGGTCAGCCGTGCCGAGGCCGATGCGACAGTGGTCCAGCTACGCGAGCTGGCCGCGGTCGCCGAGTCGCACGTCGAGCGGATCACCGAGATGTCCGGACCGGCTCCGGCGCCATCACCGGCCCGGGTGGTCGACCGCAACGGCTGGGTCGAGGCGAACGCGGCGGGCCTGGAGGGGCTGCTGAGCCCGCTGGTCGCCCGGCTGGCCGAGCGGCGGCCGCCGAGCCGGCTCGCGACCACCGTTGGGCCGCGGGTCACCGGGCTGCAGGCCGGCGCGGTGATGGCCTTCCTGTCCGGCAAGGTGCTCGGCCAGTACGAGGTCTTCGGCCCGGAGGGCGGCGTGCTGATGCTGGTCGCGCCGAACATCGTGGAGGCCGAGCGGGTGCTCGGGGTGGACCCGACCGACTTCCGGCTCTGGGTCTGCCTGCATGAGGTCACCCACCGGCTGCAGTTCACCGCCGTCCCGTGGCTGCGCGAGCACCTGTCCGGTGAGGTGGCCAACCTGGTCGACGCGACGGAGCTTGACCCAGACGCACTGCGCGAGCGGGTGCTCAGCGCGCTGCGTGACGTCGGCCGTGCGGTCAAGGGTGACTGGTCCGCCGGGCAGGGCCTGCTGGCGCTGGTGCAGAGCCCGGCGCAGCGGGAGGTGCTGGGCCGGCTCACCGCGTTCATGAGCCTGGTCGAGGGGCACGCGGAGTACGTCATGGACGCCGTGGACACCGACGTCATCCCGTCGCTTGGCACCATCCGGGAGCGGTTCCAGCTTCGTCGCAAGGGCAGCGGGCCGCTGGACCGGCTGCTGCGCCGGCTGCTGGGGCTGGACGGGAAGATGCGGCAGTACTCAGACGGCGCGACGTTCGTGCGGGGGGTCCTGGACGCGGTCGGCGTCGCAGACTTCAACGCGGTGTGGACCTCGCCGGAGACTCTGCCCAAGAAGGCCGAGCTGACCGCACCGCTGGACTGGGTGCACCGGGTCCACGGCATCCGCCCGGTCGCCTCCGCCTGACCTGCCACCCGCCACTTCGTGTGGTCACCACTCGGCGTTGTGGTCACCTTTCGTTGCCGCCGTACCCCAAGAGGTCACCACACGTCGTAGAGGTGACCACACGTTGTCTCCGGTCGACGAGAGGTGACCACAACGCCGAGAGGTGACCACAATCGGGGCATGACCGGACCACATCCCGCGGTGGCCGCCACCCGGGTCGCGGTGCGCCGGGCGCTGGCCTCGCACGCCACCCCGGGCGACCGGCTGCTGGTCGCCTGCAGCGGCGGGGCCGACTCGCTCGCCCTGGCCGCGGCGCTGGCCTTCGAGGCACCGCGGTACGGCGTCCGGGCCGGCGGGGTATGCGTCGACCACGGGCTCCAGGACGGCTCCGCCCACCAGGCCGAGAAGGCCGCCGGCATGCTGCGCGAGCTCGGCCTCGGCCCGGTGTTCACCAGCCGCGTGCAGGTGTCCGGCCCGGGTGGCCCGGAGGCGGCTGCCCGGGCCGTCCGGTACGCCGCGCTGGACCGGATCCGGGCCGATGCCGGCGCGCGCTGGGTCCTGCTCGGCCACACCCTTGACGACCAGGCCGAAAGCGTCCTGCTCGGGCTGGGCCGGGGGTCCGGCCCGCGGTCCATCGCCGGCATGCGCACCGCCGCCCCCCCCTGGCTGCGCCCGCTGCTCGGCATCCGGCGGCGGACGACGCGCACCGCCTGCGTGGCGCAGGACCTCGTCCCGTGGGAGGACCCGCACAACGCCGAGCTGCGGTTCCGCCGGTCCCGGCTGCGGCACGAGGCGCTGCCGGTCCTGGAGGATGTCCTCGGCGGCGGCGTGGCGGAGGCGCTGGCCCGCACCGCCGACCTGGTGCGGGCCGACCTCGACGCCCTGGCCGAGATCGAGCACGGCCTGGTCCAGGACCGGCTGGGCACGCCGGCCCCCGACGCGGTCCCCGTGACGGCGTTCGACGGGCTGCCCGAGGCGCTGCGCCGCCGGTTGCTGCGCGCCTGGCTGGCCGACGTACCGGGCCTCACCTCCGTCCATCTCACCGCCCTCGACCACCTTCTCGCCGACTGGCATGGCCAGGGTCCGGTCGCCCTACCCCGAGGTCTGCTGGTGGCCCGGCGGCATGACAAGCTGCTCCGGACGCAGGCCGGACGAGGCGAGCCACCGAGGGAGTAGTCCGTGTACGACGGCGACATCGACAAGGTCGTGGTGTCCGAGCAGGAGATTCACGACAAGATCGCCGAGCTGGCCAGGCGGATCGACACCGACTACGCCGACCGCGAGATCCTGCTGGTCGGGGTGCTCAAGGGCGCGGTGATGTTCATGTCCGACCTGGCCCGGGCGCTCCGCCAGCCGGTCGAGCTGGAGTTCATGGCGGTCACGTCGTACGGCTCGGCCACGTCGTCGTCCGGCATCGTGCGGATCCTCAAGGACCTGGACCGCGACATCTCCGGCAAGCATGTGCTGGTCGTTGAGGACATCATTGACTCCGGGCTGACCCTGTCCTGGCTGCTGCGCAACCTGACCAGCCGGCAGCCGGCGTCGTGTGAGGTGGTGGCGCTGCTCCGCAAGCCGGACGCGGTGCAGGTCGAGGTCCCGGTCAGGTACCTCGGCTTCGACATCCCGAACGAGTTCGTCGTCGGCTACGGGCTGGACTACGCCGACCGGTACCGTGGGCTCCGGTACGTTGGCCGGCTGGCGCCGGAGGTGTATGGCGGCTGACTCACCCCGGCCGGGCGACCTATCGGAACACCCACCTCGGGAGGCTCGTTGGAGGAGGCAGGGTGGCCCCTCGGCAGCCCTGCGTGACACGGTCGGCCGGTGTACGGTCCATGTACCGGGAACCTTCACTGGGCGACGGGGAGACGTCCGTGCCCATACCAGTCCAGATCAGGAGGAACGAGGCCGCCGGATCCGGGCGCCTCGGGAGCTAGATGGACCGAAAGAACATCTTCCGCAAGTGGTGGGTCTGGGCGGCTCTGGTCGTGCTGGCTCTTTTTGTCGTGCCACCGCTGCTGCGGGGCAACGGCGGCTTCACCGAGGTGGACACCTCCAAGGCACTGGCCCAGGTGAGTGCGGGCAACTTCAGCAAGGTCACGATCAACGACAAGCAGCAGACCTTCGACGTTACTCTCAGGAGTGAGGTCGACGGGCACAAGAAGATCACCGCGTCGTACCCGGCCCAGGCGGCGGACCGGGTCTTTGACCTGGTCCGGTCCAAGGCGGGCGGCACCGACAACGGCACGACGTTCACCACGAACGTCACCCAGGAGAACACGTTCGTCCAGCTCCTGATCAGCCTGCTGCCGATCGCGTTCGTGGTGTTCATCCTGTTCCTGGTGATGAACCAGATCCAGGGCGGCGGCAGCCGGGTGATGAACTTCGGCAAGGCCAAGGCCAAGCTGGTCAGCAAGGACACCCCGAAGACGACGTTCGCCGACGTCGCCGGGGTGGACGAGGCCATCGAGGAGCTGCACGAGATCAAGGAGTTCCTGGAGAACCCGGCGAAGTTCCAGACCATCGGCGCCAAGATTCCCAAGGGCGTGCTGCTCTACGGCCCGCCGGGTACCGGCAAGACGCTGCTGGCCCGCGCGGTGGCCGGCGAGGCGGGCGTGCCGTTCTACTCCATCTCCGGATCGGACTTCGTCGAGATGTTCGTCGGCGTCGGCGCGTCCCGGGTGCGCGACCTGTTCGAGCAGGCCAAGGCCAACGCCCCGGCGATCATCTTCGTGGACGAGATCGATGCGGTCGGCCGGCACCGTGGCGCCGGCCTCGGCGGCGGCCACGACGAGCGTGAGCAGACGCTGAACCAGTTGCTCGTCGAGATGGACGGGTTCGACGTCAAGGGCGGTGTGATCCTCATCGCCGCGACCAACCGGCCAGACATCCTCGACCCCGCGCTGCTGCGGCCCGGCCGGTTCGACCGGCAGATTGCGGTCGACCGCCCGGACCTGCAGGGCCGGACCGCCATCCTCAAGGTGCATGCCAAGGGCAAGCCGTTCGCCCCGGACGTCGACCTGGCCACGGTGGCCCGGCGGACGCCCGGCTTCACCGGCGCGGACCTGGCCAACGTGGTCAACGAGGCGGCCCTGCTCACCGCCCGCAACAACGGTCGCTTCATCACCCACGCCGCCTTGGAGGAGGCGATCGACCGGGTCATCGCCGGCCCGGAGCGGCGTACCCGGGTGATGAGCGACAAGGAGAAGAAGATCACCGCGTACCACGAGGGCGGCCACGCGCTGTGTGCCTGGGCGCTGCCGAACCTCGACCCGGTGCACAAGGTGACGATCCTGTCCCGGGGCCGTTCGCTCGGGCACACGCTGGTGCTGCCCACCGAGGACCGCTACACCCAGACCCGGTCGGAGATGATCGATCAGCTGGTGTACGCGCTCGGCGGCCGGGCCGCGGAGGAGCTGGTCTTCCACGAGCCGACCACCGGGGCGAGCAACGACATCGAGAAGGCCACCGGGCTGGCCCGCGGGATGGTCACGGAGTACGGCATGAGCGCCAAGCTCGGCGCGGTCAAGTACGGCACCAAGGACTCCGAGCCTTTTCTCGGCCGCGACTACGGCCACCAGCGGGACTACTCCGAGGACGTCGCCGCCGACATCGACGGCGAGGTCCGGGGCCTGATCGAGGCCGCGCATGACGAGGCCTGGGAGATCCTGGTCGAGTACCGCGACGTGCTGGACGACATGGTCGTGGAGCTGATCGAGAAGGAGACCCTCTCCAAGGCGGACATGACCCGGATCGCGGCCCGGGTGGAGAAGCGGCCCTCGCACAACGCCTTCTCCTTCGGCAAGCGCACCCCGTCGGACAAGCCACCGGTGCAGACGCCGGCCGAGGTGGCCGCGGCGAACGGCCTGCACGCGAACGGCGCACCGGTCGGCGCTACGGGCCCGTCCGCCCCAGTGCCGGCGGGCCCGTCGTCCTACCCCTCGCCGTACCCGGCTCCGCCCGCCCGTCCCTCGCCCCGCCCGCACCCCGGTGCGCAGTCGAGCATGCAGTCGGCCCCGCCTGCCCGTTACCTTTCGCAGGCGCCGGCCGACCCACAGCCACCGTCCCCGTCGTCGGTCTGGTCCAGGCCCACGCCGGAGCCGGGCTCCGGGCCGACGTTGCCGCCCCGGCCGCTGTCACCGTCCCAGTCACTGCCGCCGGTCGACGACGACTGGCCGTTCGACGGTGAGGCCGGAGCTCGGGAGTGAGCTTCGACTCGGCCCGGGTCGAAGCCGCGGTCCGCGAGCTGCTGTGGGGGATCGGTGAGGACCCCGACCGGGAGGGGCTGGTACGCACCCCGGAACGGGTGGCCCGGGCCTACGCCGAGCAGTTCGCCGGGCTGTACACCGACCCGGACGAGGTGCTGACGACGGTGTTCGACGAGGGTCACGACGAAATGGTCCTGGTCAAGGACATCGAGATGGCGTCGGTCTGTGAGCACCACCTCACGCCGTTCTACGGGGTGGCCCATGTCGGCTACATCCCGAACGAGAAGGGCCAGCTCACCGGCCTGTCCAAGCTGGCCCGGCTGGTCGACCTGTACGCCCGGCGACCGCAGGTGCAGGAGCGGATGACCAGCCAGATCGCCAACGCGATGGTCCGCCGGCTGGAGCCGCGCGGGGTGATCGTCGTGATCGAGGCCGAGCACCTGTGCATGGCGGTGCGCGGCATCCGCAAGCCGGGCGCCCGCACGGTGACCTCCGCCGTACGCGGCATCTTCCAGACCACCCCGTCCACCCGGGCCGAGGCGATGAGCCTCATCATCGGCAAGTGACCGGAGGATTCTTGACCGGACCGCCTCCGACCGGGCCGCCCAGGCCCGGGCTGCCCAGGCCCGACCGGTGCGCGGTGATGGGCGTGCTGAACGTCACGCCGGACTCGTTCTCCGACGGCGGCCGGTACGCCGACCTCGACGCGGCGCTGGCGCACGGCCGCCAGATGTGGGCGGACGGTGCCGACCTCATCGACGTCGGCGGCGAGTCCACCCGCCCGGGCGCGGACCGGGTGGACGCCGGGGAGGAGATCCGCCGGGTGCTGCCGGCGATCCGGGGGCTGGCCGGCGAGGGTGTCCTGGTCAGCGTGGACACCATGCGGGCGGCGGTCGCGGCGGCTGCCATCGCGGCCGGCGCCGCGGTCGTGAACGACGTCAGCGGCGGCCTGGCCGACCCGGACATGGCCAAGGTGGTGGCCGAGGCCGGCGTGCCGTGGATCCTGATGCACTGGCGCGGGCACAGCCGGGACATGCAACGGCTCGCGACGTACGACGACGTGGTGGCCGACGTGAAGCGGGAGCTGCTGCGCTGCGTGGACGACGCCGTGGCGGCTGGCGTGTCGACCGACCGGATCGTGATCGATCCCGGGCTGGGGTTTGCCAAGACGGCCGAGCACAGCTGGCTGCTCCTGGCTAGCCTGCCCGAGCTCGTGGCGACCGGCCTACCGGTGCTGATCGCGGCGTCCCGGAAGTCCTTCCTCGGCGTCCTGCTAGCCGAGCCGGGCGGCCCGCCGCGGCCGGTGCGGGAACGGGAGGACGGTACCGTCGCCACCACGGTGCTGGCCGCCTTGGCCGGCGTGTGGGGCGTCCGGGTGCACGAGGTCCGGCGCAACCTCGATGCGATCAGGGTCATACGCGAGGCGACAGCGAGTGAGCATCGTAGGGCCGTCAGGCCCGAGGAGCGGAGCGAGCGCGGAGCCGAGCAGTGAGCATCGAGGCGACAGCGAGTGAGCATCGTAGGGCCGTCAGGCCCGAGG
>Ga0307470_10000167_pt1 | contig 45390 bp, 44 predicted proteins | sample atmos_gasesAM3C__FD_204565 | JGI IMG/M metagenome (GOLD analysis project Ga0307470, IMG submission 204565) | Hardwood forest soil microbial communities from Morgan-Monroe State Forest, Indiana, United States - atmos_gasesAM3C_05 | ecosystem: Environmental > Terrestrial > Soil > Temperate forest... | reverse complement strand
CCATCCCGCTCACTCGTAGATCGGCGTGCCAGTCGCGCGCGTCATCTCGCGGAAACGCCCGATGATTCGCATCGTAATCGAACCTGGCTTGCCCGCTCCGATCGTTCGCCCGTCCGCCTTCACTACCGGGATCACTTCGGCCGCCGTTCCGGTCAGGAAACATTCGTCCGCGATGAAGACGTCGTGCCGCGTCACATCGGTCTCGGTAATCCTGAGACCAAGCTCGGCCGCGACGTCGAACACGACTGAGCGCGTGATCCCGCGCAGCGCGCCGGCCGAAATCGGCGGCGTGAAAATCTGGCCGCGCTTGATGATGAAGACGTTGTCGGCCGTGCATTCGGCGACGTTGCCGGCTTCGTTCAACATCAATGCTTCATCCGCGCCGGCGAGATTCGCTTCGATTCGCGCCATGACGTTGTTGAGATAGTTCAACGATTTCACAGCGGGATTGAGCGCCGCCGCTCCGGTCCGCCGCGTCGCGCAGGTAATGACCGTCAGTCCCTTCTCGCAAACTTCCTTCGGATAAAGCGCGATCGTCGTCGCGATGATGATCACGCTCGGCCGCTTACATTGCGTCGGATTCAATCCGAGATTCCCGACGCCGCGAGTGACGATCTGGCGAATGTAACCTTCCTTGAGATTGTTGCGCCGGATCGTTTCTAGCAGCGCTTCCGTCATCTCACCGCGACTCACCGGAATTTCGAGACAGATCGAACGCGCCGAATCCCACAACCTGTCGAGATGTTCCTCGAGGCGAAAAACGCGGCCGTTGTAGAAACGAATCCCTTCAAAAATTCCGTCGCCGTAGAGCAAGCCATGATCGAACACCGAGACCTTCGCCTCGGATTCGGGCACAAATTTTCCGTCGAGATAAATGGTCAGTTCGCCGGCGGGGGCCGTCGTCTTCTTCTTCTGCGAATCAACCGCCGGTTTAACCGGAGCTTTAGCCGTCGTCTCCTTTTGTTCCGGTTCGTCGATTACCGCTGTCGAGGTTTTTGTTAGCACAGAAAAAATCTCAAGCGGTTCGCCGGGAATTCAAGTGGGAAAGCGACTTACTTCTTCTCCGGATCGCGCGTGAGCGGCACGAACTTTACCGGGACCGCGGCGGTTTGCTTCACCACGCCGCCGCGCTTTTCCAGGACCTGAAGCTCCTGCGCGTAGGTCTTGCCGACAGGAATAACCATCCGGCCGCCTTCCTTTAATTGCTCTACGAGCGGCTGCGGAATGTGATCGGGCGCGGCTGTGACGATGATCGCATCGAACGGCGCGTGCTCGGGCCAGCCCTTGTAGCCATCACCGCCTTTCACGAGAACATTCTTGTAACCGAGCGCGTTCAGGACGGTGGCGGCCCGCTGGGCGAGAGGCCTCACGATCTCGATCGTATAAACTTCCGCGACCAATTCACTCAGGACAGCAGCCTGGTAACCCGAACCGGTGCCGATCTCGAGCACGCGATCGGTCGGCTTGGATTTCAGGGCCTGGGTCATGAACGCGACGATGTAGGCCTGCGAAATCGTCTGGCCAAAACCAATCGGTAACGGCCGATCTTCGTAGGCGCTCGCTTCCAGTTCTTTCGCCACGAATTTTTCGCGCGGCACTTTCGCCATCGCGTGCAGAACGCGCGGATCATCGATGCCGCGGGGACGCAGTTGCTTTTCAACCATTGCGCTGGCCGAAGTCGCGAAAGTGCCTTCAGTGCTTTTGCTGGTGAGCCATTGTTGCGGAAGCGTGGGTGGTTCTTGCGCGAAAATTTTGCCTGCGCTCCAGAACATGACGGCAATCCATCGCAGGCCTTTCGCCCTCATGGGCGAAATATACGACCGCTAAGTCAGCACGCCATCGGCGATGTGCAATTGCCGGTCACCCAGCGCCGCCAACCGCACGTCGTGGGTGACGACGAGCAGCGTCTTGTTTCGCGTTCGCGCCAGCTCGAGCAACAACTCGATAATCGCGTCGCCGGTCTTCGAATCGAGGTTGCCGGTCGGTTCATCGGCGAAAATAATGTCGGGATCGTTGGTCAATGCGCGCGCGATCGCGACCCGTTGTTGTTCGCCGCCCGAAAGTTCAGCGGGCAAATGATGAAGCCGATCCGAGAGGCCGACGTCCGTCAGCGATGCTTCGCCCGCCGCGCGATTTATTTTGCCCCGAATCAATCCCGGCAACATGACGTTTTCCAGCGCCGTCAATTCCGGCAAAAGAAAGTAGCCTTGAAAAACAAAACCCATTTTCCGATTTCGCACTTCGGCCTGCGATCCGGAACTGCCGGTGTAAAGCCGGCGTCCTTCGAATTCCACCGTACCGGATTCCGGTCGCTCCAATCCTGCCAGCGTATAAAGGAGCGTCGTTTTTCCCGCGCCGGACGCGCCGCAAAGAAAGACCGCTTCGCCATACGCCACATCCAGCGAGATGCCGCGCAGCACTTCGATCCGGCGCGAGCCGATTCGAAATGACCGGTGAAGATCGCGAGCAACGAGTTGCGGTTCGGCCATGGCGCGACAGCATTCGCCGAATCGCGACGGCGCGCAATCCAAGAGAAAAAGCCGCCCGACGGAATTCCGTCGGGCGGCCTCTGGCTATGACTGGCGTTTAGTAAAGGCCCAGCGCCTGCAAGGTCGGCCCGTCAATTGCGGCCGTGATGGGCAGGCCACGATCGCGCTGGAAATTCGAGAGCGCCGCGCGCGTGTTCGGTCCGATCAACCCGTCCACCGCATCGCGATAATAGCCCTGCTCCTGGAGTGCGGCTTGAACGTTGGCAATAACCTGGCCGGGGTCGAGATCGTTGTAGCCGTAAATCGGCTCGTCATACGCGTAAGTGCTGTAACCCGGATCGTATCCGTAGGCAGGATACCAATAGCCGTCGTTCCAAAAGTAGTAGCCGCCGGCGAAGAGGCTGATGCGTGAATAGTGGCTCCTCCACCAACTGCGATCGTGGTGCTGATGATTAAACCGGCTGCGTGCCTGCTGGTAAGTGAACGTGTTCGTCGTGTTGTTTTGGCGGTTTCGCCAATCGTGGTTCCGGACCGTCGTGTTCGCCTGGACATTCGTGTTCGGTGTCTGGTTCGTGACGACATTCGGATTGGTGCGGTAACGATTCCGGTTCCAATTCGGATTGTTCAGCTTGTTGTTCGCATTGACCGCCGCATCCTGATTTGGCGGGGTATAAGTGCGCGTCCGGTTCTGAACATTCGGCGTGTAGGTTTTCGGCGTGTAAGTCCGATTGACGTTTGGTTTATTCTGCAACGTGGCCTGCGTTCTCGCGTTCAGTTGCTGCTGCACGCGCGGCGTGTAGCTCTTCGGCACCTGGTTCACCTGCCGCTGCGGCGGCGTCTGTTTCTTAGGCTGCTTCGGTTGATCCTGGTCCTCGCCGAAAATTGGCGCGGCCGCGATCGTTAAAGCCAGAGCTGAAAGTAAAAGTGTTTTCATAATTGTCCCTCGAATGATTAGACCGTCGAGATTTGCGTTTATTCAACTTGGTTAGTAACCCCCGCCCGCCCCGAGCCGAACGTGGAACAAGGTGTGATGCACCAGCCCGGAGATTCGATCCAGCGGCTCGACTTCGACCGAAACCACGCGGGGCAGCTCGTTCAGCAGGGCGCGCCACCCATCGTAGGTCAGATACATTTCCTCGTTGCCGGCGCCACGGTACAGCTCGCCGCTGACGGCCCGATAAAGGATGTCGCTCCGGAGCCGCTCCAGCCGGTTCCGCATTCGATACCAAAAACTCCACTCCGCCCGGCTGTCATCGAGCACGAAAAGATTTCGCCGCGCCACGCGACAACCTTCCTTCAATAACCGAAGCGCATGTTCGCGGGTCAGGTAATGGAGAAAATAGCCGAAGATTACCGAGTCGAAGCTGGAATCGGCGAAAGGAAGCGATTGGCCGTCGTAAGCAGCCACTTCGATCTGCGGCTCTGACGTTCGCGGAAGTTCGACGTCGATTCCGACACGTCGTTTCAAGGTGCGAAACAAAGCGAGGTCGCGCAGGAGCCCGGCGTCGCCGCAACCGACATCGAGAATTTCCTCGCCATCGTCGAGCCGGCGCGCGAGCCGATGGGCGCGGAGCATTTTGGAAACGTCGTAGCGCCGATATTCTCGCGGAACCGAACGCCCGGCATTTGCCAGATTCGCCGCCACCGCCTGGATGCGCCCCAGCGCGTGATAAAGGAAAACGGCGACGGGGCGCGGCATTCCCATCTTCAGGCCGGGCGTTGCTGTTGCCGCATGGCTTCGAATAAAACAATCCCCACGGCCGTGGCGAGATTCAAACTGCGCGTGCCGCGCATCGGAATCGTGAGCAGTTCTTCGCGATGCTTCGCAAGCAAGTGCTCCGGCAAGCCTTTCGTTTCGCGTCCGAACACCAAAAAATCACCGGAGAGAAACTTTAAATCGTAATAAGCGCGGGCCGATTTGGTCGTCAGAAAAAAGAAACGTGCGCGCGATCCGCATTCGAGTCGCAACTGATCGAAGGAATTCCAGAGCTTCACGTCGACTTCCTTCCAGTAGTCGAGTCCCGCCCGTTTCAACGCGCGATCGTCGATGGAGAAGCCGAGCGGCTTCACCAGGTGCAGCGTCGATCCGGTAGCGAGACAAAGCCGCCCGATGTTGCCAGTGTTCGGCGGGATTTCCGGCTCGACGAGAACGACGTTGAACATTGTAGCCGGCATCGGTGATGCCGGCCGGGATCGACGATCCCGGCTACAACTTGCCAGCGATAAACTTCTCCAGCTTCACGATATCCGCGGCGAACTTGCGGATGCCTTCGCCAGTTTTTTCGTAAGCCATCGCATTGTCGTTGAACAAATATCTGAACTTTTTCTCGTCAAGCTCGAGCCGTTCGATATTCGAGCTCTTCGCTTTTTCCGGATCGAGTTTGCGTTCCACCGGCTCCTGCGACTCGCTCAATTTTTCCAGGAGTTCCGGACTGATGGTGAGCAAATCGCAACCGGCTAATTCGAGAATCTGGCCGACGTTCCGGAAGCTCGCACCCATCACTTCCGTTTTGTGACCGAACTTCTTGTAATAGTTATAGATCTCCTGGACCGATTGCACTCCGGGATCGTCGGCTCCCGTGTATTCCTTTTTCGTGCTCGCCTTGAACCAATCGTAAATCCGTCCGACGAATGGCGAAATCAGCTCGATCCCACCTTCCGCGCATAAGACGGCCTGCGGCAGTGAGAACATCAGCGTCAGATTGCAATTGATGTTCTCTTTTTCGAGCACCTCAGCCGCCTTGATCCCTTCCCAGGTAGACGCGATTTTGATCAAGACTCTCTGGCGATCGACCTTCTTCTCTTCGTAAAGCTTGATCAGCCGCCGAGCCTTTTTAATCGAGGCTTCCGTGTCGAAAGAAAGCCGCGCGTCAGTCTCCGTGGAAACGCGTCCCGGCACGATCTCGAGAATCTCGCAGCCGAATTTTACCAGGAGATGATCGATGATGTCCTCGATCTGGTCCGCGCCGGATAAACCGGAATTCTTCCGGTCGGCCAGCACTTCATCGAGGAGATGGAAATATTGCTCCTTCTGCGTCGCGGCGTAAACGAGGCTCGGGTTAGTCGTCGCGTCTCTCGGCTTGTATTCCTTGATCGTCTGGAAATCGCCCGTGTCGGCGACGATGACCGTGAACTTCCTGAGCTGTTCGAGCTGGCTGAGTTTCGTTCCCGTTTTCTCCTGATCTGCGGTGGCGGTAGTCATAGGATTGCGCTCCTCAAAGAATAACCGCACACGAATTATGGCGGTCTTCCCTTTACGATAGGCCGCGAGCCGCTGCCCGACAATCCGAAACTCGAATCGCGCGTTAGTTCGCGTCGAGATTGTAGACCTCGACGAGAGCAACGCCCGTGCTATTCCCCTTCCCCTGCACGACTGCTGTGTAAGCACCGGGTTGAAGCACTAGAAACATGGCCGATTCACGATCGTCCGTTGGCGCGAGTCCGGTTTGAACCAAAAGCGATTCCTGGAATTGCCGCCAATCGTCGTCTCCCGCGATTAATACGCCGTTCCCATCGTGAACTTCCAAAGTCGGATCTGTCAGCGTGCCGGCGACACCGAAGTTTGCGAGTGAAGGACCGATTGCTCGCACAACGACCCGGGTAGATTGCGTTCCACCGACGATAAACCCGCCGATCATGAGATTGTCCGCGGTTCCGACGCGACCGCGAGTCGAGATGTTTGCGACCCTTGAACCTGTATCAGACGCGCTGAGATCGTACACTTCCACAATTGCGACACCCGCACTCGCTCCAATGCCGCGGACGACCGCGGTGTAAGCCCCGGGTTGCAGAGTTAGAATCAGCGCCGCCTCATGTTCGTCCGGCGGCGCCAGACCGGAGACCAGGATCTCGGCGCGGTTCGCGTTCCAGTTATCGTTCTGGCCGACCTGTTGCCCGCCTGAATCGAATACTTGCAGCGTCGGATCGGAAAGCACACCTGCCACTCCCGCCTTTGAAAGCGACGGACCGACGGCTCGAATCATTACTTTCTTGGGCACGGTGCCCTTGATGATAAAACCGCCAATCCCAGCGTTGTCGCCGGCATCGACGCGAAGTCTCGTGGAAACATTGAGCACGCTCCGATCGGGGGTGCTGGGCAACGCTTGCGCCGTCCCTCGACCAGTCGAATAAACTCGCAACTGCCCTGCATAATTATAAACCGACGTGCTGACGAAGATGTAGGCGCCGGTCCCATCGACCACCATGTCGTTTACATAGGGTGCGTTCTGCGAGGTGGAGACGTGTCCCAGATCGATCACGCCGGTTTGGGTAAACGAAGCGATATCGAAGATCTCGAGCCGCGACGTTCCAAAGCTGTCGACGTTCTCGACCGCGGCCGGTTGATAAAACACCGTATCGTCATTACTGAATGCGACCGGACCCACGCCCACTGCGATATTGCTCGAGTTGTTGATGAAGTTGCCCAGGACATTGCGAACATCGGTGCCTGAGAACAGGGAGGTCGCGGTCATGCCGTAGACGCGACCGTTACCCTGAGCGGCGAAGGAGACCACGTATTGGCCGTTGTGGCTGACCTTCAAATCGCGTCCGCTCCCGCTGCCGTGCAACTCGGTCGTTTGCTCGCGCAGTTGCATTTGGGGCTGGGAAATATCGTAAGCCAGGAGCCCGGCGCCAAAACTCGCACCGAGATAGAGCACGCCTTGGTTGACGGCGAGTTGCCCGGTGGGATAACTCATTGTCGCCAAGACAGCGCCGGTGTTGGCGTCAAGCTCGATCGTGGCCTGGCCGCTGGCATAGAGTCGCTTTCCGGGGCCTTCCACGACGGAGCTTATCGGAACAGAAACGCTGAAACTCGATAGCAGATCGAGCTTCTCCAAGTCGATGCCGATAATCCAGCCCGCGTAGGTGAAGCCATCCGAGCAAGCCACCCACAGTTTTGTATTGTCAGCGGAAAGGCCCAACCCGTTGGGAGTATGAGGCAATTTGATCGTCGCAATCGGCGTCAATGACACCGTATCGATAACGACGACGCCATTTCCGCTCTGGTCGCTCGCATACACGCGCGATCGGATCGGATCCAAAACTAGTCGTTGCGGCGCAAAGTCGAACGTCTTAAGTGCCCCCGCTGGCTTTGGTTGCAAGGCCGGAGCGGCGGGCACACCAAGATACATTTGGCCGACCGCGTCTCCCTTCGCTCCATGGGCAATAACGGTGAAGTTATAGCTTCCACTCAATGTTATCGTCCCGGTGATCAAGCCAGTCGCGGCATCCAACTGCAAACCGGCCGGCAGGTTTATCGATTCGAAGCTTGTCGGATTATTGTTGGCCGTGATTTGAAACCTGAAGTCGGCGCCGAGGGTTGCGGGCGGATAGTAGTTGCTCGTGATGTCCCATGGAATGACGCGAATAATAATGGAGGCGGAGCCATCGCCGTAGGACGTGTGTGCGATAACGGTGATTGGGAAGCTGCCCAGCGTTCCAAGTGTGCCGGTAATCACCCCCGTCGATCGATCCAGCGACAATCCCGCAGGAAGACCGGTAACGTCGAACGCAAAGGGATTGTTTGTCGCCGTGATTTTGTAGGTAAAGGCGTCGTTGACGTGCACGGACGGCGCGAACGCGCTCGTGATTTGCGACCCAATCACGGTGACCGAGAGGGTCGCAGTCGCGTCTCGCCGTGAACCGTGCGCGACGAGCGTAATCGAATAACTCCCACCAGCGGTCGGCGTCCCGCTAATCAACCCACTCTGGGGATTGATGGAGAGCCCGGGCGGCAGACCAGTCGCGTCAAAACTCACCGGCGAATTGTTCGCGGTGATCTGATAACTGAATCCGTTACCGGCGTAGACAGGCGGCAGGTTAAGCGGACTAGTTATTCGAACACTATAGAGCGAGCGCGCGCCCGAGATATCGTCATCAGCGAGCGAATCCAAATCACCGATGATTGAATTCATCAGCGCGAGCACGCTTTGGCCATGCTGGTCGGGATGGTCGAGTCCAAGGACATGCCCGAATTCGTGGAGGGCGACACGGTGAAAATCGTACCTGCCGCTCAGACCGCTGCCTTGGAGCGGACCGCGATAGGAATCCCATTTCAGGTTATCGTTGAACAGAACGTCCGTTTCGGTGAAGACGCTGCCTTGACTCGACATCTTAAGCGTCACCGCGAGGACGTTCGCGGGCCAGCTCTCGCCGTAAACGGTACCGGAAAATAAAACGTCGTTGGCGCCGTCGGCGCCGGAAGAGCCAGATGGCTCTGCCGCTACGAACTGAACCATATCGACATATTGGTTCCAAATATTGAGCGCATCAGCCGCTGATGCGTTCCACGAAGCGCTCCCGTCTTGCAGCGCGCCCGAAGCGTGCGTGAGCTGGAGATGCATCGCGATTTGTGTCCCGTCCGGCCATCGGTAGCCGTTCAAGGCAAAGGACAAACCAGGCACAGCTCCGCCCAGAAAGAGAAAGAGTCCGAGGAAACAAGCTGTGAATGCGCGGCAGGACCGCACCCATGACAATGTCATTGCGCGGGAGTTAACCCCGAAGAGTCGAAACACGCCAAAGAAACAGTTTGAGAACAGTTTGAGTCACTTTGGGAACAGAATCCTGAAACCCGCCCGCTCCCCGACGTGCCAGTCTCAGGCTGAAATTGGATCGCGCGCCGTTACGGGACGCTTCGAGCCAAGCGCGTGACGAACGAAATTCTGGCCGATCTCCCACATGGGGCCGGGGAATTTTCGGCATTCGGTGAGAACATCGTCGAGCGCGGTGACGAAGAGGTTCACTTCGCGTTCGCCGATGACGAGCGGCGGGAGAATTTTGATTACGTCCATGGCGTGACCAGCGACTTGGGTGAGGATCCGATGCTTGCTCAACATCTGGGTGACCACCATTTGGGCGAAGAGGACCTTGTCGACTTTGTGGAGGAGCTTCCACGCCATCTTGAGCTTGAACTCCGTCGGCTCGTGGAACTCGATTCCGATGATGAGCCCTTTCCCGCGCACTTCCTTGATGAAAGAATGTTTCGCTCGCAGCGCGTCGACGCGTTCCATTAACAGCGTTCCCATCCGTGCCGAGTTTTCGACGAGCTTCTCGTCATCGATCACTTCGAGCGAGGCGAGTCCGCACGCCATCGCGAGATTGTTTCGGCCGAAAGTCGTCGAGTGAACGACGCAACGGTCCATCCGGCTGAAAGTCTTCTGGTAAATTTCGCGCCGAGTCACGATCGCGCCGCAGGGCACGTAGCCGCCGCTCAAACTTTTCGCGAGCGTAATAATGTCGGGCTCGAGATTCCAATGCTGGAACCCAAACATCTTCCCGGTCCGGCCGAGCCCGGTCTGGATTTCGTCGCAAAGCAATAGTGTTCCGTATTTGCGGCAAAGCTCCTGCGCTCGTTCGAAGAAATCGCTCGCCGGCGATTTGCAGCCCTTGCCTTGAACCGGCTCGATCACAAACGCGGCGACGTCGCGTTTCGCCAGTTCACGTTCCAGCGCGTCGATATCGTCGAGCGCTACCCGCGTTTCGAATCCTTCCATGAGCGGTCCGAAACCTTCGGTGAAACTTTCGCAGCCCATGAGCGAGAGCGACCCGAGGCTGAGCCCGTGAAATGCGCCTTCCAGCGAGATCACGCGCGGTCGTTGCGTCGCCGCCCGCGCAAATTTCAACGCGCCTTCCATCGCTTCCGTTCCCGAGTTGCAAAAGAAAACTGCGTCGAGATGCGGCGGCGTGCGTTTCGTAATTGCTTCGGCCAGGAGTCCACTCAAAAGCGAGCAATCCATCTGCACCATGTTCGGCAAATCCAGATCGAGCACGTCGCGGATCGCTTTCTTTATCGCCGGATGATTGCGTCCGATGTTGAAAACGCTGTAGCCGCTCAGGAAATCGAGATAGGCGGCGTTATCCATGTCGTAGAGATACGCGCCCTCGGCCCGGGCATAGACTTTGTCGAAACCGATGACGCGCTGGGCCGCGACGAGAGTGCGATTCAGATGGCGTTCGTGGAGCTGGTAATTTTCCCCCAGCCGCGCCGCGATGATTTCCTTCAGGTCAAAAGTCACGAGCAATGGTCTGCGATTTGGGCCGCAAACGCAACTCTACGGCTTCCACTCGCGGAAGGCATCGAACGCTCCCAGGCGCAGGCTGGTTTTGCTCCGGCTGTGCCGCTCCAGCTGCACGTAAAGCTATTGAAACCATTCCCAGCCTTTCTGCGAACCGCTCCGCGCGCGATCGTGCATCACGTAGCGCTCCATCTTGCGCCAGGTCACGCGCACGATTCCGCCCATCATGTCGTCCACCATCGCGAGTGGAACAATCCGGAAATCCTGACGGTTCCGAGGGAAAATGAAAAGCCGCAGGTTCACACGGAACCTGCGGCTTCCCGGTTATTGTTTCGTTAGCTTTTTATTCGTCCACAACGACGCGATTCACGACGCGAGTCTCGCCAGTGCCGTCATAATAAACGTGCACGCGTGTGCCCGGCTTGATTGTCGTAGCCTGGATCTCAGCGCCCGACCGGTTCAGGAATCGAACCGTCTTGCCCAGCGCATAGCTGATCGGACCGTCCGGACCGCGACGGACGACGATGGTCTTGCCCGGCTCGAAAGTCGTGACGGTCCCATCGGTCGAGGTTGTGGTGGTTGTCGTTTCAGTCGTACTCGCCATCGGATTGGTCTTCGTGGTGGTCGACTCCGTTGTCGTTGTGCTTGTCTGCGCGAAAGCAAAAGGCGCGATCGCCGCGCAAGCCAGAATAAGGATGCTCTTTTTCATGATGTTCCCTCCATGTTGTTGTTTTGTTTCGGCTTAGATTCGTTTCTAAACCGCGAACCGGACGGCCTGTGAAAAAAGGCGGCGCCAGTGAAAGGTTAGACAGCCCTTGGGACCGCGGTATTCAACAAATTTTTGATCTCGCGGATGAGCGGAAAATGTTTCGCGAGTTGAGCGCTTCGCCACATTCGCTAACGTGCGCCAAGCATGGCTCTTGCGCCCGATCCCATCGTCAGTCCCGAGCTGGTGAAACAGCACGGCCTCGAACCGGACGAGTACGAACGCATCAAAAAAATTCTCGGACGCGATGCGAATTTCACCGAGCTCGGAATTTTCTCCGTGATGTGGAGCGAGCATTGTTCCTATAAAAATTCGCGACGCGAGCTGAAGAAATTTCCGACGACCGGCCCGAACATTCTCGTGAAGGCCGGCGAAGAAAATGCCGGCGTCGTCGATATCGGCGACGGCTGGGCGATCGCGTTCAAGATCGAGAGCCATAATCATCCGAGCGCGATCGAGCCGTTCCAAGGCGCAGCGACCGGCGTCGGCGGAATTATTCGCGATATTTTCACGATGGGCGCGCGGCCGGAATTTTGCCTGAACTCGCTTCGGTTTGGTCCGATTACCGGCAATTCGCCGAACGTGAAAACAAATCGGCGATTATTCAGTGGCGTCGTCGCGGGAATCGCGCATTACGGCAACTGCATCGGTGTGCCGACGATTGGCGGCGAAATTTATTTCGACGAAAGTTTTGAAGGCAATCCGCTCGTGAATGTTTTTTGTCTCGGTGTGCTGCGCCACGAACAACTCGCGCGCGGCGCGGCGAGCGGCGTGGGGAATCCGGTTTTTTATGTGGGCGCGGAGACGGGACGAGATGGGTTAGCCGGCGCGGCGTTCGCTTCGCGCGAACTGACTGAGGAATCAAAACAGGATCGACCAGCGGTCCAGGTTGGCGATCCATTCAAAGAAAAATTGCTCCTCGAAGCGTGCCTCGAACTTTTGGCGACGGATGCCGTCGCCGGAATTCAAGACATGGGCGCCGCGGGATTGACTTGTTCGACTTGCGAAACAGCCAGTCGCGGCGGGACCGGCGTCGAAATCGATTTGGCGAAAGTCCCGAAACGAGAACCGGGCATGACGCCCTACGAAATTCTTCTCAGCGAATCGCAGGAACGGATGTTGATCATCGCGAAACGCGGACACGAAAATGTCGTGCGCGAGATTTTCGAGAAATGGGACGTTCCTTGTGCGGAAATCGGGAGCGTGACCGATGACGGAATGATGCGGGTGCGGAACAACGGTTCGCTCGCCGCCGAGATTCCCGCGAAACCGCTCGCGGATGAAGCGCCGCTCTACTCAAGGGAAGCGAGGCAACCTGTAGCCGGCATCGGTGATGCCGGCGCCGCGATCAACGATCCCGGCTCCAACGTGCAGGAAGCGTTGCGTCAATTGCTGCGCGATCCGACCATCGCGTCCAAGAATTGGGTCTACCGCCAATACGACCATATGGTGCGAACCGGCACGGTCGTTAGGCCAGGTTCGGACGCGGCGGTATTCCGCGTTCGCGAAGCAAACAAAATTCTCGCGGCGACGACGGATTGTAATTCGCTCTATTGCGCGCTCGATCCACGCCAAGGCGGCCGCATCGCCGTCGCTGAAGCGGCGCGAAATCTCACCTGCTCTGGCGCCATGCCGCTCGCCGTCACCGACAATTTAAATTTCGGCAACCCGTACAAACCGGAAAACTTCTGGCAGTTGCGCGAAGCGGTGGAAGGCATCGCCGAAACCTGTCGCGCCTTCGGCACCCCGGTCATCGGCGGCAACGTCTCTCTATATAATGAGAGCCCAGCCGGCGTGGTCGACCCGACGCCGACGGTCGCGATGGTGGGATTGATTGAGAAGGAAGAACACATCATGACGCAGTTCTTCAAAGCCGAAGGCGACGCGATTATTCTCGTGGGCGGAATCGGCGATGAACTTGGCGCAAGCCGGCTGCTCAAGGTTTGTCACGGATGCAAGGCGGGATCGCCGCCGCGGCTCGATGTCGAGCGCGAGCTGGCCGTGCAGAATGCGGTTCGGGAATTAATCCGCCAGGGCTTGGTGCGCAGCGCGCACGATTGTTCCGAGGGCGGCCTGGCGGTCGCGATCGCGGAATCGTGTTTCAATCCGGACGGATTGTTGGGCGCGAGGATTGAAGTCAAGAACGCGGCCCAGGCCGCGGCGACAGTTCTATTTAATGAATCGCAATCGCGGATTGTGATCTCGTGCGCTCCGGGTGATGCCGAAAAAGTTTTCGCGTCGCTGCGCGTTAAAAATGTTCCTCACCAGCAGCTCGGAGAAGTCGACCGCGACACACTTTCCATCAACGAATTCTCGTGGCCGCTCGCCGAAATTTACGACGACTGGTTCAACGCGATCCGGCGCGCGGTCGAGAGCGAGGCGGAACCCGTCCGCGGTTTGTGAAGATCGTTGATTCGCGTTTCGATTAGCGGATGCTGTGCGGACGATGCGCCCCGAGCCGACCATGAATTCCGAGCATCCCGCGCTGGCGTTTCCGCAGCACGAATGCGGCATCTTTGCTGTCTTCGGTCATCCAAACGCAGCGGTGCTCACTTACTATGGCTTGTTCGCACTCCAGCATCGCGGGCAGGAAAGCGCCGGCATTGTTACAAGCAACGGCCCCGGCTCGACCTTCCAGTTGCATCGCGACATGGGACTGGTCTCGCAGGTTTTCGGCGCGGAAGAATTGGAGCGATTGAAAGGCAATCGCGCGCTCGGCCACGCACGCTATTCCACGACCGGTTCGAGCACATTGAAAAATGCGCAGCCGTTCGTCGTCGATTGCTTCCGCGGACAGATCGCCGTCGCCCACAATGGCAACCTGATCAATGCCGCCGTTCTCCGCGACGAACTGGAACGCAAAGGCTCCATTTTCCAAACCACCGCCGATAGCGAAATCATCCCGCATCTGCTGGCTCAGCCATCGAAGAACGGCGGCAGCCCGTTGAGCGTCCTTCGCCGGCTCGAAGGCGCGTTCAGTCTTATCATCATGAGTGAAAGCGAGATCATCGGGGTGCGCGATCCGTTCGGCTTCCGGCCGCTTGTTCTCGGTAAGCTCGACGGCGCTTACATTCTTGCTTCTGAAACGTGCGCGTTCGATCTCGTCCATGCCGAATACATTCGCGAAGTTCAGCCAGGCGAAGTGGTGATCATTAGCGACGAGGGCATCCGCTCGGAGTGGCCGTTCCCGGAACAGGAAGAAGCGTTTTGCATGTTCGAGTATGTCTACTTCGCGCGGCCCGACAGCATCATGGGCGGAGTAAATGTCGCGAAGGTGCGCACCCAAATGGGACGTGAGCTAGCGCGAAGGTATCCGGTGGAGGCCGACATCGTGGTACCGGTGCCGGACTCGGGTAACTATGCAGCGCTCGGATTCGCGCACGAGCTTGGCATTCCTTATGAGCACGCCTTTGTCCGCAATCACTACATCGGGCGCACCTTTCTTCAGCCTAGTCAGCTCATCCGCGATTTCGATGTGCGGGTAAAGCTGAACCTGATCAAGGAAGCCGTGGAAGGTAAGCGCGTGGTGGTAGTGGATGATTCGATCGTGCGCGGGACCACGGCGCGCGCGCGCGTCGTGAACCTTCGTGAAGCCGGCGCCAGCGAAGTGCACATGCGAGTGAGTTGTCCGCCGCACCGGTTCGCCTGTCATTACGGAATCGATTTTCCCGATCCGGAGAAGTTGATCGCGAACCAGATGCCGATGGATGAGATCTGCAAGTATCTCGGGGTCGATAGCCTGGGATACCTCGACGTTGATGGAATGGTTCGCGCCACCGGCAAACCGGTAAACAAGTTTTGTCTCGCCTGCTTTACCGGGAACTATCCGCTGCCGGTCGATCCGGAGCTGGACAAATACATCATGGAAAAGCGCGAAGGCAGGTCGAAAGCCCTCGCCGCCGAAGAAGCGCATCCGGATTTGTTCGCAAACTTGAAGTAGGCCTTGGCTAAGACAAAGAAAAAGGCTTACGCGCTCGCCGGGGTGGACGTTGATCTCGGCAACCTGGTCAAGCGCCGGATCCAATCGCGCGTCCGGAGTACACACGGGCCGGAAGTTCTCGGCAAGGTCGGCGGTTTTGGAGGACTCTTCGCGCCCAACTTTTCCGGAATGCGCGAGCCGGTTCTAGTCGCGAGCGTCGACGGGGTCGGAACCAAACTGAAGATCGCGTTCGCGATGGACCGGCATGACACCGTCGGCGCCGACCTGGTGAATCATTGTGTGAACGACATTGCTGTTCTCGGCGCCCGACCCCTTTTCTTCCTCGATTACATCGGCGCGGAGAAGCTGGAGCCGCGCGTATTCGCGCAATTGCTCTCCGGTTTTACGAAAGGATGTCGCGCAGCTGGTTGCGCTTTAATCGGCGGAGAGACTGCGCAAATGCCCGGGATGTATCGCGAAGGCGAATACGATCTCGCTGGTTGCATCGTCGGCGTCGTCGATCGCGCGAATCTGATAGACGGCCGCAATATCAGGCAGGGCGACATCGTTCTGGGTCTGCCTTCGAACGGTCTCCACACGAATGGCTACTCGCTTGCCCGCAAGATTCTCTTCGACCAGCTCAAGTTAACCCCAGCTTCGCGACCGCCCGGGCTCAAGCGTTCGTTAGGTGAAGAACTGCTCCGCGTTCATCTCAATTACCAGCCGCGGCTGGCCCGGCTTCCGGCCGGAACCGTTCATGGTCTCGCCCATGTTACCGGGGGCGGACTCATCGATAACCTGCCGCGCATTTTGCCCAAGAATTGCGACGCGGTTATTGAGACGAAGAGTTGGCGAGTGCCCGCCATCTTTCAACTCCTCGAGGAAAAAGGAAATGTCGGTCGCGAGGAAATGTATCAAGTGTTCAATATGGGAATCGGCATGGCCGCGATCGTCGCGCCGAATAACGCCGAGAAGGTCGCACGCCTGCTGAAGGCAAAGCGAATTGGTCGCATTACCAAAGGCACGGGGAAGACCCGACTCGTTTTCTAAGCACGGCGCGATTGGCCTTTGGCCGAAACGCCCTACACTTCAGGAATGGAAAAGCGGCAGTTTGGCAACACCGATATGCAGGTGTCGGTCCTCGGGTTCGGCGGCGCCGAGATCGGCTTTGAAGGAGCGTCCGAGGAAACGGTCGCTCGTCTTCTCAAGGGCGCGCTCGATACCGGGTTGAATGTCATCGACACCGGCGAGTGCTACGAAGGCAGTGAAGAACTCATCGGAAAAACAGTCGGCGACCGGCGAAACGATTACCATCTCTTCACGAAATGCGGGCATCCTCGCGGCATCGGCAGCGAAGATTGGTCGCGCGATTCCTTGCTGGAAAGCATCGAACGCAGTCTGCGCCGATTGCGAACGAACCACCTGGACCTGATCCAGCTTCATAGTTGCTCCGAAGCCGTGCTTCGAAAGGGAGAAGCCATCGAAGCGCTGCAGACGGCGCGAACTAAGGGTTACTCGCGCTACATCGGTTACAGCGGCGACGGCCAGGCGGCGCGTTATGCCGTGGAAACGGGTTGCTTCGATGCTTTGCAGACATCAATCAATATCGCGGACCAGGAAGCAATCGATCTGCTCCTGCCATTGGCGCGCGAGAAGGGCATGGGTGTTATCGCGAAACGCCCAATCGCAAATGCAGCCTGGAAAGAGAGCCATAAGCCGATCTCTTCCTATCACCACGTTTATTGGGAACGACTAAACAAGTTGCGCTACGATTTTATCCACGACCTTCCGATGGAGGATTCAGTAGCCCGTGCGTTGCGCTTCACCCTAACTGTGCCCGGCGTTCACACCGCGATCGTTGGAACGACAAAGCCGGAGCGCTGGGAGGAAAACGCCAGGATGGTCGGGCAGGGCCCGCTTTCTCAGGCTGCGTTCGCCGCCATTCGAGAGCGCTGGGAAGAGGTAGCGTCCGCGGGCTGGATCGGACAGACCTAAAACAACGCGAGCCGCGCTTGGAAGCACGGCTCGCGTCAATGCAAAAAACTAAATTAAAGTCTTACTTCTTTCCGGCCGCTTTTCTCCGCGCCGCCCAGCGTGCTTTCATCGATTCTGAAAGCTTCCGCCGTCCAGCCGCGGTAAGACCGCGCTTCTTCTTTGGCGCTGCCTTTGTTGCCGCCGATACGCCGCCAGCTTTCCGGCGGGCAGCCCAACGGGCTTTCATCGACTCCGAGAGTTTCCTCCGACCGGCAGCGGTTAATCCCCGGCGACGGCTCGATTTCTTGGCTGCTGGAGCAGCTGCTGTTGTAGTTCCCTTGCGTTTCGCCCAGCGTGCCCGAGCCGCGGCTGCGAGCTTCGCACGAGTAGCGGCGGACATACGACGACGGCCACCACCAGAACGACGGCCACCACCGCGCCGGCCACCGCCAGTAGAAGTGGATGAGCCGCCGAACAAAGTAGATAACCGTTGTTCGAGCGCGCTGATTTGCTTTCTGATCGAAATCGCTTGCGTTAGTTGTTGAAGAGATAGGTCCATGGTGCCAGTAGATAGCTCCCCTTGCTGGAACTGCAAGCGAAATAACGTGGTTAGTTACAAACAAACTTTTTAGTTACTGGATCAGCGTAGAAGAAAATATCAGTAGGCGCATGGTTGATAACGTGGTTATACTTCGCGCACTTCGGGCGGTTAGCTCAGTGGTAGAGCGGCTGGTTTACACCCAGTAGGTCGGGGGTTCGAAACCCTCACCGCCCATTTTTCCTATGATCGATGAGTTCATGCGCGCCGCGATCGCGCAAGCGCACAAGAGCCGCTCCGAAGGCGGCATCCCGATTGGCTCCGCTCTGGTTCTCGATAATCAGCTAGTCGCCGTCGGCCATAACAAGAGAGTCCAGGAAAACGATCCGGTTACTCATGCCGAAATTGACTGCCTTCGCCGGGCCGGAAGGATCGGTAGCTTCAAACGGACTGTGCTCTATTCCACCCTCATGCCTTGCTATTTGTGCGCCGGCGCCGTGGTTCAGTTCGGTATCGGCAAAGTAATTGTGGGCGAAAGCCGGACCTTCGCTGGCGCTGCGGATTTCATGCGCTCCCAAGGCGTGGAAGTCATCGATCTCGACCTGCCGGACTGCGTGGAGATGATGCGCAGTTTTATTGCCGAAAAACCCGAGCTTTGGAATGAGGATATCGGGCGGTGAAGCCCGACGATCTCGTGGCAAACGTGGTTAGCCTTTGGTCTTATGCCAGGCAGCCAGCACTTCAGCTTCGCGTTCTGGAGTTATTCCAGCTTTCAGCTTCTGCCGCTCCGGCGGCTGCGATTTGAACCAGGCGAGCGCGTCGCGCGCAGTGACCGCGAGCGGACGAAACGTCAGACCTTTCGCCAGCGCCCGCTGAATATTGATTCGGCCCATCCCGCCTTCTTCTCCGCGCGGCGGGACCCAGACCGGCATGTCGCCCCACGGAGTTACTTTTTGGGCTTCAAGAAAATCGGCATTCACCCACGTAAAGGTCGCCTTTGAGTTATTCGCGCTCTTGATCCCGTCGAGCATCGCGCCTACTCCGAGGGTTTTGTCAGGACCGGTCGCGTTGTAGATGCCGGTCTCGCGTTGCTCAACCATGCGAATGATCCATTCCGCCAGATCACGTCCGTCGATGAACTGGACTGGATCGGATGGCTCGCCCGGCGCTAGCACTTCCCCTCCCCGATCGATTCGAACCGGCCAGTAAGTGAAACGATCGCTTTCATCGCGCGGGCCGACGATCAAGCCCGGCCTGACGATCAACGCTTGTTTCGGAAACCACTTTTCCGCTTCCTGCTCGGAAAGGGCCTTGAGCGGGCCGTATAGTTGGAACTTCGATGCGATGAGGCTTTCTCGCGTTTCCTTCATCGCATCCTGCCCCGTGTATTTCGCCAGCGGCGCGTCTTCACTGATGTTGGCCTTGCTGGTGTCGCCGTAGACCGAAATGGTCGAGACAAAAACATAGCGATCGACATTGCCTTTGAGGATCTGTCCGACATCGCGCACCCATACCGGAACGGAAGTGGGATTATCGATGGCGACGTCCCATTGCCTGTTCTTGAGGGCGTCCAACTGGCCATTACGATCGCCGATAAGCTGCTCGACTTCTTTTGGCAATTCGCCGGGATGTGTCTTGCCGCGGTTAAAGACCGTAACCTTGTGGCCCCGCTCCAAGGCATAGCGAACTTGAAATGGGCCTGTGAACCCAGTGCCGCCCAGAATAAGGATCCGCAACGGCTTTGCTTTGTCAGCCGCGTTTGTCCGTGAGGCAATTCCCAGACTCATGGCCCCGCCGGCTGCCGCCGTGACCTTGATAAAATTTCTGCGAGTAGTCGATATCATGCGGCCAAGACCATGGTCGGCGATCCGGGGAAAGGCAATCTTCCGATTCAGATTGACGCGCGTCGGCTTACAGCGATGAATAGCCAATGCGCACCTGGGACCGCGCCATTGCCACTCTTCTCATTGGAGTTGTTTTCGCCGGCTGCGGCGGCACCGATCGGCGGCAACCAGTTACTTCGTCGGCAACCACCGCTCCCCCATTTATCGAACTAAGATCCAACACGTCCGCCGGCACCATTCATTTCCCGCGCGGTCTCTACTCGCTCGAAACCCAGGACCAACACGGTTATTACTATCGAGCGCCGGGCAAGGTCTATCAGCATTCGTTTGGAGGGAGCTACGGACACGATGGCGGCATCTTTGTTTCGAAACGCGACCAGCGGAAGCTGCGCGGCTATGTCATGATGCCTGGCGGCTTGACTCACGTCGGTAACCTCTCGGGGGCCGATTACCAATTCCGGTATTGAGATGACCACGATGTCGCGACGAGAAGCGGCGCGTTTGGTGGTCCGATCCGCGGCGGGCCTGTTATTGGCGAGAAAAGCGATGGCTGAATCAAAGATACGTTTGTTACAACGAGCTATTCCCTCTTCGGGTGAAAACCTGCCCGTCATCGGTCTTGGCACCTGGCAGGTTTTCGATGTCGGTTCGAGCACAGCCGAACGCGAACCACTCGAACAAGTATTAGCGCGCTTCGTCGCCTTCGGCGGCCGGGTGATCGACTCTTCGCCCATGTATGGCCGCGCTGAAGAAGTTATTGGCGACATCGCGACGAAGCTCCATCTGCGCGATGAACTTTTTCTCGCTACCAAGGTCTGGACCACGGGAAAAGAGGAAGGCATAGCTTCGATGGAACGGTCGCTCGCAAGGATGCAGACAAAGCGCTTCGATCTGATGCAGGTCCATAATCTCGTCGACGCCCGGACGCATCTGGCGACCCTGCGCGCGTGGAAAGAGCAACGCCGCGCCCGCTATATCGGGATTACTCATTATACTTCCAGCTCTTACCCCGAAGTCTCGAAACTGCTTCAAACGGAGAAGATCGACTTTGTCCAGATCAACTACTCGTTAGGCGAACGTGATGCGGAGAAGCAAATTCTTCCCCTCGCCCAGGATCGTGGCGTGGCCGTTCTCGCTAACCGGCCGTTTGGCGGCGGCGATCTGTTCTCGCAGGTCCGTCAAAAAACGTTGCCGGAGTGGGCGGCCGAATTCGATTGCGACTCGTGGGCTCAATTCCTTTTGAAATGGGTCGTCGCGCATCCTGCCGTAACCTGTGCGATCCCGGCGACGGCTAACCTTCGCCACCTGGAAGATAATATGCACGCGGGTATTGGTCGCCTCCCCGACGCCAACCAGCGCCAGCGCATGGTCGAGCTCATTTCGCAGTTCTGAGTTCGCGAAAAACAAAAGGCCCCGCGCCGAGATCGACGCGAGGCCTTCGTTGTTCGGAGGATAAGGACTCTAGTCGGAGCCGACTTCGTAGACTTCCACGAGACCGATTCCGGTCGTATCGCCCACCCCGCCGACCACGGTTGTGTAAGCGCCCGGTTCGAGGCGGATCAAGAGGACCGCTTCGAGATCGTTCGTCGGCGCGATGCCGCTGGCGATAATATCCGCGACGTTCGCGTTTGTCTTCCAATCGTCATTCGCCGCGAGTTGGGTCCCGCCCGCGTAAAGCGTGAGTATCGGATTCGCCAACGCCGGCGACACACCGGCAGCCGCGAGCGATGGTCCCATCGCGCGAATCATGACCAGCTTCGGGCCGCCCGTGATAATGAAGCCGCCGATCAACTGACCCTGGCCGGTCCCAACCAGGCCGCGCGTCGAGATATTCGCCATCCGATTGAAGAGCGAATTCTTAAACGTATTCACAGTGAATGTTCCCGCACTAGTTTGGAACGCGCCCGTGAAGACACCGTCAATTATCGTGAAGCTGCCCGTGATCGCGCTGGTGCTTCCGATGAAGTGGTCCAGCATGAACGTGTATGGCGCTGTCGCCGAGGCCGGCGGCGTTACCAACCCAAATCCACCGGTCAACAGCGTGCCTGTGCGCTGAACCATGAAGATGTGCTTGTTCGAGTCGATAATGAACATGACCTGGCTTTCGCCCGTCGGTCCATGGGCGACGCCGAAGTAGCAGCCCGCGATTTTCGAGTCAGTGCCAAACGTGGAAAAGCGCGACGCTTGGAATGTTTGTCCGCCCATGACGAACGTGACGCCGTTCTCAGTGGCCTTGCCGACGAGGCCCTGCCCGGTCGTCAGCACCAGCGAGAAGTAGCCGTTGGCGAGCGGCCCCTCGGCAAAGCCGATCACCTGGCCCGTAACATCGAACTGATGCACTTGGACGTGCGCGTTATTCTCGATGTAGAAGAGAACGAGAGAACCCGGCGAGGTAGTGCCATAGACACCACGCAAACTGACTTCACCATGATCTCCGTCTGGCGTTGGTGTTGGTGTTGGTGTTGGATATGTCCTCGGCGTACCGCTCGGGGTCGGCGAGGCCGAAGGTTCGGTATGCGGAGTTGAGGTTGGTGTTGGCGATGGCGTTGGTTCCGCGAGGGCGGTTACAGCCGCTGAAAGACCGATCCAGCAAGCCAGGTTTAGGTATTTAATAATGGATTTCATTGTTTGATTTGATTGTTTGAATTACTGCAAATGGGCCGAGGAGAAACAGGCCCGGATTATGGAAATTATAGCAGGAGCTGTTCCCAAAAAACCGCTCATTTGGAACCAGTTCCGCGGAAAAACTGGTCGTTAGGCAGCAGCCAAGACGCGCCCGGTGACTTCACCGAAACCAACCCGGTAACCGTCGCCTTGGCCCCAGCCAGTGATCGTGAGACGATCGCCGTCTTCCAGCCACTTCCGGCTTTCGCCATTTGGCAACGCAAGCGGATTCGCGCCACGCCAGGTCAGTTCCAACATGCAGCCGCGCGATTCCTCGGTGGGACCGCTGATCGTTCCGCTCGCGAGCAAATCGCCCGGTTGAAGATTACAACCGTTGACCGTGTGATGGGCGAGCTGCTGCGAGATGCTCCAGTAGAGATTCTGAAAGTTCGTCCGCGTGATCACATGCGGCTGCGCGAGCTTGTCTGTCTGCAACTGCGCTTCGAGCTGGATGTCGAAGCTGAAGTCGTTAGGCCGGCGCAGATATGGCAGCGGCTCGGGGTCCTGCGCCGGTAACGATTTTCGGAACGGCTCCAATGCCTCCAGCGTCACAACCCACGGAGAAACGCTCGTGCAAAAGTTTTTCGCGAGGAACGGGCCGAGTGGCTGGTATTCCCACGCCTGAATATCGCGCGCGCTCCAATCGTTCATTAGAGCCAAGCCAAAGATGTGATCGGTGGCGCGATCAATCGGAATGGGACTGCCGAGCGCGTTTCCGGGCCCAATCAGAAACGCAGTCTCCAACTCATAATCAAAGCTGCGGGTCGGGCCGAAGGTCGGCGCCGCGGCGTCGGGTGGTTTGATCTGGCCTTTCGGCCGGCGCACATCCGTCCCGCTGACGACGATGGAACTGGCCCGTCCGTGGTAAGCGACCGGCAGCCATTTCCAATTCGGCATGAGCGCGTTCTCGGGACCGCGCAACATCGTGCCGACGGTGTGAGCGTGGTGATACGACGAATAAAAATCCGTGTAGTCACCGATTCGCGCCGGGAGTTGCATCTTCACGTCTTTCTGCAAATGGAAGGCGCGGGCGCGCAGCTCGGCGTCATCGCGTAACGTCGGCGTTTCGCTGTTGAGCAAATACTGAATGACTTCGCGCGCCTTGCGCCAGGCCGGTCGCCCGAGGGCAAGAAACGCATTCAACGCGTCGGCGGAAAAGACAGGCTCGCTTCCGAATTCGGGCGACCGAAAATGGCCGCGCTCCTCGAGCACGGAAAGATCGAGAACGGAATCCCCTATTGCTACGCCAACTCGCGCCGTGGCATTAGCGGGTTTGAAAATGCCGAAGGGCAGATTCTGGATTGGAAAATGCGAATCGGGCGCGACATCGATGAACGATTTCATAAGGCGAACGCTTCGGAGAAGCGTTCCTACCTTACAAGAGATTCAGCGCTCGCAAATCCTCGCGCGGCTCATCGAAACTGCAGCTGCCGAGAGACGTCACCAACTCGCGATGCGCCGCAACGCGTTTCGTCGCCACTCTCCAATCGCGCCACGCGAAGGAATCTTCTGTTAATGAAAACGACGCGGCCTCTTCGTCGTCGAGCATCTCGACGAATTGTTTTTCCGTCCAATCGTGTTCCAGCCCGAGAACGCCGGCGCCGAGCACGTTGAGAAAACCGTGCATCGTTGTCTGAACGCTCTGATGAAAAATGCGCACCGGATGATGCAGGCCGGCGGTGAATTTGATCGGCACTTGGTGCGTGCCAGCCGCCATCAGCGCGACGGCGATCTCGGCCGATGATGGAAACGCGCTCGCGGTCACGCCACCAGTCCGCAGTTTGAAGCCGAGCTTGCCGCCTGCATGAGACCGGTTGTTGTCTGCAATTGATTTGATCGTGCGCTCGGCCGCTTCCGCCGGCGCTTCCCAAAAAGTGCGCAGCCCCGAATCGATCGTCGCCCGGATCATTCTAAATGTATCCGCGCTGATATTTGCCGGGAGCGGCATTTCGAATTGTTCGATGACAGCGGCTGCGCCATACATCATGCGAAACGACGCGATCGAATCCATCGCTCCGGCGAGCGAAGCCTGAAAAGCCTCGGCGTTGTCCGTCTTTGGCCCGAGCGCGGAGATGCGCAGCGGATGGTCAGTGTCGAACTGCGACAACCCGCGTGCCGCCGCGCCGAATTCCGCGACCGGAAGAATAAACGCGCCGAGCATCCAGTCATCTGCCGTCCGAATGTAATCCGCGTAATTCTGCAAAGCGGGCTCCAGCGCCATGTTGGCCGGCGGAAAGAGTCCGGCGTAATCGATGGCGCGCGCCAGCAACGCGCGCAGGGAAGCCGTCATCACATCTTTTTCTTGCCTTCGATCCACGCGATGATTTCGGTACTGGGCTCGCCATCGTAGCCGGTGAATTCGCGGATCACTTTCCCCGCGGAATCGAGCAACACGATGGTGGGAAAACCCTTTTCATCGATCCCGTACTGCCGGCCGACCTTTTCATTCTGCTTCTTCAATTCACTGGATTGCTTCTTGCGCTGCGGAAAATCGATTTCCACCAGCACCAGATTTTTCGCGGCGTAGCCGGCGAATTCCTTGCTGGAAAGAACCCGTTTCCGGAAGTCAATGCACGGCCCGCACCAGTCCGATCCGGTAAACTCCAGAAAGACGCTCTTGTTTTCCGCCTTCGCCTTCACGAGCGCCTTTTCGTAATCGGTTTCCCAGCCGGCCGCGGCGAAGCTACCACTCGTTAGGCAAATTAAGAGAGCGCCCAGGCAAAGTTTGCGATTGAACATGGCGCGAAGGTAATCGCGCGCTTTGGACAGAACAAGTAAGCTCATCCGGTCACACTGGGAATCGGCGGCGGGACGCCGCGCAGCACCGTCTTCGATCCAAATTTCTCCGCCCAATTCACCCGCGCCGTCGCAGCCATCAGCAACGCCAGGGTGACGATCGCGCCGATCGTGATCGTCAATCCCGTGAGGCCGTCGAAAAAGAAGCTGTAGCTAAACAGAATCATGTAGGCGAATTGCGCGAGCGCCCCGAGCTGAGCGAAGCGGCGTCCGGTTACCGCGAGCAAATAGCCGCAGACTAGCGCGAGTGAAACCGCGGCCGAGATCGCGAAGGCGAGCGCCAGCGGAATCAGATCCACCAGATAAGCGAAGAGCAATTGAAAGGCGAAGCAGCCGGCCGCGAGGAAAAAATAATTCATCGGATGCAAACTGACGCGCCAGACCATTCCCATCAGGACGAGCACCGAGAAAAAGAACAGAAGCGAGACCGGGGCGAAGAACGACATCCGCGACGCCACCGGCCCCGGGTTCGCGACCGACGGCATTCCCATCGCGATCGGCTGCGCGTTGATCACGTCGGGATACGACCAAACAAAGGCCCAGCCCTTCGCGGTGCGCGTTCGCTCCGTAGCCGAACCGGTGCCGGCTGGAAAATCGAAATCGGAAAAATCCATCGTCATCGCGAGCCGGAAATTTTGGATCCGCGATGTGTTGCCAAAGGTGTAGCCCCAGCGCTCGGTTCCGCGCGATTTATAGGCGACGACAAACTTCGCGCTCGCGCCGGGCACCAGCGTCACCGCGTCGGTAATTCCTTCCGCCGTTTTATTATTTCCCGTCGAAGGTTTGCCGTCGATCGCGAACGAGAAGTCGCTGTAACTCGCATCCGCCCCCGGGAATTCGAAACGCACATAAATCGTCTGCGTGATCTGGGTCGGATTCTGGACGCTGTATTCGCCTCGGAAATCCACGAGGTAAGTGCGATACCAGAGCAACCCTTTTTTCTTCGGCTCATAACGGAGGTCGACCGTGACATCGCTCTTCGACGGTTGAATCAAATGCCGCCCATCGGCGCTTCCCGGCGAATTGTAATACGTGACCGGGTGCGGCTGGACCATGACCGGTCCCCAGCCACCGGTGACAGCGGGACCGCAGTTGTTGAGCGAAACGCCGGAGCGCACGAGCACGCTCGAGCCGAGAATAAACCACCCGACGGCTGTGCAGACGATGATTGAGCCGATGGCGAGAAGTCGTGGGAATGTCATAAGCGGGTTACCTTTCTTTTGCGGAATTTGATTTTGCGAGCGGCGGGCCGGCGGGGTTTCGAACGCGCTGCCATCAGGCGCTCGAGCCGTTTTTCAATGTGAGTCAGTCTCATCAGGATCATTTGTTAGGTTGGGGTTTCTGGTAGAAGAATTCGGCGCGCGGTCTCTCGTTTTTGCAGAGCTCCTTGTGAAGCGGGATGGCGCGCGAAGTTGCGTCGGTCTGGGCGCACGGGGCCGATTCGACGTTGCCCTCGAAAGCGGCGATCTCGTAGGCGACCGGGATCCGCAGTTCCCAATCCAGCCGATGGATGAGAAGACTTGTTTGCGGAAGCTCAATTGCGATTTGTCCGGAGACGGGCTTGAACGCCGGCTTTTTCTCTGTGTAGGAAACCAAAACCGCGCTTGCTTCCCTCCCCGTCCGCAGCGCGAATTCCAAATTGCGCTCCCCGCGATCGATCGGTTTAACCGCCTGGCCGTCGATCTTGGCTTCCAGCAATTCGCTGCCCTCGGGAAGGTTCACGCTCCACCGGATCGCGCGCTCGTGGCGAATTTTGTAAACGATCTCAGTCAACAAAGCTCCGTCCGAAACAATCCGCGTCTTCGCCGTCGCGGTTTCCACTATGGCCTGGGCGGTTTCGACTACCGGAAAAGCTGGCGTCGGTGCCGCCGCGGCTTGCTCGGGCACGATTTCGAATTCAATCCGTTCCACCGCCGGCAGACGAAAGCTCAGCCGATCCTTGTCCGTCGACAGCGGAGTCGCATCGACGACGCGCAACGTTTGTTTTTCTGGAAGGCCGGCGACGGAAAGAGTGTTGATCGCGGCCGGCGCCGCGATGAGCGCGAAGTGCGCTCCGTTCGCACCGCCGTTCAACTTCACCGCGAATTTCAGACGCAGCTTCTGTTTGCCGGGACGATTCGTGATCGCGGCGAAGTGACCGCCGCGGACGACTAACTGCAGGTCGGCTGGCTCGAATTCGTCCACCTGAATCTGCGTCCCGAGCAGCGGAATCGTCGTCCACTCGTCGCTGAAATTCTCGACTTCATAGTCGACGAAGCCGGCGGCCACATCGCCCTTGAAGACCAGTTGATACCGAGCCGAAAGAAGGGCGGCGTCGACCGGCGGCTTCCGCTTCGCCAAGAGCTCGCGATTTGCTGATTGCCAGAGCGCTTTTAATTCCGAATACGGCAGCGTGACTTCGGCCGAGCTCAGATCGGGTGTCGACTCTGGCTCGGCCGCGAACAACGAAGTCGCGATTGTCAGGCCGGCGAGCCCCGCAAGAATCCTTGTAAACATGCCCTAGATTCGAACTAGACTGTGAAGGCATGATGAAGTTCGCGTGAAACTTCGATGAAGTTTCGATTCGTTAGGCCGCCGGAAACGTCACCAGGAAAACGCTGCCTTTACCCAGTTCGCTTTCCACGGAAATCCCGCCGCCACTCGCAGTCGCGATTGATTTCGCGATCGCCAGCCCAAGGCCAGTGCCGCGATTGCCGGTGCGTGGATTCGCTGTGGTAAAGAAACGATCGAAAATTTTCGGCAACAGCTCCGGCTCGATCCCGGCGCCTTCGTCACGAATCTCAAATTCGACGACGCGATCTTTGCGTCGGGCCGTGAAAAGGACCGCGCGTCCCGCAGCGGTGAACTGCATCGCATTATCGAGAAGGTTCGTGAGGAGTTGCTTCAATTGCATCTCCACGATCCGAATCGGCAACGCGGTCTCGGCAAGTTCGGCGTGAAAAACGAGACCCAGGTCCGCGGCGCGCCGCTGATACATCTCAGCGATGTCTTTCGCGGCCGGACCGGCATCGATCGCCGGAATTTCCGTGCCCGGCGGTTGCGATTCGATCCGCGACAATTTCAATAATTCGCTGACGATCCGGTCGAGCCTCGCCACTTCACTCTGGATATTCGCGAGAAACTTTGCGCGCGCCGCCGCGTCGTTGCTGGCTGGGCCCTCGAGCAATTCCGCGGAGCCGCGGATCGCCGCGAGCGGCGTTTTCAATTCGTGGGAAAGATTCGTCGCCATTTCCTCGACGTAGGCTTTGCCCTCGAGCTTCTCGCGCATGCGCTCGACCGCGCGCGCGAGCGTGCCCAACTCGCTCCGCGTCCACGTCTCCAAGCGCACGTTGCTTTCGCCGGCCGCCACTCGTTCCGCGCGCCACGCGAGATCCCAAATAATGCGCGTGATGTACGCGGAAAGGACGTAGGCCATCGCCGTCGCCAGAACGAGCGCGATCACGCCCGGCCACACGAAGCCCTCGAGGGCACGCGAAATAAAATTCCGGATCCGATTCGTCGATTTCGAGACGCTCACCGCGCCCACCGTTTTGCCCTCCACGAAAACAGGCAGCGTGCTGTAGATGTTTACCCGCTGATGCGGCTTATCGAGTTCCCAGCGCGAACCGTAGCGACCGCTCAAAGCGCGGCGAACGTCTTCCGCTTTCGAGAAATCCTGGTTCGTCGCGGTTCCTTTCGTGTCGAAGATCACGCGACCCGCCGGATCGTAAACGAGCAGCCGCGTGTCGACCTCCGCTCTCGTAAAACCGAAGAGGCGCGCCTTGATTTCGTAGGTCTCGTTGAGGTTCGAATAAACGCGCGACAGTTCCGCCGCCACTTTCTCCGAATCGGCTCCGAACTCTCCGTAAAGCCGCGCGTAAAATTCACTGACGACCGCGGCCGTATCGATCATCCCTTCCTCAGTCGAATGGAGATAACTAGTCTCGATGCTCGTCCGGACTTTGTACGAAATGTAAGCGAGCGGCAGAATCAGCACCGCGAGGTGAAACACGAACACCTTCCAATGGATGCTGTGCAGACCGGGAAGCCGCATTTACAACTCCCGGGCGCGATACCCGATCCCGCGCACCGTTTCGATGAAATCAAACTTTCCGAATTTTTTCCGAAGACTTTTCACGTGGACGTCGATCGTTCGGTCCGTTACCAGACCGCCGTCGCCCCAGGCGCGGTTCAATACCTGCGCGCGCGTGAAGACACGGCCCGGATGCCTAACGAGTAGTTCGAGAAGCTTGAACTCCTGCGCCGTCAGCACGATCTCGCGGTTGCCGGACAGGACCCGGAACTTTTCGGAATCGATCGCGATCGGGCCGTAGCGCAACTCCGTTTCGGTTGGAGTTTCCTCCGGCGCGGACGCAGCGCGATCGTGTCGACGCCGGATCGCCTTGATTCGGGCCACCAGTTCGCGCGGACTAAACGGCTTGACCACGTAATCGTCGCCGCCAATCTCCAAACCCACGACACGATCGATTTCATCACTGCGCGACGTGAGAAAAATCACCGGCACATCGGAAAACTTCCGGACGGAGCGACAGACCTCGAATCCGTCGATATCGGGCAGGCCGACGTCGAGAACGATGAGCGCCGGCGTCGCACGTTTCACCAACTCAATCGCTTCCCGGCCGCGCTGCGCTTTCTGGACGTCGTGCCCTTCGGCCTTGAGCGCATATTCCAGCACGTCGGAAATCCGCGGATCATCTTCAACGACGAGAACTTTCATGGCCTAACAATAAGCTTGCCGCGATTCCGTCTCCCCATCTAACTGGCCGCTCTTATGAAAATCAAAGCGATCATTCTTTCTTTCGTCCTGGCGTTGTCTTGCGGTCAACTCTTCGCGGGAACGCCGGAGCAAGACAAGGCGTTTGTCGACAAATACAAAGCCGCCTTTGAAAAAGGCGACAAAGCTACCCTCGAATCGTTTCTTTACACGAAGGACGCGAACCCAATGGCGCTCGAGTTTTTTAAGATGATGGCGGTTGAAGGCGCGGGCACGGCGAAGATTTCCAAGATCGAGCTGGTCGATGTCACGCCCGAGGATGCGAAGAAAGCATCCGAGATCCAGACCGGACCCGACGGAAGCAAAGCCAAGTTGCCGCTGACGCCGACGAAGAAATTGAAGATCAGCGTCGAGATGAAAGACGCCAACGGCAGTTCGAGCAGCAGCAGCGAAAGCTTCGTCGCTGAGAAAGACGGGAAGTATGTGATTCCCGTTCCTGCGACCGTGAAGTAGGTCTTTACGAACGCCGCCTCGGAGCGGCGCCAGCTGCATAGGCGCTCATCTTTTTTGCGACGTATCGGGTGATCGTAGGCTTCAGCATCGTCGCGACCAGTTTCAACGCGCCAAGCGCGAGGCCCGCGCCGAGAATTCCTTCCTTTTCGCGTTCGCCCTTGCTCTTCGCCGCGGCCTTTACTTTTATTTTCTTTGTTCGCGCCGGCATCACGGCGAGAACGACGCCCACCACGATCGCTGCGCCGATCCAGAGCACGGTTTGCCGTTGAAACGACTTCCGGAACTTGAGCGGAAAATCCAGCTCGTAACGCAGCCCGCTCAGATCGCGCCCCAGTCGATCGCGCGAGTGGGCCGATTCCTGCCTCAGTTCGTGGAGCGACTTTCTTTGTCCAGGTTTTTGAGCCATTCGCGATCCTTTTTCAATTCCGCGCCCGTCATTTCGAACATCGATTTATGCATTCGGCTGCGCGCGATCATTACACAAACGAACGCGAGCACGAAATGCAGCAACGCCGCTATCAGCGTGATTTTGATCCACGACACATGAAAGGCCTGCGCCAATCCCGCGATCGCGCTGGCCACCAAAAAGAGATAACCGAACAAGCCGAGAAACGCGGCCGCGCCGAGACACGCCACCAGCACCAGAACGTGGACCAGCGCGGTCTTCGATTCGGCGGCCAGGAGCGCCAGCCGGCTTTCCACGAATCCCGCCAGGCTGTTGAGCAGCGAGACGAGATTATGGAGCAAGCCGGCGTGTCCCGCGGGATTGCGGCACCGCGTCGTTTCGCCAGCCATTAGGCCCGGCCTCTAGCGGCGGAAAATTAATCCGAGAACGAACCCGATCCCGAGCGCCGTAAAGACAGCCTTCGTCGGATTTTCGCGAATGTATTGCTCGCCGTCGTCCTGCAAAGTGCGCACGCGTTCCCGCGCATCTTCCCAAGCCTGCTCGGCTTTGTCGCGATACTCCCCGGCCATCGCACCTGCGGCCGATTTCAAATCGTCCGCCATTACGCCGGCGGCGGAACGAAGATCCTCCGCGGATTTGCGCACGTGGGTTTTGCTGCTTTCGAATTTGTTCTGGGCCGCCGGCGGAACAAAGCCGCTGTCGCCCTGGGTCGTAGTTTTGTTTTCTTCAGCCATGATATTTTCCTGTCGATTCTTTTTCGGTCTTTTCGTTCGCTGCGTTTTTTTCACCTCACGCATGCGCTAAAGGTAAATGCTTCTTAACTGAAACGAAACTCGTGTTTTCACTGCGCTTGGCAAACGAGTTTCATTTTTCGCGAAAAATGATTCGTGCCTTGGTCAGATCGTAGGGCGAAAGTTCGACTTCCACTTTGTCCCCCGGCACGATGCGGATGAAATGCTTGCGCATTTTGCCCGAGATATGGGCCAGCACATTGCGTGAGCCCGGCAATTCCACCCGAAACATGGTGCCCGGCAACACCTGCGTCACCGTTCCTTCGGTCACGATTTGTTCTTCCTTCGGCACGCGTCATCATAGGCAGAGAACCGCCGGTCCTCAACTGGGAGCCGTTCCTGGTCCTGCTGCTACGGCCGCACCGCCACTGACGTGCCGATTTGCGCCGCGTCGTAAAACTGCCGCGCTTTCCAGTACGGCAGGCGGATGCAGCCATGAGAAGCTGGAACGCCAGGCAGGTATCCCTGATGCAAACCGTAGCCCGGCGAGAACTCGACGAAGAACGGCATCGATGCACCGACGAAATGCGAATGCGGCGGTTTGCTGTCCCTTCGCACATCGACATTCGCCTTCACGATCCGACCGGAATCGTCGACGTAATTGCCGTAGAGGCTGGAGCGATGATCAATGTCTTTTCTGATCACGCTGAAATGCCCGAGCGGCGTGCGATGGCCTTCGCGCCCGCTGGAAATACGCGATGCGGCAGTCCGATTTTTTCCCCGGTAAAGATAGGCCTGCTGTTCGCCGAGATCGACCACGAAGGAGGCGCGCCCAGTATGGCGCTCCGGAACGTGGGACGTCACGAGATCGCTCACGGTGTTGTAAGTGCCGCAACTGCTCAGTCCCAATGCGAGCAGCGCCAGCGCTCCGGAGGTCCGGATCCGATTTGCGATTCCCTTAAGCTTCGACAAACTTTGCATCAATGGTGCGTCTGGTTTTGCTACTCATCGTGATAGGCCTCGCGAGCGGCTGTGCCGAGGAACCTCTTTTGCACCGCGACGCTCACGAGCCCGTGGCGGGTGAGGCCACGCCGGCGCCCCAATCCGGGCCCCACGGCGGGTGGGCCTGGTAGCTCAGCGGCGCTGAAAATTTTCCAGGGAAACGGCCGGCAGATATTCGCCCTGTTCTTCGCGTTTCCACCACGCACTAGTCGCGCGATGTTCCTCCGCCGTTGTGAAATGGTACTCGAACAATTTCGCACGAACATACCGAGGCGGCGCGTCGGAAAATGGATTACGCGCCAGCAGCCGGGTCACGGCCGGCTCATTGCGCAGCAATCGCTCGAGCAAGCTAACGAACCACGGATTTTGCCGGTAGCTGCCCAACGCCGCGAACCACATTTGCCAGTCGAGTCGAGGCTGGTGCGGCGCCGCCCACTGAGGCGCCGTGTTCAAGTCGCCCGGCTTCCATTTGAATTCATAGGCCTGCCATTCGTTTCCGTCAGCGCTTCCTTCAATCACGATCTCCGGTCGCGCCTTCGTCATGACGCGAAATAATCCGTAACCGTTCACGATTCGAAACGACTCGAGATAGCCGGCCACCGTCGCAATCGGTCGGGGCCAGTCAGCCTTCGGTTTGAACGCCGAAAAAATCAGCATCGCGTTTATCGGCAACGTGAGAACGAGAACGATAAGCGCCGGCAAGCCGCGCGGATGGAGCGGATCGCGACTCGTCTCAACGCGCGGCGCCGTCCGTCCTAATATCGCGTCATCAAAGAGCAGCAAGCAGAGCGCGATCGTTAGGAGATTGAAGAAGCAATAATTTCCGGTCGCCGCGATGGCGAGCTGGAGAAAAATGAGAAGCCCCGCCGCGAGGTGCCGCAATCGCCGCGGCGCCCAGATGAAAAAGGGCACGATGATTTCGACAACGAGGCAGAACGCGACGGAGAATTTCTTGAACCACTCCGAATGTTGATCCGCCCACCATCCGAGCGCGGTCGGCAACGGCTGCGTCCAATAGTGGTAATCGAGCGCCGTCAGGTTCCGCCAGCATTCATCGCCGCAGGCCAGCTTCACCACGCCCGACATCAACATCAGTTTGAATAGAAGCAGCTTCAGCAAAAAGAACCCGACGCCGGGGAACCGCGCGGCAGCGCCCACTTTCATTCGCCATTGCCACGGCGCGAAGAAGAGCGCCAGAAATCCCGTTTCCAAAAGAAGGATGTCCCACTGAAAACCGAGAAACGTCTGGCCGGCGATCGTGAGCGAAAGATAAAGGACGAAAAGCAGAGCAAGCGACAAAACGGGGGCGAGCCCAATCACGAGAAAAATGGAGAGCACGGCTCCGGCGCCGCAGAGAAAATGGAGGAACGCATTGCTCGACCCGAACCAGCAAAGCGTCGGCAAAAGGAAAAACGCGTCCGACCCGAGTTGGTCGCGAGCGAGCTGAAGATGCTGGCCCACGGGAAGAATCCCTCGCTCGCCAATCAACCCGTCGACCTGCAACCAGAGCGAAACGAACGCGATGAAATAAATGGCGCCGAGCGAACGAACAAACAGGTCGCGCGTTCGGAAGTAAGTCGGCCGGCGGACGTCGTTGCCCCACAGCAAACGCGTGAAGAACGATGCAAATCGCCGGCGACGCGCGACAAACGCGTAGGCCGTTTCGGTGATTGGCGCGAATCCAGGAACGTGTTTGTAGCACCAGGACCAAACTCCCGCCCGGCGGCCTAACGAGCGGAAAACGGCTTCGGCCCCGCGATACACGGAGCCATCGCTGTCGATGAAATGAACTGCCTGTTCGAAATTTTCGCGTGGAATTTCGGGAAACCGTTCCGCGACGTCCTGAAACGGCGCGTACTCAACTGTTCCTTGCGTCAGGTCGCGCCAACGTTCGATCCAGCGCCGGCAAAAATGGCAGTCTCCATCGAAAATAACGATCGGGTTTTTCGGGGGCTTCACAGCGAAAACTCCGCCCAGATCGGCGCGTGATCCGACGGTTCTTTTCCCTTTCGCATCTCGCGATCGATTCCCGCCGCGGTGCATTTCTCCGCGAGATTGTTAGCCGCCAGAACGGCATCGATCCGCAGCCCGCGGTTCTTCGGGAACGACAGCATCCGGTAATCCCACCAACTAAAAAGTCCCGTCTCCGGATGATGCAATCGCAGGGTATCGACTAATCCGATTCCACACAGCTCTTCGAACGCGCGCCGCTCGCCCTCCGAACACATGATCGCGCCGCGCCAGATCTCGGGATCATAAATATCGATGTCTTCCGGCGCGACGTTGAAATCGCCGCACACCACGAGCGGCGGATCGGCGCCCTCGCGTTGCAGACAATTCCGCAGCCGCGCGTACCACTTCATCTTGTAATCGTAGGCGGGCGATCCTACCGCCTGCCCGTTCGGCGCATAAATCGAATAAACGCGGATTCCGCCGATCGTCGCGGCGATCACCCGTGCCTGGGGATCGTCCGCTTCATCGCACATCGCCGGCCGCACTTCCGTTGGCTCCATCTTCGAAATGATCGCGACGCCGTTGTAGGATTTTTGCCCGTGAAACGCGGAGTGATATCCCGCCGCTTTCAAATCGAGGACCGGAAACTGATCGTCGGTGCATTTCGTTTCCTGAAGGCAAACGACGTCCGGCTGAGTCGCCGCCAGCCACGCGAGAAAACGTTCCTGGCGCCGGCGGAGCGAATTGATATTCCAGGAGACAATTCTCACAGCTCCATTTCCACGCCGGGCGTTGGAACGATCACCTCGCTTTCGGGCAACGCCGCCGCCAGTTGCGCGCGCGTCCATTCGACCGCGGGCACGTCGCCGTGCACGAGCACGATCTTTTTCGGCGCGAGCTTAGTCGCGTAAGCCACGATCGATTCGCGCGAAGCGTGAGCGCTGAATTGGAACTGCTCGATATGACAGGCGACCCGCTGCGGCGGCTCGTCGGGATCGAGCGTGACAAGATCGCCGGGCTTCGCGGTGCGCAGAAGACCAGCGGGCGATGCCGGATCGGCGTAACCGACGAAGAAAATGTAATGCTGCGGGTTCTCGATGATTCGCCGGGCGAAAATATTCGAGAGCGTTTTTGGTGTCATCATTCCGCTGGAGAGCGCATAGACGCGTCCCGGACGGGCGGGAGCATCGTGGATGCTTTGGCCATTGAGGACAAACGGCGCCACTTCCTCGAGTAACTGCAGCCGCGGCAACAAGCGACGCGTCGTGAGCGCGCGCCGATCGTAAATCTCCGAGATTTTCACGCTCAGTCCGCCGATGTAGACCGGAAATTCGCCGAGCAATTTTTCGCGCCGGAATTTGTAGATCATGCCGAGCGCCTCCTGAGTTTTTCCGAGCGCGAAAACCGGCATGAGGACACAACCGCCGGCGCGGAACGCGCGATCGATCGCCTCCCCAAGCCGGCGTTCCTCAGCCGCGCGAGTGAATCCTGCTGGCGTCGGACTGTCGCCGCGCGTCGTTTCGATGATGAGCACATCGACGCCGGTCTCGGGAAAAACGGCGGCCGCGGTCACGGTTTGGTCGTCGAAGTTAACGTCGCCGGTGTAAAAGATCGTTCGCCCTTCCGCGCGCAGAATAACTCCAGCCGCGCCGAGAACATGTCCCGCGTCGACAAATTCGACGGTGATTCCTTCTTCTCCATCGCGACGCGCGCGCTCACCGTCGAGAGTGAACGGCTGCCGCAACGGGCAGGCGCGCCATTGGTCGGTAGCGCGATCGGTTTGGCGATGGGTGAAGAGCGGATACATCACGAGGCCCAGCTCTTCGCGTTGCCGCGTCATCACGTTCACAGAATTGTGGAGGAGCGCGCTCGCGATTTCCGCCGTTGCTTCCGTCATGAAAATGCGCGCGTTCGGCTGCCGCTGCATGAGGACTGGCAAGGTGCCGCTGTGATCGAGATGCGCGTGGGAAAGAACGATCGCGTCAAGCTGTTGATCACCGAGCGCGCGGAAATTCGGCAGCGCTTCGTCTCCTTCCAGCTTCGGATGCATCCCGCTGTCCAGCACGAGCCGCTGGCCCGCGGCCTCGAGATAATAACTATTCGCGCCGATCTCAGTCCGGCGCGTGAGATTGATAAACTTCAATTCGACTCTTCTCTTTCTCCAACTACGCAGTTACAACCACGCTCCCAAAATTCGCATCCAGTTCCGAAAAAGGATGCGCTCAATCTCGTCGTCACTGAAACCGCGCTCGATCAGGCGCCGCGTCAGATTGCGGCTATGCGAATGCTTTTCCAGCTCCGGGACAAAATGGGCGTGGGTGAATTTATTTTGAAACGCGATCTGCTCCGCTTCCGACCATTGCCGGTAAATGAACTCGAAGAAATCGAACCCGATCGCGACGCCGCCGATCCCGATTAAATCGCGGACGTGCGCGATGTGATCGATGTAACGGTCGAGCGTGGCTTCCTCCTTGTGCGGGCTCACGAGAACGGCGTTGATGCCGATCACTCCGCCCCGCGCGCCGATCACCTTGATCTGGTCGTCGGTGACGTTGCGCTCGATGTCGTAGTATTTTCGCGCGTTCGTGTGCGAGATGATGACCGGCTTCGTAGTCATCTCGATGAGGTCGTCGAACCCGGCGGGGCTGATGTGGGCGAGATCAATGATGATCCCGAGGTTTTCGCATTCGCGAATCACATCGCGTCCGAATGAGGTGAGCCCATCGCGGGGCGAACCGCTGGCGGCGAAGAGCCCGCCGTCGCCGGCCGCATTCCGCCGAGCATGAGTGAGGCACAACGAGCGGAGACCGAGCTCGTAGAACACGCGCAACAGATCGAGATCGCTGCCCAACGGTTCGACGCCTTCCATCGTCAGGAGCAGCGCGATTTTGTTTTTTTCACGCGCCTGCAAAATCTCGCGATGACTTCGACAAATGACGAACCGATCCGATTCATCCACTTCAATGTAGAGTCGCGCGACCTGATCCAGCGCGACGCGCAACCCCATCTCGGGCAAATATTGATCCGAAAGATAAATCGCGACGGCGGCGACGCCGATGTCGCCGGCAGCGAGGTCCTCGAGAAAATCCGTCGCGAGCACATTCTGGCGGGCCCGCTTGTCGTACAAATCCATCGGCAGATCGAAATGCATGTCGATCACGCCATGGCGATGAAGCCGGGCGATGTGTTCGTCGATCGTTTCGCTCACGGGACAGGCGGCGGCATCGCGATGACTTCGCGCCCGACCCGATATCGATGCGGCAGCACGATGGAAATGGCGACGAGCAACCAGACAGCGCCGAGCGGCAAAACTCCGGGCAGCCAGATCAACCATCTCGAAACAATTCCGAGCGCCGCCAGGCAATACGCGGCCGTGAATGCAATCGCGACCAGGACGAGATCCACTCGCGGAATGTTGCGCAGTTTCCCGACGACCGCCGCCGCGATGAGGAGAACGACGCAATCGAAAATCCAACTGACGCGGTGGACGTAGGCGTTCGATTGGATCGTCGCGATGGTCGCCGCGAAAACATCCGGCGGCGAAAGCGGGTTCGCCGGGGTGCGCGCGAGCACGATCTGATCCCAGAGCGAAGCGATGTCCGGAGTTTTTCCGGTATCGCGTTGCTGCGCGGCCACGAGAAGATCGCTCAACCCAATGTGGTGCGCTTTACGGCTCGCGGTAGGCGAAATGAGAAGCGTGCCGTCGGAACGAATAGGAATCGTTCGGCCGTGCGGCAGCGAAATATGGGAATCGAGATCGATCGAAACCTCGCTCGGCGTTACCCGCAGCCAGAGCAGAACGGCTTCCAGCGCGAACGACGGAATCACTTCGCCGCGATAGCGGAACAACAGCGGAACATGGATGCCGTCATAATTCTCCTCCGGTAAATTCGTGAACCCCGCCGTGGCGATGAGCCGCAATTCCTCGCTCGGCTGATGGCCAACGCCGGAATATTCCACGAGGTCGCCACGCTTTCCGGTAACCTGCGTGAACCCGGGAATCTCGGGGCCGGGCGCATCGGGGTCCGGCGTGGCGGTGAGCTCGGCCGCGAGCAGAAGACGCGGCACGCGCATCGCCTGATCGATAAAAACCTGTTCCTGGTCCTTTTCCGAATCGCGCCATTTCAAAACATTTTCGAAGGCAACGACGGTCGGCTGAAATTCGAGCGCGGATTGGAGGAACAACGCGAACTCCATCGGCGAAACCACATTCATGCCGGAGCGCGGCGAACTTTCGTCCCCTTCCCCGGCGGGCGCGCGTTCCATCGAACTATCGTGCCCGATATCGACGACGGTAAGCGAAGCGGCCCTGGAGTGCGGATCGGAATTTTTCAAAAGCCAGCGCAGAAAAAACTCTTCCGACCGTTGGAGTCTCGGCTCGCGGAGAAAGAAGAGGCCCAACAACAAAACCACGAGCATGAAAAGGAGCTGAATGACAAGCCCAACCGAAGGTCGCTGCATCGCGCAGAAGTGAACGGAGAAAAGTGACCAGTGACAAGTGAAAGCTGGAGCCGGCGATGGAGTAGGCACTTCGAAGGGATGTGTCCGGGCCCGCGCCGCGCCGAATTGATCGGAATGGCGAGCCGCGATTTTTCGCGAGAATGTTTGTTCCCCATACCCGGCGGGGGTAGCATTCCGTGTTCTTGAGATGAAGACTCAGCCCCTCCTCGTTCACCTCCTCTTCCATCCTGACTCGGATTCCGCACGGCAGTTGGCCCGGCACATTCATCGCGAATTGAATGGCGATCCGATTGTGCCTGGATTGCGCATTCCCACCTTGTTTTGCCCGGTAACGAATGGCGGGGCACCGCCTGTCGCTCTCCAGACAAAACTTGCCGCCCGCAGTTTTGTCGTCGTGCTGGCCGACGATCGACTTAGCATCGACGACGCCTGGTGCGGCTTTTGCGCCGATGTCTGGGCGAGCTTTCAGAAAACAGAGGCCCGCTTCGTGCCGATTCAATTGACTGAAAATGCGTGGCCCTTGGACGCGCGCTTGAAAGACCTGAGTTTTGCCAAGGCGCACCTTTACGCCGCTGGGCCGCTCCGCGATGCGTTCGTTGTCCGCCGAATCGTCGTCGAGCTTTGCCGTTACCTAGCCAATCTCGATGATGTCGCCGAGAGTGCTTTCGAAGCACCCATCACCCTCTTCCTTAGCCACACCAAGGCCGACCTCAACAAGGAGCCGCAAGTCACGAAGCGCTTCCTCGAGTCGTTAGGCGTGGATCAACCCATCGAGGCGTGGGTCGATTCGGGAGATATTCAAGCCGGTTCGAAATTTGCCGACGCCATCGAGCGTGGCGTCGAACGCACTTCTCTCCTGGCCATCCTGACGGACGCTTACGCGACGCGGGAATGGTGCCGCGAAGAATTTCTCCTGGCCAAAGAACATCAACGGCCGATCGCGGTGGTCGATGCGCTCACCGGCTATGAAGTGCGCAGTTTTCCATACCTCGGAAATGTGCCGCGGATTCGTTGGGATGGCGATCCGCAGAAAGGTATCGATTTGCTTCTCAAAGAAACGTTGCGCCATCTCCATGCAGGCGTTGTTCTCGAAAACAACAAGCAACCTGGCGACGTCGTTTTCGTGCGTCCACCTGAGCTAGCCACATTGATAGGACTCGCTCCCCAGACAAGCGTGCTTTATCCCGATCCGCCGGTTGGGGTAGGCGAAGCGCGAAGGTTGGACAAAGCCAAGCTACGGATGACGACGCCGTTGCAGCGCGTGGCGGCAGATCGCGCGCTCGCCGGGAAGTCGATCGCTCTCTCGATGTCGGAAAGCACCGATATCGCCGAGCATGGATTGGATCCCCTCCATCTCGAAGCATGCATGGTGGACTTATCCCGCTATCTCCTCATCAAGGGCGCGATTCTCGCCTATGGTGGGCATCTGGGCGCCGAAAGCTATACCGAGAGGCTCTTCGAACTTGTCCGCACCCACAACAATCTCGAAGGCGTCGAACCGTTCGAGCGCGTCGTCAATCATCGCGGGTGGCCTTTGCCGCGACTTTCCCTCGAGAAACTTGCCTCATTGAAGCAGGTCGCGAAGACGGTTGAGCTGCCGCGGCCATCGGATGTCGACGAAAGCCTTCATCCCGACTTCGTTCCGAAGCCGCAATTTTTTCCAGCCGAAAAATCGCCGGCCCATCGTTTTGCCTGGGCGCGAGGCATGACTGAGATGCGCGCTTATCAGGCCGACAAAGCGCGCAGTGGAGTGGTAGCGCGCATCGTGATTGGAGGAACGTTCGGGCCCACCGTGAAAGTGAGCGAAGATGGGACGCGCAAAGAGCAGTGGTACATGAGTCGCATTCCCGGTGTGCTCGAGGAAATCGTTCTCTCGGTTCAAGCCGGCCAACCCGTTTTTCTCATCGGCGCATTCGGCGGCGTCGCCCGGCTGGTCATCGATCTCATCCGCGGAAAAGAACGCGCTGAAGCGACCTGGGAATACCAAAAGGCAGCGCCGTTCGCTCCAGAAATGCGGGCACTCTACGAACAACGCGGCATACCGTGGACGGATTATCCTGATATCATCTCGCTCATTCGGAACAAGGGCGCCGCGGGAATAAATCCCCTGCTCAGTACTGCGGAGCAGGACCAGCTCGCGGAAAGCGTCGATCCGTCCCAAATCGTCGAGCTCGTTCTTCAAGGCCTGATCAAGGCCTGACGATTTCCTGTTTTATCTGCTCAACTCGAGCATTCGAAGGATCGGCGTTTCCGCGCGCTTGCGAATCGCTTCGGGAAGGATGATCTCGGGCTTCATATTTAAGAGCGCGGCGTGCGCTTTTTCCAGCGTGTTCATCTTCATGAAGCGACATTCGCCGCAGAAGCAATTCTCCGTCGGCCCGGGAATAAAAAGTTTGCCCGGCACTTCCTTCTTCAACCGATGAAGCATGCCGGCTTCCGTCACCACGATGATCGCCCGCGCGGGCGATTCCCGACAAAAGGCGACCATTTTTTCTGTCGAACAAACTTCGTCCGCGAGCATGCGCACCGCGTAAGTGCACTCGGGATGCGCGACAACCGGCGCGTCCGGATATTCTTCTCGGATTTTGTTAATGCTCCGCGCGGTGAACTCGACGTGGATGTAACAGTTCCCCTGCCAGAGATCCATCTTGCGTCCGGTCCGTTCCATGACCCACGCGCCGAGGTTCTGGTCGGGGACGAACAGGATGTTGCGATCGGCCGGTGCGCTGCGGACGATTTTGTCCGCGTTGCCGCTGGTGCAAATCACGTCGGAAAGCGCTTTCACGCCTGCGCTGCAATTGATGTAGGCAACGACGTAGTAATTCTTGTCGGGATGCGCGTCGAGGAACGCTTTTAGTTTTTCCGGCGGACACGATTCGGAGAGCGAACAGCCGGCATCGAGATCGGGCAGCAGAACTTTCTTGGTCGGGTTGAGAATCTTCGCCGTCTCCGCCATGAAATGGACCCCGCAAAAAAGGATGACGTCGGCATCGGTCTTTGCGGCCTGATAGCTCAGGCCTAACGAGTCGCCGACGTAATCGGCGATGTCCTGCAACTCCGGCACCTGATAATTGTGGGCGAGAATAACGGCGTTGCGCTCGCTTTTCAGCTCCGCGATTTCCTCCGCGAGATCGACACCGAAATTTACACCGGCAGCTACCATTGATTAATATGCGGCCAACTCATGGATTCTCAAACCTCGCTCGCTTCGTATCGACTCGGTTTTATTGGCGGCGGCAAACTGGCCGGCTCGGTCATTCGCGGATTGGTCCGGGCAAAGTTTTGCGCGCCGGGATTGATCCTGGTGAGCGAACCGAACGAGAGCGCCCGCCGAATTCTGGAGCATGAGCTCGGCATCATCGGGACCGCCGAGAACAGCGAAGTCGCGGAGAAAAGCGACGTAATTCTTGTCGGCGTAAAACCGGCCGTCGTCGTGCCGGTTCTGACTGAGTTGGCGCCGCTGCTCGAGCGCAAGCTGGTGGTTTCGCTCGCCGCCGGGGTGCGGATCGCGAGCATGGAACGAGTCGCTGCCGCGCATTTCATGCGTGCGATGACGAACACGCCCTCAGCGATTTGCCGCGCGGCCACCGCGCTGGCGAAAGGGAATCGCACGACTAACACCGAGCTTTCGAGCGTCCGTGAAATTTTTAGCGCGATCGGTGTGGTCGTCGAAGTTGGAGAGGAACAAATCGATGCGGTAACGGCGCTCGCGGGGAGCGGACCAGCGTTCGTTTACACCGTGATCGAAGCGCTCGCCCGCGGCGGCGAAAAAATGGGACTCGCGTCGGATGCCGCGCTCGTTCTTTCAACTCAGACCGTTCTTGGCGCAGCGCAGCTCGCGAGCGAGACGAAACTTTCGCCGGAGGAGTTGCGCAAAATGGTGGTTACGCCGGGCGGAACAACGGCCGCGGGTCTTGCCGCGATGGAGGAATTGAAAACGACTGCCGGATTAATCGCTGCCGTCGAAGCCGCCGCCAGACGCGGGGGTGAGATGGCGGAAGAGAACGGTTAAGAACGCAACGCGTTGCGCATCGCGTCGAGCGGCGCCGAGCGTTCAAACCAAATTTCGTAGGCCAGTGCGCCCTGGTGGAGCAGCATCGACAATCCGTTGGCCGCTCGCGCCCCAGCCGCTCGGGCTTCGGACACGAGAGCGGTCTCGCCCCTCGCGTAAACCGTGTCGTAAACCATAAGGTGCGGCGCAAGCAATCGCGCTGTGATCGGAAGCGCGTCTCTTCGCCGAAGTCCCAGCGGCGTGGCGTTCACCAGCAGGTCGACGTTCGCGATTTGAAATCGCGACGCGGCTTCGTCGAGGCCGGTTGCCTGCAAACGCGAGACCGGCCCGAGAACGCGGGGGCCGGCGAAAAATTCGCGCAGCTGTTCGCAGAGCGCATTCGCCTTCACCACGTCGCGATTCGCGATGACGAGACGCTCGCAGTTTTCTTTCGCGCATTGGAGCGCGATCGCGCGCGCGGCGCCGCCGGCCCCGAGAACCAGAATACGCAGGTCGCGCAAATCCACGGAGAACTCTTCGCGAATCGCGCGCGCGAAGCCACGGCCGTCCGTGTTGAAGGCGCGCAATTTGCCGCCCTCGATCTTGAGCGTGTTGATTGCGCCAATCTTCCGCGCTGTCTCATCCATTTCATCGACGAACGCGAGCGCCGGGATTTTGTGCGGCACGGTCAGATTCACGCCGACGAAATCCAGGGCCGACAAGATTTCGAGCGCGCCCTGCAATTCCTCCGGCGCAATTTCGAACCGCGTATAACCCATCGCGATGCCGGCTTCCTTCAAGGCGGCGTTTTGAATTTGCGGTGAAAGCGAGTGCGCGACTGGACTGCCGACAAGGCCGAGCCGAATCGGCGGCTTGGCGCGACCGCCGGCTTTGCGCCAATCCTGCAAATCGGCAAAGGTGTAAATCTCTTTCACGCTGCTAAGATCGAACCTTCACATGGCTGAGCCAACGAACAACCCGGCCCCTTCCGATTTCATCCGCGACATCGTGCTCGAGGATGTGAAAGCGGGAAAGCACGCCCAAATCCGGACGCGATTTCCTCCCGAGCCGAACGGTTACCTCCACATCGGCCACGCGAAATCGATCTGCCTCAACTTCGGCATCGCCCACGAATTCGGCGGCATCTGCAACATTCGGATGGACGACACGAATCCGACCAAGGAAGAAACCGAATACGTCGATTCCATCATGGCCGATGTCCGCTGGCTGATTGACGGCTGGGCGGACAAAAACCTCGGCGGCGCGCCGCTCTACACTTCGGATTATTTCGAGAAACATTACGACTACGCCGTTCAACTCGTTCGCAAAGGAAAAGCGTACGTCGACGAAATGCCGCCCGATCAGACGGACGAATATCGCCGGCTCGGCCGTGAAAGTCCCTTCCGCAATCGGCCAGTCGAAGAAAACCTCGATTTGCTGGCGCGAATGAAAGCCGGCGAATTTCCCGACGGCGCGAAAACGCTTCGCGCGAAGATCGAGATGCAAGCGCCGAACGTTTGGTTGCGCGATCCGGTGCTCTACCGGATTCGCCACGCGGAGCATCATCACACCGGCAACAAATGGTGCATTTATCCGATGTACGATTGGGCCCACACCTTGAGCGATTACATCGAAGGCATCACCCATTCGCTTTGCACGCTCGAGTTCGAAGTGCACCGGCCGCTTTACGAATGGATTCTCGAATCGCTCGAGCTGCCGCCGCCGCGTCCGCGCCAGATCGAGTTCGCGCGGCTGAATCTTACCTACACCGTGATGAGCAAACGCAAGCTCATCCAGTTGGTCAGCGAAGGCCGCGTCAACGGCTGGGACGATCCGCGCATGCTTACGATCTCAGGCTTGCGCCGGCGCGGGGTGACCGCGAGCGCGATCCGCGCGTTCGCCTATAACATCGGGATCACTAAATATCCGAGCTTGAACGAAATGGCGCTGCTCGAACATGCAGTCCGGGAGGAATTCAATCGCTCCGCTCCGCGGCGGCTTGCGGTTTTGCGTCCGCTCAAAGTCGTGATCACGAATTTTCTGGAAGGTCGCGTCGAGGAACTGGAAGCGGTGAACAATCCCGAAGATCCAAGTGCTGGCTCGCGCAAGATTCCGTTCAGCCGCGAGCTGTTTATCGATTCGGCCGATTTCACGGAGGTTCCGCCGCCGAAATATTTCCGGCTCAAGCCCGGCGGCGAAGTGCGATTGAAGTATGCCTACATCATTAAGTGTGACGAGGTGATAAAAGACGCGGCCGGCAATGTTGTCGAACTACGCTGCACGGCTGATCTCGAAAGCAAATCCGGCGGTGCGACTTCGAACCGGAAAATCAAGGGAACGATTCACTGGGTGAGCGTGCCGCAGGCGATCAATGCGGAGGTCCGACTCTACGACCGACTTTTCACCGTCCCGGAGCCGGATGCCGACGGCGATTTCAAAGACTTCATCAATCCGAACTCGCTCGAAGTCGTCCACGCGAAATGTGAACCGTCGGTGGCGGATGCCGATCCGAATGTGCGTTATCAATTTGAGCGGCTCGGTTACTTCGCGGTCGATCCGGATTCCAAACCCGGCGCGCTCGTGTTCAATCGCACGATCACGTTGAAAGATACCT
>Ga0307470_10000166_pt1 | contig 45512 bp, 40 predicted proteins | sample atmos_gasesAM3C__FD_204565 | JGI IMG/M metagenome (GOLD analysis project Ga0307470, IMG submission 204565) | Hardwood forest soil microbial communities from Morgan-Monroe State Forest, Indiana, United States - atmos_gasesAM3C_05 | ecosystem: Environmental > Terrestrial > Soil > Temperate forest... | reverse complement strand
CCGCAGCCAGCCCCCGCGACTCCGCCTCCCGCACCAACGGCAGCAACAACGTCCCCGCCATCTGCCCGACCTGCCGGTGCACCCGCACCAGCAGGTCCCCCACCTGCGCGTCGGAAAGCCCCCACAACCGCGCGTCACGACAGGAGCCAAGCAGCACCGAGAGCTGCTCAACCACCGACGCGACCACATCCGACATAGGAGAAGAATAAACAGAGCCACCGACAAAACCGCCCCGGCCAGCCCGGGCGCCCGGAAAAAACTTGAGAAACTTCGGTGCGATAAGACGGCGAGCGCCCAGAGTGGCTCCGGCGTGAGGCGGAAAAGAGGAAGGCGGGAAACCTCGGTGAGCAAGACGGCGAGCGCCCAGAGTGGCTCCGGCGTGAGGCGGAAGGAGGAAAGTGAGAAACTCCGGTGAGCAAGACGGCGAGCGCCCACAGTAGTCCCGGTGGCAAGTCAGCGCCGAAGGCGACAGCCCAAAACCCGGGCAGCAACACCCACGCCATTCGCCGCACAAATGGCCTTGACACCGCACGCGACACCACCCAGGGCATCCGGCAAGCCCTGAGCCCCCAGCACCCCGCTAGACCACGAACCCCGGCGGGCCTGCTAGCCCGCGCCCGAGCCGCCCATCGGGGCCGGACCGTCCAGGAGGGACCGGCCGTCCATCGGGGAAGAGGCCTCGGCGTACCAGCGGCGCGGGATCCGGCCGGCCCGGGCCGCCAGCCGCCCGGCCTCGACCGCCCGCCGCATCGCCTCCGCCATCAGCACCGGCTCCCGTGCCCGGGTCACCGCCGAGGCCAGCAGCACGGCGGCACACCCCAGCTCCATCGCCTGGGCGGCCTCGGACGCCGTACCGATGCCGGCGTCCAGGATGACTGGCACGCCGGCACGCTCGACGATGAGGGCGATGTTGTGCGGGTTGCGGATGCCCAGCCCCGAGCCGATCGGCGCGCCCAGCGGCATCACCGCTGCACAGCCCACCGCCTCCAGCCGCCGGGCCAGCACCGGGTCGTCGTTGGTGTACGGCAGCACCACGAAACCGTCGTCGACCAGCCGCTCGGCGGCGTCCAGCAGCTCAACCGGATCGGGCAGCAAGGTGCGCTCGTCGGCGATCACCTCCAGCTTGACCCAGTCGGTCCCGAACGCCTCGCGGGCAAGGCGGGCGGTCAGCAGCGCCTCGCCCACGGTGTAGCAGCCGGCCGTGTTGGGCAACACCCGGATGCCGTGCCGGGCGAGCACGTCCAGCACCGAGCCGCGCGCCGCCGGGTCCAGCCGGCGCATCGCCACCGTGGTCAGCTCGGTGCCCGAGGCGAGCAGCGCCCGCTCCAGGGTCTCCAGGCTCGGCGCCCCGCCGGTGCCCATCACCAGCCGGGATCCGAACGTCTCACCGGCCAGCACGAACGGGTCGTCAGCCATCCCCAACCTCCCTAGCCACCCTGTACGGCGGTGAGCACCTCGACCCGGTCGCCGTCGCCCAGGATGGTCATCGGCCAGGCCCGGCGCGGCACCACCTCGTCGTTCACCGCCACCGCGACCCCGCAGCCGGCTCCGCCACCACCGCTGTCGCCAACGGTGCCGGCGGCCAGCCCGGCAACGACGGCGTCCACCGTCGTCCCGGCGGCCAGCTCGCGCGGCTCGCCGTTCACGATGATCATGCTGGCACCTCCTGGTGGGCGAACCGGTCCAGGGTGAACGGCGCGGCCACGGCGGGCAGCGTGCCGGTGCACAGGTACGCCGTGACCGCGTCGGCGGTGACCGGCGTGAGCAGCAGGCCGTTGCGGTGGTGACCGGTGGCGTAGACCAGCCCGGGGACCGGCGCCGGGCCGAGGATCGGCGCGTTGTCCGGCGTGCCCGGGCGCAGGCCGGCCGCCGTCTCGACCAGGGTGAGCTCGGTCAGGCCGGGCAGCACGTCGTGCGCGTCACGGAGCAGCTCGTACACCCCACCCGCGGTCACCCTGGTGTCGAAGCCCTGCTCCTCGACCGTGGCGCCGACCACCAGCTCGCCGTCCGGCCGGGGCACCAGGTAGACATGCCCGCCGCGGACCGTGCCGCGCACCGCCCGGCCGAGGTACGGCTGGCCGGGCGGCGTGCGCAGCCGAAGGATCTGGCCCTTGACCGGCCGGACCGGAGGCACCGCCGGCTCGGGCAGCCCGGCCAGCCCGGCCGACCAGCAGCCGGCCGCGAGCACCACCTGACCCGCGGCCAGCACGCCGTCGTCGTCCAGCCGGACGCCGATCACCCGGTCGCCGGCGCACAGGATCCCGGTGGCCCGGACCCGCCACAGGTCCACCCCGGCCCGGTCCGCCGCGGCCAGCAGTGCGGCGGCGAAGACCCGGTTGTCGACCTGGTGGTCGCCGGGGGCCAGCAGCCCGCCGGTCACCGACGGCGCCAGCAGGGGCTCCAGCGTCCGGCACTCCCGCCCGGTCAGCCAGTCGGTGGCCAGCCCCAGGCCGGTCTGGACGGCGTGCAGCTCGCGCAGGGCGGCCCGGTCGTCGACGTCCAGCGCGACGGCGAGCGTGCCGGTCTGGCGATAGCCGGCGGGCCGGCCGGCGGCCTCGGCCAGCTCCACCGCGAACGACGGGTAACGGCGGGCCGACGCGAGGGCGAGCGCGAGCAGCGGCTGCTCGCCGTACCGCGCCTCGGTGACCGGCGCCAGCATCCCGGCGGCGACCCGGGTGGCGCCGCTGCCCGGCCGCGGGTCGACCAGGGCGACCCGCAGGCCCTCGGTGGCCGCGCGCCAGGCGACGGCCAGGCCGATCACGCCACCACCAACGACGACCACGTCATGGACGGGCTGTGCTGGTGTCACCAGAGCCCTCCCTTCGCCGGCATGACCCGGATCAGGTTCGACGGTCGGGGGCTGGCAGCCCCCCTCTCAGCCCGGTCCACCGGGCTCCCGTGTGCACCGCCAGCCTAGCCGCACTCCCCGACTTGTCGCACCAAGGTCACCAGCCGGCCGGACAACTCTGGTGACCTTGGTGCGACAAGTCGAAATTGGGGCGCGACCTGAGCGGCTCCTCCATGGTCTGGTTGCCGCCCGACCGTAGACTCGTGGCGCGATGGACATCAGTCTTGCCGACCCGCTTGTGGGAACCGTCCTGGAGGGGCGGTACCGAGTCGACGCCGTGCTGGCCCGCGGCGGCATGTCCACCGTCTACGTCGGCACCGACCAGCGGCTGGACCGGGTCGTGGCGATCAAGGTGATGGCGCCGGCGCTGGCCGAGAGCCCGGCCTTCGTCGAGAAGTTCACCCGTGAGGCCCGGTCGGTGGCCCGGCTGTCCCACCCGAACGTCGTCTCGGTCTACGACCAGGGCGCCGACGCCGGCCACGTCTTCCTGGTCATGGAGCTGGTCCGCGGCCACACCCTGCGTGACCTGCTGCGGCCGGGGTCGCTGGCCCCGGCGCTGGCCCTGTCCGTCATGGAGTCGGTGCTGTCCGCGCTGGCCGCCGCGCACCGGGCCGGCCTGGTGCACCGCGACGTCAAGCCGGAGAACGTGCTGATCTCCGCCGACGGCGCGGTCAAGGTCGCCGACTTCGGGCTGGCCCGGGCGATCGCGCAGGCCTCGGCCACCACCCAGACCGGCATCATGATGGGCACGGTCGCCTACGTCGCGCCGGAGCAGGTGGCCCGCGGTGCCGCGGACGCGCGCAGCGACGTGTACGCCGCCGGCATCATGCTGTACGAGCTGCTCACCGGCACTCCGCCGTATGCCGGGGACACCGCGATCTCGGTGGCCTACCGGCACGTGCACGACGACGTGCCGCCGCCGTCCCAGCTCAACCCCGCGGTGCCGCCACCGCTCGACGAGCTGGTGGTACGGGCGACCCGGCGTGAGCCGGGCGCCCGGCCGGCCGACGCGGGGGCCTTCCTGGCCGAGCTGTACGACGTCCGGGCCGACCTGGGGCTGCTCCGGGTGCCGGTCCCGGCATACCACGACAGCGCACCGATGAGCGTGCCGCGGGCGGGCTGGGACCAGACCACCGCCGAGCTGGGCACCGCGCCGCAAGATCGCCTGTCGCGGGACCGCCCGCCGCGGGAGCACCTGCCGCCGTCCCACGTGCCCTCGCTGCGGCCCGGCCCGACGCCGCCGGTCTACACCGAGCAGCGGGACCACCGGCGCCGGCACCGGACCGGGCTGGTCGTGATGCTGCTGCTCGGCCTGGTCGCGGCCGGTGGCGGGTGGTGGCTCGGCGCCGGCCGGTGGGTCACCGTGCCGCAGCTCGCCGGCCTGAGCCGGGCGCAGGCGGTCACGGTCGCGCAGGGCGCGGGCGCGCGGGTGGTGGTCGGCGACGACGTGTTCGACGAGAGCGCGGCGCCGGGGACAGTGGCCCGGACCAGCCCGCCGATCGGGCACCGGATGATCCGTGGCGGGACCCTGACGATCTACCTGTCCAAAGGCCCGGCCCCCCGGGTGGTCCCGGACGTGGCGAACCTCACCCGGGACGACGCCCTCGGCACGCTGCGCGACCTCGGCCTGACCACCACCCTCGCCACGACGTACGACGAGAACATCGAGCGTGGCCGCGCGGTCCGGACCGCGCCGCCGGCGCAGGCCCAGGTCACCCGCGACGCCAGGGTCACCCTCTACCTCAGCGCCGGGCCGGCCCCGCGCGTCGTCCCCGAGGTGGGCGGCCGGTCGGTGGACGACGCGACCGCCGCGCTGGCCGCCGTACGGCTGCGGGCCGGCACGCAGGCCGAGCGGTTCAGCGACACGGTGCCGGCCGGCATGGTGATCAGCACCAGCCCGGCGGCCGGCCGCCGGGTCGCCCGGGACGCCGTCATCGGGCTGGTCGTCAGCAAGGGCCCCGACCTGGTGCGGGTGCCCCGGGTGATCGGGCTGTCGGTCGACGAGGCCAGGACAAAGCTGGCCGCCGCCGGCTTCAAGGTCGAGGTCCGGTCCCTGTTCGGCGGTATCGGCAGCGTGATCGGGCAGAGCCCCGGGCCGTTTGCCAAGGCCAAGCGCGGCTCCACGGTCACCATTGGAGTCCTGTAGTTGGCTCCTCAACTCTCTCTGGTCGGGGCGCACGCCCCGGTGGCCGGTGGGCTGGGCAGAGCGCTCGGGTACGCCAACGCGGTCGGCGCCGAGGTGGTCCAGGTGTTCGTGACCAACCCGCGAAGCTGGACGCCGGCACCCGGCAGCCCGGCTCAGGACGAGGTGTTCCGTAGTGGCTGCGCCGAGCGCGGGCTGCCGGTGTACGTGCACGCGCCGTACCTGATCAACCTCGGCTCTCCCACCCCGCTGACCCGGGAGCGCTCGGTGTCCGCGCTGGCCCACTCGCTGTGCCGGGGCCACCAGATCGGTGCGGCCGGGGTCGTCGTCCACGCCGGCTCCGCGGTCGCGGGCGCGCGGCGCGACGAGGCGATGGGCCAGGTCCGCGAGCTGCTCATGCCGGTGCTGGACGCGATCCCGGCCGACGGGCCCAGGCTGCTGGTCGAGCCGACGGCGGGTGGCGGCCAGCCGCTGGCGGCCCGGGTCGAGCAGCTCGCGGCGTACTTCGACGTGCTGGACCATCACGACAAGCTGGGCGTCTGCCTGGACACCTGCCACGCCTGGGCGGCCGGGCACGACCTGGCCGCGTCCGGTGGGCTGGCCGCCACCATGCGGGCGCTGGCCGCAGCGGTCGGCCAGGGCCGGCTCGGCTTGGTGCACGCCAACGACTCGCGGGACGACGTCGGCTCGCTGCGGGACCGGCACGAGACGCTCGGTGCCGGCATGCTCGGCGCGGCGGCGTTCGCGCAGCTCTTCACCGTGCCCGCGCTACGCGGGGTGCCAATCGTGGTGGAGACCCCGAGCGAGACGCACGCCGCCGACATCGCCCTGCTCAAGCGGCTGCGCCGCCGCGGTCGTAGCACTGCGACATCCACTGCGCCATCCATAGCGACACCTGCCGCGGCACCCCCCGTGACCTCTACCGCGGCATCCATCGCGGCTTTCACCATGGCGTCCACCGCGCCGTCCACCGTGGCGTCGCGGAGCGCGCCGACGTGCTACCACGCCTGACACCTGGAGAGAGACACATGGTCATCGTGATGTCACCCACCGCTACCGAGGTTGACCTGACCGAGGTGGTCAGCCACGTCGAGGCGGCCGGCGGCGCCGCGTTCGTCTCCCGCGGCGTGACCCGCACCATCGTCGGCGTGGTCGGCGACGAGCACGTGCTGGAGTCGATCGACCTGGTCACCCTGCCGAGCGTGGCCGAGGTGGTCCGGATCACGTCGCCGTACAAGCTGGTCAGCCGCGAACACCATCCGACCACCTCCACGGTGACCGTGGCGGGCGTGCCGATCGGGCCGGACACGTTCACCTTCATCGCCGGGCCGTGCGCGGTGGAGACGCTGGAGCAGACCCTGGCCGCCGCCGAGCTGGCCCAGAAGGCGGGCGCCACGCTGCTGCGCGGCGGCGCGTACAAGCCGCGGACCTCGCCGTACGCGTTCCAGGGGCTCGGCGTGGCCGGGCTGCGCATCCTGGCCGAGGTGCGGGAGCGGACCGGCCTGCCGGTGGTCACCGAGATCGTGGACGCGGCCGACATCGCCGTGGTCTGCGAGCACGCCGACATGCTGCAGATCGGCACCCGGAACATGCAGAACTTCCCGCTGCTGCAAGCGGTGGGCGCGGCCGGCAGGCCGGTGCTGCTCAAGCGCGGCTTCGCGGCGTCGTACGAGGAGTGGCTGATGGCCGCGGAGTACATCGCCCAGCGCGGCAACCTCGACATCGTGCTGTGCGAGCGCGGCATCCGGACCTTCGAGACGGCCACCCGCAACACCCTGGACGTGTCGGCCGTGCCGATGGTGCACCGGCTCTCCCACCTGCCCATCATCGTGGACCCCTCGCACGCGGCCGGCCGGCGGGACCTCGTCGTGCCGCTGGCCCGGGCCGGGATGGCGGCCGGTGCGGACGGCGTGATCGTCGACGTCCACGCCCAGCCGGAGGCCGCGCTGTGCGACGGCGCGCAGGCGTTGCAGGGCGAGGCGCTGGACGAGCTGGCCGACGCGGTGGCCACCCTGCCCGCGCTGCTGGGACGCCGGATGGCGGCCCGGCTCGCGTGACCGGTGAGCCGGATCCGATGCGCCCCGACCAGGTGGAGGTGACGCTCAGGTGAGTGCCGGCCTCCTGCCGTACCCCGACCGGGCCGCCGCCGGCCAGGCCCTGGCCGACCTGCTCCTCGGGATACTCGGCGGGCCGGACCTCAGCGGGTCGGACGTGGTGGTGCTCGGCCTGCCCCGTGGCGGGGTGCCGGTCGCGGCCGAGGTGGCCCGCGCGCTCGGCGCTCCGCTGGACGTGCTGGTGGTGCGCAAGCTGGGCGTGCCATGGCAGCCCGAGCTGGCCATGGGCGCGGTCGCCAGCGGCGGCGTGCGGGTGCTGAACCCGGACGTGCTGGGCACCAGCCGGGTCACCGAGCACGAGCTGGCGACGGTGACCGAGCGCGAGCTGGCCGAGCTGGACCGCCGCGAGCGGGCGTACCGCGGTGACCGGCCGCCCCTGTCGGTGGCCGGCCGGACCGTGGTCGTGGTCGACGACGGCCTGGCTACGGGGGCGACGGCGGCCGCCGCGGTCCGGGCGGTGCGGGCCCGGGGGCCGGGCACGGTGATGCTCGCCGTGCCGGTGGGGGTGGCTGAGACCGTCCGACGGCTGCGGGGGACGGCCGATGAGGTGGTGTGCGCGGCGACCCCGGCCAAGTTCGGTGCCGTCGGCCGGCACTACCTGGACTTCGAGCCGGTCTCCGACGACGAGGTACGGGCGGCGCTGCGCTGACCGCCGTCCCCTCGCCGGCCGAGCCGGTGAGGCTTGGCGGCCGGGCGGGGCTGGTGGCCGCCGTCGGTGCGGGCCAGACCGGTCAGGGCACCCGGCATCCGCCCAGCGCGGCGGCGAGCACCCGGCCGGCCCGCTCGATCCCGGTGTCGTCGACGTCCAAGTGGGTCACGCACCGGACGATCCGCGGACCCAACGCCCCCACCAGCACGCCCTCGGCCCGGGCGCTGGCCACGACGGCCGCCGCCGAGGGCACGGTCACGGTGACGATGTTGCTGTCCACCGTGGCCGGGTCGACGCCGACTAGCCCGGCCAGCGTGCGCGCCCGGGCGTGGTCCTCGGCGATCCGCTCCAGGTTGTGTGCCAGCGCGTACCGCCCGGCCGCGGCCAGGACGCCGGCCTGCCGCATCCCGCCGCCGAGCCGCTTGCGCAGCGTCCGGGCCTGCCCGACCCGCTCCGTGCTGGACACCAGCAGCGAGCCCACCGGCGCGCCCAGCCCCTTGGACAGGCACACCGACAGCGTCTCGAACAGGGCGCCGTACTCCGCCAGCGGGACCCCGGTGGCGACGTGTGCGTTCCAGATCCGGGCGCCGTCGCAGTGCAGCGCGACGCCGGCCGCGCCGGTGATCTCGCGCAGCGTCCGCAGGGCGCCGATCGGCTGCACCGCGCCACCGGCCATGTTGTGCGTCTGCTCGACCGCGACGGCGGCGGTGGGGACGATGTGCGGCGACGGTGGCCGGATCATCGCGGCCACCGCAGCCGGGTCGAACCGGCCACCGGACGACGTCCAGGTCCGGGTCGCCACCTGCCCGTGTACGGCGGCTGCCGCCAGCTCGAACGTCACCACGTGCGCGTCGGCGTCGCAGAGCAGCTCCGCGCCGGGCGGTACGAGCAGCTTCAGGGCGATCTGGTTGCCCATCGACCCGGATGGCACGAACAGCGCCGCCTCGTGCCCGAACAGCGCCGCCACCTCGGCCTGCAGCGCGTTGATGGTCGGGTCCTCGCCGTAGACGTCGTCGCCGACCTCGGCCTCGGCCATCGCCCGGCGCATCGCCGGATCCGGCCGGGTGACCGTGTCCGAGCGCAGGTCGACGACGCCGCCCGAGCCGGTGGCCGGCTCAGCCACGCAGCATCTCCGCCACCAGGAAGGCGAGCTCCAGCGCCTGCTGGGTGTTCAGCCTGGGGTCGCAGGCCGACTCATACCGGCTGTCCAGGTCGGCCTCGGCGATGTCCTGGCCGCCGCCCAGGCACTCCGTGACGTCCTCGCCGGTCAGCTCCACGTGGATCCCGCCCGGGTAGCTGCCGAGCGCGCGGTGCACCTCGAAGAAGCCCGACACCTCATCCACGATCCGGTCGAAGTGCCGGGTCTTGTAGCCGTTCGCCGACTCGATGGTGTTGCCGTGCATCGGGTCGCAGTGCCAGATCACCGGGTGGCCGGCGGCGTTGACCTTCTCCACCAACGGCGGGAGCGCGTCACGGACCCGCTGGCTGCCCATCCGGCTGATCAGGGTGAGCCGGCCGGGCTCGCCGGCCGGGTCGAGCCGCTCCACCACCTCGACGGCGTACTCCGGCGTGGTGGTCGGGCCGAGCTTGACCCCGATCGGGTTGCCGACCCGGCTGAGGAAGTCCACGTGCGCGCCGTCGAGCCGGCGGGTCCGCTCGCCGACCCAGACGAAGTGGGCGGACAGGTCGTACGCCGTGCCGGTCGCCTCGTCGACGCGGGTGAGCGCCCGTTCGTAGTCCAGGATCAGCGCCTCGTGGCTGGCGAACAGCTCCACGCCGTGCAGCGCCTCGGCGTCGATGCCGACCGCACGGATGAAGGCCAGCGCCCGGTCGATCTCGCGGGCCAGCGCCTCGTACCGCTCGCCGGCCGGTGAGGTACGGACGAACGCGCGGTTCCACTCGTGCACCTGGTGCAGGTCGGCCATGCCGCCGGTGGCCAGCGCGCGGAGCAGGTTCAGCGTGGCGGCCGCGGTCGAGTAGGCCCGCAGCATCCGGGTCGGGTCGGGGGTGCGGGCCGCCAGCGTGTGGGCCAGGTCGTTGACCATGTCACCGCGGTAGCTCGGCAGGCCCAGGCTGTCCAGGTCGGCCGAGCGGGGCTTGGCGTACTGGCCGGCCATCCGGGCCACCTTGACCACCGGCAGGCTGGCGCCGTAGGTCAGCACGATCGCCATCTGCAGGAGGGTCTTCACCGAGGCCCGCAGCCGCCGTTCGTTGGTGCCGGCGAAGGTCTCGGCGCAGTCGCCGCCCTGCAGCAGGAACGCCTGGCCCCGGGCCACCGCGGCGAGCCGCTCGCGCAGCGCGCCAACCTCGCCGGGCACCACCAGCGGCGGCAGCATGGCTAGGGTGTCGGCGACCTCGCGGAGCTTCCCGCGGTCCGGCCACGTCGGCTGCTGTGCGGCAGGTAGTGCCCGCCAGGCGTCCAGGTCCGGTGTCACGGCGTCCGGTGTCACGGCGCCCAGCCTAGCCACCCGCCGGCCCCCGCCCCCCCGTGTGGTCACCTATGCGCCTTGTGGTGACCTTTCGTTGGCGGGAGACCCCGTGTGGTCACCTCTCGTCGTTGTGGTCACCTCTCGTTGCTCGCCCGCCCCGTGTGGTCACCTATGCGCCTTGTGGTGACCTTTCGTTGGTCGGGGGCAACGAAAGGTCACCACAAGGCGCATAGGTGACCACAGCGAAAATCGGGTTAGACGCCGAAGAAGACCTCGACCTCGCGGTACCGCTCCAGCGGCACCGTCTTCAGCTCGTCGGTGGCCTCGGCCAGCGGCACCCGCACGATGTCGGTGCCGCGCAGCGCGACCATCGTGCCGTATGCGCCCTCCTGCACCGCGTCGATCGCCTGCAGCCCGAACCGGGTGGCCAGCACCCGGTCGAACGCCGTCGGCGTGCCGCCCCGCTGCAGGTGGCCGAGCACCGTCACCCGGGCCTCCCGACCGGTCCGGGCCTCGATCTCGTCGGCCAGCCGCTGCCCGATCCCGCCGAGCCGGACGTGCCCGAACGCGTCCAGCTCTCCGGTCTGCACCGCCATCGTGCCCTCGGCCGGGGTGGCACCCTCGGCCACCACCACGATGCAGGCGTAGTGCGCCTCGAACCGGCCCTCGATGTACTCGCACACCTTGCCGATGTCGAACGGCCGCTCCGGGATCAGGATCACGTTCGCCCCGCCCGCGGTGCCGGCGTGCAGCGCGATCCAGCCGGCGTGCCGCCCCATCAGCTCCACGATCAGCACCCGGTGGTGCGACTCCGCGGTGGTGTGCAGCCGGTCGATCGCCTCCATCGCGATGTTGACCGCGGTGTCGAAGCCGAAGGTGTAGTCGGTGGCGCCGAGGTCGTTGTCGATCGTCTTCGGTACGCCGACGACCGGCACCCCGTCGACGGTGAGCCGGCGGGCCACGCCGAGGGTGTCCTCGCCGCCGATGGCCACCAGCGCGTCGACCCTGAGCCGGGCCAGCGTGGCCTTGATCGCCTCCACCCCGCCGTCGACCTTGTACGGGTTGGTCCGGGACGAGCCGAGGATGGTGCCGCCACGGGGCAGGATGCCGCGCACCGACAGCAGGTCCAGTGGCATGGTCTGGCCCTCGATCGCTCCGCGCCAGCCGTCGCGAAAGCCCAGGAACTCATGACCGTAGGCGCCGATCCCCTTGCGGACCACGGCACGGATGACCGCGTTCAGGCCAGGACAGTCGCCACCACCGGTGAGTACGCCGATACGCATTACTTCCCTCCTCTGGACGTCCCCGTGACGTCGGACCAGAGGCTAGCGGTTAGTCGCTGGTCGCCTGCCCCAGCCCGGTCGCCGACATGGCGCGCCACCGGGCCAGGTTGTGCCGGGCGTCCGCCAGCGCGTTGTGCTGGTCGCGCGGGGCGGCCGGCAGGACCGGCCGGCCGGCGTCCTCCCAGCGCTGCCGCAGCTCGTGGGTGAAACGCGGGATCGGCCGGGGCAGGTCCGGCATGGCGCCCCAGAGCTGGCAGAGCGCGACATGATCGTACGCCGAGTACCAGGCCCACAGCTCGATCTCCTCGCCCGGCTCGGTGAGGAAGGCAATCAGGTCGGTACGGATGGCGGCCCGGGACCGCCACACCGGATGGCCGGGGCTGGGCAGCTTGTCCAGCACGTTGCGACGGACCCAGGGGATCGCCTTGGCCGGGTCGAACTCGGTGGAGACCGCGTAGAACTCCCGGCCGGTCTCGTCCACCACCCCGATCGAGACGAGATCGACAGTCACGCCGTCCTCAATGAACTCGCAGTCGAAGAAGTATCTACGCGGCACCGCGCCACCCTATGGCTCACCCGGCGCTCCGGCGTGGCACGACCGGTCAGCTCGCCTGGTCAGCTCGCCTGGTCAGCGGAGGTCCGCTCGCCGGCCCGCGCGGCCGGCACGCCGGCCCGCTCCGTCGCCTCGTCCAGCGACTTGCCCTTGGCCAGCGCGTTCTTCACCTTGGCGGCGTAGACGTCGACGTACTCCTGGCCGGACAGCAGCATCAGCTCGTACATGATCTCGTCGGACATCGACCGCTCGACGAACCGGTCGCCGGCCATCCCCTCGTAGCGGGAGAAGTCCAGCGGCTTGCCGAAGCGCACTGTGACCCGGGCGCCGAGCCTCGGGATGATCTTGCCGGGCGGCTGGGCCTTGTCGGTGCCGATCACCGCGGCCGGGATGACGCGGACGCCCGCCTCCAGCGCCATCCGGGCCACCCCGGTCTTGCCACGGTAGAGCCGGCCGTCCGGCGACCGGGTGCCCTCCGGGTAGATCCCGAGCAGCTTGCCCTCCGCGAGCACCCGCTTGCCAGTGTCCAGCGCGTCCTGGGCCGCCGACCCGCTGGCCCGGTCGATCGGGACCTGGCCCGCCGCGCTCATGAACCACCGGCTGATGAAACCCTTCAGCCCCTTGCCGGTGAAGTACTCCGCCTTGGCCAGGAAGGTGACCCGCCGGCCGACGACCGCCGGCATGAAGAAGCTGTCGGAGAACGACAGGTGGTTGCCGGCCAGGATCGCCGGCCCGTGGTCGGGGAGGTTCTCCTCACCCTCGACGGTGATCCGGAAGAGAAGGCGCAGCCATGGCCCGATCAGGACGTGCTTGAACAACCAGTACCACATGCCGACCTCCCCTCACGCTTCCGCAGACTACGGACCGGGGCAGCCCGGACACAACGACACGTGACGAGTTCTACTCCGGCAGGCCTACCCTGCGCGAATGCGGCTCGCCGGCATGGACCTGACGGCGGGACAGCAACGCCACGGGCAGTGCCCGCGGCAGGCCGGCGAGGGGGCTCGCGGCGCCACCCTGGGCGTGCAACGATGCTCCGGTGTCCCTGATGGCGGGTGCCGAGCCCTTCCATGCCGACGGCGGGCCCGTCGGCGTTGTCCTGTGTCATGGGTTCACCGGCAGCCCGAGCAGCATGCGCCCGTGGGCGCGGCACCTGGCCGCCGAGGGACTCACCGTCCGGGTGCCGCTGCTGCCCGGGCACGGCACCCGCTGGCGCGACGCCAACCTGACCCGCTGGACGGACTGGTACGGCGAGCTGGAGCGGGCCTTCGACGAGCTGGCCGGGCGCTGCGAGACGGTGTTCGCCTGCGGGCTGTCGATGGGCGGCGGGCTGACCTTGCGGCTGGCCCAGACCAAGGGCGCCGCCCTTGCCGGGCTGGTGCTGGTCAACCCGTCGGTCACCACTGAGCGGCTCGACCAGAGGTACCTGCTGCCGATCCTCGGCCGGCTGCTGCCGGGCTGGGCGGCCATCGGCAACGACATCAAGAAGCCGGGGGCCAACGAGGTCGCCTACCGCGTGTCCCCGCTCAAGGCGGCGCTGTCGCTGCGGCAGATGTGGTCGGTGGTGCGGGCCGACCTGCCGCGGGTCACCCAGCCGCTGCTGCTGTTCCGCAGCCGGGTCGACCACGTCGTGCAGCCGGTGAACAGCCGGGTCGTGCTCGCCGGCGTGTCGAGCATCGACACCACCGAGCGGGTGCTGGAAGACAGCTTCCATGTCGCTACCCTGGACAACGACGCCCCGGAGATATTCGCGACGAGCGTGCGGTGGTTCCACGACCGGGCGCCGGGCGGCCGGGGGAAGGCCGAGAACACCTCGGACGAGGCTACGAAGGGGTAGCCGGGGATGCAGGGCGGACCGTACGACGAGCAGCCGGTGCCCCCGCGGCGCGGGCGGCGTGACAACGGGCTGAACGCGGAGCGCTTCATCCCGCTGCTGGACGTCGACCCGCGTATCGGCGAGCACCTGCTCGACGTGCTGAAGCTGGCCGGCGTCCCGGCGTACCTGGAGCCGGCGATGGACGTCGAGCCGTACACCCGGGCCGCCTCGGTGCCCAGCCCACCCACCGACCGGCTGTGGGTCGACCGCGACCTGCGCGAGACCGCGAGAGACGTCATCCACGCCGAGACCAGCGCCAACGCGGGCGCGGAGACGGCTGCGGGGCCACCGGCGACACCGTCCGCGGACCCGGTACGGCGGGCCAGCCGGCGCGACGACGCCGAGCGGCCGGACGGCTGGCCCGGCGACCCCGCTGACCAGCACGCCCTACCCGACGAGGCGCCGTCGCACGGCCTGGCCGACCCGGCGGAGGAGCAGTCCTGGCTGGACATCATCGCCCGCTACGACAGCGACCCGACCAGCCTGGCGGTGCCGCCGTGGCCGGTGGCGGAGGATGTGGACGGCCCGAACCGCGGGTCGGGCCGCGCCGCGCCGACCGCGCCGACCGCGGCGGGCAGCACGGGCCGGACGGAGCCGGACCGGACGGCTGCCCCGGCCGAACCGAAGCCGGCCGAGCCGGCGGACCAGCCCGAGCCGCCGCGCCAGGCTGGCCGGCATGCCGCGGTCGAGCCGGCCCAGGCCAGGCCCGAGGCGGCGACCCACGCGGCGGCCCAGCCCCCGGCCGACGCCGGGGACCACTACGTCCCGCCGCCCCCGCCGCCGGTGCCCCGGCTGTCCAGGCAGACAATCCTGGCGCTCGGGTTGATCGTCATCGGTGCGTTGCTGCTGCTCTTTCCGAACCTGATGGGGTTCGGCTCGGACTCCGGGCTGGCGCTCGGCGTGCTGGCACTGGTCAGCGCTACTGGCCTGCTGGTGCTGCGACTACGTGAGGACCGCTTCGACGACCCGGACGACGGCGCCGTGCTCTGAGACCTACGCTGGCCCCGTGCAGCGCAGCGACACCTCCCACGGCGACACCCCCCAGGCCGAGACCCACTACGCCGAGACCGTGGAGATCCGCGGTCACCTGCTGGACTCCGGAGTGCTCGCCCGGGTGCTGGACGACGTGCTGGAGTATGGCGGCGACTACACCATCTCCCGGCTGGACCTGGGCAGGAACCACCAGGACGAGTCCTACGCCCGGATGGAGATCGGCTCCGCGGACCCGGCGGAGCTGCAGCGGATCCTGATGCGGGTGCAGATCCACGGGGTCAACCCGGTACATCCCGGCGAGGCCGTGCTGCGGCCCGCGGAACGGGACGGCATCTTCCCCGAGGACTTCTACTCCACCACCAACCTGGAGACGGTGGTGCGCGTCGACGGGCAGTGGCTGCCGGTCCACCAGCCGGAGATGGACTGCGGGCTGCTGGTCCGGGACGGCGTCGCACGCACCGTGCCGGTCTCCGACGTACGGGTCGGCGACCTGATCGTCTGCGGCGCGACCGGGGTGAAGGTCATCCCGCCGTGGCACGACGAGGAGGACCACGGCTTCGGCTTCATGTCCTCGGACGTGTCCAGCGAGAAGCCGCAGTCGTTGCAGGTACGCCGGATCGCCGCCCAGATGCGCGAGGTGAAGGAGGCCGGCCGGCGGGTGCTCTGGGTGGGCGGCCCGGCCATCGTGCACACCGGCGCGGCGCCGGCCATGGCTGAGCTGGTCCACGCCGGGTACGTCGACGTGCTGTTCGCCGGCAACGCGCTCGCCACCCACGACATCGAGGCAGCGCTGTTCGGCACCTCGCTCGGGATGGACCTGGCCAAGGGGCGCGGCGTGCCGCACGGGCACGAGCACCACATCCGGGCGATCAACACCATCCGGCGGTGCGGCTCGATCGCGGCGGCGGTCAGGTACGGCGTGCTTCGTACCGGGGTCATGCACGCGCTGGTGACGGCCGGCAGGGACTTCGTGCTGGTTGGCTCGGTACGCGATGACGGGCCGCTGCCGGACGTGTACACGGACGTGGTCGCCGGGCAGCGGGCGATGCGGGCGGGGCTCGCCGACGTGGGTTTCTGCATCGTGGTGGCGACGATGCTGCACGGCATCGCGACGGGCAACATCCTGCCGGCGTCGATCCCGCTGGTCTGCGTCGACATCAACCCGGCAACGGTGACCAAGCTGGCCGACCGGGGCAGCGCTCAGGCCATCGGCATCGTCACCGACATCGGGCTGTTCGTCGAGCAGCTCGCCCGCGAGCTGGTGCCGGGCCACCGTGGTGACCACGGCGGCGATCACCGTGGCGACCACCCTGGCGCCGAGTCGTGACCCGACGTTTTACGATACGCAACGTGACTGTCGCTAAGCCGCAGCGTGAGCAGCGGATCGTAGGAGACATGGGGACTGCTGAGCTCACCGTTTTTCAGCTTTGGTGCCGGCTGACTGGCAACGATCCGGACGACTTCGGCGAGGGCGAGCTGGATGCGTTCCTGGCCCGCCCGCAGGTGCCTGACCTCGCGGCGACGCCGTACTCCGTCCTGCTCGACGCCGGCATCACCGCTGCCAAGCGCGGCTCGCTGCCGCTGGAACGGTGGCTGTCCGCGGTGCGGCCGGTCCGAGCCTGAGCACGATGTTGCCGTGAGCCGGCGGAGCTGGCCGGAGTTGGTCGAGGGCCTCCAGCAACTGCCGGAGGCCCCCTGGGGGTGCCGTCTCAGGGCACCGGGCCGAACGCCGCCTCGGTCACGCGCCACACCACCGAGGTCGAGACCGACCTGGAGGGCAGAGCCGATCGGCGTCGGCAGGAGGAGGGGTCAGGTCCTCCGGCTAGGTGCCGGCACAATAGTACGACTATCTCCATAGGTGCGATAGGCCTCGTTGATCACCCATTATGGCGAATGTCATAGCCGGACTGACGGCCCAGACGGGGACACTGGGTGACCCCCATGACGCGGTGACCCCAAACTACCCGCGACTCCCCACCGCCGTCGGCATGAGCCGATGATCACTATCCGATGATCGCGGCCGGATGCCGGCCGCACATCCCGGAACGCTACCACCCTCGTGGCCACGGGCCGAGGGACGGCATCCGGGAGTTATCGAAGATCAACGATGGTGGCGTAGCAAGTGGTATAGGCCATGAGCGCCAGTGTCTTACGTCCGTAAAGAAGCCGCAACATGGCACATCTCGGGAACGCAGACTTGTCGTGAGATCCACGTTGCACCGCCGAAACACAGCCGGCGAGCGCTCTTAACCGAGCTTCCCTACGGTCCGGGGCTCGGAGGTGGTGCTCATGGCCCGCTGGATCAACGATTGGCGACCGGAAGAGCCCGAGTTCTGGGAGCGGACCGGGCGCAAGGTCGCTCGCAAGAACTTGATCTTTTCAATCTTTGCCGAGAACACCGGGTTCTCGGTATGGCTGTTGTGGAGCATCACAGCAACGTATCTGATCACGAAGAACGGCTTTCACCTCACTGCCGCCCAGTTGTTCTTTCTGGTCGCCGTCCCGAACTTCGTCGGCTCGCTGCTGCGGATACCCTACACGTTCGCGGTGCCCAGGTTCGGCGGCCGGAACTGGACGGTCGTCAGCGCCCTGCTGCTGGTGATCCCGACCTTGCTGCTCACCTACGCGGTGGGAAACCCGACCACGCCGTACTGGGTCTTCCTGCTCATCGCGGCGACCGCCGGCTTCGGCGGCGGCAACTTCGCGTCCAGCATGACCAACATCAACTTCTTCTACCCCGACTCCAGGAAGGGCAGCGCGCTGGGGCTGAACGCCGCGGGCGGCAACATCGGGGTGAGCATGATCCAGCTCTTCCTGCCCGTGATCATCGGTGCCGGCGGCCTGTTCGGCCTGGTCGCCGCCGACGCCAGCGGCGTCAGCCTGGTGCGGGCCGGCTACGTGTGGGCCGGGCTGGCCGTCACCGCCGCGGTGTGCGCCTGGTTCTTCATGGACAACCTGACGGCGTCCCTGTCCCCGTTCCGGGAGCAGATCTCCGTCGTGCGACACAAGCACACCTGGGTGATGTCCTGGCTGTACATCGGCACGTTCGGCTCGTTCATCGGCTACTCGGCGGCGTTCCCGCTGCTGATCAAGGTCCAGTTTCCGGACGTCAAGGTGGCCAATGTCGCGTTCCTGGGCGCACTGGTCGGTTCGGTAGCCCGGCCGTTCGGCGGCTGGCTGTCCGACAAGATAGGTGGCGCGCGGGTGACCTTCTGGACCTTCGTCGCCATGGCCGGCGGCACGGTCCTGGTCATCGCGGCGGTGAACGCCAAGAGCTGGCCGTTCTTCCTGGCCGCGTTCCTGTTCGTGTTCGTGACCACCGGCCTGGGCAACGGGTCGACGTACCGGATGATCCCGATGATCTTCCAGCGGCAGGCGCTGCGCGAGGTCTCCACCCCCGGCGGCCCGGACCGCGAGACCGCCATCGCCACCGGACGGCGGGAGGGCTCAGCGGTCATCGGGCTCGCGTCCGCGGTGGGGGCCTTCGGCGGGTTCGTCATCGTCGCGACCTTCGGCGTGCTCGGCCTGCAGAACAAGGGCCTGGTGCCGCCGGAGGCGATCGCCACGGCGTTCATGACCTTCCTCGCGTTCTACGCGACCTGTGTGTTCGCCACCTGGTGGTACTACACCCGCCGCAGCTTCATGGCCGCGAAAGCACCGAGCCTGGCCACCGCCGACATCTGACGATCTCCGTCCGCGGGCGGGACAATCGCCATGCCCGCGGACTATTCGACGCCTGCGGGCCTTTTCGGCGCCCGCGAACTTCTGGCCCGCGGACTTCTGGCCCTCCCGCGAGCTCCGGCCCTGTGCGCCGGCCCGAAATGAGGGCCGGCGTCGAGCTGTCAGCGACCGCGGGCGCCCCTGGGATTCACGATCTTGTTACCTGCGTATGCACCGCATTTTGCACGCACGTAACAGGACAACACCGAGCCGGAAACCCCGGTACTGAGGATCAGTAAGTATGCGGACCGACACGCACTGCCCCTACTGTGCCCTGCAGTGCGGCATGACGTTGGTCCGGACCGGCGTGGACATGCCGGTCGAGGTCCGGTCGAGGGACTTTCCGACCAACGCTGGCGGGCTGTGCCAGAAGGGCTGGACGGCGGCCGAGCTGCTCACCAGCCCGGAGCGGCTGACCAGGCCGCTGATGCGGGCCAGCAAGGGCGAGCCGCTCCGGCCGGTGCCGTGGGCGGTCGCGCTGGACCGGGTGGCGAGCGAGGTGACCCGGCTGCAGCGGGCGCACGGCCGGGACGCCGTCGCGGTGTTCGGCGGCGGTGGGCTGACCAACGAGAAGGCCTACCTGCTCGGCAAGTTCGCCCGGGTGGCGCTGCGCACCCGGCTGGTCGACTACAACGGGCGGTTCTGCATGTCCTCGGCCGCCGCGGCAGGCAACCGCGCCTTCGGGGTCGACCGCGGGCTGCCGTTCCCGCTGACCGACGTGGCCGAGGCCGACGCCGTGCTGCTGGCCGGCGGCAACCTGGCCGAGACGATGCCGCCGCTGACCCGGCACCTGGCCCGGATGCGGGACCGGGGCGGTGCCCTGGTGGTGGTGGACCCGCGGCGCACCGCCACCGCCGCGCTGGCCGACCTGCACCTGCAGCTCACCCCCGGCACCGACCTCGCACTGGCGAACGGCCTGCTGCACCTGGCCATCCGGGCCGGGTACGTCGACAAGGCCTACGTCGAGGCCCGCACCACCGGGTGGGAGGCCGTACACCAGGAGGTCGCCCGGTACTGGCCGGAGCGGGTGGAGCGGATCACCGGCGTGCCGGCGCCGATGCTGCGGCAGGCCGTCGAGCTGATCGGCACGGCCGGCAGCGCCTACCTGCTGACCGGCCGCGGCGCCGAGCAGCACGCCACCGGCACCGACACGGTGACGGCGTTCATCAACCTGGCGCTGGCGCTCGGGCTGCCCGGCCGGCCCGGCTCGGGGTACGGCACCGTCACCGGCCAGGGCAACGGCCAGGGTGGCCGGGAGCAGGGCCAGAAGGCCGACCAGCTCCCGGGCTACCGCAAGATCGACGACCCGGCCGCCCGCGCGCACGTCGCCGCGGTGTGGGGGGTCGACCCGGCCGACCTGCCCGGCCCCGGCCTGTCGGCGTACGAGCTGCTGGACTCCCTCGGCACCCTCGGCGGGCCGCGCGCGCTGCTGGTCTTCGGCAGCAACCCGGCGGTCTCGGCGCCGCGGGCCGCGCACATCCGGCGGCGGCTGGCCGACCTGGACTTGCTCATGGTCGCCGACCTGGTGCCGTCGGAGACCACGGAGTACGCCGACGTCGTGCTGCCGACCGCCCAGTGGGCCGAGGAGGACGGCACGATGACCAACCTGGAGGGCCGGGTGATCCGGCGGCGGCGGGCCGTCGCTCCCCCGCCCGGGGTGCGCACCGACCTGTCCATCCTGTCCGCGCTGGCCGCCCGGCTGGGCTGGGTGAGCGGCTTCCCGGCCTTCCCCGAGACGGTGTTCGACGAGCTGCGGCGCGCCTCGGCCGGTGGCGTCGCCGACTACTCGGGCATCGACTACAAGCGTATCGACGCCGAGGGCGACATGTTCTGGCCGTGCGCGCCGGAGCCGACGCCGCGGCTGTTCCTCGACCGGTTCGGCACGCCGGACGGCCGTGCCCGGCTCGTGCCGGTGCGGCACCGCGGCGCCGCGGAGGACCTGGACCCGGAGTACCCGGTCTACCTGACCACCGGGCGGGTGATGCAGCACTACCAGAGCGGGGCACAGACCCGCCGGATCGCCGCGCTCAACGGGAGCGCGCCCGAGGCGTTCGTCGAGCTGCACCCGCAGCTCGCCGCCCGGCTCGGCGTCGTGGAGGGCGAGCGGCTGCGGGTCACCAGCCGCCGCGGCAGCACCGTCGTGCCGGCCAGGTTGTCCGAGGCGATCCGGCTGGACACCGTGTTCATGCCCTTCCACTGGCCCGGGGTGAACGACCTGACGAACGACGCGCTGGACCCGACGTCCCGGATGCCAGAGTTCAAGGTGTGCGCCGCCCGGGTGGAGCGGGCGTCGTGAGGACCGTCGTGGTGGGTCACGGGATGGCCGGCGCCCGGCTGGTGGAGGACCTGCGCGCGCTCGACCCGGACGCCGCGATCACCGTCTTCGGCGCCGAGCCCGACCCGCCGTACAACCGGATCCTGCTCTCCGACCTGCTCGCCGGCCGGGCTGCCGTCGACGACCTGGTGCTCGGCGGACCGTCCGACGTGGACATCCGGTCCGGCGTCGCGGCGTGCGCGATCGACCGGGCCGGCAAGGTGGTCACCGGCTCGGACGGCAGCCAGGCGCCGTACGACACGCTGGTGCTGGCCACCGGCAGCGACCCGCTGCTGCCGCCGATCGACGGGCTGCGGGTGGACCTGCCCGGCGTGGAGGTGTTCCGCACCCTGGCGGACTGCCGGCGGATCATGGCCCGGCCGACCGGGCGGGCGCTGGTGCTCGGCGGTGGGCTGCTCGGCCTGGAGTCGGCCCGCGGGCTGGCTGGCCGCGGCATCGAGGTCACCGTGGTGCACGCGGCGCCGTTCCTGATGGAGCGGCAGCTCGACCTGGCCGCCGGGCAGGTGCTGGCCCGGACCCTGCGCCAGCTCGGCATCCAGACGTGGGTGGACGCCGCGACCGTGCGGGTGCTCGGCGAGGACCGCTTCCGCGGCCTGCTGCTGGCCGACGGCCGCGAGCTGCACGCGGAGCTGCTGGTCGTCTCCTGCGGTGTCCGGCCGAACACCGGGCTGGCCCGCGCGGCCGGGCTGGCGGTGGGGCGCGGCATCGTGGTGGACGAGACGATGCGGTCGGTCACCGACGGCTCGATCTACGCGGTCGGCGAGTGCGCCGAGTACGCCGGCCAGGTGCACGGGCTGGTCGCGCCGTCCTGGGAGCAGGCCGCGGTGGCCGCCGCCCGGATCAGCGGCGTCGACCCGGCCGCCCGCTACCTCGGCTCGAAGCTGGTCACCCGGCTGAAGGCGGCCGGCATCGAGCTGGCCGCGATGGGCGACACCCAGGTCGCCGACGACGCGGGTGACGACGGCCCGGAGGTGGTCAGCTTCATCGACCCCACCCGCGGCACCTACAAGAAGGTGGTGATCCGCGACGGCCGGCTGGTCGGCGCGATCCTGCTAGGCGACGTGTCGACGGTGGGGACCGTGACCCAGCTCTACGACCGGGAGGGCGCGTTACCACCGGACCGGCTGGGCCTGCTGTTCACCGGGCTGGCCGGCCAGGGGCCGCCACCGGACCCGATGAGCCTGCCGGACCGGGCCACCGTGTGCCAGTGCAACTCGGTCAGCAAGAGCGCCATCGCGGCCTGCGTGCTGGCCGGCGCCCGCACTGTCGCCGACGTGGCGGCCGGCACCCGCGCCGGCACCGGCTGCGGCACCTGCCGGGACACCGTGGCGGCACTGGTCCAGGGACTGTCCACATGCGACGCCGAGCCGGCGGTCGCGACGGCGTAAGGAAGGTGCGGGCGTGACCAGACATCTGGTGATCATCGGCAACGGGATGGTGGGCCAGCGGCTGGCCGAGCTGGTGCGCGCCCGGGACACCGACCGGGTCTGGCGGTTAACCGTGCTCAGCGAAGAGGCCCGGCCGGCGTACGACCGGATGCACCTGTCCGACTACCTGGCCGGCAAGACCGCCGAGGAGCTGTCCCTGGTGCCGGCCGGCTTCTACGACGACGCGGACGCGATCGAGCTGGCGCTCGGCGAGGCCGCAGTCGGCATCGACCGGGCGCACCGGACGGTCCGAACCTCGCTCGGCCGGACGATCGGCTACGACGCCCTGGTCCTGGCCACCGGGTCGGCGCCGTTCGTGCCGCCGGTGCCGGGCGCGGGCTCCCCCAACTGTTTCGTCTACCGGACGCTGGACGACCTCGACGCGATCCGGGCCGCCGCCGTCGGGGCACGGGCCGGCGCGGTGGTCGGAGGGGGGCTGCTCGGCCTGGAGGCCGCCACCGCACTGCGCGCGCTCGGCCTGGACACGCACGTGGTCGAGATGGCGCCCCGGCTGATGCCGGCCCAGGTGGACGACGGCGGCGGCGAGGCGCTGCGGCAGCGGATCGCCGAGCTCGGCGTAGAGCTTCACCTGGCCGCCCGGACCGAACGCATCGAGCCCACCGCCGCGGCTTCCAGCTCGCGCTCGGCATGCGGGGCAGGGCTCACCGTGCACTTCGCCGAGGGCGAGCCGCTGGCCGTCGACCTGGTCGTCTTCTCCGCCGGCGTCCGGCCGCGCGACGAGCCGGCCCGCTCGGCCGGGCTGCCGACGGCCGAGCGGGGCGGCGTCCTGGTCGACCTCACCTGTCGCACCGCGGACCCGCACATCTGGGCGGTTGGCGAGTGCGCCGCGGTCGAGGGCCGCTGCTACGGCCTGGTCGCCCCCGGGTACGCGATGGCCGAGGTGGCCTGCGACCAGCTTTTCGGCGGCACGGCGGAGCTGGCCACCCCCGACACCTCGACCACCCTGAAGGTGCTCGGCGTGGACGTGGCCAGCTTCGGCGACGCGAACGGCAGCTCCGCGGGCGCGCTGGAGGTCGTCTACGCCGACCCGGTCCGCGCGGTCTACAAGAAGCTGGTGGTCAGCGACGACGCGCAGACCCTGCTGGGCGGTGTGCTGGTGGGCGACGCCTCGGCGTACCTGGTGCTCCGCGCGCTGGTCGGCCGGCAGCTTCCGGCCAGCCCGGAGGAGCTGCTCTTCCCCGGCGGGCGGGGAGCCGAGCTCACGCTGTCCGACGACGCCCAGGTCTGTAGCTGCAACACGGTCACCAAGGGCGAGATCATCACCGCCGTCCGCGAGCACGGGCTGACCGACGTACCCGGCATCAAGGCCTGCACCAGGGCCGGCACGACCTGCGCAAGCTGCGTGCCGATGCTGAAGAGCCTGCTGGCCGAGGCCGGGGTGAGCGTCAGCAAGGCGGTGTGCGAACACCTCGGGTACAGCCGGGCCGAGCTGTTCGACATCGTCCGGGTCACCGGGATCCGGACCTTCTCCGCGCTCATCGCGGCCTACGGCCGGGGCCGGGGCTGCGACCTGTGCAAGCCCGCGGTGGCCTCCATCCTGGCCAGCCTGGGCAGCGGCCACATCCTGGCCGGAGAGCAGGCGGCGCTGCAGGACACCAACGACCACTTCCTGGCCAACATGCAGAAGAACGGGTCGTACTCGGTCGTGCCGCGAGTGCCCGGCGGCGAGATCACCCCGGAGAAGCTGATCGTGCTCGGCGAGGTGGCCCGTGACTTCGGGCTCTACACGAAGATCACCGGCGGGCAGCGGATCGACCTGTTCGGCGCCCGGGTCGAGCAGCTTCCACACATCTGGCGGCGGCTGGTGGACGCCGGCTTCGAGTCCGGCCACGCCTACGGCAAGGCGCTGCGCACGGTCAAGTCCTGTGTCGGCTCGACCTGGTGCCGCTACGGCGTGCAAGACTCCGTCGGGATGGCGATCAGGCTGGAGCTGCGGTACCGCGGGCTGCGCGCGCCGCACAAGATCAAGCTCGGCGTCTCCGGCTGCGCCCGCGAGTGCGCCGAGGCACGCAGCAAGGACGTCGGCGTCATCGCCACCGAGCACGGCTGGAACCTCTACGTCGGCGGCAACGGCGGCTTCAGCCCGCGGCACGCCGACCTGTTCCTGTCCGACGTGGACACCGAGACGCTGGTCCGGACCATCGACCGGTTCCTGATGTTCTACATCCGCACGGCCGACCGGCTGCAGCGCACCGCGAGCTGGCTGACCAGCCTGGACGGCGGGCTCGACTACCTGCGCCGGGTCATCGTCGACGACGACCTTGGCCTGGCCGCCGAGCTCGACGCCGCGATGGGGCGCCACGTCGCCTCGTACTCCGACGAGTGGCGGGACACCCTGGCAGACCCAGACAAGCTCGGCCGGTTTGTGTCCTTCGTGAACGCGCCCGACCAGCCCGACCCCAGCATCGTCTTCGTCCCCGAGCGCGGCCAGGTCCGGCCGGCGCGCGGTGCGGAGCGGATGCTGGTGGCCGGGCCAACCCTGCCGGTGGTGAGCAGCTCATGACGAACGCAACCCGTCCGGCCGAGCCGACCGTTGTCGAGTCAGACCGGTCCAGCACACGGTGGACGGCGGTCTGCAGGTACGACGGCCTGCAGCCGGAACGCGGCGCGTGCGCGCTGCTCGGGGGAGGCCAGGTCGCCGTGTTCCGGCTCTGGGACGGCTCGGTGCGCGCGGTCAGCAACTACGACCCGTTCACCGGGGCGTTCGTGCTCTCCCGCGGGATCGTGGGGACAAGGGGGGATGTGCCCGTAGTGTTCTCACCGATGCTCAAGCATGCCTTCGACCTGTGCAGCGGGGCGGCGCTGGACGACCCCGCGGTGAGGCTGGCGGTCTACCCGGTGCGGGTGCGCGACGGCTGGGTCGAGGTCGCCGCTGAGGTCACCCCAGCGGTCAGCCCAGCAGTAGCCAGCCCAGCAGTAGCCAGCCCAGCAGCGGCCGGATCATGATGACATCGAACGGCGACGGCGACGGCGACCGGGCCGCGGCGCTGGCCGGCTTCACCATCGCCATCACCGCGGACCGGCGGCGCGAGGAGCTGGCCACGCTGCTGGAGCGGCGCGGTGCGCGGATCGTGCAGGTTCCCGCGGTCCGGATCGTGCCGCTGGCCGATGACGCTGCCGTGCTGGCGGCCACCCAGTCCTGTGTGGACAACCATCTCGACGACGTCGTGGTGACCACCGGGATCGGCTTCCGGAGCTGGCTGGAGGCCGCCCGGAGCTGGGACTATGCCGAGCCGCTGCTGGACCGGCTGGCCGCCGCCCGGGTGCTCACCCGCGGCCCGAAGGCCACCGGTGCGGTGCGCGCCGCCGGGCTGGCCGAGGGCTGGTCGGCGGCCACCGAGACGGTCGAGGAGATGCGCGAGTACCTGGCCGGCCAGGACCTCACCGGCCGCCGGATCGCGGTCCAGCTGCACGGCGGCACGCTGCCGGAGTTCTGCCAGGCGCTGCGGGCCGCCGGGGCGGACGTGATCGAGGTGCCGGTGTACCGCTGGCTGCCGCCCGCCGACCCCGAGCCGCTGCGCCGCCTGGTGGAACAGATCGCCAACCAGCAGGTCGACGCGGTGGCGTTCACCAGCGCGCCCGCGGTGATGAACCTGCTGTACCAGGCCGAGCGGGACGGCCGGCACGGTGCGCTGGTGGAGGCGCTGCGCGGCCCGGTGCTGGCCGCCTGCGTCGGGCCGGTCTGCGCCGAGCCGCTGGGCCGGCTGGGCGTCAGCTCGCTGCAGCCGGACCGCGGCCGGATCGGCAGCCTGGCCCGGGCGATCACCGCCGCGCTCCCCCACCGGGCCGTGCGGGCCATTGCGGCCGGCCACAGGCTGGACGTCCGCGGCCACGCGGTGCTGGTCGACGACGAGATGGTGCCGGTGCCGCCGGCCCCGATCGCCGTGCTGCGGGCGCTGGCCCAGGCGCCGCACCGGGTGCACTCCCGGGACGAGCTGCGCCGGGTGGTCTGCCGGGGGTCCACTGTGGACGACCACGCCGTCGAGGTGGCGGTAGCCCGGCTGCGCGCGGCCCTGGGCGACAGCTCGATCGTGCGTACCGTGGTCAAGCGAGGGTACCGGCTGGCTCCCGCCGCCGAGCGGGAGACCGGATGACGCCCACCCTGCTCGCCGTCGCGCACGGCAGCCGTGACCGGCGCGGCGCGGCCGCGGTGGAGGCGCTGCTGGACCGGGTGCGGGCGCTACGGCCGGGCTTGCCGGTGCGGCTGGCGTACGTCGAGCTGGCCGCGCCGCTGCTGCCGGACGTGCTGGCCGAGCTGGACGGCGACCCAGCCGTGGTCGTGCCGTTGCTGCTCGCGGCCGGCTACCACACCAAGGCCGACATCCGGGGCCGGGTGCCGGCCGGCACGCCGGTGGCCCCGGCGCTCGGCCCGCACCCGCTGCTGGCCCGGGCGCTGGCCGGGCGGCTGCGCGGGGCAGGCTGGCGGCCGGGCGAGCCGGTGGTCCTCGCCGCGGCCGGCTCCGGCGACGGCGAGTCGGTGGCCGCGGCCCGCACCACCGCGCGGCTGCTGACCGGCCTGACCGGGTCACCGGCCGTGGCGGCGTTCGCGGCGTCCGCGCGGCCGGGGATCCCCGCGGCGGTGACGGCGCTGCGGGCACGGTACCCCGGCCAGCGGGTCGCGGTGGCGGCGTACCTGATAGCCCCCGGGCGGTTCGCCGACGCGGTGGCGGCGGTGCCGGCCGACGTACGGGGCGAGCCGCTCGGCGCGCACGACGCGGTCGCGGCGCTGGTCCTGCGGCGCTACGACGAGGCTTGGCGGTACGCCTGCGCCCCCCGGCCGGACGTCCGTCCCTGGTCCGCCTCGGACCTGTCCGTGCTAGCCGCGGCCGCGCATAGCTGACCAGCAGCAATCACCCTGGGTGACGGCATTTTTCGGACTTTGTGTCCGAACCCGACAGCAGGTCCATGATCATTCGGATAGCCTGCCTGCGCCATCATCCTTTTGGGGGAACTTATGACTGTTGCTGACTCCACAGCGTTGCTATCCCGATTAGACGGCGGCCGACGGCCACGTGCCGGCCTAGTCGCCGCCTGCGTCGCCGGCATCGTCGGCGCCGCCGCTCTTGTGGTCGCCGTCGCGCCTGCCGGCGCCGCCACCCAGCAGGTGCTCGCCTACGTCGCCGGCTACGACAGCGGCGACGTCACCGTCATCAACACGGCCACCAACACCGTCACCGCGACCATCCCGGCCGGCGTCGGCGCCTCGCCGTACGGCGTGTCGGTGGCCGTCGAGGGCACCCGCGCGTACGCGACCAACACCCGCGCCGGCACGCTCGCCGTGATCGACACGCTGGCCAACTCGCTGCTGACCACCGTCCCGGTCGGTGTGCAGCCGTACAGCGTCGCGGTCTCGCCGGACGGCGGGCACGTCTACGTGACGAACTTCGAGTCCGGCACGGTGTCGGTGGTGGATGCCGCCACGCTCACCGTGACCGCGACGGTGCCGGTCAACTCCCATCCGGACGGCATCGCGGTCAGCCCGAACGGCGCCACGCTGTACGTCGCCAACAACGTGGCCGGGCCGGGCACCGTCACCATGGTCGACACCGGCACCAACACGGTCACCGGCACGATCAACGTTGGCACCACGCCGGCCAAGGTGGCGATCACCCCGGACGGCTCGCGGGTGCTGGTCACGAACATGTTCTCCAACAACCTGTCGATCATCGACACGGCCACCAACACGGTCACCGCGACGGTCGGGGTCGGCGGGACGCCGTACGGCCTGGACATCTCGCCCGACGGCAGCCGCGCGTACGTCCCGAGCCGCGCCGACAACTCGCTGTCCATTGTGGACATCCCGAACGCCGTGCAGGTCGCGGCGGTCCCGGTGGGCAGCACGCCGCAGGAGGTCGCGCTCACCCCGAACGGCGCCCGCGCCTACGTCACCAACCTGACGGACGGCACGGTGTCGGTGGTCGACCTGGCCAGCAACGCGGTGACGGGCACGGTCGCGGTGGGCGCGCGCCCGGTCGGGATCGCGATCGCCAAGGTCGGCCCGGCACCGACCAGGCTGACCGCCGGCCAGGCCACGCTGACCGTCCGGCTGCTTGGCTTCACGGTGCACAACCTGAACGCACGGCTCACCGACGCCGAGAGCGGGGCGCCCGTCGCGGGGCAGCCGATCGTGTTCAGCACGGTGACCGGCCGGCGGCTGTGCACCGCCACGACCGGCGCGGACGGGGTGGCCAGGTGTGACGCCGACGTGCCGCTGCTAGTGGGCCTGGCCACGCTGCTGCAGGGGTACACGGCGAGCTACGCGGGGAACAACACCACGCACCAGCCGTCGGCGGCGCATGGCAGCATCGTCCTACTGTAGAAGCGCTACTCCACCCGAAGGCGCGGCCCGCCCCGACGCGTGGGGCGGGCCGTGTCGGCGTTGTGGGTGGCTGCTGGCTGGCGGCGAGTCAAGGCTGGCGGGTCAGGGCTCATGGGTCAGGGCTGGCGGCGCCGGGCCAGGTCAGCGGCACCGACCAGGCCGGCCAGGGGGCCCAGCGCGGCCAACGCCAGCCTGGCGACCGGCCGGAAGCCACGCCCGGCCAGGTGCTGGTCCAGCGCCTCGGTCGCCGAGTCGAGCAGCAGGTCGCCCGCGGTCACCAGCCCCCCGCCGATCACCACGACGTTGGGGTCGAGCACTGCGGCCAGGTTGGCGACGCCCCGGCCGAGCCAACGGCCCATCTCGACGACGATCTCCACCGCGGCGGCGTCACCCTCGCGGGCCGCGGTGGTGACGTGCTCGCCGGTCAGCGCGGCCGGCTGGCCGCCAGCGAGCGCGAGCAGCCGGTGCGCAGTCCGCGGGGACACCTCGGCCAGCTCGCGGGCGTCACGGGCCAGCGCTCGGCCGGAGGCGTACATCTCCCAGCAGCCCCGGTTACCGCAGGCACAGCGCCGGCCGCCCGGCACCACGGTCATGTGGCCGTACTCCGCGGCGACGCCGTACGCGCCGCGGAACAGCGTGCCGGAGACGACCAGCCCGCCACCGATGCCGGTGCCGAGGGTCACGCAGCAGACGACCCGCTCGCCTTGAGCGGTACCGAACCGGTACTCCGCCCAGGCCGCTGCGTTGGCGTCGTTCTCCACGATGACCGGCAGCCGGATCCGCCCGGCCAGCGAGTCCCGCAGCGGCTCGTTCCGCCAGGCGAGGTGAGGGGAGAACAGCACGGTGGCGCGGTCGTTCGCGATCCAGCCGGCCGCGCCGATGCCGACCGCCACCACGTCGTACCGGCCGGCCAGGTCATCGACGACGGCGCAGATGGTGCCCTCGGTCGCGGCGACGTCCTGGCCCGGCGTCGGCCGGCGGACCTCCTCCAGGACGTTGCCGGTCTCGTCCACCACCCCGGCCGCGACCTTGGTCCCGCCGATGTCCACCCCGATGGTCAGTGCCATGCGCGGCAGACTAGTGCAGCGCCGCCGTCCTCCCACCGGCGAACTCACCGACGGCGCCACACGCCCGGTCATGCGACACGTTTTCGGTGTCGGTGGTGCCGGATGGGTTTGCGTTCCGGGTCTATTGATCTGGGTGGCAGGAGCTCGGGTAGCCCGTCTTTTACTGTTCGTATGTCCCAGCCGTTGTGGTGTACGGCGCGGTGGTGAGATGAACAGAGGACCACGCCGTTTGTTTTGGTCGGGTCTGCCGTCGTTGGCCGGGGAAAACACATCCGCGGTCGCGGAGGATGATGGCCCGGCGGGCCGCTCTGACGTGGTGTCGGGAGCCGCAGCCGAGGTCCAGCGGCAGGCTCTCCCCGCTGAGGACGGCGGGGATGACGTGCGTCTGGCAGGCGATCCGTCGGGGTCGGCGGTGGCGGCGTGCTCGGCCCAGCGCCTGTTCCGTTGCGGTGCGGGGCTCGGCCGGGGTCTCGGCGGGCAGCGCCCGGACCGCCTCGGCAACGGTGTGGGCGTGCTCCCGGCCCAGCGGGCGTGCCGGCCACGGCAGCCGCCCCGCCTCACCCGGCCCAAGGCGCAGGTGGTCCCGCAGCCACGTCCTGGTGTTGGGCGCGTCGTGCTCCCTGGCCAGGCCCCCGCGCGTCGGCCACCCCGGGCCAGTGGTAACGCCAGGACGCCGGCCAGCCGGCTGGCCGGCGTGAGCACGCCCACCAAAGCTCGTCCACCTGCGCGTCGGCCAGCCCGAACAACGGCGTGTCGACACGCGAGCCGACGGCCGAGCGAACCTGCCCGACCGCGCGGGTGACGATGACCGACACAGAGCAAGGCTAAACGGGGCCACCGACAAACCGGAACGCGAGCCAACCCGTCCGAAAAGAACAAAGTGAGAAACTACGGTGAGCGAGGCGGAACGCACCCAGCAGTTCCCGATGACCGCCCATCGACGAGGTCGATAAGGCGGCAGCAACACAGCCCGCACCATCCCCCAACAGGTCACCACAACGCCAACAGGTCACCACACCGGCGCCGGAGACAACAACAGGTCACCACAACGCCAACAGGTCACCACACGGGCGGCCCGCACAACAACAGGTCACCACAACGCCGAGAGGTGACCACACGCGAAACTGGCCAGGCCGGCCAGGTCAGTCGAGGTCGATGCGCTGCACGGGCGGGGGCTCGGCGGGCGCGGCAGCCGGCGACCCCGGCCCCAGCGCGGCCCGCAGCGCGGCCAGGAACGCCGTACCAGCCTCGGCGAGCCGGTCGGTCACCTCGGGCCGGTCACCGCGCAGGATCGCGATCAGCCGGCAGACCGGGCAGTACCGGCACTCCTCCGCGCCGGTCGCGGCATGCTCGCCGACGCCGTCTCGGGCAAGATCCTGGACGGCGGACAGCAGCCGCAGCGCCTCAGCCGCTGCCGGCCCGTGCCCGTTGCCACCAGCGCCATCAGCGGCGCCGGTGCCGAACCAGTCCTCCCGCCCGGTCACTGGCGCACCTGCCACAGCTCCGGATCCGGCCGGAACCGCACCCGCAGCCGCCCGCCGGCCAGCCCGGCACCCGACACCTGGCAGCGGCGCAGCACACTGGGCAGGGTGAGCAGCCGGCGGCGCCCGGCGACGGTCAGCACCAGCTCGTCACCGGTCCGGGCCAGCCGCACGTCGTCCCGGTCGGCCAGCGGCAGCGCCACCACCAGCACGAAGTCGTCACCGTCGCGGACCACCCCGACCAGATCCTCCGGCGGCGGCGGGGCGAGCGGGTCGTCGGCGCCGTACAGCTCCGCTGCCAGCTCCCGCAGGGCCACCAGCCCCACCGGCTCGCCCGGCCAGTATCCCGCCAGCCGCACCGGAACCCCGCCGAACGACGCTCGCACCTCGGCGAGCTGCGCCGCCTGTGCCCGGGCCCACCCCGCCAGCCACTCGTCCGCCCCCTCGGCCGGGAACACCCGGTTGGCGATCACCGAGTCGACCCGGTACCCGTACAGCGCCAGGCCGGTCAGCGTGCGCCGTGACTCAGCCACCACCACCGCCTCCGGGGTGAGCACCAGCCGTACGCTCGTCGTCACCGGATCAGCCAGCAGGCCACGCACCTCGGACAGCTCCAGGTGCAGCGCGCCGATCGCGTCCAGCACGCCTTCGGCCGGCAGCGCGGCGGACCCGATCCGGGCGAACCGCATCCCCCGCAGCACCCGGCGGTGGGTGGGGAAGACCCGCTCCATGTACCACGAGAGCGCCTCGGGCAGCGCGAGCAGCCGCAGCGTCTCCGCGGTCGGCGCGCAGTCCACGATGAGCACGTCCCACCGGTCGCTGGCGGCCTGGTCGCGCAGCTCCAGCAGCGCCAGCACCTCGTCCGCACCCGGGAGCACGGCCAGCTCCTCGGCCCGCAGCGGGTCGACCCCACCGCGGGCGAACAGGTCGGTGAGGTAACGCTGCACCTCGCCCCAGCGCAGCTCGAACCGGCGCTGGGTGTCCACCTGCATGGCGAACAGCCCGGTGTCCACCTCGGTCGGCTCCGGGCCGAGCGGCACGCCAAGAGCGTCGGCGAGGGAGTGCGCCGGGTCGCAGGACAACACCAGCGTCTTGTGGCCGCGCCAAGCGGCGTCGACGGCCGTGGCGGCGGCGAGCGTGGTCTTGCCCACCCCACCCTTGCCAGTGAACAGCAGCACGCGCACGGCCGCAGCCTAGGCCATCGGCGTTACGAGGACTTCACGCCGCGTGGTCGTTGCTCGACCCGGCGCTTCAGCTCCTTCAACGCCGTATCCATGATCACCTTCTCGGCCTTGCGCTTGAACATGCCGAGCATCGGGATGGTCAGCTCCACCGACAGGGTGTAGGTAACCAGCGTCCCGTCGTCCTGAACGGCCAGCAGGTACTCCCCGTGCTGCGCCTTCTGCATTTGGCCATGGACCAGCCGCCAGGTGACCTGCTCATCGCCGAGCCACTCGTACTCCAGCACGTAGTCGTCCTTGATCATCCCGGCGTCCAGGGCGAACCGGACCTGCCTGGCCCGGCCGTCCGGGTAGGACTCGAGCACCTCGCACGACTTGGCCGCGCCGACCCAGTCCGGGTACGCCGGGAAGTCCGCGATGACCGCCATGATCTCGGCGGGCGCGGCGTTGATCACGATGGACTGCGACGACTGGTCGGCCATGGCCCGAAGGCTACCCGGTGGCTACCACCGTAAGGCGAACGGCGTACCGGTGCCGTTGAAGTGGCCGACGTTCACGCACTCGGTGCGGCCGATGCGCATCCGCCGCTGCAACGGCTGGTGCACGTGGCCGAACAGCATGTACCGCGGCCGGGTGCTGGCGATGGCGTCCAGCACCGCCTCGCTGCCCCGCTCGAACCGGCGGGCCACCACGTCGTAGGTCAGCTCCGGCCGGTCCGGCGGGATGTGGCAGCACAGGACGTCGACCGCGCCGACGGCGGCCACCTTGGCGGCGTACTCCTCCTCCGGCACCTCGTACGGCGTCCGCATCGGCGAGGGCAGCCCGCCGCCCACGAAGCCGAACCGCCAGCCGCCCAGGTCCACCGTCTGCCCGTCCAGCACGGTCACCCCATCCCGGACGAACTCCGGCCAGAGCGCCGGCAGGTCGACGTTGCCGTAGGTGAGGTAGGTGGGGGTCGGGAAGGCGGCGAACACCGCGGCGTACTGCTGCCGCACCGCCGCCTCGATGCGCGCCCGTGGCTCGGCCAGCCGGTCCCACAGTGACCGCGACCAGGCCCGGGCCGCGTCGAACTGCCGGGCCGTGCGCAGCGCGATGTACCGGCTCACCGCCTCGGCGCCGAACAGCTCGCCCATGATGCCGCGCGCGTGGTCGGCGTAGTCGAGGAACAGCAGCAGGTCGCCGAGGCAGAGCAGCGCGTCAGCGCCGTCGCCGGCCCGGGCCAGCGCCCGGTGGTTGCCGTGCACGTCGGAGACCACGTGGACCCGCATCAGACCGCTCCGCTCCTCCGCCGGGCCCGTTCAGCCGCGTGCGGCGCCGGGGCGGCGGTCACCCTCAAGCTCGTCCTTGACCCGCCAGAACACCCGCTTGGCGTGGCGCTGGCGGCGGCGCAGCTCCTGGCCGGCCCGCCGGGGCGAGACCCGCCGGCCGGCCGGGTCTGCCCGCAGGTAGTGGTGCAGCAGGACGCCGTCCCCGAACGGCTCCAACCAGACCTCCATGCTGCCCACCAGCGCACCGGCCACGGTCCACCGGATACCCTGGTCGGCGCGGTCCTGGAAGACTGAGAGCCGCAGGTCAGGCCACCATTCCCGCCAGCGGGACGGCTCGTGCAGCACCGCGGCGACGGCGGCCGGCTCGGCCACCAGAAAGGTCTCATCCATCAGATCAAGCTGTGGCATCGCTCCAACGTAGGACACTGGTCCCAGACATGGACCAGACGTTTGGCAGCGACTGGTTCGAGGCGGGATCCCGCGAGCGGCGGGCGGAGGGCGAGATTCCTCGTTACCCTCCCGTTACTGACGGGTAACTACGGTATGAAATGAGGTCTCCGGTGCGCGAGCTCACGGTCCCACGCACGGTCACCGTCAACGACGACGAGAACCTCACCGACATGGTGTTCGAGCACGCCGCGCAGCGGCCCGACCTGAAGCTGTTCAGCCGCCGGGAGGGCACGGGCTGGGTCGACGTGACCGCGGCGCAGTTCGCCGCGCAGGTCACCGCGGTGGCCAAGGGCTTGGTCGCGGCCGGCGTCACGGCCGGCGACCGGGTCGGCCTGCTGGCCAAGACACGGTACGAGTGGAGCCTGGTCGACTGGGCGATCTGGACCGCCGGCGCGGTGACGGTGCCGATCTACGAGACCTCCAGCGCCGAGCAGACCCAGTGGGTCCTGTCAGACTCCGGCGCGGTCGCCTGCGTGGTCGAGACCGAGGAGCACGCCGCCACCGTCGAGTCGGTGCGCTCGTCGGCGCCGACGCTGCGGCAGGTGTGGCAGCTCGACTCCGGCGCGGTGGACGAGCTGGCCGAGCGGGGCAAGGGGGTCTCCGACGACGAGATCGCCGCCCGGCGGGCCGGCAGCAAGGCCGACAGCGCGGCCACCATCATCTACACCAGCGGCACCACCGGCCGGCCCAAGGGCTGCCTGCTCACCCACCGCAACCTGCTGTTCTCCACCGCCACCGCGGTCGACGAGCTGGACTCGCTGTTCCGCGACAACGCGGCCACCCTGCTGTTCCTGCCGCTGGCGCACGTGTTCGCCCGGCAGATCCAGTGCGGCACGGTGTACCGGGGCATCCGGCTCGGCCACACCGCGGACGTGAAGAACCTGCTGGCCGACCTCGGGGCGTTCAAGCCGACGTTCCTGCTGTCGGTGCCGCGGGTGTTCGAGAAGATCTACAACGGCGCCAAGCAGAAGGCGCACGCCGAGGGCAAGGGCCGGATCTTCGACCTGGCCGAGCGGGTGGCGATCGACTACAGCCGGGCGCTGGACACCGGCGGGCCGGGGCTGCTGCTGCGCGCCAAGCACGCGCTGTGTGACCGGCTGGTCTACAGCCGGCTGCGCGCCGCGCTCGGCGGCCGGTGCGCGGGCGCCATCTCCGGCGGTGCGCCGCTCGGCGAGCGGCTTGGGCACTTCTTCCGCGGCATCGGCGTGCCGGTGCTGGAAGGCTACGGGCTGACCGAGACCGCCTCGGGCACGGCGGTGAACACCAGCCAGGCCATCAAGATCGGCACCGTGGGGCGGCCGATCCCGGGTACCACGGTACGGATCGCCGACGACGGCGAGATCCTGCTGCGCGGCGACAACATCTTCGCCGGGTACTGGAACAACGAGACCGCGACCAAGGAGACCATCGACCCGGACGGCTGGTTCCACACCGGCGACCTTGGCGAGCTGGACAGCGACGGCTTCCTACGCATCACCGGCCGGAAGAAGGAGCTGATCGTCACGGCGGGCGGCAAGAACGTCGCGCCCACCGTGCTGGAGGACCGGCTGCGGTCCCACTGGCTGATCGGGCAGGCGGTGGTCGTCGGCGACCGGCGGCCGTACATCGGTGCGCTGGTCACGATCGACCCGGAGGCCTGGCCGGCCTGGCTGGAGCAGGCCGGCCGGCCCTCCGACGCGACGATCGCCGACCTGCGCGCCGACCCGGACCTGCGCGCCGAGATCCAGGCTGCTGTCGACGAGGCGAACAAGGCGGTGTCGAAGGCCGAGTCGATCCGCCGGTTCCGGGTGCTGCACCGCGACCTCACCGAGGCGGACGGAGAGCTGTCGGCCAAGGGCAGCATCAAGCGGCACGTGGTGCTCAAGGAGTACGCCGACGACGTCGAGGCCATCTACGGCTAGGCCTCCCGGTGGCCCGCCGCCGAACCGGGTGATGGCAGCATGGCTGGCCGCCGTTCCGCCGAGCTACTGTCGAGGTAACCGAACAGGGGGCGGATGACATGCAGTGGATACTCGCGGTGCTCGCGATCGTGGTCCTGCTGAGCGTGATCTCGTTCGTGGTGACGGCGGTGAAGTGGCTGCTGCTCGTCGCGCTGGTCGTGGCGGTCGCCGGCGGCGTCCGGGCGATCATGGGGGGCAGCCGGCGGGCCCGCCTTCCCCGCTGAGCGCGCGCCGGAGCCGGGCGGCCTGGACGTCCCAGCGCCACTCGGCCTCCACCCAGGCGCGGCCCCGGCGACCCATCGCGGCGGCTCGGTCCGGGTTGGCCAGCAGGTCGCCGACCCGGGCGGCCACCTCGCCGACCGCGCGACCGTTCACCACGTAGCCGGTCTGGCCGGGCAGTACGGCGTCCGGGGCGCCGCCGGAGCCGCCGGCCACCACCGGCAGCCCGACCGCGGACGCCTCCAGGTAGACGATGCCCAAGCCCTCGACGTCCAGCCCGGCCCGGCGGGTCCGGCACGGCATGGCGAAGACCTGCCCGGCTGCGTAGTGCGCGGGCAGCTCCTCCCACGGCACCGCTCCGGTGAACACCACGTGGTCGGCCACCTCCAGCCCAGCGGCCAGCCGGCGCAGCCGGGGCAGGTCCGGCCCGCCGCCGACGACCAGCAGCGCGGCGTCGGGCACCCGGGCGCGGATCGCCGGCAGCGCCCGGACCAGCACGTCCTGGCCCTTGCGGGGCACCAGCCGGGACACGCACACGACCGTCGGCCGGTCGGCCAGCCCGAGCCGGCGCCGTACCGCGGCCCCGTCGGTGCCAGCCAGGCCCGGGTGGAACGTGCCGGTGTCCACCCCGGGCGGCACCCGTTCCAGCGCTGCCCGCCGACCCTGCTCCTGCTGGCCCGGATCCCGCTGGCCCAGGCCGCGGGCCAGCAGTGTGCGGGTGTACTCCCCCAGGTACGTCACGACGTCCACGTCGCGGGCGATCCGGCGCAGGAGCTGGCGCGCGCCCGGCAGCATGGCCCAGCCTGTCTCATGCCCGTGCGTGGACGCCACGAGCCGCCGCGCCCCGGCCGCGCGCAGCCCCCGGGCCAGCAGCCCGAGCGGCGCGGCCGCGCCGAACCACACCGTCTCGCACCCCTCCGCCCGGGCGATCGCCCGGGCCCGGCGCAGCACGTCCGGCGTGGGCAGCAGCAGCCCGGTCGGGTACCGCACCACGTCGAACGGCTGGGCCGCGTCGAAGGCCGCCGCGCCATCGTACGTCGAGGCATAGACGACCACCGAGCCGGCCGGCTGGCGCAGCGCGAGCTGGTGCACGAACGCCTGGATCCCGCCTGGCCGGGGCGGGAAGTCGTTGGTCACCACCAACGTCCGGGTCACGGCCCAGCGCCGTCGGCCCGGCGGGCATCGTTGAGGTCGGCATCGTTGAGGTCGGCATCGTTCAGCCGGGACCAGTCCCGGGCCAGCGCGATCCGCTCCGGCCCGGTCGGATGGGTGGCGAAGATCGCGTAGCTGACCGGGCCCGGGTCGAGGTCGGCGATGTTGACGACCGCCAGCGTGCGTTCCATCGCCACAAAACCGGCCGGGTCGCGGGTCAGCTCCAGCGCGTGTACGTCGGCCCGGGCCTCGATCCGCCGGCTGGCCAGCGCGCCCAGCGGGATGGCCAGCAGCGAGCCCGCCGCCGCCAGCGCCAGCAGCAGCGCCACCGACCGCCCATCCGCCGGCCCGCTCACGCCCGCCCGGCGCAGCAGCCACGGCCAGCCGAGCAGCAGGTACGCCGCACAGGCCGCGGCAGCCACCCCGAGGGCGCCGGCCAGGGTGCCGTGCAGCACGTCGTCGCGACGGGCGTGGCCGAGCTCGTGCGCCACCACCAGCCGCACCTCCCGCGGCGACGCCGTGGACAGCAGCGTGTCGTAGACGACGATCCGGCGGGTGGCGCCGAAGCCGGACACGTAGGCGTTCAGCGCGGTGGTGCGCCGTGAGGCGTCCGCGACCAGCACGTCACGGACGGGCACACCATCCCGCTCGGCCAGCGCCAGCAGGGACGTGCGCAGCTCGCCGGCCGGCATCGGAGCGAACCTGTTGAAGATCGGCTCGACCAGCACCGGGAAGAGGTACGACGCCGCGACCACCAGCGCCGCACCGCCGCCGGCCGCCCACAGCCACCAGGTCCGGGGCGCCGCCCGGACGACGGCGTACAGCCCGGCCAGCACGGCCGCGGTGATCCCGGCCCCCAGCGTGAAGCCCTTGGCCGCGTCCACCGCCCAGGAGCCCCAGGCCTGGGTGGACAGGCCGTACCGGCGCAGCACGGTCTCGGCGTACAGCCCGAAGGGCAGGGCGACAAGCTGGCCGAGCGCCGCCAGCGCGACGCTGCCCAGCACCACCTGCCACCCCCAGCCGCCCCCGAACGGCCTGGCCAGCGCGCCGGCCAGGCGGGCGCCCAGCGGCGTCAGCCCGAACCCGCCGGCCACCAGCAGGCCGAGCACCGCGGCGGCGTAGGAGCCGGGCCGGAGCAGCCGGTGGAAGGCCTCCGCGCGGGCGATCTGCGCGGCGGTGAAGTCGCGCGCCGGGTCGACCGGGGTCGCGCCGCCGGGCGGGGTGGGCAGCGGGCGCCACGGCGTGGTCAGGAGCACCACGGCTACGGTGGCGAGGCCCAGCACCACCAGCCCGACCAGCGCACCGCGCCGGCCGGCCAGCAGCTCCGTCACGGCCGGCTCACCGTTCCAGGAGCTCGGTGATGACCGAGGACCGCCAGCGGGTGACGAACTCGGCAGAGCCCATCGACAGGACCGCCCGCATCGCCTGGCCGAGCACGTCCGCCCGGTCGCCGCCGCGGGCCGCGCCGACCTGCCGGTACAGCCGGACCAGGCCGTCCTGCCCGGCCAGGTCCGCGATCAGCCGGCAGGCCAGCCACGACTCCTCGTAGGTCTGCGGCAGCCGCGGGCTGTCAAACCGGTAGTCGGCGTCGGAGGGCAGCGCGGTCGGGTACTCGCCACGCTGGATCTCGGTCCGCAGCTCCTGGGCCGCCAGCGTCACCGGCACCCCCGAGCCGAGGTAGCCGACGTAGTCGGCCAGGCCCTCGACCAGCCAGGTCGGCAGCTCGGGCCCGGTCGCCGCCCGGCTGGCCACGTGGGTGATCTCGTGCCGCAGCACCACCAGCCTGCCGGCTAGGCTGAGCTGGTCCAGGTTGGCCGGGTTGATCACCACCCGCTGCCCCCGCACCTGGCCGGTGACGGCGTCGGTGTAGTCGGCGGTGGCCACCGCGGCGATGTCGTCCAGCGGCCGGGGGTCGCCGATGACCTGGGACATCTCCCGCTGGGTGGCCGGCACGACCACCACCACCCGGCGCGGCCAGTCGGTGCCCCAGACGCGGCTGACGTGCGGCACTGCGTCGTCCACAAGATCGGCCAGCTCGGGCAGCCGGCGCGCCGCGTCGGGATGGGCGAGCAGCAGGCTGTACCGACCCTGGTAGGCCACCACCCGGCCGAAGTCCCACAGTCCCCGCCAGGTCCGGCCGCCCATCGCGACGAAGTCCTCATCCCCGCCGAGGTACCACCCACCGTTGCGCAGCACGAACGTCAGCGCCTGCGGCCGCTCGGTGCAGGTCCCGTCGAAGTCCCGCAGCGAGTAGCACAGCGTGACCTCGGGCGACCAGACCGCCGAGTGGTAGCGGGCGAACCGTTCAGCGGTCACCGGCTGCTCGACCGTCTCGTCCAGCGTGTACCGCCACTGGCCGAGCGGCACCTCTGCCAGGTTGTCGAACAGTCGCGCCTGCCTGGTCCGAAACGCCAGGGTCGCCCGCGGGTCGACGGTGCCGAGGAAGGTCGCCCGGTCACGGTGCAGCAGCGCGCCGGCCCGGCGGTCGAGCAGGGCGCGGACATCGGTGGTGCGGTCCGCAGCCGCGGCCGGGTCGGCGTCGATGCCGCCGCTGTAGTCCGGGGTCGTGGGCCGGCCGGCGGTAGCCGCCTTCGTCGCCGCCACCACCGATGCCTGGGCGCGGAGGTTGGCCCGTTCAGTGGCGGACAGGCCGCGTACGGCGGCCAGCCCGGTGCAGAGCTGCACGCCGAGCACGGCGGCCAGGACGGAGACCAACCAGCGCGGACCGGTCCATGCCGACAGGGATCGGACGCGGGCGCGCACGTCGGACATCGTACGGGTCATCAGGCTGCCCCGGCCATGCATCCCCCGTTGTCCTTGTCGATGTCAGCCTGGCCGGCTGGCCCCGACGAAGTTGGGCCAGTCGATCGGGGCGTACCTCACCACGTCGCCAGAGGTGGGTGCGTGGATCATCAGCCCGGGGCCGACGTAGAGGCCCACGTGGTGGATCGGCGAGTAGAAGAACAGCAGGTCGCCGGGCGCGAGCTGGTCGCGGCTGACGTGCGGTGCCGAGTTGTACTGCTGGGCGCTGGAGTGTGGCAAGGCGATCCCGCCGTGCTGCCAGGCCCACATGGTCAGCCCGGAGCAGTCAAAGCTGGCCGGGCCGGAGGCGGCCCACACGTACGGCTTGCCAACCACGCTCGTCGCCGCCTCCACGGCCGCCCTGGCGGCGGGGGTGTCCGGGCTGGGCAGGTCGCCGATCGAGATCCGGATGCTGCGGTCGGCCCGGCCGAGCACGGCGAGCTCCTGCGCGGACAGCCGGTCGTACAGCGTCCGGTACTCCACGATCTGCCGGGACATGCTGGCCTTCTTGGCCAGCAGGTCGCTGACCTTGGCCCGGGCCTCGCGCAGCGTCCGGTCCGCGTCCGCCTTGGCCTGGTCGGCCCGCGCCTTGAGCCTGGTGACCGTGTTGACGAGCCGGCCGCGCTGCTTGGACACCCGGTCGAGCGCGGCGATCTGGTCCAGGAAGTCCTGCGGCGAGTCGCTGGACAGGAAGGCGGACACCTCGCCAAACGGAGCGAGCTTGTAGACCGCGGACACCACCTTGCTGACCTGACCGGACAGCGCGTCGTACTGCTTGTTGACGACCGTGGACGTCTGGGCAGCCTGCACGGCGGCCACCCTCAGCCTGCCGACGGCGATGCCGGCGTCGTTCACCTGCTCGGAGAGGATCTCGAGCTGCTGGCCGAACTCCCGAACCTTCTGGGCTGCCTCGGCCGCGGTCTTGGGAGTGGTTGGGCGGTTCGGTGCGGCGTCGCTGGCACTGGGGAGCAGGCCAACCAGCAGGGCGGGGACTGCGGTAAGAACCGCGACGCGGACAGGTCGGGGGGTGTGTCTCTTGCTCGCCACAGGGCGGGCGCTCCTTCTTCCGCTCAGCCGCCTACCGAGTTAGCTGACGGGTTCGGGCTGGAAGGACACCCTACGGGCCGCCGGGTCACAGACGGCACCGATTCACCCCAGGGACTTGGGTCCCCGGTTCGAGCTCGGGCAGGGGGCACCCTGGCTCGACTCGGCGGGATCCCCTGGTGCCGCCGATACGCTGGCGGCAGACTGCCAGGGGATCGGCGAAACAGTAGCGGCGGGTAGTCGCTGGAGACAAACACAAGGCGTGATAGGACAACAGAAGTCCGCCCGATCGGGTGACAAGACGGGTCACCCAGCGGCGTGACGGCGACGTCTCCGCGTTGCCTGGCCGACGTCAGGTCGCAACGGCAGGGCGTCCGCCAACCTCTTTTCGGATGGATTGCCGGATAGCTTCGTCTCGGTCACCAGCCGTAGGGGTGGCACCAGCCCGCTCTCGACCAGCACGGCCAGGGCATGACGCTCTGTGTCATCTAGCTCGACGCCACCCAGCCCAACGCCACCCAGCTCGGCGCTGCGCGGCACCGAGCCCAGCAGGCCGGTCACGACGCAGTCACCGCAGGCCACCTCCCGAACCGCGCAGCCTTCGCAGTCGATCAACATGCCGTATCCCCTTCCCTATGGTTCGAACCGGTACAGCGGTTCCAACCGGTACGGCGCCGACCATAGGCAGGGGGTATGACAGGTTCCGCCGCGCTGGTGGCGCGGTGCGGGATCCCGCTGGTAGGGCGGTGCGAGATGAGGCCAGAAGCCGAGGTCAGGAACGTTCGAGGCGGGCGAGCAGGGCGACCGACGGGACAGGGTAGGCGCCGGACCGGCGTATCCCGTTCGCGACCTCCTTGTCCGAGGACACCACCACGACCGGCCGCCCCTCCGGCTCGGCCACCACCAGCCGGCGGACGACGTCGTCCGCGCTCTCGCCGGGCTCGCTGAACAGCACCCGGACCCCACGGGGCGCCTTGGGCGCCACCGGCGGTCGGTCGGAGCCGTCGTACACGCAGGTCACCTCGGCCCCGGTACGGGCGGCCAGCACGGCCAGCGCCCGGGTGAGCCGGCTGCGCTGGATGGCCAACGGCTGGTCGGCCCAGCCGGTCTTGGTGACGTTGTAGCCGTCCACTATGAGGTGAACCTTGGGCAGCTCCAACAACCGGTCGAGCAGCCCCGGGTCGTCACCGCGCGGGGTGATCAGGTCGGCGCTGGCCGCGGCGGTCACCAGGCCGGCGGCGACCGCGTCCCCGGGCCGTTCGTCGGTCGGGGGCACCGCCAGCTCCCGGCGGAGCCCCTGCACCGCACCGGACACCGTCTCCAGCAGCAGCCAGAGCCGGGCGTCGTCGGCGTTGCGGGTGCCCCGACTGGCCCGCCGGGCGGCCTCCACGGCGTCCTCCGTCTCGGCCAGCCGCTGCCGCAGCCGGCGGATCTCGGCCTGCGCCGCGGAGTCGGCGGTGCTGCCGCGACGACGCTCCTCCGCCAGCCCATGCTCGACCGCCGCGGCCGCCCGCTCAGCCGCCCGCATCTGGCCGGTGAGCTGGCGGACCTGCTTACGCAGCGCGTCCGCCTCGGACCGGGCGGCGGCCACCGCCGCGGCCGCCCGCTCGGCACCGTCGTGCAGCGCCAGCCGGGCCTCGTCGAGCTGGGTCTGCAGCTTGGCCACCACCTCGTCCCGCTCGGCGGACCGGCTGCGCTCGGCCTGCTCGGCCAGGGCGAGCTCGGCCCGGGCGACGTACGCCGGCCAGCCCTCCGGTCGGAGCAGGTACGCGAGCGCGGCCAGCTCCACCGGGTTGGCCGCGGCCGGAGCCTGGGCCTGCCGGACCGCCTCGGTGGCCGCCGGCTGGGCCTGCTCGGCCGCCTCGGCGACGCGCAGCCGGAACAGCAGCTCGGTCTCCAGCGCGGCAGCCAGGGACGCGCCGGCCAGCCTGGCCCGCTTGGCCGGCGTGAACCTGGCCACCGCCCGCAGCACGGCCGGCACCTCGTCCGGCGGCATCCTGCCGAGGGTGTCCGCGGCCATTGCCACCACGCGCTGTCGGACCGGCTCGGGCAGGGTCACCGAGGGCTCGGTCACCCTGTATCACGTGCGGCCGGCACTGGAGCCTCCTAGGTGGGCGCGGGCGGTTGCCATCGAGAGTAGCTACCTACCGTCCCTGGGGTACGCCGGACGGGCGATGCCGGACGGGCGACCCAGCCACCTTGTCGCGAAGATCCAGCGGGGACACTCCGACGTGTCGCACCGGATCTTCGCGACGGCTGGCGCCACGACTGGACGGCGCCCGACGGGCGATGCGGCGCGGCGCGGCGGTTGTGTCGGCACCCGCCCCTAACGTCGTTGCCGTGTACGTCCAGGCGTCGTTCGACGAGCTGGGTGAGCCGCTGCGTGAGGTGACCTTCGTGGTGGTCGACCTGGAGACCACCGGCGGCGCCCCCGACTCCAGCGCGATCACCGAGATCGGGGCGGTCAAGGTGCGCGGCGGGCAGGTGCTGGCCGAGTTCCAGACGCTGCTCGACCCGGGTGAGCCGATCCCGGCGTACATCTCGGTGCTGACCGGCATCACCGATGCGATGGTGCTCGGCGCGCCGACGCTGCCCAGCGTGCTGCCGGCGTTCCTGGAGTTCGCCCGGAGCGCGGTGCTGGTGGCGCACAACGCGCCGTTCGACACCGGGTTCCTGAAGGCGGCCTGCACCCGCCTCGGCTACCCCTGGCCGGCGTTCCGGGTGCTCGACACAGCGCTGCTGGCCCGCCGGGTCCTGGTCCACGACGAGGTGCCCAACTGCAGGCTCGGCACGCTGGCCCGGCACTTCGCCGCCGGCACCACGCCGTGCCACCGGGCGCTGGCCGACGCCCGCGCCACCGTCGACGTGCTGCACGGCCTGCTGGAGCGGGTCGGCGGGATCGGCGTGCGGTCCTACGACGAGCTGGTCACCTTCATCCAGCAGGTCAGGCCCGAGCAGCACCACAAGCGGCACCTGGCTGAGCCGCTGCCCAGCGCGCCCGGTGTCTATCTGTTCCGCGACGCGCTGGGCCGCCCGCTGTATGTCGGCAGGAGCCGGGACATCCGCGGCAGGGTCCGGTCGTACTTCACCGCTGGCGAGACCCGGTCCCGGATGGCGGAGATGGTCCGGCTGGCCGAGCGGGTCGACGCCGTGGCCTGCGCGCACGACCTGGAGGCGGAGGTACGCGAGCTGCGGCTGATCGCCGAGCACAGGCCGCGGTACAACCGACGGTCGCGGTCCCCCGAGCGGGCGGTGTGGATCAAGCTCACGGTCGAGCCGTTCCCCCGGCTGTCGCTGGTCCGGCACTCCAGGGTGGACGGGGGCGCCTACCTCGGGCCGTTCGGGTCGCGCAGGCTGGCCGAGCAGGCGGTGGCCGCGGTGTACGACGCGCTGCCGCTGCGCCAGTGCGGCGGCCGGCTGCCCGCGGCGCCCCGTGGAGTCGCCTGTGCGCTGGCCGAGCTGGGCCGCTGCGGTGCGCCCTGCGCCGGCGCCCAGACCGCCGAGCAGTACGGCGGGTATGCCGCCGCGTTCCGGGCCGCGGTGGCCGGTGACATCCGGCCGCTGGTACGGCCGTCGCAGCGCCGGATGGACGCCCTGTCGGCCCAGCGGCGCTACGAGGACGCGGCCATCGTGCGGGACCGGCTCGCCGTGCTGGTCCGCGCCTGCATCCGGATCCAGCGGCTGGCCGCGCTGGTGGCCATCCCGACCCTGGTGGCCGCCCGGCCGGCGTTCGCCGGAGGCTGGGAGCTCGCCGTGGTCCGCCGTGGCCGGCTGGTGGCCGCCGCCACCGTGCCACCCGCGGAACCGCCCCGGCCGCGCGTCGAGGCGATGCTGGCCACGGCGGAGACGGTGCTGCCCGGGGCCGGCGTGCTGCCAGCGGCCAGCGCCGAGGAGAGCGAGTGCGTGCTGCGCTGGCTGGATGGTCCCGGCGTACGGCTGGTCGAGCTCGACGGCGAGTGGTCCTGCCCGGCGTACGGCGCGGAGTGCTGGCGCGGCTGGCTGGACCAGGCGACCCTCCCGGTGTGGTGACCACTACGCCATGTGGTGACCTTTCGTTCCCTGTGGCGCCCGTGTGGTGGGGGGGCGGGGGGGCCCGGGGCCCCCACCAGAACCCCCCCCCACCCCGGACTGGAAGACAACGCCCGGGGCCGGCACGACCGCCGCCCCGGGGGGGGGGCGGGACGACCACCCCCCCCCC
>Ga0307470_10000165_pt1 | contig 46045 bp, 39 predicted proteins | sample atmos_gasesAM3C__FD_204565 | JGI IMG/M metagenome (GOLD analysis project Ga0307470, IMG submission 204565) | Hardwood forest soil microbial communities from Morgan-Monroe State Forest, Indiana, United States - atmos_gasesAM3C_05 | ecosystem: Environmental > Terrestrial > Soil > Temperate forest... | reverse complement strand
CGTGACCCACCGGTCGTCAACGGAGGCGCGCCATCCGTTCCAGGCGGCCTCGGATACGACGACGAATCCGTCGTGCGCCATCGTTACTTCGAAGCTGTTCGGATGGATGGCGACCGTTCCAGGGCCGTTGGGAATGTCGCGGGCGACGCCAGGAAGATCGAGCCAGGCCATCTCGGCGAAGTCGGTAGCGGCGCTCATGTCCTCGACGTCGTTGGCTATACCGACACGGACGTTGCGTGGCACGAACGCGCGGGCCAACACGTGCTCGTTTTCGATGAGCCGCGAGCCGTGGTCCGTGGTGATGTCGCGCCAGCCGGTCGGGATTGGATCGTTCTTCGGCACGACGGCGAAACGGATGTTCAGCATCGAAAGCATCGGGCGCGTCAGGTCGTCGATCTGATTGAAACCGAAGCCGCCGTGCCGGCACCAGGCGGGGAAAGTGTCGTCGAACGCGGTGAGCGTCATCGCCGTCATCACGCGGGCGTCCTCGAGTCCGTACATTGTGGCCGTGTTGGGAAAGAGAGACGGGCCGATGCCGACGATCCGGAACGGTTCGTGGATCGATTGCAAAGAGCGGAAGAGCGCGATCGGCGGGAAAGCGATGCGCGCGTCGTTCGCCGGAATGAGTGCGCCGTCGGAGATCGTCCGCTGCATGAGGATGAGCGCGAAAAGCGTTGGAACCACGATGGCGCGGTTCCTGACGAAGAGGGCGATTACGGCAGCGACCGCCAGTGGCACCACCTCGGCCGCGAAACGCGGGACATCGATCGAGCCGGGCCGCATCCCCGAGGCGCCGGCGGCGAGCAGGATGAGCAGCATCGCCATCACCGCCCCGGCGCGATCGGAGAGCGCGTCGATTGCGAACGCCGCCAGGATGGCGATGCAGAGCGGCACCGCCGAGGCTAATCGATCGTTGAGCGCAAGGTTGAAGAGCGGAAGACGATGGAGGAGCTGCGCGACTGGCCACGCGTTCGCGCTGGCGAGAAGGCAGACCAGGCCGAGAATCGCGAAGAAAACGTGGGATGGACTCTCTGGTCCGTCCGCGCGAGCCCGACGGACTGGAGAGTCCGTCCCACGTAGACCGAGCGACTGCCAGAGTGCAAAGACCGCCAGGGCCAACGCGATGCTCCCTGCCTCCGCGCGCGCCATGAGGAAGTGGCGGAACGACTCGCGCGCGAATGGAAGAAGGTCGGACAGCAGCGCCGCGCGCGGCAGCCCCGCGGCAACGCGCAACGGCGAGTTGGCGAAGAATTCGGTACGGATCCGATGCTCGACCGTCTGCCGGCTGGCATCGAGAAATGGCAGAAGTGCGATGGCGCTGAGGAGAAGGGCGACGATGCCCGCCGCGATCGCGCACGCGATTGCGCGTCCTCGCTGTGCACGGCCGCGGCGCAGCAATTCGTACGCGCCGTACACGGCTCCGAGAGCCGTGACATGGAGCAGAGTCTCCGGATGCCCTGCCAGCGCCTCCAGCGTCAGTGCCGTCGTCAGAATGAGGGCTGATCGGATCGATGGCGACTCGACGACGCGTCGGGCCGACATCATCACCATCGGCAGGAGCGCCCAACCGAAGCCGAGCGGCCAGAGGATCTGCAGCGCGATCGGCGCGGAGAGAGTGAATGCCGCCGCGGCCACGAGCGCCGCCATCTCACTGCACCGGAGCTCTCTCGCCAGCAGATAGGCGCCAAGCGCGGCCAGAAAGAATGCGATCGATGCGGTGAACCCGAAGCTCGCCGCGACGGGAAGGAGCAACGCCAGCAGCGTGAACGGGCTGAACGGTGCCGGCTGCGCTTCGCCTGCCAGCACATCGCCGCATCCTTCGAAACGATTGAGCAGCGGCCACTCGCCGTTCGCCACCGCCTGCCGTAGCGCTGCCCGCCACGGAATCATCTGAAAGGTGATGTCGGAGAGCATCCGGTTCTGCGGCGCCGGGGCACCAACTTCCCCGGCGTAGGCATATAGCGGCTCAGTCGTGTATGCCAGCTCCACCGGCGCGTAGACGCGACCGGTCAGCAGCGCGCGGCCGGCGAAGATGAGCGGAAGGAGGAGCAACGCCAGCGCCGCCCCGCGCGTGATGCGCGTGACGCACGCGTGCGCGAGGAAGAGGAGCGCTGTCGCGGTGAAGACGTAGAGAACGAGTGTCATCATTTACGCTGACAAGAATGATCATCGCCCAACTTCTCCTCCCCGGCGTGTCCGAATACGAGCGCAAGTCGCAACAAATCGACTTCGCAGCGCTTTCGGCGGAACACGATGTGCGCCTCGGCGAGCTCGCGGACGCTGACATCGTCCACCTCTACGCGCCCCGTGAGATCGACCCCAAAACCGTTCGCGATCTTCGCCTCCCCTACGTCAGCAACGCCCTGCCGAAACCGAGCATGTTCCGCAAGTGCGTCCAACCCATTCGCGTCGTTACACCGCTGAAGGAAACGAACGACATGCATATCCCCGAGGCAGTCGCCGACGTCTATTTCAGCAACCCTACAACGCCGCAACCCGGCAACCGAGCAACCGTCGGTACCTTCATACGCCCAACCATCAAAAACACTGTTGAACAGACCGCAGCCCGCATCCAGCGTTTCCGTGATGACGTCGACTGGCTTCTCTTCGACAGGCCACCTTCCCCCGAGGATCTACGCGGAGTGGATGTCTGGGTCGATCCGGCCAGCGACGAAACCGACTTCGACGGATTCGTCGCCGAGGCGATCGCTGCCGGCACCGCGGCCGTCGCCTCGCGCACCGCCATCAACACGCAGCGTCTGGAGAAAGGGCGCACGGGCGTCCTCGTTCCCGCGCGCGATCCGAACGAATGGACTCATGCGATACTAGCCGCCTTGTTTAAGCCGGAGTTCCGTCAAGGTAAAATTGACGCTTCACAGCAAACGGCATCGAAGTTTCACCCGCGGCACCGCGCCCGGGCCTTGATCCAGCTTTACGAGTCCATCCTCCAATGATCCGCCTCGAAGACCTCCCCAACCCACAGAAGCGCGCTCTCGATCTCGTGAAGGAAGTCGCGGCCGAGAAGGACTTGCGACCGTTCCTCGTCGGGGGGCCGGTCCGCGATCTGATCCTGGGCAGGACCGCCGTCATCGACATCGATCTGACGCTCGAAGAAGGGGGCTCGACGCTGGCCCGCGCGCTGGCGAAGCGCGTCGGCGGGAGGCTGCGTTCCTTTCCTCAGTTCCTCACGTACAAGGTCACGGCCGACGGGCAGCCGGAGATCGACATCGCTACCGCGCGCAAAGAGCGCTATCGCGCCCCCGGGGCGCTGCCAACCGTCACGGCCGGGCATCTCAAAGACGACCTTCTGCGGCGCGATTTCTCGATCAACGCCATGGCGGTCGATCTCATGACTGGCGAGTTGCACGATCCCTCGGGAGGTGAGCGCGACCTGGCCGCTCTCCTGATCCGGGTGTTGCACGAGAGCAGTTTCCTCGACGATCCGACGCGGATCTTTCGCGCCGTCCGGCTGGCCACACGCCTCGGTTTTTCCCTCGAAGCGAGCACCGCCAGACTGATGGAGAGCGCGATCGCCTCCGGCGCGCTGACGACAATCGCCAGGGAACGCATCTGGCGAGAGCTCTTCCTCTCCTTCGACGAGGAGAGTGCGCCGAACGCCGTTGCCGCGCTGAGCGCGGCCGGAGTGCTCGATGTGCTCTTCGGCAGGCGACCCGCCGATCCGGATCTCGATATACGCCTGCAGCGCACCGCGGACGCCCTTGCCGGTACCGAGCTCGATCGCCAGGTGATGTACACCGCGGCGCTCCTGCACGGCGACGCCTCCCCGGTCGATCTGGAAGGCTCCGGTTTCTCGCAGAAGCGGGCGCGCAATGTCGTCCAAATCGCGAATGAGCTCTCGCGTTTCACCGATGCGCTGGCCGAGGCGACGTCCGATCAGGAGCGATTCCGGCTTTTCAAGCATGCCTCGCCGGAGATGCTCAGCATCGTCGCTGCCGCGATCCCCGGCGAGCAGCCGAACGTAGTGCGCTTTCTGGAGTTCCAATCGTTCAAGCTCCCCCTTCGCGGCAACGACCTCGAGGTTCCGCTCGGGCCGCACGTGGCCAAGGCGCTCGAGCGGACGCGCGAGGCGGTATTCACCGGTGAAATCCCAGCAGACGAGGCGCGGACGTTTGCGCGCGAGATGGCGATCAGGTACCTTGATGCCAATGGCCCGATTAGCGACCAGAGGCCAGAAGCTAGTGATCAGGAAGCGCCAGAGTAGCAACTGACCACGGCCGCTTGAACATAGACATGCAGCGCCTGGGAACCTTCGCACTACTGCTACTCGCCGCGGCACCTCTCGCGGCTCAGTCCCAGCCACCGCAGCCGCCTCCCGCGGTGAACGGGCTCGAACAGGCGCCCCAGCAGAACACGACCCACGACATCACGCAGGTCGATACCGCTCCCCTCGGCGGTGCCATCGCCATCCCGCTCCCCGAGCGCGAGCGGAAAAAGCTCGCCAAGTACGACATCCCGGAGCTCGTCGGCAGCAGGCAGGCCATCGGCTCGCAACGGATCGACGGACGGCTGCCGAAACCACTCGTCGACTACAGCGTGAGCACCACGGCGGTCTTCCAGCGCCTGTCGATCTTCGAGGGAGGTCTGGTCGTCATCGACTCCCGCGGCGCCGGCGGCACGATCCGCAAGAAGGTGATCATCCCTCCAGACGCGCTCGAGAGCTACCTCCACGCCATCTCGCCCGCGGGGCTCTCGGCAGTGCATGATCGCGAGCTGACCACGCCGCGCGACACGCGACGGGCTCTGCTTCGCGTCTATGACGCGCAGCAGCACTTCGTCGAGCGCCAATTCGATCCGATGGCGAGGTTGCCGAAGACGCTCTCCGATCAGATCGTGCCGCTGCAGGACCTGCTGCGCGCGCTCTATCAGGACCGTACCGTGACCAACAGCGTGGCCGGATACATGCCGAAGGCGGGCGACCAGCTCGTCGGCGACGACAAGAAGGTCTACCGGGTGACGCGCGTGGTCGGCGACAAGATCGTCGAGCTGCGCTGTCTCAGTCAGCCGACCACGATCTACGTCGACGTCAAAGATCTCTACAACTACTTCATCGGAACCCCGGGAGCGGCCAACCGCTGAATACGCTCCGCGTCACCACCGGCACACTGCGCGGACGCCGCGTCCCCGTCCCTCCCCGCGAGACGCGGCCGACGTCCGAGCGCGCGCGGATGGGCTTTTTCAACATCGTCGGCGCGCGCATCGAGGGAGCACGCTTTCTCGATCTCTTCGCCGGCAGCGGCGTCTTCTCGTTCGAGGCGGTCTCGCGTGGGGCGTCATCGTCAACGGCCATCGAGCAGGACCGGCGAAGCGTGGCCACGATTACCCGTCTGGCAAAGGAGTGGGACGTCCCGGTCACGGCGATCGCCTCCGATGTCTTCGTTGAAATCCCACGCCTCGGCAACGGGTTCTTCGACGTTATCTACGCTGATCCGCCATACGCCCTCGGCCGCTACGACGAGCTGCTCGCCGCGATCGACCGGGCTGTGGCGCTCCCTGATGCAGCCATCGTGGCCATCGAGCATCAGCGGCGCAGTGAACCATTTACGATCAAAACAACGCGCCTGAAACAAACACGACGCGCCGAGTACGGCGAAGTCTGGATTACCTTGTTCGAAGTTACGCAGTCGCGCGGTCTCGAGGTCGCGCGGTGAGACCAAGACCAAAAGGATGCTCATGCCAATCGCAGAAATCACTCCGGCCGAACTGAAAGCGCTCATGGCGGACCCCAATCCGCCCACCCTCATCGACGTCCGCGAAGAAGGCGAAGCGGCCGTCTGCGCCATCGAGGGATCGATTCTCATCCCGATGAGCTCACTCCCTCAGCGCCTGCAGGAGATCCCGCGCGACCGTGCCGTGGCGCTCTATTGCCATCACGGAATGCGCTCTCTGATGGCCGGGCAGTGGCTGGCGCGCAACGGATATGACGCGCTGTCGCTCGCTGGCGGTATCGATCGATGGGCGGCCGAGATGGAGCCCGGCATGGCGAGGTATTAATCAGCATGGAACTTACCTTAGACGACGAAGGCACCCACACCCTCTTCGGGAACCATGACGAGAACCTGCGCATGCTCGAAGACGAGTTCAATGTGAAGATCTCGTCCCGAGGCGGCGAGATCTTCGTCAACGGCATCCCCGAGAACATCGCGCCGGTGGAGAAGCTGCTGACCCAGATGCAGGAGCTGATCGAGCAGGGCTACCCGCTCAAGCGCTCCGACATCAATACCGGAATGCGGGTGCTCCGCGACCGCCCCGAGGCCAGCCTGGTCGATTTCTTCACCGACGACGCCGTCACCGCCTCGGTGCGCAGAGTGGTCACGCCGCGCAACGTCGCCCAGAAAATGTACCTGCAGGCCATGCAGGACAACGACATCACCTTCGGCATCGGTCCGGCCGGAACAGGCAAGACCTTTCTGGCCGTCGCCGCCGCTGCCGGCGCGCTCGCCGACAAGAACGTCAAGCGCATCGTCCTCTGCCGCCCCGCCGTGGAAGCAGGCGAGCGCCTCGGGTTTCTCCCCGGCGACATCGCCGAGAAAGTGAATCCGTATCTGCGCCCGCTCTACGACTCGCTCTACGACATCATCGGCTTCGAGAAAGTGGAGAAGCTGATGGAGCGGAGCATCATCGAGATCGCTCCGCTGGCCTTCATGCGCGGCCGCACGCTCAACGACGCCTTCATCATCCTCGATGAGGCCCAGAACACCACGCCCGAGCAGATGAAGATGTTCCTGACCCGCCTCGGCTTCGGCGCCAAAGCTGTCGTCACCGGCGACGTGACGCAGGTCGACCTCCCCACGGGCGCCAAATCGGGCCTGCGCGTCGTCCGGCAGATCCTCGGCGACATCGACCGCATCCGCTTCTTCGACTTCTCCGACCGCGACGTCGTCCGCCACCCCGTCGTCCAGCGGATCGTCACCGCCTATGAGCGCAACGACCGCGAGCGCGAAGCGCGCGAGAAGCAGGAGAAGGTTTGACGAACGTCGAAGTCACCGGCACGTCCGTATCGCGCTTCAGCCGCCGCGAGATCGCCGAATTCGTCCGCAAGGTACTCATCGCCCTCGACAACCTCGGTCACATCAACGCCGAGATCAGCGAAGTATCCATCGCCATGGTCGACGACGAGGCCATGCGCACCCTCAACCGCAAGTTCCGAAGGAAGAACAAGACCACCGACGTCCTCACCTTCCCCGCCGACGAGTCCGATGCCGATCCCCAGGCCCAGGGCCGCCCCCTCGGCGACATCGTCATCTCCATCGATCAAGCCCGCCGCCAGGCCGCCGACCAGAAGCACTCCCTGGCCACCGAGATCCGCTACCTGATCCTCCACGGCACATTGCACGCCCTCGGCCATGACCACGAAACGGACGATGGGGAGATGAACGCGCTCGAGGTGGAGGTGCGGGCCGCTGTTGGGTTGGAGTGACCTGCGCGGGCACAGACAAGAGTGTCTGTGCCACATTGAGCCTTCGCACCTGCACCAGACCGGCCAAAGAAAGGGGTCTAATGTGGCACAGACACTCTTGTCTGTGCTCCGAAGTCAGAACCCCTGATCCTTATGCTCGCCGAACGTCTCCTTCAACTTCGAAACGATCTCACCCACCGTGCAGTCCTGTCGCACGCATTCCACGATGAACGGCATCAGATTGCGGTTTTCGCGTGCTGCGGCATCGAGCGCGGTTAGCGCGGCCGTCCCGTCGCCGGTTCGATTCGAGCGGAACGCACGCACGCGCTCCACCTGATCGCGCTCGACCGCTTCATCAATTGACATGATCGGCAGCGTTGCCGAACCGTCGTCGACGAAGTCGTTCACGCCGACGACGACCGCTCTTTTCTCCTCCAGCGCGCGCTGGGCCAGATAGGCCGACTCCCCGATCTCGTGTTGGACGAAGCCCGACTCGATGGCCGCTCGCGCGCCGCCCATGGCGTCGATGCGCTCGATCAGCGCGCGGGCTTCGCGCGCGATATCGAGCGTGCGCGACTCGATCTCGTACGAACCGGCCAGCGGATCGGCATGGCGCGTGACACCGGTTTCGTGTGCCAGCACCTGCTGCGTGCGCAGCGCGATCTTCGCCGACTCCTCGGTGGGCAGGGCCAACGCTTCATCGCGCGAGTTCGTATGCAGCGACTGGCAACCGCCCAGCACAGCCGCCATGGCCTGATAGGCCACGCGCACGACGTTGTTCTCGGGCTGCTGCGCCGTCAGCGTCGAGCCGGCCGTCTGCGCGTGGAAGCGGAGCGCCAGCGATCTCGGGTCCTTCGGCGCGTAACGCTCGCGCATCAGTTCCGCCCACAGCTTGCGCGCCGCGCGGAACTTGGCCACCTCTTCGAGGAAATCATTGTGAGCGTTGAAGAAGAACGAAATCCGAGGAGAGAAGGAGTCGACGTCCAATCCCCGCTCCACCGCCGCCTGCACGTACTGCAGTCCGTTCGCCAGCGTGAACGCCACCTCCTGCACGGCCGTCGATCCCGCTTCGCGGATGTGATAGCCGGAGACGGAGATCGTGTTCCAGCGCGGCACTTCCTTCGTGCAGAACTCGAAGATGTCGGTGACGATGCGGAGCGACGGCGCGGGCGGGAAGATGTACGTTCCCCGCGCCGCATACTCTTTGAGGATGTCGTTCTGGATCGTGCCGGAGAGCTTCGACCAGGCGATGCCGCGACGCTCGGCCACGACCAGCAGAAGCGCCAGAAGGATCGATGCCGGCGCGTTGATCGTCATCGAGATCGAGACGCGATCGAGCGGGATGCTGTCCAGCAGCCGCTCCATGTCGTCGATCGAATCGATGGCCACCCCCACATTTCCCACCTCACCGCGCGCGCGGGGATCGTCCGAGTCCATCCCGATCTGCGTCGGCAGGTCGAACGCCACCGAGAGGCCGGTCGTCCCACGCTCGAGCAGGTAGCGATAGCGTTTGTTCGATTCCGCGGCGGTGGAAAAACCCGCGTACTGGCGCATCGTCCAGAGCTTCCCTCGGTACATCGACGCCTGCGGGCCGCGCGTGTACGGGAAGTGACCTGGATCACCGAGGTCCGTGGCGGCGTCGAAGTCGCGCTCCGCGAGATCGTCCGCATCGAAAAAGAGTTTCTCCCCGGTCATGGCGCGGGTAATGATAGCGGGCGGAACTCGGCACCCCCGGTATAATTCGCACCCTTTTGCTCACCCCTCGATCATGAGCGTCAGCGGCAACCTGAAGACAATGCTTCCGGGCGATCTGCTCCAGTGGCTTAGCCTCGGGCAGAAAACCGGCACGCTCTTCGTCAGCAACAAGGGCGTCGAGAAGAAGATCTTCTTCCGCAACGGCCGCGTGATCTCTTCCGCCTCGAACGATCCGCGCGAGTACCTCGGCCAGTTCCTCATGAGCCACGGCTACATCACCGAGCCGGAGTTGATGAAGGCCATGGAGGTCCAGGCCCAGTCCCGCATCCTGCTCGGCAAGATCCTGGTGATGATCGACGTCATCAACGAAGAGGACCTGCAGCGCCTCATGCGCCTCAAGGCCGAGGAAGAGATCTACGACATCTTTCTCTGGAACGAAGGCGACTTTCAGTTCGTCGACGATGAACTGCCGCAGATGGAGATGATCCCGCTGCAGGTCGACGTCACCGGACTGATCATGGAAGGGACGCGGCGCGTCGACGAGTGGAGCCGTATTCACACCCTGATCGCGCACGAGGCGCTCATCCCGGCCATCGTGAAAGACGTTCCGGATGAGGAGCTGGAGGACGACGCGCAACGGACGGTCGTGAACGCCATCGACGGCAAACGTTCTCTCGCCGACCTGGTGCTGGAGAGCCGCTCGTCATCCTTCAACGTCTCCTCGACGGTCTACCACCTCGCTCGCGAAGGCTATGTAAAGCTTGCCGATCCGACGCTCATCGAGCCCTCGGCCCCAGAGGAGCCGGCGCCGTTCGAAGACTCCTCGGAAGACGACGAAATCCTGTCGCTTATCACCCGGGCCCAGCAGTCGTTGCGCGGACGCGAGTACGAGAAGGCGCAGCGCTTCCTGAAAGCGGCCGAGAACCTCGACCCCAGCCACCAGCGCGTGCGCAACGCCATCAAAGGCGCCGAGGCGGCCATCCTCTCCGATCTGCGCAACCAGGGATTGCACGACTCGAAAGTGCCGCGCGTCGACAAGCCCCTCGACGAGATCACGCAGATGAACTTCACCCCGAACGAGGGCTTCATCCTGTCGCGCATCAACGGCCAATGGGACCTCGGGTCGCTGATCAAGATCTCCCCCATCCGCGAGCCGGATGCCATGCTGATCTTCTACAAGTTGTGGAAGGACGGGATCATCGCACTGGAGTAGGTGGAGGCACGTTGTTTGCTTCGGCATCCGCCCGATGGCCGACCTCGCAACCCTCAGCGCTGTACTCGAACGGACCGTCTCGGATACAGAACGTCATGAAGACGAGCTTCGCCACGAAAACAGCGACGTTACCGACGTGATGAACTGGATAGCCGGCGTTCGCAAGCGTGCCCGGCTCGCTCAGAACGTCGACACTCTCAAGTTGACCGAGGCGTGAGCGCCTTCCACTCGTCGACCATGGTCATGAACTCGCCGAAGAGGTGGAACGAGTCATGCGGCCCGGGCGCGGCCTCCGGGTGGTACTGCACCGCCAGCAGCGGCTCGCGGCGGTGACGGAAACCTTCCAGCGTCTGATCGTTGAGGTTGATGTGCGTCGGCTCGACATCGGCGTCGGGGAGCGAATCGGGATCGACCGAGAAGCCGTGATTCTGCGCGGTGATCTCCACCCGCCCGTTGCGAAGATCCTTCACCGGATGATTGCCTCCTCGGTGACCAAACTTGAGCTTGTAGGTTCGTCCGCCGAGAGCCAGGCCGAGAAGCTGGTGCCCGAGGCAGATGCCGAAGATCGGAATCTTGCCGATGAGATGACGGATGTTCTCCTGCGCGTACGTCACCGGCTCGGGATCGCCCGGGCCGTTCGACAGCATCACGCCGTCGAAGTGCTGGGCCAGGATCTCGTCGGCATGCGTCGTGGCGGGATAGACGGTCACTTCGCAGCCCTCTTGTGACAGGTGCCGGAGAATGTCGCGCTTGACGCCGAAGTCGTACATGGCGATCCGCTTGGTGGCTTTGGCCGGCGGCTCGTCGAACGTGTACGGGCGAAGTGCCGTGACGCGCTGCACCAGATCGAGTCCGGTCATCGACGGCGCGCGCCGGATCTCCTCGACGACGCTGTCGAGGCCGCGGGCGCTCTCGCTGGTGATCATCCCGCGCATCGCCCCCTCGTTGCGGATCTTGCGCGTCAGCGCGCGCGTGTCGATCCCCTGGATCGCCGAGATGCCGTTTCGGGCGAAGTAATCGGCCAGCGACATCTCCGAATGCGCGTTCGACGGCTCGGCGATGGCGTCGCGTACGACGAAGCCGGCCACCTGCGGATGCTCGTTCTGCGCGACCGCACCCTCGATCCCGTAGTTTCCGATGTGCGGATAGGTCATGACCACGATTTGAAAGCGGTAGGAGGGATCGGTAGCGATCTCCTGGTAACCGGTCAGCGAGGTGTTGAACACCACCTCGCCGAGCGCGTTGGCCGAGGCGCCAAACGCCTCTCCGTCGTACACAGTTCCATCTTCGAGAATGAGTCGGGCAGGCATGGGGGGATTATACGGGGGGTTGCGTGTGCGCTCGCGAGGTCTCGCGGTTGCGGGGTCTCGGGGTCTCTGGGTTGCAAGGTTGCTGGGTTGCAAAAACAGTGGCGTGTGTTTCTGGCCTGAAGGACTCACGCGGAGGCGCGGAGTGCGCGGAGAAAGAAGTTGCTCGTCGTCCTCCGCGTCTCCGCGCCTCCACGTGAGTTCAGTCGTTTCGTTCCAACGTCAATTGGACGCGAACTTCCTGGAACCGGCACTCAGCAACCAAGCAACTATGCAACCCAGCAACTCAGTAACCCCGAGACCGCGAAACCCCGAGACCCCGCAACCGCGTCACTCATGCCTCAACGCCTCTACCGGATTCAACCTTGCCGCCCGCAGCGACGGCAGGATCGTGGCGCCGAACGAGACCAGGAGCGAGAACGCGGCGATGATCGTCAGATCGACCGGGCGCGTCACGAACGGGATCGACGAGACGAAATAGACCTGCGCGATCTCGGGCGGAAAGGAGACCAGGTTGTAGCGCGTGATCACCCAGCAAATGACAACACCGAGCAGGATGCCGGTGGCCGTGCCCAGCAGGCCCACCATCGTCCCGTACCAGACGAAGATCAGCCTCACCGTCCGCGAGTCCGCTCCCATCGACGACAGGATGCCGATCTCTTTCCGCTTCTCGTGGACCGTCATGATCAGCGTCGAGACGATGTTGAAGGTGGAGACGAACACGATCAATCCGATCACGATGAACAGCACCAACTGCTGGAACTTCAGCATCCAGAAGAGCTGCTGGTTCATGTCGCGCCAATCGCTGACGGCGTAGCGATGCCCGGTGCGGATGTCGATGGCGCTCGAGACGCTGTCGAGGTCCGCCCCGGGCACCAGCTTCACCTCGAGCAGGTTCGCTTCGCCGGGGGCGTTGAGCAGCACCTGGGCCTCACGCAGATCGATGAACAGCCACTTGGCGTCAAACTCGTAGAAGCCGGTGTCGAAGACATTCGTCACCACGAACGAGGCCGTGCGCGGCATGAAGCTCCCGCTGTCCTCCTGCGGCACCGTGATGCTGATCGACTGCCCTTTGGTCACACCCAACTTCGTGGCCAGATATCGCCCGACGGCAACGCCGCGCTCCCCCTCCGGCGTATCGAAGGCCATCCGCGGCCCGACGATCCTGGCGATCATCGGCGAATCCTGCGCTCTCCCCGGCTCGATCCCCTTCAGCATCGTCTCCGTTCCCGTGGCGCTCCGCTCGGTCGTGACCAGCGCGGTCTTGAACAGCACCGGCGCCGCCTCGGCGACACCCGGCGCACCACGCACCTCGGCCACCACACGCCCCGTATCCGCGATCGGCCCGCCGATGGAGTACACGAAGATCTCCGCGTTCCCCCCGAGCAGCTTCCGCTGCAGATCCCCGCGATATCCCGTCATCAGCGCCATCGAAATCACCAGCGCCATGACGCCGATAACGAGACCCAGCACGGAGACGAACCCCACCGCCGACACCAGTCGGTCCGTCGGCCGCCGCAGATACCGCCACGCGATCTGTCGGGAAAGGTTCATTGCTGTCGGTAGTGTATGGCCGACCCACATGACCTGAGTCGCGACTCAAAACTGGTGAGTCGGTACTCATGCTCGTCGAGTCGGTACTCACACCAACTGAGTCCGTACTCACGTTCGACGAGTCTGTACTCACATCGGATGAGTCGGTACTCACGTTTCGTGAGTCCTGACTCACATCGTTTGAGTCCGGACTCATGACTTTTGAGTCGGTACTCACCTCGGGTGAGTCGGTACTCATATCTTTTGAGTCACGACTCACATCTTTTGAGTCCGTACTCACATTCGGTGAGTCGGTACTCATGTTTTTTGAGTCCGTACTCATATTTTTTGAGTCGGTACTCAAATTTAAAATCGACCGCGGCGGCGTCGAAGTGGTCGAACTCACCCGATTTTGGTCAGAAAACGGGCCAAATCGACTGAGAGCCGCCGTTAACTGGCCTCGGTCATACCCGGCGGTGGACAAAACACGAAGGCTTGACTCCAGGGATCATGCGCGTGCCACTCCAGGCTCCTGACGACGAACTATCCGCAATCTGCGGATAAGCCTTCCCCACTCCCCACCCCACACCCCACACGCCGTGAAGTACGATCCCGCCGATGACTACGACATCTGTTCACGGCCGCGCCATCATCGTCGACGGCCACTGCGATACGCCCTACCGACTGTTTCGACGCAACCTGCACCTCGATGAGCACGACACGGAGGCGCAGCTCGACCTCAAGTCGCTGCGCGAGAGCGGCATCACCGCGTCGTTCTTCGCTTCGTACGTGCCTCCGTTCTACGCGGGCCGAGGGGCGGCCAGGTTCGCCTATCGGCTCATCGAGCTCATTCACGCCGAGGTGCGGAGACATCCGGACGTACTGACGTTCAGCGACGATGCCGCGGGGATTCGCCGGGCCAAGGCGGAGGGTAAGACCGCCATCATGATCGGCGTCGAGGGCGGCCACGCCATTGAGGATTCGCTGTCGATCCTGCGCGATCTCTACGCCCTCGGCGCACGCTATCTGACGCTCACGCACGTCAACACGAACAACTGGTGCGACTCATCGGGCGACGCCGGAAGGCACAACGGCCTGACCGATTTCGGCCGTGAGGTCGTCCGCACGATGAACGACCTCGGTATGATCGTCGACATCTCCCACGTCTCCGACGCGGCCTTCTACGCGGTTCTGGAGACGACGCGCGTGCCGGTCGTGGCCACGCACTCGTCGTGCCGCGCGCTCTGCCGCCATCCGCGCAACATGACCGACGCCATGCTGCGCGATCTGGCGAAGAACGGCGGCGTCTGCATGATCAACTTCTTCTCGGCCTTCCTCAACGATGCGGTGGCGCAGGTGATCATGAATTCGCAGAAACGTCCGCGCGACGAAGCGTCGGGGGGTGGAACAGAAGAGATGCCGAACGACGCCACCGACTGGGACCTTTACCTCGAATGGTTCAATACCCTCGGCTCGCCTCAGGCAACGCTCGACGATGCCGCCGATCACGTGATTCACGCTGCCGAGGTAGCCGGCATCGACCACGTCGGCATCGGCAGCGACTTCGACGGCGTCCCTGCTCTGCCCACTGGTCTGCAGACCGCCAGCGGACTGCCGCTCCTGACCGCGCGGCTGCTCGAGCGCGGGCTGTCGGAGGTCGATGTGACGAAGATCCTCGGCGGTAACTTCCTGCGCGTCTTCGAACAGATCGAAGCCGGGCGCCGGTCAGGGTAGACTTCGCCCATGGCCAACGACGTACAACAACTTCGCGATCTGGCAAAGGCGTATTGGGCGGGAAAGCCGGTCGAATGTCCGAAGCACACGGGCGTGATCATGGTCGGAACCTTCGTGCAGACCACCTTCGCCGATCACATCGTCCTGACCTGCCCGAAAGGCAAGGAGTCGATCACGATTCCGCAGAGACCGCGGCAGATGGAGTTCCACCGCCAGCAGGTGGAAGGCTTCCTGGAGAACATCGAGCGGGGGGATGCCAACCTCTGCTATCGCTGCCAGTCGGAGCTGGTGATGGAGTCGTCCGAGAACCCGACCACCGGTCTGGCGGAATACTCCTTCATCTGCGTGCGGTGTCTCTCGTACGGGACGTGGAACGGCCAGACGGCTGAGCTCGCAGCCATCGACAAATAAATATTATTTTCGGCTCAGGGGGTAGGGAAAGCCGCCCTGCCGTCACTCCTCTAGTTGAGGGAATGTCTGTGCACGCAATGGCGGTAGAGACGGCCGTAGAGACGTACGACTGGGTCGACACCACGAATCTGTCGGTCCTGGTAGCCAGTTTTGCCCGTATCCACATGCTTCTGTCGCTGTTCGACGGTGATCCCGACAAGTGGATCGACTTCCTGGTGTCGAATGGCACAGCCGAGGAGCGAAGGAACGACCTGCCCTTCGCCGAGGACCTGAAACGCCGGATGGCGGAGGACCCTGAGCACCTCGACCGGTTGCGAAAGGTCGTACACGACTTTTCGATGCTGGTGTGAGGACGGCGCCTCGCCGAGTTGTACGTTATCTCCTCCCTGGGACCGCGGGCATCTTGCCCGCCGAGCTCGCGCTATCGTAAAAGACAGGCAAGGGCGGGAGGCTGCCGCTAACGCCACCGCCTCCCACCCTAATCGAACATCATCGCGAGCTCTGCTTCCCCGAGTTGTGGGCTATCTCCTCCCTGGGACCGCGGGCATCTTGCCCGCCGAGCTCGCGCTATCGTGAGAGACGGGCAACGGGCTGGAGGCCGGCGCTAACGCCTCCGCCACCCCACCCTCCGTCTCAATCGAACATCATCGCGAGCTCTGCGGGCAAGATGCCCGCGGTCCCAGGGAGGCGACAGCTTCAGTTCGCGATCTCCCCCACGATCGCGTCGATCGCATGGAGCACCTCGGCGGAGTTAGCCGTGTGGTGGTTGATGACGATCGCGAAGTAGCGATGTGTGCCGTTCGGGCCTTCGATGACGCCGCTGAGCGCGTTCACGCCGTTGATGCTGCCGGTCTTGCCGTGGAGGCGGTTGGCCAGCGGTAGCAGACGGCGATGCAGCGTTCCTTCTTCGCCGGGTTGGGCCAGCATCATCGACCAGATGCCGCGACGCGACGGTTCGTTCATCCAGCGCAGGAGGGTCACGATCGCGCGGGGCGTGACGAGGTCGTCCGGCGAAAGGCCGCAGCCGTCGACGAAGCGGAAATCGCCGCTCGGAATGCCGGCCTCGGTCGTCAGAAACCGGCGCTCGATATCCTCCGAGGCTCCGTAGGATGCAGGTTGGGCGGCATCGGCCGACAGACCTTTGAAGAGCATCTCCGCGTAGAGGTTCTGGCTCGGCTTCAGGACCACGGAGAGGAGTTGCCAGAGCGGAGGCGATTCGATGACGGCGATCCGCTCCTGCCACATGCGCGGCGTGAAACTGACAGTCGCCGCGCCGCGAACACGGACGCCGGCGTGAAGGAGGGCATCGCGCAGCGCTTGGGCCGCGTAGAGCGCGGGATCGCCGATGCCGGCTAGCGACTGGAAGTGCTCCGCCATGTCGCCGGCGATGGAGACGGCGTTGTTTGCGTCGGAGCGGACAAGCGTCTCGCCGCCGCCGCACACGACCGCGGCGGTTGCGGCAACGAACGGAGGGTCGGTGGCGATGATCGGGGTTGAGCACCGATCGGCCACGACGCCGACCACGTTCTCGTTGTAGGCAAGTGCGTCGACCGGAACAGCGTAGTCGCTGCCGAGGTTGCCGACCTTCCAACTGCCGGGAATGGTGACGCGATCGAAGAGCGAGGCATCGGCGATCACATCCCGCACCTCGGCGATTCCGCGCACCCGAAGCGCGTCGATGAAGGAAGCGAAAACAGCATCGCGGTCGAAGGCCCACCGACCGCCCAGCGACGGATCGCCGCCGCCGCGGAGGATGATGTCGTCACCGTCGCGCCAGAGCTCCGTCGGGATTCTTCGGTCGAGCCCTTCGCACGATGCCACCGTCGCGGCGGCGAACAGCTTGCGGTTGGATGCCGGAGTCAGGAGCGTCCGCTCGTTGCGGGCGTAGATGGTGTTGCCCGCGTCATCGACGACGTCGATGCCCCAGATCGCCGCATCGAGTGGCGGGGTCGCGATGATGGCCTCGATTCGCTGGGCCAACCCGGGGTGCGTCTGCGCGCTCGCACGTGTGGCGATGAGAACTGCGAACAACAGGACGGTTCTACGCAAACGCCATCCCCTCGAACGAGGGCGCCGTATCGAGATTGTGATGCACGGCCGCGAGCATGCCATCGAAGCCGGCATTCGGAAACCGCGCCCTCAAGCGGTTCGCCACCGCATACGATTTGAAGCAGGAGGCGTAGTCGCGGGCGAGGGAGTAGACCGGTGTGGGGGGTGGGAGGTGGGGAGTGGGAGATGGACTCGCGGCTACGTTCGACAGGTGTTCGACGGCGCGGGCGATGACGGAGTCGTCGTCGGTTTGAAGTGCGGCATCGAAGAGAAACATCGCGTGGGCGCTCACGATATCGCCACCGCTCGCGATCACATTCGCGACAAGCGTGGCGCAAAGCGAATCCAGATCGCGAGTACCGCTTCCACTCCCCACCCCCCACTCCCCACCCCCCACTGCAACCATCTCCCAAACCCCCACCCGCAGCACCGCATACCTCCCCTGCTCGCCGAGGAGTGTGGCCAGGCGCCAGGCGGCGGAGGCGACGATCAGTTTGTGGCCGAGGTCTTCGAAATCGTCGGAAGCGGCGGTGAAGTAGTCGTGGGCGAGATTCGGGTCGCGATAACGCGCTGCCAGCCATCGCTCGGCGCGGAGACGATCAGACGACGCGATGGCAGCGCGCAGCTCATCGAGGTCGCCGCGTTGATCCGCATCCAGCTTCGGCGGTCCGAGCATCGGAGGCTCGCTCCACGGCTGGCGGCTCGCCGCTGCGTAGATGGCGCACGCCACGATCGCGTCATCGAATCGATCGCCGAGGTCGGCGCGAAGATCCCAGGCGGCGAGACAGGCCAGGAGAGCGTGCTTGGAATGCTGCGACGGTGCGAACGCCAGCACCGCGAAGCGCGTCACGGCCGTCCACGCCTCCTCGGCGGTGTGATCCGCGCGATACGCGGCGACCACGGATGGGATCGCGGCGAGGTCGCGTTCGATGAATGACTCGTAGTTCATGGTCTGCGGCTCCGCCGCGTTGTCGGTTGTCGGTTGATGGTTGTCGGCAAGGCCGTCGGTGATCGGTTGATTGCTTCGCGGCGTGTACGCTAACTGATCATGACGCCGCGCAAAGCCGCAATCCACCAACAACACGGCGAAACCACCAACAACCGACAACCGACAACCGACAACGCGGCGAAGCCGCAGAACAGCAGCTACTTCTTCTTCTTGGCAGGCTTTACAGGAACCTTCGCCGTCCCCGTCGTCTTCGTCTGCGGATTCGTGAGCACGCCGCCGTCGTCTTCGGAGCGTCCGTCTTCCACGTCGACCGTCTGGGTCACGGCATCGCCGCCGTTCGCGGCCGGCTGACCCGTAGCGGGGGCGATCGTCTCCGTCTTCAGGGTCGTCGTCGCCGCTGACGACGAGTTGCGCCCCCGGCAGCCGGCGGCGAACAGCGCGGCCGTCATCACGATCAGGACCAACAGCGTGGCTGCTTTCTTCACGAGCACCTCGTCGACGCAGTCATCAGACCCGGATTCCCTTCACCTTGCAAGTTCCCTGACAGGATTCGCTTACAATGCGCCCCCCATGGACGCTCGAAAGCGAATCGGTGTTTTCGGATGGGGCGTCGTCGCTCCGAAGTCTCCGAATATCGACACATTCGAGCGTAATCTGGAACGCCCCGACAGTTGGCTCACTCCATTCAGAGGGTTCGGACCCTCAAATTTCCTCGTCGGCTACCCGGAATTCGACTTCGAAACCTACCACGACTGGTTCGACCAGCGCTTCCCACCGGCCAAGTTCGGCCAGCTCAAGGACAAAATGGGGCCGATGGTGCAGTCGTGCATCGGCGCCTTCATCCAGTCGCTGACGCAGAATCCCGGCATCGAGGGCTACCTGCAATCGCTCGGAATGCAGGCGCATGTCTACATCGGCACCGGCATCGGCGAGCTGACCGTGACCGCGGCCGAGACGCTGGCCTACGACCGCGCCCTCCGCAAGTGGAACGAGTTCTGGGCCGACCCGGAGCGCTGCGCTGCCTTGCGCGCTCACCTAAACGGACAGCACGACCCGGCCGCGCCGCAGGACCCGAAGGAGCTCACGGTAGGCCACGAGGACTGGATTGACGCGAAACACGCCTGGGAAGCCTTCTGGGCGGCGAAGAGTGACGAGCTCATTCACTATCTGGCCGAAGCCGCCGACATCCAGTCGGAACCGGTACCTGCTTCCACCGGAACACCGAGAGCCTTAAGCACGATCCGTCAGAAGCTGAACAAGATCCGCGCCCTGAACAAGAAGTGGGGCTGCCCCGACGAGCCGTGGGCCGCCGTCTCGCCTAACCTGCTCTGGAACATCGCCAACATTCCCGCGTCGCAGGTGTCGATGATCGGCCGCATCGTCGGCCCGGCCTTCGCGCCCGTGGCGGCGTGTGCATCGTTCGGTGTCGCGCTCAAGATGGCGGTCGATTCCATCAACCTCGGCGAGGCCAAGGCGGTCGTCGTCGGCATGACCGATCCCCCGCCGCACCCGCTGGTCATCTCCGCCTTCTACAACGCCAACGTCCTATCCGCCGACGCCGACGTCTCCCGCCCGATGACGGAGCTCAAAGGGACACACATCGCCGGCGGGTCGTGCGTCTGGATCGTCGGCGATGCCGTGGAGCTGATGGCGCACGGCTTCCGTCCCGTGGGTATGGAGATCGTCGGCATCGGCACGTCGTCGGATGCGCATCACATCATCACGCCGTCGAAAGACGGCCCTCAACTGGCCATGAAGAAGGCGATGGAAGAGGTGCAAGCCGCGGATGTCACGACATGGGATATGCACGCCACGGCCACACCGGGCGACACCTCCGAGATCGCGAACTCGCTGGAGATGCTGCACGCCGACGTCCTCTTCACCGCGCGCAAAGGCACGTTCGGCCACGGAATGTCCGTCGGCGGTGCCTGGGAGCTGACCGCGCAACACCTCGGTATGGCGAAAGGGCGCCTCTATCCGATGGCGCTCACCGAGGGCGAACTGCACGCCGACGTGAAGATCCAGGACGCCAAATTCGTCTCCAGCGATGGCTGCGCCGTCGACCGCGGCTACAGCGGCAAGCTGAGCATGGGCGTCGGCGGCATCAACTCCTGCGTCATCAGCCGCCCGTGGGATCCGGAATTCGTGGAAGAGCACGTGGTGGTTGAGGAGACGGCGGCCACACCGCGGTAGCGAGGTTTCGCGGTTACGCGGTCTCGCGGGACCTGTGGATCGAAGCCGGCGCCGAATCGCGATCATCCCCTCGAGACCGCGCAACCGCGAGACCGCGAGACCCCGGTTCCCGGAATGCCAACGCCCCAAATCACCTTTACTCCCCAACTAACCGAACATCCGTTCGGTGCTGGCCACCCTATTGCACCCAACGCGGGGGCGACCTCAACTGCATGGTCTTGAAACGACTTCCTTTCCTGCTTTTCTTCGTCGCCGTCAGTGCAGGCGCGCAAACGCAGCCACTTCACCTGACTCTTGGTGACGCCATCCGCATGGCTCTCACCGGAACGCAGGCCGAGCTGGCGCGATCGAATGAACAACTCGCACGCATTGCCCGGTCCGAGGCATTCAACGCCCTGCTGCCGCAGGCGGACGCGCATCTGACTCGCTACAACCAGTCGCTCAACCTGGAGACCTTCGGATTCTCGCTCCCGGGGTTGCCGCCGGTCATCGGTCCCTTCAACGTCACCGACGCGCAATTGGCCGCGGCGGTTCAGGTCTTCAACCTCGCCGCGCTACGGCATTACCGGTCGACGCAGAGCTCCGCCAACGCCAGCCACTACCAGAGCGAGAAGGCGGAGAACGACGTCGCCGCCGCCGTGGCACGACTGTATCTGATGGTGCAGCGGGCGCAGACGCAGATCGAATCCCGGCAGGCCGACATCGCTCTCTTCACGCGCCTGCTGCAGACGGCGCAGGACGAGTTCACCGCGGGCACGGGAACCCGTCTCGATGTTGCACAGGCGAACGTGCAGCTCGCCCGCGCGCGGCAGGCGTTGCTGGCCGCGCAGAACGACCGGCAGAACGCATCCCTGGCCCTGTTGAACGCCGTCGGCGCCGATGAGTCGAGTGACCTCGTCATCGTCGATACGCCGCTCGCGCCGACGACGGTACCCGCCATCGATACCTCGCTCGCGACCGCCCGTTCGCAGCGCCCCGAGCTGCGCGAAGCGGAGGAGCAGGAGCGCGCGGCAGTCCTCACCGTCGACGCGGCGAGAGCGCGTTTGTACCCAACGGTCTCCGTCGATTTCGAAGGAGACATGGCGGGCAATCACTCGACCAATCTGCTCTGGACGCGCCGGATCGCCGCCAACCTCGGCGTACCGCTCTTTCACGCGGACATCAACGCCAACATCGCCCGCGCCAAGGTGCAACTGCATGACGCCCAGATCCTGCGGACGCAGCGCGAGCGCGACGTCGAGCAGGAAGTTCGCCGCTCGCTGATGACGCTGCAGAACGCCGAGGCGCGCGCGAGCGTGGCCAACGAGACCGTGCAGGTCGCCGAGGAGGCTCTCACAGTCGCTCGCGATCGCCGTTCGGCTGGATACGGTTCCCCCGTCGAAGTCGACCGCGCGCAGGATGTCTATCGACAGGCCCACGAAGACGCCATCGCCGCACAAGCCGACGCAGCGGCGGCGCAGTTTGATTACGAGCACGCCACCGGCGGCATCCGGCGTTACATGGCTGGAGCGACGCCCGGAGGCCACCCGTGACCTCCGCAGCCGCGACCTTCGATGCGGCCGACGGCGCCGCCACACGACAGGAGCGCAAGCCGGTCAACAAATGGCTCGTCACCGTGTCGATCACCTTCGGCACGCTGATGGGGGCCATCGACGCCTCCATCGTCAACGTCGCCGTCCCTCACCTCACCGGCTCGCTCGGCGTGACCATCGAGCAGATCACCTGGGTCACCACCGGGTTCGTCATCGCCACCGTCATGATCATGCCTCTGACCGGTTTTCTGGCGCGGCTGTTCGGCCAGAAGCGGGTCTACATGGCCTCTCTGGCGCTCTTCATCATCGGTTCCGCGCTCTGCGGGATCGTGCGGACGCTGCCGCTGCTGGTGTTCTTCCGCATCCTGCAAGGCCTCGGCGCGGGCGCGCTGCAACCGACCGAGCAGGCCATCCTCCGCCAGACCTTTCCACCGAAGGAACAGGGGATGGCCATGGCTCTCTTCGGGATGGCGGTCGTGCTCGGCCCGGCCTTTGGCCCGACCCTCGGCGGCTACATCGTGGACAACTATTCGTGGCCGTGGATTTTCTATATCAACGTCCCGATCGGAATCGTCTCGCTGATCATGGTCTCCCGCTTCGTCCAGGAGCCGGAGGATGTTCGCGTTGCCATGCACACGATGGCCGTGCGGCAGCGGAAAAACATGGACTGGAGCGGCATCGCCCTCCTTTTCCTCGGCCTCGGCACGATGCAGTATGTGCTCGAGGAGGGAGGACGCAACGACTGGTTCCAGTCCGGCGAGATCAAGATCATCACGCTCGTCGCCGTCGTTTCGCTGGCGGCCCTGGTCATCCGCGAGTTGAGCGCGCGCGTTCCGGCGGTCGACTTCTCGCTCTTCAAGGATGTGGTCTTCTCATCCGGCACTCTGATCGGTGCGGTCATGTTCGCAATGCTGCTGGCGGTGACGTTCCTCCTGCCGCTGTTCATGCAACTGCTCCTCGGCTTCACCGCAACGCAGGCGGGCATCGCCATGATGCCGCGCAGTCTCTGCATGCTCGTGGTGATGCCGATCGTCGGGCGCATCTACAACAAGGTCTCTCCGCGCCTGGTCATCGCATTCGGCATCCTGCTCTTCTGTTACACCGCCTGGCTGATGGGGCACTACACTCTGGCCACGACCAAGGCGGACGTGATCCAGGTTCTCATCATCCAGGGCGTCGCCTTCAGTTGCCTCTGGATCCCTCTGACGACGATGGCCATCAGCACCATCCCTCGGCATCGCCTGTCCGACGCCACCGGGCTCAACTCGCTGCTGCGCCAGACCGGCGGATCGGTCGGCCTGGCGGTGTTCGCAACGCTCTTGTCGCGATACGCCATCAAAGCCCGAGGGGAAATGCTGCCTCACTTCGTCACCTCATCGCCGGCGATGGTCGCCCGCCTGGGCGGCATCCAGCGCATGATGCAAGGGCACGGGCTCGACGCGTTCTCTGCCCGGCAGGCCGCCACCCGGATGATCGACGGGCAGCTTCGGCAGCAGGCCATGATGCTCTCGTTCGAGAAGCTCTTCTACCTTTCAGGAATCCTGTTCCTCTGCGTCCTTCCGCTCGTCTTCCTCCTGAAGATGCCGAAAAACGCCGAGAAGACCGAAATGCATCACGTGGAGATGTAAATGACGACCACCGAAACGACAGCCGGCACCATGCCGGAGATCGCCGAGCACGAGCCGGCCATCGGTTCCTCGAAGGCCAAACGCCTCTATCTCATCCTCGGCGGCGCCGTTGTAGCGCTGCTGCTCGTCTACGGCATCTACGCGTTTCTCACCGCCGGGACGGAAACGACGGACGACGCGCAGATCGGCGCCGACATCGTTCCGGTGGCCGCGCGCGTGGCGGGGCAGGTTTTGACTGTCTACATTACGGAGAATCAGCCGGTCCGCGCCGGCCAGCCGATCGCGGACCTCGATCCCTCGGACGCGCAAGTCAAACTGGCGCAGGCCGAGGGCGATCTGCAGACGGCGCAGGCGCAGGCCGCCGATGCCGAGGCCCGGACGGCGGTCACCTCGGCCACTGCCCGAGGCGCGCTCACCTCGGCGCAGGGTGCGCTTCAGAGCTCGAAGGAGAGTGTGGATAGCTCGGCGGCTTCCATCATGGAGGCTCGCGCGGCGGTGACTCGCGCAAGCGCGAATGCGGACAAGGCTCGCCTCGACTTCCAGCGCGCCTCGGAGCTCGGCGGAAAGGGCGACATCTCCAAGGCGCAGGTCGACGCCGCACGCGCCGCCCATGAATCCGCGGACGCCGATCTGGCTCAGGCCAGGGCCAAGCTCATCGTCAACGAGAAAGCCCGTCAGGCGGCGCAGGCCAACGTTCAAACCGCGCAAGGCCGCGTGCAGCAAAGCGCGCCGGTACGAGAGCAAATCACCGGAGCCCAGGCCCAGGCCCGCCTGGCCAATGCGCGCGTTGCCACCGCCGAGGCGGCCGTGAAAGCCGCGCAGATCAATCTCTCCTACACGAAGATCATCGCCCCGCGCGACGGCCTCGCCTCCAAGCTGGCCGTTCACGCCGGCTCCTACGTCACTGCCGGCATGCCTATCGTGCAGCTCGTGCCGCGGACGACGTACGTTCTGGCGAACTTCAAAGAGACGCAAATGGCCGACATGCGCCCCGGCCAGCGCGCCACGATTCGCGTCGACGCCCTCGGCCGGCGCGACTTCGAGGGCAAGGTGGAGAGCCTTTCCGGCGGCACGGGAGCGTCGTTCTCGCTACTCCCGCCCGACAACGCTTCCGGCAACTTCGTGAAGGTCGTGCAGCGGGTTACGGCGCGCATTTCCTGGAGCGGTCCGCCCGCCGACCAGGTGCCGGTCGGTTCATCGGCGGAGGTGACGGTCTACACCAAGTAGATTCCGCAACGACGGCTTACAATCATCTCCACGTTCCCGGACAATTGAATCGAAAGAGGAGAAGATCGTATGCGTTGCAGAATCCTGGCCGCCACCGTCCTCGTCGCTTTAACCGCCACCCTCGCCGCCGCTGACGACCCGAAGGCGCAAGCCGCCGCCGATCAGCAGAAGGCGGAGATGGACGCCATGATGAAAGCCGCCACCCCGGGCGATACTCACAAGAAGCTCGGCTCAATGGTCGGTACCTTCAGCTGTGACGTCAAGATGTTCATGCAGCCGGGCGCTCCCCCAACCGCGGGCGGCGGCACATCCGTGAACAGCTGGGCACTGGACGGCCGCTGGGTTCAGCAGCAGTTCACCGGCACGTTCATGGGCATGCCCTTCAGCGGCATCGGCTACACCGGCTACGACAACATCAAGAAAAAGTACGTCGGCACCTGGATGGATACGATGACGACGTCGGTGATGGTCTCCTCCGGCACGGCGGAGCCCGACGGCAAGTCGTACACCTTCACCTCGTCGATGGACGACCCGCTGACCGGCAAACCGTCGCCCGTCAAAGAGAAAGTGACGGTCGTCGACGACGATCACCACATGCTGGAGATGTGGGGCCCCGGGCCGGACGGCAAGATGTTCAAGATGATGGAGATCATGTACTCGCGGAAGAAGTAGGGCTGGCGATCGTAGCGCCGGCCGACGGAGCGCTGGCGTCCTCGCCGGCTGGCTCGGCGGCGTCCCGCCGCCGAGCCGGAGATTCCAGACATTCGCTGGGTAATAGGCGACCCTACAAAACCAACCGCCGCCGAGCCGGCAGCGGTCCAGCCGGCGGGCCGCCGGCGCTACGCTACGCGCTACGCGCAACCCCTACATCCGCGACAACTTGATCACGTTGAACGTCGCCCCTTGCGTATCGGCGAGGACGGCGAAGCGGCCCACGTTCGGAATGTCGGTCGGCGGCACGTAGACCTGAGCGCCCAACGACTTCGCCTTGTCCACCATCGCGTCGCAGTCGTCCACGGAGAAGTACGGCGCCCAATTCGGCGGCGTGCCCATCATGTCGGGAGTGATCTGCATCATCCCGCCCACAGGAACCGGCCCGACGTGGATCTCGGTGTATTGGGGACTGAGCTCCAGGTTCCAGCCGAAGAGACCCTTGTAGAAGGCCCGCGCGGCATCGACATCGGACGTCATCAGCTCGTTCCAGCAAAGCGTATTCGTCTCGTCGCGGATGGTGGCGCCGATGTGTTTCTTCGGCTGCCAGATGCAGAACGACGCGCCCTGCGGATCGGCGATGACCGCCATGCGGCCGATATCCATCACGTCAAACGGCGGCGCCAGGATTTTCGCGCCGAGGCTCTCTGCCTTCTTCGCCGAATCATCGGCATTCTCGACGCTGATATACGACGCCCAGTTGGGCGGTATGTCCTTCGACTGATACATCGCGCCGAGGTCGTGGCCGTTCTTCTGCCACATGGTGTAGACGCCGTCGGGTATCGGCATGTCCTTCGCCGTCCAGCCGAAGAGTGACGTGTAGAACGTCTTCGAGGCCGCGGCGTCTTTCGTGGCCAGTTCGATCCAGCAGAACATCCCGGGCTCGTATTTTTCGATGACAGGCATTGGTGATTCCTCCGAAGACTGGATTCTACTTCTTGCCGAGCTTCATCCCCGAGGCCGTCTCGATCTCGCTCGGATCGTCGAGCAGTATCCAGGTCAGGATCGACACCGGCAGCGAGCCGTGGGCGATCAGGTCGTCATGGAACTGGCCCAGCCGGAAGTCCGCGCCTTTGGCGTCGCGGTATCGACCGAGGAGACGCATGATCTGCCACTTGCCGGTGATGTAACTGATCTTCTGCGTCGGCGACGACGCCGCGCCGGCCGCCTCCCCTTCCGCCGCCTCCTTATCGAGTCCTCCGCCGTCCATGAAGTAGTTCACGCCGCGCTCGAAGGACCAGCGTCCCGTGTGCAGGTTCACGTCGACGCCGATGCGCGCGGCGCGGTAGCGCGCCAGCCGCAGGACTTGTGCCGCGCCCGCGGACTCCGGCGCGTACATCCCCTCACGCACCAGCATCTCCTCGGTATAGAGCGCCCACCCTTCGATGAAGACGCTCTCGGCATGATGCCGCCGGATCTCGTTCTGGAGATGATTGGCGATCGATATCTGGAGGAAGTGGCCCGGGATACCTTCGTGCCCCAGGAGCGGCCGCGGATCCTCGATGGCCGCGCGGATGTAGAAGTTCTGGCTCTGTGGGTTGTAGGTCGGGATGAAGTAGAAGCCGCCGTCATCGGCGTCATAGATCCCCGGCGGATTCATGAAGCCGCCCGGGCTGGTGGGCTTGAACGCCTCCGGGAGCTGGCGGATCTGGAACGGCCCGAGATACGGCGGCATCGTCACCAGTTTTCTGGCCTTGAGGAAATCGATCATCTCCTGCTCGCGGCTCTCGTACGCGGCCAGGAAGGCCTGCTGATCGGGCGGGATGTTCTTCACCCGCGCGGGATTGGGATCGGCCATCGACGGATCCGTGAGCATGGCCTCGAGGGCGCGATACCGCCCCAGCTCCACCTCGCCGAGGTGCGCCACGTCGCGCGAATCCATCGGAAGGAGAAGGATGTGCCGGAGCATGTAGTTGTAGTTGGCCTCCCCCATCGGCTTCCAAGCCGACGACATGCTGGGCAGGCGCTTTTCCAGCCAGTCCGCGAACCCGTGCAACGCCGCGATCGCCTCTTCGCGCGCGGCATCGAGCGAGGTGCGCTCGTCGGGAGAGAGGTCGCCGGCGATGGTCATCAGGCTCGATGAGAAGAGCGGATCGATTGCCCGCGCCGAATCGATGGCCAGTTGCGCGTAGAGGCGGACGGGGCTCTTCAGGTTGTGCTCGGCCTGCTCGATCATCGCCGGCATGGCCTTGAGCCGCGCCGTCGCCGCGAGCGCGCGCGTGTGCGCCGGGGCGTAGTCCTTTTTCAGCAGCGAGAAGATGGCGTTGCTGGCCTCGCCGACGTAGACCTGCGGATCGGTTTCCTCGGGTTTCTGCACGCGCTCCGGAAAGTCGTCCCGCTCCAACTGTGATCGAAAAAGCAGCCAGTCGATGAGGTCATCCTTCGCCCACCCGCTGACGTTCGCCCCGCGCACCCGATCGAGGAGCGTCCGGACGTGCGCCGCGTTGCGCGCGATCGCCGCGGGCGAGAAGTCGTCCAGCTTGTCATCCGCGGCATGAAACCCCTGATCGCTGGCGCTGACCGGATAGGTCTTCTTCTGCCACTCGTAGTACTCGTGAGCGAGCGTGTGCAGCTCGGCAGGCGTGAGCGGTTTCATCGGCGGCGATGCCTTCTTCGCCGCAGCGAAGGAGGAGCTCGCGATGAGTAGTGCGGCGACGAGTACAAATCGTTTCATGCGCGGGAGTGTAGCGCGGAGGGCAAAGGCTTATCCGCAGATGACGCAGATGTTCGCAGATAAAACCGTCTTCCATCTGCGTTCATCTGCGTCATCTGCGGATAGGACTTTTCGTCTCCCCATCGACGCAATCGGCGAAGCGTAGCGCCGGCGGCGCGCCGGCCAATAGCGGGTGTAGCGCGGAGGGCAAAGGCTTATCCGCAGATGACGCAGATGTTCGCAGATAAAACCGTCTTCCATCTGCGTTCATCTGCGTCATCTGCGGATAGGTCTTTCGTCACCCCATCGACACAATCGAGGCGCTAGTTCGCGCGGGACCGACGCGAGGTTCTCGCTCCCAAATCCGATTGCTCTCTTGACGCTCACGGCCGGAGCGCCGGCACCCTCGCCCCCACCCGGCAAGACTCCACCCATTCGCTGGTAACCCCCTGTGGCGAGAGCCTTTCGACCGCGCGCGGCGGCGAGACGCCACCGAGCCAGCCGGCGGGACGCCAGCGCTCCTCTGCGGTGCTACTCGTACCGCAGCGCTTCGATCGGATCGAGCTTCGACGCCTTGGCGGCGGGGTAGATGCCGAAGATGATGCCGAGGATGGCGCAGAAGGTGAAGGCCAGGACGATGGCCCATAGCGGGGTGTGGACCGGGGGGAGGTCGATCCAGCGTTTCAGCACCAGCCGCACGACCGCGGCGCCGAGGTAGCCGCCGGCGATGCCGATGGCGCCGCCGAAGCCGGAGAGGGTGACCGCTTCGATCAGGAACTGGATCAGGACGTCGTAGCGGCGGGCGCCGATCGCTTTGCGAATGCCGATCTCGCGCGTCCGCTCCGTCACCGATACCAGCATGATGTTCATGATGCCGATGCCGCCGACCAGCAGGGCGATTCCGACCACCGCGCCCATGATGCCGGTGATCGTGTTCAGCACCGAGGCGATGGTCTTCATCAACTCTTCCTGCGTGGAGATCTGGAAGTCGTCGGGCTGGCCTTTCTTCAGATGATGCCGGGCGCGCAGGATGTCCCTCACCTGCTCCTTGGCCAGGTCGATATCCTCCCGGGTGCGCACCTGCATCGCGATGGGGAGGTGTTCCATCCGCTCGGGGCCGTAGAGCATCTGTGCGGTGGCGAAGGGGATATAGATCACATCGTCGGGGTCGTTGCCGACCGATGAGCCGCGCTTCTCCATGACGCCGATGACGGTGAAGTTGCTGTCATCCATGCGGATGTCTTTGCCGACTGCGTCGGTGAGACCGAGCTGTCTGGCGGCCTCGGAGCCGAGGACGCAGACGCGTTTCTTGGCCTCCTCGTCGAGCGTGCCGAAGAAGCGGCCGTGATCGACGAACTGCTTGGTGACGTCGGGGTAGCTCTGGCTGACCCCCAGGAGCGAGGTGTCGTGGTGCGTGTCGCCGTACTTCAGCGAGGCGCTGCCGATAAAGAGCGGCGTGAAGTCGCGCACCGCCGTGGCGCCCTTCTTCACGGCCATGGCATCGTCGTACGTGAGCTGCGGCACCGGGAGGAACGGGTTGCCGCGGGCGGCGGAGAAGTCGGGGATCACGCGGAGGAAGGTGGCGCCGAAGTTATCGAGCTGGCTGGAGATCTGGTACTGCATCCCCTGCACGAGCGACACGACGGCGATGACGGCGGCCACGCCGATCATCACGCCGAGGACCGTCAGGACCGAGCGCATCTTGTTCGCGCCGATGGCGCGGAGAGCGATCTTTAGATTTTCGAAAAACATCTTTAGTCCACCGTACTACTGACCAATAGCTTCTTCTCCTCGCGCGAAGACTTCTTCCACAACATGGTGACACCCGAGAACAGGCGCTTGCGCTTCCCTAACATCGAGCGTCCTTCTCCCTCAGCGCTTTTCAGCTGGGGGAGAAGGTGCCGACAGGCGGATGAGGGGGCCGTTCTCGCGCTGAAGTTGACTGTTCTCATGAGTTTCCCCCGCCCGTTCATGAAAATAGTCCACTTCAACGCGAGAACCAACGCCCCTCATCCGCCTTCGGCACCTTCTCCCCCCCGCTGAAAAACGCGGTGGGGAGAAGACGCTCGACGAACACTGCGTTTTGCGATTCCACTTGGGATGTGAGAGCTCCGGGTTAGCTGACGATCCTTCCATCGCGGAGGTGAATGACGCGCTGCGCTTCCTGGGCGACGTCGTCCTCGTGGGTGACCAGAATGATGGAGTTGCCGCGCGAGGAGAGCTCGCGGAAGAGGTCGAGGATCTCGCGGCCGGTCTGCGAGTCCAGGTTACCGGTGGGCTCGTCGGCGAGCAGCAGCGACGGTTTGTTGACCAGGGCCCGGGCGATGGCCACGCGCTGGCGCTGGCCGCCCGAGAGCTCGTTGGGCTGGTGGTTCATGCGGTCGCCGAGCCCGACGGCGGTGAGTGCTTCCTCGGCCATGGTGCGCCGTTCGGTGCGGCCAATCTTGGCGTAGACCAGCGGCAGCTCGACGTTCTGCAGGGCCGTAGTCCGCGAGAGAAGATTGAACGTCTGAAAGACGAATCCGATCTTCTTGTTGCGGACGGCGGCCAGCTCGTCGTCGTTCATATCCTCGACCGGCGTGCCGTCCAGGATGTAGTGACCGGCCGAGGGGCGGTCGAGGCAGCCGACGATGTTCATCAGCGTCGATTTGCCCGAGCCCGACGGCCCCATGATGGCCACGTACTCGCCGTGGTCGATGACGAGATCGATGCCGCGCAACGCGTAGATATCCTGCGGCCCGAGTTGATAGGTGCGCGTGAGAGCGCGCATTTCGATGAGGTGATTTCCGTTTTGATTCACTTTGACGCCGTCCCGCTCTTCGGAGTCTTCGACTCGTCTTTCGTTACTTCTACGGAATCGCCGTCTTTCAGTTTCTTCAGCGTGCGGAATGGTCCGGTTACGATCTGGTCCTTCGCCGTGACGCCGGAAACGAGGGCCACATGCGTTGAGTCGCTGACGCCGGTCTTCACCTCGGTCAGCTTGACGCTGCCGTCCTTGACCACGAAGACGTACTTGGACTTCGGCGCGTTCTCGTCCTCGTCCTCGGTGCCGCTCTTCGATTTCGCCAGCGCCGGAGGGACGCGCTCGACCACACTCTGAATGGGAACGGACAGCGCGCTGCCGGCGGTGGTGGTGATGATCGAGACCTGCGCACCCATTCCGGGGCGGAGGCTTTTGTCGGGATCGTCGATCTGAACCTTTACCTTGAAGTAGCGCATCCCGGCGCTGGCGCCCTGCTTCAGCGCGGCGGAGCTGCCGATCTCGGCGACGTGGCCGGTGTACTCCTTCCCGGGAATGGCGTCGACGTGGATCTTGGAGGGCTCGTTGACGCGGATTCCGGTGATCTCGGTCTCGCCTACGTCGGCCTCGACGAGGATCTCGGAGAGGTCGGCGATGACGGCGATGACGGAGCCGGGGTTGTTCATCGTCCCGGTGATGACGACCTCACCTTCGTGAGCATTGAGCTGCACTGCCTCGCCGTCGATCGGGGAAAGAATCGTGGTGTGATCGAGATCGGTTCGCGCCGCCTGCAGGAGCGCCTGCGACTGGGCCACACCCTGCCTGGCGGTGTCGTAGCCGGCGATGGCGTTGTCGTTGGCCTGCCTGGCTTGATCGAACAGCTCCTGCGCCTGGATGCCCTGCTTATCCATGTTCACGGCGCGTTTGTAGGCCGTCGCGGCAGTGGCCATGGCGGTCTTTGCCCGCACCACCTCGATCTGGCTGCCCGAGAGCGCGGCCTCGGCGTGCAGGTACGCGGCCTGATAAGTCGTCTTCTCGAGATCGACGAGGCGCTGGCCCTTGCGGACGCTGTCGCCTTCGGCGAAGTAAAGCTTCTCGATCTTGCCGACGATGTGCGCGCTGATGTTGACTTTGAGCTTGGGCTCGACCTCGCCGGGGGCGGTGACGATGGCCTGGATGTTGCGCGCCGTCACCGGCTCGACGTAGACAGGCTCCCCTTTCGACCCGCCGCCTTTGACGCTGGCAAAGATGATGACGGCGACGAGAACGAGGGCGCCAACGATGATGAGGGTCTTCTTCATTTACTGGCACGCAGTGTCTGCAACGCAGGACCAATCAGTTTGAGACAGGTGCCGAGAGCCCAGAGGATGACGACGACCACGGCCGTTTTCGCCTTCGACAGGCGGGAGACATAGGCGAAGCCAATGATGAGGAGCACCACGAACCAGATGGAGAAGATGTCGATCGAAGAGAGCAGCGTAAAGGCCAGCGGGTTGGCCTTGAGATCAGAGAGGAACCCGAGGTTGGAGCGCACCAGCGTGGCCAGCGTCTGCGCCGTGATGGTGCCGCCGCGCGCCATGATGATGATCATCAGCACGACTGCTTTGATAATGCCCGGCACCGAGGCATAACAAGTCACCGAGAAGGCCTGCTTGTAGTCGCCTTCACCGCCGAAGAGCCGGACGGCCAGCAGCAGCACGCCTGAGATGATCAGCAGACCGATGACGTTGAAGATCGGCGAGAGGTATGTGGCCACCTTGCCGAATATCACCCCCATCTTCACGGCTTTGTCGACCTGCTCCTGCGAGAGGTTCTTGTTCTGCTCCACCGAGTCGCGAACGGTGGCGCCGAAGTCGACGTGCTGCGCGATGACGATGCCGGCCGCAAATGACACGATCAGAAGAAACACCAGCGGCAACACCCAATCGGGCCGTTTGGCGATCGACGCCATCGTGGCGTCAGGCGAGAACAGCACGCCGATGATTCGTTGAATCGGATTCGGTTTCGGTCCGGGGTCTGGTGCGGGCGTAGCGAGAGCTTCATCCTGACCGGTAGTCATGGCTCATTTCTCCTCTGGTGCGTTGTCGTGTGCTGAGAAGTTGAGCCAATTGTAGCGGTTGAAGCGGGAGAAGATCGTCGGTTCGTCGAACTTGGGCTCGTCGACAGTGATGTTGCGGACGTCGAGCAGATCGCCGACGGCGCGGTGGTAGGCGGCGATGGCCTTGTTGTAACCGACCAGGGCGTTCAGTTCGGCTCCGCGTGCGTCGGAGAGCTGCTGCTGAATCTGCAGCACCTGGAAGTTGGTGCTCATGCCGTTCTCGTAGCGCTTGCGCTCGGCGTTGACGTTTTCTTCAGCGGCTTCACGGGCCGTCTTGGCCGCGAAAATGTTCTTCGCCGAGGTGTCGATGGCGCGCGCGGCCGTACGGACGTCGACGCCGATGTTCTGCCGTGACTGCGCCTCGGTTGCCTGTGAGAGCTCCATGTCCAGGCGAGCGCGTGTCCTTTCGGCGCGCGCGGCGAAGTTGAACACCGGCACTCCGATCGTCAAGCCGACGCTCCAGCCGGGGAAGTCGTTTCTGAGAACCTGCCGTGCGGCATCGGAGAAGTTGGTCGTGGGTAGCTGGAATGTAGTGCTCGTGGGCGTTCCAGCCGTGCCGGCCACGTTGTAGCCGAGGTTCAGATCGACCTGCGGAAGAACCTGATTGCGCGCGTAGTGATACGTCACCTTCTTGATGTCCGTGGTGAGCACTTGCTCCTTGATCTCCGGACGGAGCTGGTACGCGCGGGCCACAGCCTCGTCGACATTGACGGTCATCGGCGTGTAGTCGATCGAATCGGTGGGAATGATGGGACGATCCCACTCATCTGCGGGGACGTTGAGCAGCGCGCGCAGATGGTCCTCGGCGGCGCGGACGGCGGCAACCGCGTTGATGAGATTCTCTTCACTGGTGGCGATCTGCACGCGCGGCTGGAGAATGTCCAGTGGCGCCGACGCGCCAACGTCGATCCGGATCTGCGTGATACGGGACTGGTCACGGGCCAGGAACAGCGCTTCCTTCACCACGTCGACGAAGCGCCGTGTGTAGATCAGATCGTAGTAGGCCTGTTCGACAGCCGAGGTGGTGTCGAGCATCACGACCTTGAATGCTTCCTGGTTGATGCCGAGGGTGTTGCGGGCGATCGTGATTCCGCGGCGCGTGATATCGACGCCAAAGTTACGAGCCAGCGGCTGTGTGAACGAGGCGCCGAGGCTTGTTTTGAAGCCGGGACTGAAGACCGTGCCGTTACCCGTGCTCGTAAAGCGCTCGTTGTTGTTCGTGAGCGAAATGAGGCCGCCGGTGGGGATGGTGTCTCGGAGCGATACGTTCGCGTCCGTGGCGGTTCCGCCGCTGGACTGGAACGCGGACGATACGGGAGTCTGGAAGCTCTGGTGGTCGAGAATGGCGCCGGCTAACGGATCGAACACCGAGTAGGCGCCCATGACCTCTACGCCTGCCATTCCCAGGTCATATCGCTGGAGTTGAACGCCGATGTTCTTCTCCAGAGTGGTGTGGATGGCCTGGTCGAGCGACAGCCGCATCGCCCTCGGGTTGGATGCGTCCTTGTCGGTCTCGGCCGAGACCGGCGGGGTCGCGGCCTGATCGGCCTTGGGAATGTCGTTACTGGCCTGGGCCGGTGCAGCACTTTCGGTGGCCGGCTGCGGCGTCGAAGTCTTCGTCGTAGTCTTTTTCGTCGTCTGCGCCGAGAGCGACACAGCGCTCGCAACACAGGCAATGATCAGCAACCGTCGAACAGCGGTATTCATGTAAATCCTCCTGGACACGCCTTTTCTACGCAACACTCTGCCGATTGTTTCGCACGCACGCCGTGCGAGAGCGATGACGGAGCGGGCCGCTTTCGGCGCGCGCATTGTATTCCGCAGCCAGTACGTTTGACGCCTGGAAACGTCGAAGGTCGCTCACGAGGGTGCGACGGCCGCCGGAGCGATGGGCTGGCCGGCGAAGTGGCAGGCGGCAAATTGCCCCGGTTTATGCTCGATCAGCGGCGGCACGGTATCGGCGCAGATCGGGAACTGAGCGATGGGGCAGCGCGTGTGGAAGACGCAGCCGCCCGGCGGGTTCAGCGGCGTGGGGATATCTCCGTTGAGGATGATCCGGCTCTTGTGCCTGGTGGGATCGGGGATCGGAACCGCCGAGAGCAACGCCTTCGTGTAGGGATGGAGCGGATCGGCGTACAGCTCGCGGCGGCCCGACAGCTCCATGATCTTGCCGAGGTACATCACCGCCACCCGGCTGGAGATGTGCTCGACCACGGAGAGGTCGTGGGCGATGAAGAGGTAGGTCAGGCCGAGCTGCTCCTGAAGATCCTGCAGCAGATTAACCACCTGCGCCTGCACGGAGACATCGAGAGCGGATACCGGCTCGTCGAGCACGAGGAACTTCGGGTTGGTGGCCAGCGCGCGGGCAACGCCTATGCGCTGCCGCTGGCCGCCTGAGAACTCGTGCGGGTAGCGCTTGCGGTAGCCGGCGCTGAGACCGACGGTTTCGAGGAGCTGAGCCACGCGCGCGTCGCGCTCCGCCGAAGACATGCCGCCGTGGATGATCAGCGGTTCGGCCACGATCGTGCCGACCGTCATCCGCGGATTGAGCGATGCGTACGGATCCTGAAAGACGATCTGCATGTGCTGGCGCATGCGGCGCATGTCGCCGGTGTCGAGGGCAAGGACGTCCTCCCCGTCGAAGATGACGGACCCGGAGGTCGGCTCGATGAGCCGCAGGATGCAGCGCCCGACGGTGGTCTTGCCGGATCCCGACTCACCGACCAGGCCCAGCGTCTCTCCGCGGCCGACGCTGAAGCTGACGCCGTCGACGGCTTTGACCTCCGCGACGACGCGAGCGAGGACGCCGCGTTTGACCGGGAAGTACTTCGTGAGATCGCGTACGACCAGGAGCGGCTCGCTGGTGGCGAGGGACAGCACGGGAGGCTCCTGGGGCATGACGTTCAACATCTCACGCCCCGCCCACTCTCTCGGGATCGGCGGTATCCCCGTGCAGGTAACAGCGCGCGACATGTCCGGGGGAGACGACCATCTGCGCTGGTTCGTTGCCGAGGCAGATGTCCATCACATCCGGGCATCGCGGGTTGAATTTGCAGCCGCGCGGCAGGTTGGTGATCGGCGGGACCATCCCCTGGATCGTGGCCAGGCGGTGCGGCGCCGCAGGATCGCCGGCGCTGACGCTCGGCAGTGATCGCAGCAGGCCTTGGGTATACGGATGCGCCGGGTTGGCGAAAAGCTCGCGCACCGGCGACTCTTCGACGACGCGGCCCGTGTACATGACGATGACCCGTTCGCAGAATTCGGCGACGATGCCGAGGTCGTGCGTGATGAGAAGGATGGCCAGCCCGAGGCGCTGTTGGAGCGACGCCAGCAGTTCCATGATCTGGGCCTGGATGGTGACATCGAGCGCCGTCGTGGGCTCGTCGGCGATGAGAAGCTCGGGCTCATTGGAGAGGGCCATGGCGATCATGACGCGTTGACGCATTCCGCCGGAGAGCTGATGGGGATAGTCGTCGAGGCGTTTGATCGGATCAGGGATCGAGACCAGCTCGAGCATCTCCCCCGCGCGCCTCCACGCCTCTTTCTTCGATACGTTGGTATGGATGCGCACGGCCTCGGCGACCTGCGCGCCGATCTTGAAGACCGGATTGAGCGACGTCATCGGCTCCTGAAAGACCATGGCGATGTCGTTGCCGCGCACGGTACACATCTCGCGTTCCGAAAGCCCGGCGAGGTTGCGCCCCTTGAATCGCACTTCGCCCGCCGTGATGCGTCCCGGAGGTGCGACCAGCCGCATGATCGACATCGCCGTGACGCTCTTGCCGCATCCCGACTCGCCGACGAGCGCCAGCGCCTCACCCTTCCTTACGCTGAACGAGACGTTGTCGACGGCGTGAACGAATCCACCGCCTGTAGGAAAGGATGTGCGGAGGTTCTTGACTTCGAGGATGGTCTCGCGAGGGTCGACGGCGGGGTCAGGCATGTGGGCGCTTGATAACCCAAGCGGTTGCATCAGTTGCCCGCTAACTATCGTCGGATGTTCACTCACGCGAGGTGCATCGTAGCAAGAATGGTGTCACTGATTCCGAGGTAGCCTCGGGCTAACGCCCCGTGAACCTCTGCAGCGTCGCCCTCGCTTCCGGGACACCGAGGGCGATCGTGGCGGCGAAGTAGACGACGCCGAAACCGCCGCAGACGATGATGCCGATGGCGATGTGCGGGAAGAACCGAGGCAACGGGATTTGCGGCACTAGATAGAGGTTGCATGCAGCGCCCGCGATGCCAGCGAACACGCTGGAGCCCCAAAGCTTCAGGAGATACGAAGCCTGGATGCGCACGGCACCGATCCGGCGCGCCAGAAAGTGACGGAGCAGCAGAAACTCGAGCCAACCGGCGATGCCCGCGGTCGCAGTCAGCGCGATCGCGCCGAGCGGCACGTAGCCGTTACCGACGACCGGGAGCGGTATGTGAGCGAGCTGCAATCCTCGGAACAGAAGAGGCCGCAGCGGAATGGCGAAGATCCAGCCCAGGGCCGCGGTGAGTGTCACGCGCATCATGGCGAATCGAAGCGGCGTCTTCGTGTCGCGCAACGCATAGAACGCCGATGAATAGAGACGGCCGAGCGTGATGGCCAGCAGCCCGACCGTGGAACCGATGAGGATGTACCAGACCAGAAGCGTGTCGCTCGCCTGAAAGCGACCTCCCTGGTAGAGCGCGGCCACGATCACATTGCCGATGGCGATGAACGCCACCACCGTCGGCACGACAAAGAAGGAGATCTGGCGAAGACCGCGATCGAGCCTCTTCCGCAATGACGCCGCGACCTCTTCCGGCGTACCGATGATTCCGGACATCTGCGGCAACTCGGCCGCCGCGACCGACATCCCGAAGAGGCTGATCGGGAGCATGCTGACGATCTGTGCGTACGAGAGCGCCGAAACGGCTGCCGTGCCGAGGAGCGTCGCCAGAAGGTTGTCGATATATCCGCTGAGCTGCACGACACCGCGACCGATCACCACCGGCGTGAAGTTGCGGATCACTTCCCGTACGGGCGCGAGGCTCATGTCGATGGCGAAGCGGAGATGTTTGGCATAGCGGAAGACCGCCGGGATCTGGATGCCGAACTGCGCGAACGCTCCGACGACCGTCCCCCAGGCGGCGATCACCACCAGGCCCCGGTCATTCGTCCGGCCTCCGAAGATCACGAGCGTGGCGATCATCACGATGTTCATGAACACAGGCGCGACGTAGGAGAGAAAGAACTTGCGATGGCTGTTCAGGATGCCAAGACACCACGCCGACAACACGAGAAGTCCGATGCCCGGCCACATGATGCGAACGACGGTGATCGTCAGTTCCCGGATCTCCCCTTTGTATCCGGGCGCAATCGCAATAAGGAGCCAGGGTGTCAGCAGAACGCCGATCAGGACGAGAACCACCATCACCAGCGCGAGAAGCGAAGCGACGATTCCGGCCACGCGCCCGGCCGTCTCCTCGTCATTCTCCGCGAGCAGTTTCGCGTAGACAGGAATGAAGGATGCGGAGAGCACTCCCTCGCCGAAGAGGTTCTGCAGAATGTTCGGGATGCGGATGGCCGCGCGATAGATACCGGCGGCGTCGGAGTTGCCGAGGAAATGGGCGAACACTTTCTCGCGGACGAAGCCGGAGATTCGCGTAAGGAGAATGCCGGCGGCAACGAGAACGGCGAACCCTGCCGGGCGCTTTTTCGCTTTCACTGGAACTTCGGGGGCCGTTGGGTCGATAGTCATCGATGTCGGAAAGCCTACCGCGGAATTCGCGCCGGAGCGGCGCGGTACCATACCGCGACTCATGGAGAATCATCGCCCGATCCGCATTGCCGGAGCGGGGCCGTCCGGCCTTGCCGCCGCCATCATCCTCGCCCGCGCCGGCCGCGCCGTCGAGGTTCACGAGGCCAAAGGCGACGTCGGCACACGCTTCATCGGCGATCTGCAGATCATCGAAGGAGCGTCCGAGGCCGAGTCCGTCCCCGACTTCCTGGACCGCCTGGGCATCGAGCGCAACTTCTATTTTCGCGCCGCGAACTGGGCCACGTTCTATGACCACCGCCAGGTCGGACGCGTGATCCGGAGCAACGAACCGTACGGATGGTTCATCCACCGCGGCGCCGAGGAGGGAACGCTCGATCGCGGCCTTCTCGCGCAGGCGCGGAACGCGGGGGCGACGGTTCTCTTCAACAGCCGACTGTCACCGGAACAGGCGGACATCGTCGCGACGGGACCGGCGTCGCCGGATGGACTGGCGAAGGAGATGACGTGGAGGGTGGGGAACGTAGGTCGGACTCTCCAGTCCGACCCGCGCGGCCTAAACGCCTCGCCCCCGCCCGGTCGGACTGGAGAGTCCGACCCACGTTTACCCCCGCCCGGTCGGACTGGAGAGTCCGACCTACGTTTACCCCCACCCGGTCGGACTGGAGAGTCCAACCCACATCTCCCCCCGCCCGGTCGGACTAGAGAGTCCGACCTACGTTCCGAGCTCATCGACGTCTACTTCAACCACAAGCTCTCCCCCGGCGGCTACTCCTATCTCTTCGTCCTCGACGGCGTGGTCACGTTCGGCTGCGCCATCGTGGCGGACTTCAAGCAGATCGATTCGTACTTCGATCACTCGCTCGCTGCCGCGCGGCAACTGCACCACTTCGACGTGCCGCCGGATGCGCGCACCGGCTACTCGTACATGAACTTCCATCTGAAGCGTGCCGCCACCGCGAACGGCAGCCGTTTCGTCGGCGAGGCGGCGGGTTTTCAGGACTATCTCTTCGGCCTCGGCATCCGATACGCGCTCACCAGCGGCTCACTGGCCGCGCGCAGCATCCTCGAGGGGCGCGACTTCGACGACTTGTGGAAGAGCGCGTTGCAGGCCAAGCAGAAGACCAGCCTGGTCAACCGGTTCCTGTACGAGAGCGGGGGAAACTTCGGCCTGTCGATGTTCGTGCGGCAGGCGGCGCGGGCGAAAGACTTTCATCGCTATCTCAGCGGATGGCACCGCAGCCGCTGGTGGAAGTCGCTCCTCTCGCCGATCATCCGCCGCCTCTGGAAACACGACGGTCGTTGCCAACACAAACCCGGCCTGCATTGGTGCCGTTCACGCGACACCGAGATGAAGGTGCCGCCGCTCGGACCGAGCACTGGATCGAGCGGGGCGCAATGACATCCGAAGCGCTGCCCCTGCCGGTCTCGCCGACAGTCGATGAGGCCTACGCCTTCTGCAGAGATATCGCACACCGCTACGGCGCGAACTTCTCGGTAGGATTCCGCTTCCTCCCGTCGATCAAGCGGAAAGCCGTGTATGCGGCGTACGCCTGGTGCCGTTGGGCGGATGACATCGCTGACGAGCCAAGCGACTCCTCGGCATCCGTGCTCGACCGGCTCGCCGCGTGGCAGCACGAGTTGGATGCCGCGTTCGACAGTCACCCCTCCCACCCCATCACCATTGCGCTTGCCGACGCTCTGAAGCACTTCGCCATTCCGAAAAGCGCTTTCGTGGCGCTGGTCGACGGTTGCCGGCAGGACATGGTCAAGACCCGCTACGAGACGTTCGATGAACTGCTGCAGTATTGCGAGCTCGTGGCGTCTTCGATCTCCGACATCTCGCTGGCCATCTACGGGTATCGAACGCCCGCCGCGATCGATTACGGCCGCAATCTGGCCACGGCGCTGCAACTGACGAATGTGACACGCGACGTGGCCGATGACCTCGATCGCGATCGCGTCTACCTGCCGCAGGAGGAGCTGCGGCAGTTCGGCGTCACCGAGCGCGATCTTTTCGATCGGCGCGACAGCCAGGCCATGCGGCGGCTGATCGAGTTCCAGATCGAGCGCGCCGCGGGCTACTTCCGCGCCGCGGAGCCCCTCATCGGCGAGCTGTCGTTCGACGCCCGTTTCCCCACCCTGCTGATGGGAGGCGTCTACGCTACCGTGCTGGCGAAACTGCGGCGCGACCCGCTGGTCGTGCTGCGGAAGCGACTATCGCTCAGCCGTGTTCAGAAGGTGATGGTTGTAGCACGGCGGCTGATCCGCCCTCACTTCGCCTGAAACGTGCCCTGAAACGTGCCCTGAAACGTGCAACGATCAGCCGTCGTATAAACGACATGTCGCGGGTTCTGACATCGATTCTGCTTCTCCTCGCCTCGGCGGCCCCCTTCGCCGCCCTTGCTGCCCCTGCTGTTGCCGCTGCCCCTTCCGACGCGCCGCCACAGAGCGTGAGCGTCCTGGTGCCGATCGTCGGCAGCGTGACCGGCATCAACAATGTCCGCTGGAAGACCGACATCGATCTCTACAACGACGGGCGCTCCGAGGCGAACGTCATGTTGTCGCTGCCCACCGCTCCCGAGCAGCCGTTCATCTTCGTCTCGATCGCTCCCGGTGGCGGCCAGCACTTCAGCGACATCGTGGCCTCCACATTCGGAATGGAGGCCACGCTCTCCCCGCTCAAGATCACCACGATCGAGAGCTCCCGCTCCGTGCGCGTCCTGGCCAGTGTCTATGGCGTCCATGACGCGGACGTCTCCCACCCCGAGCCGATCGCGCTGACGAACGGCACCGCGTACTCTCCGCTGCGCGCGTTGAACGGACTCTCCTTCAGCGACACCTTCCGCACGAACATCGGTCTGGCAAACCTCGGCGATCACGAAGCGTCCTTCACCCTGGCCTTGCAGCGCATCCCCGGCCGGAGCGTCGCCATCACGGGCTTCAAGATCGCGCCCAACACGCTCGTTCAGACCTCCGTGCAGTCCCTCTTTCCGATGATCACGATGGGAGACGACTTCGCGGTGATCGTCGAGACGAGCGCGCCCGACACCTACATCTATGCCTCCGTGGTCTCCAACGACACGAACGAGATGCACTTCATCCAGCCCGCATTCAGCGCACCGACGGAACAGCAGGCAGCGAGCCAGTAAGCAACGGGGGTCGGTTGTCGGGGGTCGGGAGTCGGAGCGCTTGGTAGCGAGGTCTCGGAGTTGCGCGGTCTCGCAGCGGGGGGACGGCGAGACTCCTCAACCGCGAGACCCCGCGACCAAGTTCAAGACAACGTCACGCCTTTTCTCTCCGACGCCCGACCCCCGACTCCCGACCCCTTCCGATCGCGGTATTCTTCCCCCCCATGAGCGAGCCCGAATACCTCATCTGCCTTCAGTGTGAGACGCCGACCTACCAGTTCGAGTACGACAACGGGAAGCTGACCTCGGTTGTCTGCAACACCTGCGGTGCCGACGACGTGTCCGATTTCGTGACCGAGGCCGAGTTCGAAGAGGAGTAGGCCGATGAAGACACCCGTCATCATCGGCATCGCCGGCGGCACCGGATCGGGCAAGACCACCGTGGCCCGCGCCATCTACGACCGCGTCGGCAAGGACCGGATCGAGTGGATCTCGCACGACTCGTACTACCGCAACTTCGACGGCTACTCGCCCGAGCAGCGCCATCAGATCAACTTCGATCATCCCGACTCACTCGAGACCGAGTTGCTCGTGCGGCATCTCGACGTGCTCGCAAAAGGGTCATCGGTCGAGGTGCCGGTCTACGAATTCGCCACGCACTCGCGCAATCCGGAGAAGACACAACGCGTCGAGCCGCGCAAGGTCATCATCGTCGAAGGGATTCTCGTTCTCACCGAAACCGAGCTGCGGAAACGGATCGACATCAAGCTCTTCGTCGACACGCCCCCCGACATCCGCTTCCTCCGGCGTCTCACCCGCGACATCGAATCGCGCGGCCGGACGCTGAAATCGGTGATCGATCAATACCTCACCACCGTGCGCCCGATGCACGAGGAGTTCGTCGAGCCATCGAAGCGTTATGCCGACCTCATCATCCCCGAGGGGGGTGAAAACCAGGTCGCGCTCGACGCCATCATCTCCAGGGTCGAGCACCTCCTCGCGTAGTTATTGGTACAGGCGACAGCCGCAAACAGCGGCTCTTCAGCAGGTTACAAAATTCACCGATTGACGGAATGGAGAAGCGCTCCCGGCCCGTTTCGGTGTGCTGCCGTGGTGGGCATCGACGAGAAGCCACGGGGCCACCTGGAATCACGACCCACGGAACCGCTACACAGAAGGGGGGGATTGGGATTGCCTCTGGTACATGTCAAAGAGGACGAGAGCTTTGAAAACGCGCTTCGCCGGTTCAAACGGAAATGCGAGAAGTCAGGGATCCTCTCCGAGTTGAAGAAGCGGCAGCATTACGAGAAGCCGAGCATGAAGCGTAAGAGAAAAGCGATCGCGGCGCGGAAGAAAGTGTTGCGGAAACTAGCTGAAGAACGTCGCACAGGATATTGATCAAAACGGCCCGCGAAAGCGGGCCGTTTTGATCTGCCCATGAACCCCATCCCCCTCCAGCAGCTCGAGCTCGACCGCGTCCTCACATTGATTGCGATGGAGGCGAAGAGCTCGCTTGGCAAAGCGAACGTCTCTCGGCGCCGTCCTCTGCGAACGCTCGCCGAGTGTGAGGCGGCGCAGGCCGATCTCGCGGAGATGGTGCGCTTTGTCCTGACCGAGGGGTTGCTCCCCTTGGCAGGGCTGACCGATGTCGCTCCCCTCCTCGACCGCGACACCATCCTCGACATCGACGAGTCATGGATCGTGCTTCGCTGCGTGAAGGCCACGCAGGCGATCCGCGAGACCTTCCTGCGAACCGACACCTTTCCCCGCCTCGCCGCGCACGCCCGCGACATCCCCGACCTCGGGGCGTTGGTCTCGAAACTGAACAAGTACTTCACCAACGACGGCAAGCTACGCGAGGAAGCGTCGGCCGAGCTCCGCGCCATCCGCCAGCGCATGCAGGGGAAACGCTCGGCCATCCAGCGCGTCCTCAACGACGTCATGAGCCGCAGCGCCGACGCCATCCAGGAGCCGCTCATCGTCATGCGCGGCGACCGCTACTGCATCCCCGTCCGCGCCGACCATCGCAACGCCGTCACCGGCATCCTTCACGAGCGTTCCGGCTCCGGCGCGTCGTTCTTCATCGAGCCGATGCAGGCCATCGAATTGAACAACGATCTCTCCGAGCTCCTGATCCAGGAGCGCGAAGAGATCGCGCGCATCACCCGCTTCCTCTCCGCCGCCATCGTCGACGAGGCCGACCCGATCCGCGATGCCGCGCGCACCGGCGGAGAGTTCGACGCCTTCCAGGCCTGCGCGCAATTCCATTCTCTCGTCGGCGCCTCGCGGCCGGCGTTCAACAACGATCACGTTCTCGAGGTCATCGACGGACGCCATCCATTGCTCGATGAACGGCTGGCCTCCCTCCGCGCCGAGGCCTTTGGCGAAGAGCCCTCGGAGCGAAGAGTCGTGCCCATCTCGGTCAAGCTCGATCGCAACAGCACCGCGCTCGTCATCAGCGGTCCCAACGCCGGCGGCAAGACCGTGGCACTGAAGACCACCGGACTGCTCGTGGCCATGGCCATGAGCGGGCTGCCGGTCGCTGCCGCCGACGGAACCATCATCCCCATCGTCGACGACTTCCACGTCCTCATCGGCGACGACCAGAGCGTCCTCGAACATCTCTCGACCTTCTCCGCCTACCTCGTCCGCCTTCGCCGCGTGCTCGAACGCGCCACCGACCGTTCGCTCGTCCTGCTCGACGAGCTCGGGTCGGGCACCGATCCGGAAGAGGGTTCAGCGATCGCCACCGCCGTCATCGAGCATCTGCTCGGTACCGGCGCGCTGATGATCGTGACCACACATCTCTCCGCGCTCAAGAGCTTCGCCGTCAACGATGCGCGCATCGTCAACGCCTCGATGGAGTTCGACGCCGCCACCGCCCAGCCGACGTACCGGATGATCAGCGGCATCCCCGGCCGCAGCCGCGCCATCGACGTGGCCCAGATGATCGGGCTCCCCTCCTCGATCATCGACCGCGCCCGCGAGCACCTCGGCGATCGATACGGCGAAACGGACACGCTGATCGCCGAGTTACAGAAGAAGATGTCCGAGGTCCTCGCTTCCCGCGACGAAGTAGCCGGCCTCCATCGCGCACTCGAATCGGAACGCGCCGCCTTGACCTCGGAGCGCGCAAAGCTGGAGAAGGAGCGCGCCCGCGTCGGCAGCTCATTCCGCGAAGAGCTCGACCGCCTCCGCGACGACGTGCAGCGACAGGTCACCGCCGAGCTGAAGAACCTGCGCGAATCCGATCGCAGCGCCCGCGCCAGCATCAACGCCGCCGAAATCGTCCGGACATTGACCAGACCGGTCGACAAGGCCATCGATTTCCTCCCCGCGGAACAGCGCGACGTTCACGTGGGCGAGAAGGCCGAGCATCGCTCGTTCAAGGTGACCGGCACGATCGTTTCGATCGATGGGAAGAAGGCTGTGTTGAATGTCAATGGAAGGATGATGAAGGTCGATCTCAAAGATCTCGTTCCTCGGGAGTCGGGAGTCGCGGTTCGGGAGTCGAAGAAACGCTCCGCCGTCCCGGCTCCCGACTCCCTCGTCCCCGAAATCTCCGCGGAGCTAAACCTCATCGGGCAGCGCGTCGAAGAGGCCATCGACGAATCCGACCGTTTCCTCGATCGCGCATTGCTCGAGGGCAAGCAAGCCGTCCGCATCATCCACGGCTTCGGAACGGGCAGACTCCGCAGCGCGTTACGCCAGCATCTGCGCAATCATCCGGCTGTGAAGTCGTGGAGGCCAGGTGGTGAGAATGAGGGGGGGGATGGGGCGACGATTGCTTTGCTGTCTTAGCCTGTCTTGGTCTGCGCTTTTCAGCGCTTTTCAGTCTACGCTGAGGAGTGCGTAGCTCGACGAAGCGTCTCTGGTGAAGCCGCGCTGGCGTTGGCTTTTCTGTCTCCGCTGAGGGGAACGAAGTTCGACGAAGCGTCTCCGGTGAAGCCGCGCTGGCCTTTGGCTTTTCAGTCTACGCTGAGGAGCGAAGCGTCGGCGCGTCGTGGGTGAAGCCGCGGCGAGGGAACGCCAGCGCGGCTGGCACCGGGGGTGCGGCGGGGAGGGGCGCGGGACTCG
>Ga0307470_10000164_pt1 | contig 46111 bp, 73 predicted proteins | sample atmos_gasesAM3C__FD_204565 | JGI IMG/M metagenome (GOLD analysis project Ga0307470, IMG submission 204565) | Hardwood forest soil microbial communities from Morgan-Monroe State Forest, Indiana, United States - atmos_gasesAM3C_05 | ecosystem: Environmental > Terrestrial > Soil > Temperate forest... | reverse complement strand
CGGCGGCGTAGGCGGCGGCGGCGGCGGCGGCGTAGGCGGCGTCGGCGGCGGCGTAGGCGGCGTCGGCGGCGTCGGCGGCGGCGGCGGCGGCGTAGGCGGCGTCGGCGGCGGCGGCGTCGGCGGCGGCGTCGGCGGCGGCGTCGGCGGCGGCGTCGGCGGCATTTCGTACTTCTTGGAGAGTTGCCTTACCCTCGCACCATAACCGAGCGATGCGGATAGCCTCAGCAGGACGCTTCTCGTCCTTAGCCACGTACTTCAGCGAAGGTTCAACGCACGCGCAGGCCATCAAGACTACTTGCTTGCGAGTTGCCCAACCATCTTTATCGGCCATATTGCCAAGAAGCCAAAGAAGCCAGTCGCCACGATCACACTTAGCGATTACCGAGGTCAGAGACTTTCCTTTTGCCCAAACTTGCGCCTCATTGCAAGCTCGAAGCGAAACCAGTAACTTGGCGAATTGCCCTGCATTCATCTCGGGAAGTTTCACGTTAGCTCCTCGCCCACCAGATCACCGCAATCACCACCAGCCAGCCAATCACCGAAGCGACACAGCCCATGACCATCCAGAAGCCCCGCTCCGGCTCAGGCTCATAATCCTCGTTAATCCAGCGCCATTCTTCTGTCATTTGCCAGCCTCCGCACGCCATTCCTTGACGCGCTCTTTCAGCCGCTCGATCACGTAGCTTTCTTCTTCGGGATGCCGCTCTAGGTGATCAACCGCCCATTCCATGAAGCCCAGAGCACAGCAGGTGTATTTATCTATGCAGGGAATGCTCATTTCTGTCCGTTCCTTCTGGCTTCCACAGCCCCAGCCTGCGTTATCTTGGCATTGACCATCACGCCACGCATAAGTAAGTCCCGAGCAACCAACAAAGTCTTGAGGTAAGCGGTTTCGTCTAAACACACCACTTCTTTGTCATTCCGCAATACTTTTCTAATGGAACGCAATTCCTTGGGCGTAATTGGGATTTGTGTGCTCATCGTCGTGGTCCTTTCGCGGCCTCAGCCGATCTCTTGCGGGAACATGCCCTGCATTCCCGAGTCCCATTCTTGCGGTGATATAGATTCTTCCCCTTGAGCGGGTGTCCCTTGCTGCATTTCGTGCTTTTGAGTGCTCCCACGCGCCAACAATACGAAATATACGAATAGAAAGTCAAGCTCAAAATACGTATTTTACGTAACTGATTGACTGCCTAGCGAAAATAGTTGCGGGCAAAAGAAAACCCCTGCGTTTTGCACAGGGGCTTCTGCTCTTTTGGTCAGGAACTACTCGGTTCTGGGCCTCCGATCTACGCCACGGGCGTGATAGGTTGCAGTTTGCTCCAATCAACACCCTTGGCCAGCACAGCGTCTTGCACCATGACGGCCTGAATGATCTTTTCTAGTTCGGCCACGGCGGAGAGGCTTGACGCAGGCAGGGCCGGGTCGTTCTTGAGTGCGGCTATAACGCCGGCCCACGCTGCCATCGCCGTATTCACAGAGGGCTGAGTCACGACGCCAGAGCCGAGAATTGCGGCAACTGAGGCCGTTACGTCCGCGATGATCTGCTGGATGGTTGAGGAGATGCCGGGAATGCCTTTCAGCACTACCGGAAAGAGGCCGAGAAGTAGAGTGGTAAGAGTCAGCATATTATTTCCCTTTCCCTGCGCTGGTTAACATGTTTCCGATGTCGATGCCCAACTGCGTCAATGCCTGCGTCAGTCCGGCAGTGTCGAGTGTTGCCCCTGAGTGGTAGGCTTGTGCCGCAGACAGCGCCAGGTCGTAAGTTTGTTCTGCCTTGAATAGGAACGGCCTTGCCACGCTCGGAAATGGCCCAGCCGTGGCATCGCAGGGGTAGGTGTTGCCGTCAAAGGTTACCGTCTGCGGAAAGCTCTTGTCAGAGCAGCTTTCCCAAGTCTTTGCTGAAATCAGAGCTACCTGAGCATCTCCTATGGACCGTGCGGCGTAGGCATCGAAAGTGTTGATCGTGCCCGGCACCGGCGCGGTTACTTTCTTGGCGCACCCAATCCCTGCCGCTAGGGCCAGAACGAGGAACCACAGTTTTGCCTTATTCATTGATGACTCCTTGATTTTCCAGGATTTGCGGAATGACTCTGATTTTGCCATCCCACAATTCAACCTTGAACTTCTGCCGGCAGGCATCGCACTGATACCAGAATTGTTCGCCTGACAACTTCTTTTTGAGTAATACGTGCTGACAATCACTCATGCTATGACCTCCGCCCAGAACGCTTCTGCCCCTTGGTCGAGATAGATTTGCCGCGCTTCATCGTTGGGTGCACCCTCTGGGAACTGTCCGGTGATCTGGAAATGAGGCGCGTCCACCAGTCTTGTCCAATTAGCCCCACTGGTAAGCCCCAGACTGACGCCGACTTCTTCCATGCGCTTCCATTGTGGATGAGAGGCATTCCAGTCCACTGTACCATCTGGATTCATCGGCGCACAGTCAACCGCGCAACCAAGGTTGTGCCAAGAGTGCCCACCTGGGGCATTCGTGACGATGTTCCCCGGAACCGTTCGCCCTTGGGCGTACAAAGCATCCTGTTCTGCCCATGTCCTAAGCCCTTGAACGACTCGGATTGTGATGCCCTCTTGCAGAAGCATGTCCGCCATCGTGTGAACTTTGGCTGCAAGTTCCGGGATGACGTTAAGCAATCGGGCTTCGCTTGTGGCGTCCATCACCTTATGTAGTGAAGCAGAAGATTCAATCCAACCGCAATGGCGCTGATACCAGCTCCCATTGCCCACATCTTCCCTTCGAGATTCGACTTGCTGGTTTCCAGTTGCTTTAGACGAAGGTCGAAGTCCGTCTTGATGGCTTCATGCTGCTCGTCGTAGATATCCCGCCTTAAAAACTCTCCACGCTCAACCTCGATCTGATCGCGGAAACGGTTCATATCATCAAGCCGTCGTTCTATTTCTGCCCGCGCCAGTACCAGAGCTTCTTTATCCAGCGCGTGCAGTCGATCATGGGAGTTCTGCCACTGCTCCCGTAACTCCCGTTCATGCTGAATGCTATCGGCCATCTACTTTGGCGGTTGATCTCCGCCACTAATCCAGTTCGTTGCCGCCTTGTCTTGGGCGGTCGGCGTGTAAGGCGCTGCTGGCGCTGATCCCGCAATCCAAATGTCAGAACCGTGCTTTTCGAGATATTGAGGGTAGATGCCCGTGTAGGTAGCGAAGATATTCACCCCGCTTTGCACTGAGGCTATTGCTTCGTCGTAGGTCTGGTTGTATTCGCTCATCGTGTCTCCTTGAATGTAATGTCACGATTCTTTGCGTGACCGGGAACGGCCACAAATCCATACGGCTGATGCAGGCTCATACAAGGTCCAGTCTTGAGCACGGTCAGGTCAATCCAATCGCCTTCATCGAATCCGGGATCGCCGATGTCATCGCAGACCTTCAGAAGCCAAGGGGTTTCCGAGTTTTTGTGGACCCAATACCGATATGGCCCATCCACTCTGTCGACCTTGATGCGGAAGCGGTCTGTGTCGCGGTAGAACTGCAAATCGCGGGTTGCGTATCCCAGAAGGAATATTACGAACAACGGCACCATACGATGCACAAATTTGCGAATTCTCGGCATCTTAGTGATCACGGCCAAGAGCCTTGAAGAAAGCCACAGTTCTCTGGAAACAGTTGACCCGTCTTTTCTGTCGATTTGTCTGCCGATAAGATACTCTGCGACGGCGAAGATAATCCGAGTACCAGCAGCTAAACCAATACCCCACGCAAGTAATCGCAAGTTGTAGGAGAGAGCTGGCCAAATCAGCATCGAGAACAGTGAACACATTTTTCCTCCCTACGAAGTTGGCGGTTTCGGTGGGTCTGGACTGATAATCTGCCCAAATCCATGTTGAATAGCAAACTGCCCAAACCAGTGCCAGAGTCCTATTCCAATCACCGGAAGTGAGGGAATCGTTAATACCAAAGTTCCTCCTCCGGTGACAGCGGGTGTCCAGGCATGGGCAATCCCAATTGTGGCCAGACCTGACATCACCAACTTCGCAGTCAGGTTAATGCTAGTTGAATGGGCGTTGACCCACGGAATCAGTTTACTCTTTTGGATGCGGTCAAGCAGCATCGAACAAGCTGCCGCCGCCGTCACAGAGGAAAGTATCGGGTCTGTAGGAATCATGGAACCTCCAAGGGATTGAGCAAGCTGAACATACTGAAAGCCGGAGAGGGCAATACAGGGGGCGCATTGGAAAACGGATATGCCCCTTGGTCCCATGCTCCACTCGCCGCTCTTGGTACGCATCCCGTACCGCAGGCTCCGGTTCTTCCGAAAGTCTGCGGAGCGCCAGTGCAAAGTCCCGCAAGACTGCCACTGCAAGAGCTTGTCAGATTTTTCCCTGCGCCAATCGCCGGAGAACCGGCAGACAAGGTAAAATTGGCGTTCAGATTGGGGTTGTTTCCATTCTGGCCATGAGCATCGAATCCGGCGCTTTGCCACTGAGCGAAGGTGTCATTTGCCCATCCGCTTCCAGCCAGACTGTAGTAGAGGTTGTAATCAACCGTAAGCCCGGTGGTTCCGTTTGGAGCGTACAGTGCGTTTCCGCATTTCGCTAGAATGTTGTTGTAGATAAAGCTCGGGCTTGGCTGCATTCCGTTGCAACCGTTTCCTCCCGATGTCGGGTTAAGGAGGATCGTATTATTGGCAACCGTCGTGCCGCCCGTGGCTCCCGATAAATAAGAACTAGCTACACCCACATCGCCCGAATCGGATGAGATCACGTTGTTGTACTGCACAAGTCCCGTGATCTTCGATGTTGTGTAGTCGTCTCCAAAGAAGAACGAGGTTGTGTGACCGGTTGTTGACCACACCCCATGCACATAGTTGTTGTAGATTTGCGGATTGGTCATGCAGGGCTGAGTGTTGCTTTCGCAGACTAACTGGATCACGTCATGGTGATAGTTGTTCGCGGTGTTGTCCCACAGATAAGCGCCACCGCCGAAATCATTGTCGTGAATCGAAATGCCAGTCGAGCCCTGGGCTGGTCCGGTGCCTAACACCACGCATCGGGAACAGAACGTAATCGTGTTGAATGAAACTTCTTGATTGGCAGTTCCATTCTGCCCTGGCAACGCAACACCTTCTGCCGCATAGCTCATCGTATTGCGGGTCACCAGCACGTCATGCCCAAGGAAGTTCATAAATTGGGTGTTATCGCCAGGGCAGAGCGCGGTGTGTGATGGCCCGCAAGAGTTGGCGTTGTCGTTGATTCCCTGAACTTTGATGTAGATATTTTTGATGATTAAATCTTTAACGGTGGCGTTGTTGCAGAAGACTCCTGTCGAGGAGGAAATCGCTTCTGTGGCATTTTGATTGTCGAGCCAGTCTCCGTTGTCGGTGTTCTCGATGGTTCCGTTTGTTCCACCGTCAATCGTCCAAAACGACTGCCCGTTACAGTCAATCGTCCCGCCTGAGTTGTTCCACGCTGGAGAAGTAAAATCGGTTCCGGTCTCCATGAACAGAATGACGGGATGCCCGCTGGTGCCGCTTCCCTGGAATTGTAGTTCGGTCGCGTTGAGCGCTCCGGTAAAAGTGCCACACGTATGGACTGTCGTGTCCGGCCCGATCTGAATTCCAGTGGGTGTCGCTGACCAGTTTCCCGCTGTGTTGAAGTAGGAATGAGGTTTCGCATTGGCGCAACTTGAACCATCCTGCGTCCCCGCTCCGGCATCACTGATATAGACAGCGTTTGTAGCATGAAGTAATGGAGCGGTCAGTAAGACGAAAATAAATATCCATTGCTTCATAGGACCGTTGTCTTCAGTAAGGCTGCAGTTTTAGGCAATAAAGTAGTTCCCGGAACTGCTGCTCCGCCCCCACCCTGCTTCAGCGTGACAATCATCCCGCCGCCCGTGACTGCGTTCGTGCCCGTCATGGTTGCCTGATATGCCCCAGTGGAACTTACCACCTGATCTTCCAGTGCATAAAGGGCAAACGGCGGAGAGGCATTGGTCGAAATGAAATTACCGTAGCCAGAGCCGGTTGAGGTCGTGCTCGGATCGGCTTTGACTGTGATAATCCCAATTAGCGCTTCGTTGGCTGCGGTAGTGGTTGCCGTGGTTCCGGTAACAAACGCGGTTGTGGTTGTGAATGAGGCGCTGGCAAATTTATCGACTGTCGCATTGCTACTGAAACCGCTGTACTGTAGGTCGAGACAGAAAATCCAGTTCGTTGTGCTCGTTCCGTGAATGTCGATATTTTCGCTGGCATTCGTGTTCTTCCAGTTCACCACCCACGCATTCATGCAGTTGGCGTTTGTCGCTTCGCAAAACTGAGAAAAGGCCGAAGTGAATGTATCGCCATCGGTGTCAGAAATAGTCAACGTGTTCGGGACTGTGTTTGTTCCGCCTACAATCAAAGCGGAGTTGGCGCTATTGACCGAAGCGATGATGTTGCAATCCGCTCCGCCAGTATGGCTGGGTGTGTCCGGTCCTAATGCAGTAATTCCAAATGCCTGAGCGCACCATAGCAGCGGAATCAGAAGAAGACGTTTTCTCATTGCGACTGCCATACACAAAAACTCCCGCTCTGAATTTGAAGTTGCGCGGCTGCCGAACTCTTAGCAAGCATCTGAACGGTTCCAGCATTCGTTCCATTTTGGAGACTAAGCGTGACTGTCGCCGGAAAGTTAGTCGTGGCAGTCGTAACCGCCGCACCAAGGGATGTGCTATAAGCAGTGGCAACCGCTGCCTGCACCAATGTCGTAGCTGACCCTGGATCGACTAATGAGTAAGTGATGTTGGTTGGCGAGGCTGGGCCGGTGAACTCAATATTCAATCCACCCGTCGATGCTGCCTGATAGTAAAGCGTGCAGGTCATAGTGTAATTCGTGCTAGCCGCAGCAGAGAATGCCAGACTATTAGTTCCGGTGACATTGGTGAAGCCAGTAGTCGAATTCGTGTACTGACTCGTGAGCATCACGCTTACCGGAAGTCCCTGCGTAGTCGCATTATTGGAATTCCATCGGATATTGTGATTGGCACTATCAGCCCACATTTCTCCCGTACTAGACTTACCCGTGGCTCCCGTGCCTTCTGTCGCGCACCATCCTCCACCAGTTCCGCCGGTACAAGCCGGGTCAGTTCCGAAAGCGGTATAACCAGTCGGTTGAACTACAAAAACATCAGTTTGGCCAGAGATAGCCCCAGAAGCTACAGTCCCTCCAGTTCCCGCTTTAATTAGTGCTGCCCCTGTAGTCGCCCCGTTAAAGTAAGCCGTCACCTGCCCCGTGGAAGTACCGGGAGTCGTGAAGATCGCCGCCATCGAAGAATTGTTATTCGTCGAATTCGTATTCTGAAACACTGCCGGAGCCGATAAGGCTGTCGTCACAGTCCCTGCTAGCAATGTACCGCCTACCGCTGCTGGCAGTTTGATGCTTGGGGCAGTCGTCTGCGCTGAGAAGTCATAGACTGCCCCTGCCGCTCCCGTGTTCGTGCCAGCAGATTCAAAGAGCGTGCCTGTAGTAATTGGCCACGTCAGAGTCGGGGTTACCAGAGCCCCCGTAGGCGGAGCGATTGTGATCGTCCCGCTAGTGGCATTCTTGATTGCCAAAGTCCCAACGCTTGTGCCGGCCACACCAAGAGTCAGAATACTTGTGCCGTCAGTCGTAAACCCTGCTACGGTCTGTACTCCCTGCCCACCTGCCCCGAGCACGACAGAGTTATTCGTCAGCGAAGATGCGCTGGTTACTGTGCCCGTGGCATTCGTTGCTGGGGCGCTGAAGTTCAACGTGACTGTATGACTTGTTGACGTGTTCGTAGTTTTGACAATGCCCACTTGCCGTTGTGGGTTCGGGCAAGCCGTTGAACCGTTGTCCACAGCCTTGCCAGCATTCGAGGCATCCGTGCAAACGTAATCCCCGGCAGTGAAGGTTACCGAAGCATTGGAATTAACTGTCGCCGTTCCGTTAACCGCCCATACTGGCAGAGTGCCATCCTTCGCAATCAAGACTCCAATAAAGGCTGAGTTGGCCGCTACTGTTCCGCAGTTGCCCACTGTGTTCGTTGCTGTGACGCAAGCCAGGTTACCAACTGTGTATGAGGCATCTGCCGTGGTCGCATCGCTAACTAAGTTGCCAGAGCCTAAAAGTCTTACCGTGTTGGCAGTCCGCAGATTTGTGCCGATGACGTTTCCAACCGTAGTGATGACATTTCCTGACGCATCAACACTCGCACCTGACTGCCAGTATTGCGGATAGATTCCAGCGCCTGTCGCAAGGCAAGGTGTGCCAAGGTTGTCATCTTTCACGAGGCATATAGCGTTTCCGCTCTGTACGTTTCGGGCCTGACTATTAGTGACACCTGACTGGAATTCAACCACGGCATTCGCCCCGCTGGATTGAACGGAAGTGGGAGATTCGATGACGACTCCAGAAGTTACCGCCGCACCTGCTCCCGGACCAACATTGATCCCATCATGCGAGAAGAATTCAAGGTGTCCAGTTTCAAAGACTCCGCCCGCAACGCAGCCATCAATCCAAGCCGCATCCTTGACTTTGTTACCAGAACTTCCGGTGATCGTTCCAAGATTGAAATAGCTTGGGCATTGCGTCCCTGATTGTAGAAGCAGATTCCAACCTTCATAGATGTACCCGTAGGATGAAGTCCCGAGCACGTTGTTTCCCGCCGCGATCTGCATCGGCCCAGCGACTTGCATGTGGCCTGGGCCGGGATCGTTCGGATCACCTAGACCATAATCCCACATCGCCGCCGCGCCGATTGCTGATGTATGGTTTGTGGACTGCTGAATCTCAAAGCCGAACCTGACGTTATCGTATTGCGTGCGTTCCTGAACGGCTGGAGCATAGTAAGCGATCGCTCCCAGTACCCCATTGGCGTCGATTGCCAGATTTCGCCACACATGCCCGAAGGCAGAAGTCCGGTAACTGTTTCCCTGACAGCCGTCGCAGACCACGACTGGCTGATTTGGAAATTCGATGAGGAAGTTTTCAACCGTGCATGATGCTACGCAATTAGCAGTTGGGAAGTTGGCCGTCAACGTCAAGCAGCCAGTTCCAGAGTTGATAGGTGTGCAAGTGCCTCCGCCGGGAAGCGTCCCGCCGTTCGCTGTGAAGGCTTTGATCGTTGCCACTCCGAAAGAGCCTGCCCCACCTGCTATGGGTAGAGTGCAGTTTCCGGGCGCTGCACCGCAGTCTGTGATAATCCTTCCGCCCACCATCGCCGCTGTCAGAGTCGTGCCGGCATTGGAAGCGCAAACAACTTTGTTTCCGTTCGCCGCCCCGCAAGCCGCTGCGCCGGTGTTGGTGATGTCAACCGTGCCAGTCGAATAGACCGCAGCCAAAGTAAATGGACCTGTGGCAGGGACGCAGTTTACCGACCCACTCGCGCAAGTGGTCGAAGTGTCGTATAGGGGATAGTTGTTCGGGCCGCATCCCGTAGTCGCTCCCGGCCCGGTGATCGCATTACACGCGGCAATCCCTGAACCTGAGAGTGTTGTACTCGATGACCCCGAGCCGGATATACCTTCATAGACCGCTGAGGAGGAAGGCGTTGACCACATTACAGAAGTCAGAATGTAGGCATTCGGGAAGTAAATGTCAGGAGTGATGTTGGTTCCAAGTCCGCTCCACGGATCGGAATTGGCATAGAGGTAATTAACTCCCGAAGTGGACACGGATGGAACGATAGAGCGTGCATCAATGCAATAAGTTCCGCTGAGATTGCTGCTAGTAGTAGCTGCGATAATGGCATTGTGCAGAGTGAGTCCAATATCCTCATTCTCTGGGGTCGGATTGTAGGGCGTGGCCATGTATGCCGCCGCATCAATGCAACCTGGGTAAGTCGCCGTATAAGTAGTACCGGTTGTGGTTGACTCTGGATGCTGCCCTTTGACTGCCGATGGCAATGAAGGCGGGCTAAGAGAGTTCGTCAGTAGTACCCATTCCGTACCATCGTAGGTTATCGGATAGGGTGCAGGAGTACCTAGAATTGCTCCAGAAGTCAAAGCAATCGCCCCTGGAAGCATGAGGTTCTTTACGCCCAAACCAGAAACATTGATCGTGCTGGCAGTCGTGTTCGGATTCGCAAATGAGACTATGCAGTGCGCTCCAGTGACAAGAGTTTGCACATTCGGGCAAGCTACCACGTAAGCATTGGCTGATCCGGTGTCTACCGGGATAGGATGAATGCCGCGATTGTCAAAGCAGTTTGCCAGGTAGTTGGTATTGTCCGAATAGATGAAGCAGTCCTGATTCTGTGCCGTAAGTGTCGATAACCCATTGATTGTGCTAGTCGTAGGAGTGACCGTGACAACTCCATTCCCTGCCCGGAAGTTGTAGACAAAGCCCTTAGTGAAATCTGACGAAGTCCCCCCGCCAGTCCCAGACTGAGGCAAAGTAACTGCCACGGATGAAGCGCTCGTATAGTCAATCCAGGTTGAGCGGTCTGAGCCGAGAATCGTGTCTGATGTGCCTGAAACCGTTCTCCCCGAAACCCCGGTAATATTCCAGAAGGGTGCCGTAGCTACTCCGCCCGAGGGAGTGGAAGTCAGAATGAATGGCGTTGCCGGGGTAGTCGGACCCGCCAGCCGTGTCACTGCTCCAGCGGCTCCGCCATAGATGACATCTCCCAAAGTCGTCATGGGATTTGACAAGGTTGAGATTGAGAGGCAAGTCCAGGGATCAGTGCCCGGAAGATTGGCTTGGGTAAAGTTCAGGGCATTCGAGGAACCATTACAATCCGGCACCGCGAACGTTGTTTTGTAGGTATTGGCAGCACTCGCAACCGGGACAGCATATTGCGTGACGGCCGTAAGCCCCGTGCCGCCATTGGCTACGGCAACTGTTCCCGTGACGTTTGAAGCCGTTCCTGTAGTGTTCTGATTCAGCGTCGGTATATCGCCTGCCGCTATTGCTCTGAACGCTGGAGCACTCGCTGTGGCAAATAAGGCATGGGTAGTAGTCGTGTCGGCACTGATAGCGGATGGGGCTATTCCAGCGCCGCCGCCAATTAAGACTCCATTAGCGGTCAACGCGGCAGTCGATGCCCAAGTCGTCGAACTGCTGAAGTATGGAATGCCTCCGCTTGTGCCGGCCAATGTGAAAGCCAAAGTCGGAGAACCACTGACCGAGATCAGGCCGAATCCGGTAGTGGCTCCAGTGATCGAACCAGACGAGATATTCGCGCAACCCCAGGTCGCGCCATTCCACTGCGGTATCTGGGTATTGCTGCAAGACTGTGGAAGCTGATAACTCGCTAACAAAGCAATCGTGCCCGTAACTGTTATCGGTCCACCCGTCAGCCCTGTGCCCGTAGAAATGCTGGTCACCGTTCCTGAACCCCCACCACCGCCGCCCCCGGCAGGCATACAGCTTGTCCCGGCTGAGGTAATGCCGCTGAACTGGAATGTCGTGTTGTCGAGATAGAGTCGGCAGATTCCCGCTACCGGGTTAGCAGGCTTTGGGATGAACTGCACATCCTGAAACGAATTGCCAAAGCCTATGCCGTTGAATACGTTGCCATTCCCACCAAGGCAGGAAGCGCCATTCAATGAGCAGGTGCCAACGATATTTACATTTCTGGCGAATATATTCCACCTTTGGTTTGGCGACCCCAAATTCAGTCCGCTAGATGCTGGCAATAGGTTTGTATTGATAGTTTGCGATACGCAAACTATAGATAATACTATACAAAAAATTACATATATTGTAGACTGCATGACATGGGAAAGCAGACTTCTCCGGAAGTACGATTGTGGCGCAAGATTATCAAGCAGGCGGCCGGATGTTGGATTTACCAAGGATGCCTGAATAAATTCGGCTATGGGGTAATTGCTACCCGAGCTGGTCAGGCGCCCTCTCTTACGCATCGAATTGCATATGTATCGCGTCATGGGGCTATTCCTGAAGGAAAATGTATTCTACATACGTGTGACGTTCCTGCTTGTGTTAATCCAGACCATCTTTTTGTTGGCACCAGGGCGGATAATATCGCAGATTGCGTCAGTAAAAAACGAAACAGTTTCGGGGAGAAAAATGGCCACTCCGTACTTTCTGAAAGAGATGTGTTGGACATTAGGAACATGATAACTCTCAATTTCGACGATACATATATCGCCTCAAAATTCAATGTGAGCCGTAAAGCCATATACGATATACGAAGTGGTAAGAACTGGAAATACCTCATTGACCACCACCAGTCCGAGTAGGAGACACACTTCCACGATAACGAGTCGTGTATCGCCCTTTGATTTGCTGGGCGAAGAAACTGCCTTGCGATTCCGCATTCCTGAAATTGTCGTAAATCTCTTTGGGAACTCCTGTGTATTGATAGACTTTGCCGTTATTAAACTCGGTTACCATTGTCCGCGATTCAGGGATGTAACCATGTTTAGCAATCATGCCAGACTGTGCAGGCTCCATTGATGCTGGAGTGTTGGGGCCAGAATAAGGGCCATTAGGTCTGGGACCAGCCTGTGGCACAGTGCCAATAGATACGGGTGCGCCTTCTGGCGGTCCACCTTCCGCCCTACCTGTCGGTGGACGTTCTTCCGGTGCGCCACCTGCCATTAAAGGCAGCCAAGTAGGTATCTTTCTTGCGACATCTCGCACTGTTCCTTCTGGCAATGCCTCTTGTGCTGTGGCCAATCCAGCCGTCGCTAGAAATGGATGATTTTTCATAAAGGCAGAGGCAGTCTTAGCTACAGGTGTTCCAATGGTATCTGCCGCAAGTCCACCGACTGCCCCCGCTGTCAATCCAGCAATTGCTGTCCCTGTGTTTCCGCTTGGGTCATTTCCTCCCATTGCAATGGCAGTCTTAGGATTTGGCACTGTCGTAGTGTCCGCCCCGAGCGTCGGTCCTGTTCCTTGAGGCTGAGGTAACTGCGGTCCTTGAACTGGCCCAACTCCGCGAATGTGGGCAAGATAGCCTAGTTGATCTGGCGGAGACATCTTCTGAAAGTCTGGGTCTTGCGATGCCATATAGTGCATTTGGTCGCTCGGTTGCATTCCCTGAAACACCGGGTCGTTCCAGTAATCTGTTCCGTCTGGCATTATCGTCTACCCTGTTGGGCAAGCCAATCACTAGGCGAAAGCCTTCCACCCGCTTGCGGAGTCGGGGAGTTGAGCAATGTAGTTTGCCCCTTGATTCCCGCCGCTGTGCCTTTAGCCAATACTCCGCGCTTGCTTTCCAGAAGTTTCTGCGCCGTAGCCGCATAGCCTTCGAGTTGCGCGGGTGAACTGGCCTGACTGATCTTGTCCGCTAAATCCTGTCTATCGGCCTGCGCTACATTCGCCCCGGCGAAAGCCTTGCCAACTTCCCCGGCAAACGCTTGCTTGGCAATGTTGAAGTTTGTTGCCTGGTCGCCGCCAAACTGAGTATTGATAGCCTGCCCGAGACGATTGGCCAAGATGAAATCACCATTCCCCAGCGCGTGTGCTGTCTGCCGCCACACTTGCATATGGACTATAGCTGTGTCGTAAGCCTGAGTCGTATTGAAAATCTGCCCAGAAGTGGCGCTCTTGAGAGTCGCTGCCCCGGCCTTGAACTGAGCCGATTGTGGAGTCTCCGCCCCGGTTTCTCCTGCCTGCCCTGCACGCATGAGATGAACTGCTCCGGTGGGATTGCCATCTCCATCAATCTCTGCCACGGGAATCCAGCGGGCATCTTGCGCCGCCACCCTTGGATTGCCGATTCCCAAACTCTGAGCGCTTCCCGTGGGATCGAACTTGTTGAACTGTGCTGGGCCTTGAGCGCCCTGAGCCTGCCCCAATGGGGCCAAGGCCGTTCTGGTAGCCTGTCCCAATTGCTTCAATGGCATCTGGGTAGTGCCGGGAGGAAGTCCTAAATCTCTTGCTTGCTCTGGAGTCACAGGCATCATCATGCCTTGATTGATCTGTGCGGCTTGAACTGTCGCGCCGCCTCGAATGCCTGCCGCGTTTACAGTCGCCTGAGATCGCGCAAAACTGTCATAGACCTTCCCCAAATCCTTGTTGAGCACATTGACCATACTGCCGTCCGGCATCTGTACAGGCGTGCTCCCATACATGTTCTGCATCGTCTGGTGCAGACCTACCGTGGCCTGTGTGCTTTCAATCCCTTGGATATTCGTCAGCAATCGCTGCTGCTGCTCGTAAGGGGTGGGCAGGCCAGCCGCATGAAGAAATCCTTCTCCCGCACCTTGAACGAAATTACCTAGTAATTGTTTAATCCTTCCGCCATTTGCAGATGCCGCCGTCTTTGCCTGCATGGCCTGATATTGCTGCGCCAAGCTATTTTTAATCTGGTCGAGTGGGTCACCTTGTGGTTGCTGTTGAGATTGCCTATCCTGAATACTCTGAGGAGTTTCCAATGGTGGATTAAGTGGCGGAGGCTGAACAGACTGCCACTGATTCGGCGGCTGATTAAGCTGCTGATCTTGTGGAACGCTTTGGTCGTCACCCATCGGCATTTATGCGAATCCCATACCCAAGGAAGCAGAAGCGGCATTCCCGGCAACCTTGCCCAAGCTACTACCTAGTCCAGTGGTGAAAGCATTCCCAAACCCAGTGTTAGCAGCCGTGATGTAAGACTGCAATGCACTCGAAGCCCCGGCCCCTGCTACTCCCTGCGTACCGGTCAAAGTCGCTGCATTGCCACTCAAGATGTTCCCTGCGTTGAACTGGTTCGTCAAAGCCTGTTGTGCGTTCTGGATGTTGATTCCTAATAGCCCCTGAGACTGGCTCCCAGCCTTGCCAGCCAGCAATCCCGCGATCCCCCGAGTGTAATCACCACCAACAGGCAAAGCGCCCGTCCCAGAGCCTCTAGCGCCCAAGGCGGACCTAACCTGCTGTCCTGCCTGATTGAATGTCGAGTTGTTGCTATTCAGAAATTGCGAACGCATGGATGAAAGCATGGCTGGGTTGTACCCTTGAGTGCCCCCGAGATATCCCGAGAAAGCATTCTTCAGGGTAGTTAGTTGGGCCTGCTGTGCATTGAAGGCTTCTTGCTGCATTTGTAATTCCTGTTGGCGTTGCTGGTTGGCCGTATCGCCACCCTTACCACCAGACACAGTGCGGCCCTCACGAATGTAGCGGTCAACAGTTTCAGCCCAAGTCACAATTGATCTCCATGAACCAGTGATCGTTACTGGCCCTTCCCCACGCCTCCGCAATAGATGAATCGGCGGTCATGCTGAAATAGTTAGCGTCATTTCTGATGAGCAAAAGCCACATCATACCTTCATCCTCATAGTCGTCCACGGCAGCTTTTCATAGCCATGCGCCTCGGCAAACTTCACTACTCGGTCATCCTTGCATAGGAAGTAAATCTCTTTTACTCCAAGCTGCGAAGCCATGAAAGCTACCGTCTTCGTCAACTCCCGCAGAGCCAAAGCTTCATCAATCGGAGCGATGTCAGGTTTGGGCGCTAGCGACTCCATTGTCAGCGTCGTCTGTACCGGCATGTACACCAAGGGTTCCCCGTTGTGCGCTACCAATGTCTTTGTCGTCGGATAGGCCATTACCCCCGGATCGAACAGATTGATGTCTTGGGCATTCTTCACCCAGGCATCAAACGTCTCCGCATCCTTGGCCTCCGCGAGTCTGACGAATATCTGCTTCATGGTGACCTGAACTTTATGTTGTGCGATAGAAATCCGTTAGCCCAGAACAAGTGTCCTACCCTCATCTGCACCTTGTTTTTCTGAAACTTCTGGGTAAAGAAATGCGTGTTCACAATCTCCTGTTCGCCCGTGTCGGTAATGATCTTATCCCCAACCGTCAACTGCGAAGCCTCAACCCTGCCTCTGTCAGCATGATACAAGGGATGGTCAAGTGTGCAGTTCAAATACCTCCGATCAGTCACTTGCAGATACATCCACTCGCTTTCAGGGATTCGCTCAACCTGATAATCCATATCCCCAACAGGAGCAATGAGCGTTCCTTCCATAACACATCCGCCATTGTCCGGGGTGCCTGATCCGCCCGTCCCGCATGTTGCCGAAATGAAGCCCGCACTCAATGGTTCGTTATTCTGCGATGACTGGCGAATGATATAGATTGGCCCGTTCACGGGATCAGCTACATCGGCAGCTACGAAAGCTATTTGGGGACTGCCAACCGTGCCCTTGACCCATCCAAGGTTGCTCTTACTGGTAGTATTCCAGAACGGAAGAAAGTAATAAACCGTGCCATTCGCCAACCCCGTCACCTGCAATCCGCTACCTACCGTTGGCAAGTTGAATACGCTTTGATCCGCCCGATGAATCTGAATTACTTTTGATCCGTTCGTTCCATCCCAATACCACGTAATCGAAGCCCCGTCAGAGGTATAACCAAAACCGTTTGTGGCCGTCTGCGGGGATACTGATCCCAACTTTTGCATCTTGGAACTTGTCATGCTAAGGCTTTGAGATGTGCCCGAAGTCTTTACCAGATTGGACAGTGGAAGCCTGGTAAAGTTTCCGGCAGTCGGGCGTATAGTGCCACGCTGAATCCTTTGAGAACCTTTCTCTAATCGCTGAATCCTACCGAATCCAGCAGGCACGGTATTACTGAAGCCCGGATAAAGGGTAGTCCCCCGGCGGTCAACAATCGGTTTGAAGATGTCCGCCATTAGCCTCCAGAAGGATGGAATGCTTCATCCATCTGATAAAGAAAGAAATTTGCTTCTGCGGCAGGCCAGACAAATTGCATACTCATCATCTGGGCCTGCGGGTAATTCGATGTCCACCTGGTAGTCAATAGGTTACCGCCTTGCTGTATGTCAGGCGATGGCTGCCCATTCGCCGTGATGTCCACATAACCAGCAGTCGTCGGGTCGTCATCCGTAAGTTGCAAGACTTGTGTTGGAACGTGCGTATCAGTCTTGATTTCGCTCCAATCATGCACACCTTTGAATGATGGATTGTTATCCGGTGTCAGGCGGTACATATTGGTCTTAATCTTCGGAATATACAAATTCCCGTCATCGTTGTAGGTTCCTGAAGTCATCTGAAGGCTCTTTGTCGTGTTGCGGGCGAACATCAATTGCACATTTCCTATGCTGGTTTCCCCTGATACAAGAGCGCTTCCCGAGGTTCCTACCGTCCAAGGGGTAAGCCACTGATTTGTGTCGAGGTCATAGATATACAGAATGCCATTCGTACCATCCAGCAAAACTAGCCAGTGATAAATCCCGCTGATATGAATCGCAATGTATGCGGTCAGCGGATTGATGTTTTGGATGTCTGGACGTATGGGCAGTCCGACCTCTCCCAGGTCGCTGATCCAAAGCGTGTTTGAGGTATCAAGCCATGCAACGGAGCCGCCGAGTGATGTAACAGTTGTACGGCTGCGAGTTCCGCGTCTCTCAAGCAATGTGTAGCGCCGGAAAGTATCAAGCGTGTCGCCCTCAATTTTGTAGATTCTGGCAGCGGTAAACAGAGCGACACCGTCGATGAGAGAGGCGAGGGCAAAGATTTCCTTGTCAAATGGATAGAAGTTCCCACCAAGTCCTGACGGCCATGATTCTTCCGGAACGCCATTCGCAATCTCCTCAAAGCCTGAATAGTAACCAGTATTGTTCAGAAAACTCCAAATCCTTCCTGCGTATGCAACGAAACCTTTCGCGGGTGGCGGCGGATCGTTTGTAAGAAATTCAGGGGCCACACGCAATGAAAGATTGATGTCCAGCGTCGTGTCATCATGCGTGGTGCTTGTATTGGGAAATGGGGAATTGGAAAGTTCCTGCATCAATGCAGGGTCTTGGGCTCCGCCGTCCGTGGTCCGGTAAATACGAATATTGGTCACTTGCGGATCGGCAGAAGCAATGACCGCTATCCTCGGATTCTGGGTTCCAAACGGAGTCAACGGGATACTGATTGGGCTTGGCGAGGATTCATGCTGGGTAACCGAATTGAAGTAGGTATAGGTGTAGGACCATGAAGTGTACACATTCATGGTGCCACTCACCAAGGTCACCATAGGAGCAGCAGCCGGAGACGTTATTCCCCACTTCGTTTCCGTGGTCCCATCATACTTCCGCATATCCGTTCCGTTGCCGAAGTAGCACGTATTGTTGGACACAACAAAATCAAATGGCTCCGCACTGGCGGAAGTCCAGATCAGCACGGGGTTCGCATCAAGGCCGACCTGAATCTTGTAAACCTTGGCTACGGGAGTCAGGTCGCAGAACATATGAAAGAATGCCCCACCCCACTTCTGCCAAACAAAATGCCGCGCAAGATTCTTCCAGTTTGCTGCAATCGTTGTGGAGAATCCGGGACGCCGCTCAGACCACTGTCTCAGGCCTGTCAGGACGTTCTGACTTCCGGGAATGAAATGAGGACTGGTGCTGATAATGGAATAATTTGAGATGTAGGGAAGTGCTGTGTTCCCTGTGCCATTATGCTCGGTTTGAGATGCTGGAGGCAATCAAAATCCCTCACAGGCCCAGCGCAAGTGATCGCTTGTCGTTCCACCACTTTCCTGAATCGTTACTGAAGCGGCGGCATAAGTGTTGAACGATACAATCCCAGCAGCAGTCGTCTCATTGCTTCCATGACATGAATAACTTGCCGAGGAAGCAAATGGCAGCCCGGTAATAGACTGCGTAGCAGCGCTATTCAGAACCACTACCCCACGCAAGCTATACCAGTTGGGTTTTACCGTGCCTGCACAAAGCTGCGTAGCACCGGACGTTGAACCGCAATCCTGCGTGACTATCAATGCTACAGTTCCAGAAGCGTCAGGCATCAAGTAAGCGCGGTTGCTTGTAATCGCGGCCATTGACAACACGCCTTGATCACTATTGACGGTGTTAATCCACCTGTAGCTGTTGCTGTTGGTTGGCAGCGTAATGTTGCCGCCATTTCCGATGATAGTGGAATCGGCCATCACTCCCATCGCGCCGGTTGAGTAAAACAGCAGGTGACCTGGGGCCGTCGCGTCGTCCGCACCGCGAATCGCTAGAATGTATCCATTGGAAGGTGTCGAAGTCCCTAAATTCACGTCAGGCCATGTCAATGTAGAATTCGCCGCCAGTGGAACCGAGCGCGGGCCGGGCTGGACAAAGATGTTGAAATTGCTGTCCTGCATCCGAATGTAGGTATCATTCTGCGTCATAAGCAATGCGCCGTTGTTGATCTGAATGCTGGTCTGCGTTGTCAGGCCACTACTAAGATTCAGATACCCATTTAGCGGACTGACGCTCTGCAACGTGAGAGACGCTCCTACATTGATCGTATTGACATCCAGCTTGTCCGCCTTCATGTGAGTCTGGGCAGAGAGATACGCGCACAACATAAGTACAGCGATGAAATGTTTCATGGAGTCAATACCCCCGGACCCAGAGGCCAAGCGTTTGTTCCGTCAAAGTAAAATAGTTGCGTGGTCACCTGATTCGCTGTCGAGCCAATGATTCCCGGCTGTTGGAAATTGGCGGGCCATGCTACCGTTCTACTTCCAACCGCATCCTGAATGAACTGAAAGACAAGAAGTCCGGGAACTCCAACAAAGGTAGAGGAAGTAACATTCCCCGTAAGCGTCATGGAAAACGCTGTCAGGATTGCGGTTGTGGAGAATGCAGGAACCGAAGTCCAGGGCAGAACGCTGACCGACAGATTAACCGGAGTCCCGCCATTCAACAGATTGAGCCAGGCATTCCATTGCTGCTGACTTGAGCCTAGATTCAAGCCTGTCGTGTTTGGCAGCAGGTTCGTGTTATAAGTCGTCATCTACCATCCAAAGATATTGAGCGAGTTGGAATCGCGCGGCAGTCCCATTGGCTCTGCTGGGAACACGGACTCCGTGAATCCCCAATCCTCAGCCATCTTCATGCGATTCAGTGCAGCTTTGTAGATTCCGAGTTGCCCTGTGTATTCATTGACTCGGCCAAAGGCGTCAGTCTGCGCCGTGCCAGCCCTGGAATCGTCATTCAGTTTGTAAACCCAATAGAGCAGTCCTTCCAGCGCAACAAAGGCGTAGCGGTCATCGAACCAGCAAGGCAGCGTAAGATCGGTAACTTTGATGGGGTCAATCTGATAATCACAGCGCAGTTCAATTTGAATCCCGGTGGGAATATTGACCGCTGCCTCAAGCCGGAAAAGCCCGTTCGCTTCTTGTAAAGATACGGCCCGGATCGAGATGTAACTGCGCGGGTACAGATCGACGGACAGGTCTTTCTTTACATCCAGATCAATGGTTTCGTTGGGCGTGACATCGGTTCTGATGAGCCATGCCTTCAACACCCGCATGATGTTTGGGGCTTCGCAGGAGTAGTCTTGCGTCGAATCGACTAAAGGAATAGTTCCATTGGCAGTGTTTGTGATTGTTTGTTTCCACGGATATTCAATGTACATCTCCGCAGAAACGAAGTCGGCCATCTGTGCGCTGACTTTGGCGAGAGGTATTCCCTTACCATAGTGCGAACCGACGTTGATCAAATCCTGCCATGAATAAGTAAAAATGGATTTACACTCCGCAACCGCGCTGATTTAATTGCCTTATTCTTCCTACCATGAAATCTTGGAGACAGCTTTTCCACTCAGGGGTTTTAAGGCGATAGTTACCACTTCCGCCTTTGTATCTGCGGTCCCATTTCTTGTTGATTCTCGACAAAGCCCTGACGATATACGCCTGTTCACGTTTGACAACAAGATAAGGAAGTAAATCGGTGCATACCTGCTCCGCAACCGTCGTGGATGCTTCCCATATGTACACCTGTTTGTGATGTTCGCGCTGCTGGAACATTAAGCCGCCTGACGGTTCGGGTGCCGGTCTTCATGCCCTTTCCATGATTCGCCTGCCCACTTCAGGAGAACCTCCATGTTGACGCCCTTGTACTGATCGAGGTTGACGCCCTGCGTAATCATCTCTGTGGTCGCACGGATGGGATCAAGCGATGACAGGCATTGGGTACAAGTTGGCCTGAAGTAGGGGTCACAATGCGATGGAGTATGGACTTGCGCGCGCCATTGGTGAGTTGTTACGCCAGTCCCGCCGTGAGTCGTGCTGTGAGCGCACGAGCGCTTCTGCATCTCTTTGCGGTCAACTTCCGACTGCGCCAGTTTAAATCTCGCCTGCTGTTGCTGGCTGACGCGCTTTTCTTTGTCGTCAATCTCTTTCTGCTCACGCTCCGTAGGTCTGCGAAGCTCTTTCGCAAACTCCATCATCTGCTTCATGTGCGCTTCATCGCGTTCCGCCAAGAGCTTCAATACATCCTGCACGTTGAATGACTCCGGGATTGCCATAGCTTGTTCCCTTTCTGCGAGTTTGTCTTTGATGGCCTGTCTCAATTGATTATCTCCGGCAGTTTGATCGGCCTCGACATCTCTGTTAACGCATCCTTCGCCATCGCCGCAAGAAGTTGCGGATCGTTGGTTTCAGAACTGAGAATCTCGATAGCTTCTCCGAGTGGCCGCGACTCATCCGACTTCTTGTCAAACATCAGCAAGAGCACGCTATAGCCATCGCGCTTGAGTTCGTCAATTGCCATTGCGAGTGCCCTTCGCGTATGGTTTGTCATCATGCCGGCACCTTCTCTGCCCTCATCGGATAGGAATCCAGGGGCATGTCAAATACCTTGTCATTGGCAACATCCCAATGCGAACAGATCACTCGGGTATCCGCGAGTATCTTGAACCCTGCTGACTGCACCTTCTCGCAGAAGTACAGGTCGTCGCTCATGTTCAAGCGTGCCCCAACCGCCTTGTTCTCAATCGTCCAGCCTTCCGTCTCGCCGTCAAGGTCTTTGAACCAGGGCTTTTCCAGATGTTTGAATACTTCGGTCTTGATCATCATGCAGCCAGTGGCAATGGCGCTGCACTCGAACACGTCTCCACGCTTCCACTTCCAGTGAGCGCCGTGGCCGTTACCGTTTACATAGACTAAAGGCTCAGGGGGGTCGAGCTTGCCTGTGTAAATCCCCCCGACGACCATCACATCGTCAGGAGCCTGCGCCAACGTGCTCAACAAATATCGCGGCGCATCGGGAGGAACTTGCACGTCATCATCGACAAACCACAGGTAGGGAGAGCCGAGTCTGACTGTTTCATCAGCAATGCCATTGCGGGCTTCGTCTCGGGGAAGACCTTTCACGGGTGCCCATGCGATGTTCGTATTGCAGGGCCATGTCAGGTTCGCCAGTGAGATCGCCCATTCAGGTACAACTAGCCCATCGGTCGTTCCGGGCTTGCGTTTGCGAAAGGGAGTGCCTACTACACAACCGACTTTAAGATTCATCATTGCGTAAACCTCGCCCAATTTTCAGACCCCCGCGAAGGTGGGCCAAACAAAGCATACGCTTGCGGTTCGCTGATTAGTCGAGATTGTATCAAACGCATCAAAACCCTTCGCCAGCCAGAAATGATTCCCTTGGCCTTCCCTTCATTGTCAACTACGCGTAAGGAGAATTCTGGGTTAACATCCGTCTCCATGCCGCACAGAAACATCTTTTCCATGCCGCCTTTTAAGGCAGGGCGCAAAACGTACATGCCGGTCTTGGAATTGTCAGAATTGGAAGGCTCAAACCACAGCTGGCTATTCAGGCGTTTCAAGCGAGAGATGATTCGTGCCCCGGTCAAAGGGATGCCAACCACTTCTTCCCAATTGGTTGTGTCGGTGATGTCTCCGTCAGGCACAGTGGCGTTCTTTTCATTGCGGAAATACTCTGCCTGAAGCGTGCGCTGGTACTCACGCCGGAGAGCGTCTTCGGTGATCTGATATTCCCGGCCACAGTCCAAACTCGAATAGCCAGCAGTAACCCGAGTCGGACTGTGGTGCGGTTTTTCTAACGCCAATCAGTAGCTCGCATCTGCCTTCGCGTACCCATATGCATAGATACTGAAGACGTAGTTTGTTTGACTGTTTGGCACCCAACGGAACCGGATGTCTGGCGTCAGAGGACAGTTATTCACCACCACAGCGCCAGTCGCCATGTCGGTCGAAGCGCTGCTGCCAGCAACCCAACCGCTTGCCGCTTCGCCGCGTCCCATCGTTGGCTGCATACGAATCGCCCAAGCTCCAGTACCAGTCGTGGCTTGGGTAAACTTCGCAATGTAGTGCCAGGTGCTTGAGGTCAGCGCGGCCGTAGCAACCGTCGAAGCAGGCGAGATGCCCATTTCAACATCCAGAGTTGTCGCCGTTCCCGTCAAGGTAGTGACATCCAGAATGAACAGGTACGTCTCTGCCTGCGGAATGCGAATCACAGGAGATGCCGCCGCCGCCGAAGTCGTAGTGACTTGGGCGGTGATTAACTGTGCTGCCCATACAGGTGACAGATTGCTAGGCATTAGCGAACCTCCGCGAGGAATTCGGTCATGGTGCAGATGTTGCCCGTGCCCGTTGTGCCAAAGTGACATCCGCAGACCAGACCCCCACCAGGGACAGTCAGGTCCACAGCCGTCACCGCCGTGCAAACCGTGGTAGCGGTGACTGAGGGCGTTGCTGAAGAAAACGCCTCAAACTTGCCGCCAAGAATCTTGGAAACTGAATCCCAAGTCAAAGTCGCTTCCAACCACCAGTTACCGGAAGTCGTCGCAAAGGCTCCCGAAGTGTGCGTTGCACCTGTGGTCGATACGCCTGTACCGTTGTAGGTAATGGCGGTTTTTGCCGTGTTCGCCCAATACAGAGTCGTGATCAAGGTCGAGCTTACAGTCGTGATGACCTTGCCGGAGGCACGGACGTAGTAGACCCTGCCATCCAGACGAGCCGTACCGGAAACGATGTCGTTCTCCAAAGCCACGAAAGCCGCCAAAGCAGCATTGTCAGCCTGGAGGAAGATGGAATCGTTGGTCAGCGGATTGGTCAAAGCCGTTGCCCGCTTTGCTACATATACTGCATCATTCGAGGCCAAATTGGTTTCCTCTGGGGCTCACCACTTAAGATTGCCGTGGCCCCGGTTCCGACTGTCGGTTAGTTGCTTACGCCTTTCCCGCCATCACTCTTGTTCTGCGGGGTAGACTCCTTTGTTGCCTGATCTGCTGTCACCCAATCCGGCATACTGGTTGCCGGGTTCGATGTAGGTGCCGTTTGCCAACTGTCTTTCGGCTTAGGCGGAGGATCGGGTTTTCTAGCCACCGTGTTGCTCCTTCCATCGCATATCTTCTTGCACCCAATCCCTGAATGCCTCGCCACTCTCCACCTTTGGATCAACCGTAGTTTGATCCGTAGGCGTATCCGTAATGTCCCCAGCTTGCGGCTGCGGACCTGGGTCAGGAGCCGTGGCCGGGTTAATCAGGTCAGGGTCAGTATTTTCCGCGTCGCCCATGTCACACCAAACTCGCATTTGCAGTGACGATCTTGAAACGCAGGTTAGTCGTGTCCAAGGTCTTCGCTGCAAACACAAACCGATAACTCACGTACATGGCAATCTCGCCTACCGGATCAGCCGGTGAAGGTCCGCCCTTGACCATGTTCATCTTGAAGCGTTCCTTGCGCGGATCGACCACCTGGTCAGGCCCCCGTCCGGTCAGATTGACAATTCCCAATCCGCCAGAACCCATGATGTAAGTGTTGTAAAGAACGTTCGGCGCCGTCCCAGAAGTGCCGACGTTGGTGGAAGTCAGCAACCGGCACATGCCCACTTCGCCAACTTCGCCCTGTAGCACCTGTCTGCCAGACTGGTATTTCAGTGCGTCAATGAAGCCACCAGCAGTGTTGTCTGAAATCAGGTCGTAGACAACATACGGGTGAATCACTGAGAAGAAGTAGTTATCGAATCGCGGGCGGACATTGATGCCCAACAGCAGTGCGACGTTTGCCTTGAAGTCTGAGGCTGAAAGCCAAGGCCCGATTGTTGCTACCTGCGCCGAAGTGTTCGAGTCGATTTCGGTACGGATAATGGTATCGACTGTGCCCGTGGCGCGATAGCTGAGATCGTCTGACATGCGGTCATTTGTCGGGTTGATGTCAGTTTCTTCGAGAAGCGCCGAAGCTGACATGAAGTCCGAATACTGCTCAACCGTGGCAGTGACAATGGAAGTGGACTGCGGAACCGGAGCGCCAATGACGCCTTCTGCCGCTGGAACGGTGTTGAATCCAGGCAGAGCATAACGGTTCATCTGAATCGTCTTGCCGGAGCCTTGTGGGATGTCATGGGGTTCGCAAACTTGATAGAAGCGGAACATCGCTTCAAGGCGTTCCAGCGAACGACGTTCGTAGTAAACCGTCGCAAGGTGTAACAGTGTAGGGGTTTGGGTTGTTGAACCAGCTGGTGCGTATGACAACGCACACCTCCAGAATTATGAATTTGTATTTGGTGTCAGCGACAAAGGACGTTTGGCTTTGACTAAATTGTCGCCGTCTGGAGGGATGCTCTAGAGCGGTTATTACTGTCGCGGGGATGCCGCTTGCAAAGAACTATAGCACATGTGTCAAGTCACGACGCCTGTGAAGCCTGCCGGAGAACTTGGTTGGGCCAGAGCAACCGCCGCAAACTCGGCACTATAAGGCGATTCCCCGTCAGGCGTCACGGAGGTAACGACGTAGTAATAGGACTGCCCGTTGATCGTCGTCCCATCCGTGAAAGTAGTAGTCACTTGAGAGTTGGCTGGCGTCGGAACTTGTCCTGCATTTGGATTACTCTGCCCTAAAAGAAGGTAGGGACCGCCCGAGGATGTGCCTCTGTAGATGCGGTAGTAGAGCGCATTGGCTACTGTCTGCCAGTTAAGAACGACTTGCATGGTTTATCAAAACCTTCTACTGATTGAATCGAGATGTTTGGCAACAGATTTGCCAAACAATATATAGGCCAAAGAGAACCGTAGGCGGCGGACATTCTTGAACCATGTTCTAAGCACAAATGCCCAAATAATATACCGCGGTTTGGCCCACTTAATGCAAATGTCACACCATTCCAACTCTCCTGCTGGATCATGAACGCATGGAGTCCTTCCTCGGGATGTTAGAGAATATGCCATCAGGCTTTCGCTACCCTCGCCAGATAGTTTTCCATGCCCAAGGTTTTCATAAGGGTCTGCTGCTTCTCGAACTTGGCAACGTGGGCCTCATCATCTTTGACAATGTGCTCGACCATGCGGCGCAGGGAATCTTCCTTCGCATTCCTGGCATCCACGATGACCCGGTTTAACAGGGTTACGCAGTTTTCCTCATTCGAGAGGTCATTCTTGATCTGCGTGGGCACGTCTTTGCCAATGTCCGCATCATCCTTCTGGTTCATGTCCGGGATGCCGTCCCGTTGTGCGATGTAGTGCAAAGTCGCCTTCAGATGGTCGCGCTCATCGTCCAGAATATTCTTTGTGATCTTTGCCAGTTTCTTGTATCCCCAGCGCTTTTGCAGGACGTAATGCGCCTGAAACTGTTTGATGTAGCCTTGCTTCTCTTTCAGGATTTCCTGTAAGTCGGCCATTAGTTTAGGGTCAAGTTTCATTTCTGGGCCTTCAATTGTGTTAAGTATTCTTTGCGAACGGCGTCGGAATCTTTGACTGTCCACGGATCGAATCCGCCCGGATTACTCTCTGGTGAACCGCTTCTGAGCATTGGCGGAGGTTGACGATTGGAAGCTCTTAAACCCTGTTCCCAACTGGCATTCTGTTCCTCTGGTGTCAGAGGCTTGTAGCCCTTGGTGGGGTCTTGCGCGTTCTCCCGGAGCAGCATGGAATGTGCGGCGATCATGGATTGTGGAGTGTAATCCCACTTGTTATCTTCGAGCCGTTTACTGATGGCCGCGATTGCCTCGGGCGTGTTCGGAAAATCAGGGCAGGCATTCATGAAGTTCGCCGCAATGACCTGATTCTCCACTTCCGCCGTCACCCCTTTGACCTTGGCGAGGTCCGCTTTGTAAGCCTCGGCATTGGGATAGCCTAAACCCTTGGCTGTCTGATCGAGGATGTAGGCTTGCCACTGCGCTTCTTGGGATTGTGGCTGTTGCTGAGTGGATGTCTGCTGTTGGGTATCTAGTTGCTGTTGCCGCGTCAGCAGTTCAACTTCTTTGGCCTCATAATGACGGCGGGTTTCGACTTTGCTGTCGGCAAGTTTAGCAGTTACTTCCAAGGGGTCACCGGTGAAGATTTCGCCGGTTTCTAACTTGACTTCCACTTTGCCATCAGGCAACTGCTTCAGTTCGTGGTGAGTCGGCATAGGACGTATTCCGCTCCTTTTCTCTCTCGGTTATTTCGTCAAGAATGCGTTTCCGGTCATGATCGCACTGCGCTATGTAGTCCAACACTCCACGCATCATAGCCTCTCTTTGCTGCCAGCGCAATTGTTTGTGCATATAGGTCATCGGCTCCGCTGAAGTGTTGCCAATCATATCCTCATGCGCTTCATCGACCAATCCCTGCATTAGGTCTTTGATGCGAACCCATCCAGCGGAATTGGTAGTCTGGTAAATCTCACGGAGTTCCGCTAGCTCCTGCGCCTCTGTTTTATCGAGTTGATTTGGCAACAAGTCTGAACTTGAAATTGATTTTCTCCTCGTCCGTAAGTTCAGCCATAAAGTGCGGCACCATAGCGGCAGGAATACGGTAGGTAATTTCATAACCCATTCCTGTATGCTCGATTTCAGTGGCACGAATGCTCTCCGCAAATGGAGCAATCTCATAATTGTCTTTGCCCATAATAAATGTCGTATAGGGTTTTGTCATGGTGTCTCTCCAATCGGCTGTGGCTCATTACCCGTCCTGGTATCCAGGTTTGCACCCATGTACTCATTCAAAATGAGATGAGCCGCTTGCGGAGTGAGGATTTTTTCCAGCACTGTCTTAATGAGTGTAGTTTCATCTTTCGAGTCCGTCACCGCCTGATGCGCGTCGGTACGCTGTTTCTGCATCTCCATCTTCATCTGTTCTGGCATCATCTTGATTTGGATAAACTGCTGCTGTTCCTCGGGGCTCATGTCAGTCCAGAGCGCCATGGGCGGCAGACCGAAGGTATCATTGACCATCCTGACAACCTGTTCCATGTCGAGCTTCTTGCCGCTCATCATCTGGAATTGAATGAATTCCGGGTTGAGGTAGGTCTGCAAGACAAGCCCTAATCCGCCAGAGGCCAAAGCATTCCGCGTCCGCATCTTTGATGATGCGTTGATCTTGAACTTCACTGAGGCATTCAGAATGTCTACCGGGTCGATGGTGAGTTGCTGCATCTCCGGGCCAAGTATTTCGATCATCTCATCGGCAGGTAGGAAAATCTGGTTCAGTGTATGGAGGATGTCGAGGGCTGGGACAAGGAATTGATCTTCAGCATTTTCGACATGGTATTGGATACGCTTTCCAGAAGCTCCTTCTTGAGAAGAGACTCCGGTAGCCGTCCTATTTGCCGAATTACCTCCGCTTGTTGGGGTTCCCAGAACGGCAAGGTCAGTGACTCCGGTTTTCTTTTGGACTCGTCTTTCAAGTGCGTCCACCTCCACATAGGCATTGTTGGTGATGTTGCCCATCTCAAATCGGATGTAATCGTTCTTTGGGTCTTCCGCTTCCCAGATGACTCCGGGCCGCAATCTTTGCTGTGAAGCTGTGAAAGCTCGCCCTTGCTTCTTTATAATGGGCGGATGGATAAGAAGATTAAGTTCGTCAATGCGAGCATTGATGATTGCTTCCGCGAGCTTCTGATCACCTTCTACAAGATCGCAAATACTCAGGCCGGCGAAGCGCCCCGGCACATCGACATAAAAAGCGTCGAGGAAGGGCAGGATACCATACTGGTTCGTCTGATTGTATCCCGTCCATTGTCTGCCGAGCATCCACACGTGACGGTTTTTCTGCCAGTATCGAATGACCTCAAGCCGCGCCAGATTGGGATCGACACTGTAGTCAATCGAAGGAGTCCACGTCATCCCCCGAAATGATTCCTGATTCATCTTCGAGGTATCGCCCTGTGAGGTCGTTTTGATCTGTGCCAGTTTCAGCAGTTCTCGCTCTACGTGTTCCCCTTGCACATTGGGAAGATTGATTCCTTCTACGCCGTCATATTCGAGAAGTTGATTCACCGTAAGAAGTGATCGCACAGCGCAGAATGAGCCATCGTTTACATTGTGGCTTGAGCAGTTCGGGTCCCAATAGAAGTCCCGAATATCTACATTGTTCAGCATCGGGCGAACAATGTGCTGGCGCTCCAAAGTCTTTCTAACGTGGGTTGTAGTCTTGCCAGTCGGTACGGGTACAGGCTCTCCGGTGATCGGATGGGGTACCATTTGGCGGATTGGGACAGTCACGCGGTCAAACTTGATGCGCTGGATATTACGGTCCAGGACGCCGAATTCGACTATTCCATTGCCATAGATGTAGGATTGCTTGTATGCCCGTCGAACGATTTCCCGAAGCGTCAGATATTTCCCTTGCTCCCCTAGGTCCCCGAGTTGAGACGAAAGAAGGTCCCGCACGGCTTGTGCTTGTCCCATTGTGGTGGATGGCAGAGGTTCTACGTCAAATGGGAGACGATTATTGTCCGGGAACAGAGCTAGTACAACAGTCGGAAGTAGAGCCTCAATCTGTTCAAGGGAAAGGAAAATCCCAACAGACGAACGCGGAATTTTCGTCCCTTCCCACGTTTTCCTCTGAGTCCACGCCAGATAAAGCTGATCGCTGACACGGAACCTCCAATCATGGTTAATCGTTCTGTACGATTCTGCCTTCTTGAAATCGCCCATTGCGATCTGGGCCGCTTGCGTATTTGTCCATTTCTGATCTTGCGGAGTAGGGTTTTCCCGCTGCTCCGTGGTCATCGCTGGAATTCCAGGTCCGCCCGGAATGTTTGACGGGGCATTGGTCGCGGGAGTCGCGGCCATCGAGAAGTTCGTTAAACTGCCTGCTGCGTCACCTGCCGACATTTACCATCCCGTGAGCGAATCTACCACATTCGATTCCTGCGGTTCTTCGCCCCAAATCTTCAATTGCCCCATCACCGCCGAGGGTAAGGTCACTGTATCACCATCCATGCGCCCGGATAAAACATCCATGTTCTGCGACCACTCGGCTTTCCTCATAGGCTCGACTTCGTAGGTAATTCCGCCTTCTCGGTTCTGCATCGCGTCGGCGAGAGTATCAAGAATGTCATCATGCGAGTATTTCGGGAAACGCATAATTTCATTGATAATGGCGAGCTTGTGAGGTTGATTATCCGCAAACTTGATGGACCCGTTGCGGAACCAAGGTTGTAAACCTTTGATCCTCTGCTGCTTAGATGTTCGATTGTCACGGCGTATCTCCACAATCGGGAGGAATCTTTGCCGTTTCGCCATCTCTCGTTTTAGAAACGGTAGCAACACTCTAGCATGAGCCTCTTTCTCTACTTTGACATCGACGATTCTGGGGTGGATAGAAAAGAGCTTAAAGAGCAAGTCGATGACTTCAAAGGGGGTGTACCGGCCGCGCATGATGGGCAAAACGTAGAGTGTGCCATCATGTCCAAACCCGTGCGGGGTAATGACTGTGAAATCGTTATCGGCAAGCTTATTAGTGCTCGGTTCCATGCCAGCAAGGTCAACAGTGACGTGCAAACTGAGGTAAGCATAGATTTTCTTCATCGCCTCCAGCGGCACCCAGACAATTTCCTTGGGCGAGTCTACCAGCCCTGACTTGTCTGGAATCGGATTCATTCGGTACTGCGAAGCTACAATCCCCGGCCCTTGTAAAGGGTCGTCCATAATGTCTTTAAGCGCTTGCGGAGGCATTCGGGCAGGCCAGATCGTCTTGCAGTTGGCCAAGTCGGATAAATCTCCTGACACAATGACATCTCGTTCCTGGATTGTGTAAGAGCGTTCCGCTTCAGGTTTGGCGGCTTCAGAGTCGATGATTGTGCCATAAGAGTCAGAGAAGTCATACCTGGTGCCAGCCATCAACCACCAGCCACGTTCATAGCCTCGGGGACGTTTGTCCGCATCTGGCGCAGTCTCTAGAAGTGGCCATAGAAATCCCAGATGCGAATTGACGTTGGCGATTTGCTCGGGGGTTCGGACATTCTCCTTATCAACGACATCATCGTTGTAGATGACGTCGAAGTGACCGCCTGCGACGACTGCACCGACTGAACAAACTGAGATCGTTGGCTCTTTTCGATGTATGGTCCGCGCGGGAACTGTAAAACGTTCCTGGTTGCCGAATTCTTTGACATTTTTCCCATGTGGCACAAACTCCGGGTAAACCCATCGGAACATCTCATTATGCCGAAAGTGAGATAGGATTTCATCGAGAAACTTCCTCACCTGATCGCCGGTCCCTGACGAAATCAGGATTCTCACATTCGGATAATTCAGCACAAACTGAATTGTCCATGCCATGCAGATCGAGGTTTTCAGGTGACCCCGGGGCCAAAGGACAAGAGACTTTCGCGGCCCTTGTAACTCCCACATAGGGACAGTTGGCTGATATTCGCGGATCAGGTCTTGAAAGGTTCCAGGAGAGATGCGGCCATGGAATAGCTTATTGTCTCCGGTATCGTCGCCGCCGCCAAACTTCTGGAGGGCTTTGAACATCTCGCCATGAACTTCGAGGCAAACGTCTTTGTATCCGAGTATTTTCTGGCAGAGGAAAAGAAGGGAGCGACGGCCTTTTTTGCGGAGGAGTTTCCATTCCTCAATCGAGTAACTGTCGGCCATTACTTGTTAGGTGCACTACGCTCCATTGGCACCCCTCGCACCTGATTCGGTACTGCCGTTGCTGGTTCACTGGTGTCTTGAGTGGCGCATCCATCTCGTAACCACGGGTGACTGCCGAGATTGGCAATGGGCTGAGTCAGTCCGTATTGCTGATTCAGGTCCGCATGGGCGCGCATGCCTTCCCGGGTTGTATTCAATAGTGCTTCCGGGTTGCCATTCGTATCAGAGGAAAACTGCTTTGAGCGTATTGGTTTGGGTACGAGATTGTCGCCGTATTCAGGCAGTAAGCCAGCTTCAGGACGTGCCTGCTCGAAGTTGCCCGTCACGCCTTCCGAGGAGCGTTTCACGTAATCGGAAGTGTTATCTCCGCCAAGATCGACTCTATCGTAGTTTCCGGGTACTGGCATTTAGCCCCATTTCTGCCCGGTCTGGCGGGCGCGTTTCGCTTTTGAGATTGCGGCGGCGAGTGCGCCGGGATTCTTTAGTTTGTTCGGCTTCTTCGGTTTTAAGGGGGAAGGCTGGGGGATAGTCGGTTCTGCCGGTGCCGAGGTATTGTCGTCAGTCGGCGGATGGTTGAACTGGTCCGTAAGTCCGGGGACGGTGCTCATACTCCATGACCCTTACCAAGCATGTAGCCCATTTCGTGCGCTTGACATTTTCTGCATTCGTGAAGTCCATAAGGGCCGCACTCCCACCAATCATGGCCCCACCAACAAGTATGCAGTTTTAACCAGCGAATTATCATTTCTTCCGCATCTTATCACGCAAGCCCTTGGTCGCTGCAAAATCATGCAGCTGGGACTTGCTCATTTTCAGCACGCCGCGATTCTTCTTCTGCACTGCCGAGGGGTTGTGTTCCGCGATTGCCATCAACTGACGCTGCTTTGTAGACACGGCTGGCACGGGGTTCCTCCTCGCTCGGGTATCTCATCGGGTAGGAGTCTGCCGGAAGCATGTACGGGATAAACTCCTTCTTTTTTTCGTCATAACCCCAATGGATGCACATCACATTGGTGTCTGCGAGTATCTTAAACCCCTTGTCAATGACCGCATCGCAGAAGTACATATCGTCAGTTTCCTGCAAGATCGGCTGTTCCGGGGTGCCATCTGTGTCAATCGTCTTGAACCAGGGCTCGGGCAAGTGGTCAAAAACTTCCATTTTGATCAGCATACATCCGGTGCCGATGCCGGTGCATTCAAAGACATCGCCATGCTTCCACTGCCAGAAAGCCCCTACACCATTCCCTCGAAAGACCACCGGCTCAGTCGGTAGAGTCTTGGCACAATAAATCCCGCCGGCTACCATGACATCGTGCGAAGCGTTCTCAAGTGTGGTAATCAAAGACCGGATAGCGTGAAACGGCGGAGCCACATCATCATCCAGAAACCAGAGGTATTTGGCTCCATGCTGTCTTGCCGCGTGAACCATCTTGTTCCGTGCCTTGCCAATTTCCTCCCCTTTGAGGGCTGATAGGCTCCTGCGGATGTTCATGGGGTAGTTCTGGGATGAGAAGCTGATCGCCCATTCAGGGGATACGGGACGGCCAATAAAGGGCAATCCTATGGCGAGGCCAACTGAGCTTAGGCAGTTCTTATCAGCCATAAATTTGTGTAGGGAACCGACATCCAAGAGCTTCGGAATTCTTCCGTAACCGCCCGCCAGACCCCGTCAAAGTCAAGATCGTGCCCACAAAGCAAGCCGCCTTCCGCGAGTCTGGCCTTCCATATCAGGAGGTCACGTTTGACCGCTTCATACCCATGATGGCCGTCAAGGAAAACCATATCAGGTTTTTCCGAGTCCGACCCTCTCAGGAACTCGACTGGAAGAATGTCCGGATCGCCGTGATCGGCACACAAGACTTTTACCTTGCCAGAGTCAATATGCTCTCGAAGGTTCTGGATAAACATCTCGAAGAAGTTGAAGCCATGCTTCTCGGGCAATTGGGTAAACTCCAAGTTCTCGCCTTGGATATTGATTCCCGCATCTCTAGGGCCGTGCCAGTCGTCAAACGCCATAACCCAGCCTGGGGTGTTGTCGGCTAACGCTCTGGTAGACCGCCCAAGGAATGAACCGACTTCGACAATGCGGGAGTGCTGACTAGCCTGCTTTGCCAGCCAACCCAATTCCAGGGGCGTCATCCACCCCTGGATAGGCAGCGCCTTATCAATGAGTGAGTTCGTGACTGTCAGCACGTTTAGATTGGCACTTCTTCCCACAGCATCGAAGCAAATCCGGTGATGGCCGCAGATGCTAGAATCCCGACAGCTGTTCCGGGTCCAACGATCAGAGAACCGCCGAGATCAACGAAACACGGAGTACCAGAAACGGCAGTATTGGTGCTCAGAATCGTATAGAGCGGCGTAACCACTACCGGGGTCGTGGGAGTCGAACTTGATCCTTGATCAGCCGTGCATGTCGCAGCCTGTTTCCCGGTGCCGGTGAAGGCATTCAAGATGGTCAATGCCGTGGTATGAGTGAAAGCTGTGGTCGAAAAGGGGAAGGCTACCAAGCCAGCAGTTCCGACAATGGTTCCGGTGTTAGCGAAAGATGCCTGCAAGATGACCGCATTCTTCGTGTTTCCGGGCGGGTTCTCCAAAAGCAGGCCTACGCAGGTCGTGGTAGTCAAACCCGCAGAAAACGTTACCGCAGCCTGCGAAGCTGCCAGAAAGACGTTGCCGCGGTAAACCGCTTCCTGATACCGGCCGTGGGCGTCTTGAGTGCATTCCGTACCATCTTTGGTGATTCTCAGGGTTCCCGGCTGACCATCCGCCTGAACTCTCGGCCCACCATACCCGACAACCGCCCCGCCAAACAGATTTACCGGTGACCCTGTGCTCATAACGCCTCCTAGATAGTACCCGCAATGATCCTACCATCTGAATCAAAGGTAACGTTACCCAGGAGTTTCTTCTTCTTGCGCTGGCGTTTCATGCGTGCCTTATGACATTCCCGGCACTTGCGTTGTTTCTTCCCAAAGTCATCCGTGTAGGTGTAGGCATCGTCTAGGGAGTGACCATGCTTGCAGTTCATTAGAGAGCGCTTTGCACAGCCTGACTCGCCGCCTGGTCGTCGACCCGCAAATACATCCCTGTTGAAGCAATCGACTTATGCCCGAGGTACTGACGGACATTCTCTATGCCCGCCTTCTTGATTGCCAGCATCCCGCAGGTGTGCTTCAAGGTGTGAATGTGCGCCAGATGGCTCGGAATCCCCACCTGGGCACAATACTTCCTGAACATCTTATGCACCGCCTGACGGGTGATCGGAAACAGCCTAATGGTCTGTAGGCAGGCCAAACCTTCAACCGCTGATTTCTCATCCAACAGCAAATCGGCAGAGGCCACAAGTGGTTGGGTGGTGTGCAGGGAACCCTTCAGGCGGGAAACTGAGAGAAACCCATCCCTGCACTTCTGGGGAGTTAGACTTAATGTCTCGGATACCCGTAGACCATGATTGAACGTCAGCGCCAGCATAAGCCAGTTCCGCTCCGAGTCCTTCTTCGCCACGCTCAAAAGACTCAATAACTGCTCCTTCGTCAGGCTTTTCATCGACCTTCCTCCATCCGCAATCGAATTGTTCAAATACCGGAATCATCGTGAGTGCCTATACCCCAAAATCAAGACAGGAACTCCTGCCCTGTCGGTAAGTTCCAACTCTTCCGCCTAAATCTCCCAGGTGGAAGTCTCGCTCTCGCCGTAAACCGGCGTCTGTGGGTCGAATCCACCTAACTCTTTGATAAGTTCGGCTATCGTCACTTCTTGACCTCCGCCTTCGGACTGGAATAATGCCCCTTCTCACAGCGCCACTTCGTTACCCCGCTGTTGATATTTGTGTGCTCATACTGAGCTTGTCCACACCAGCACTTCCCAACCGAATTTCGGGGTTCCCCCACCTCCGGTAAATCACCGGCAAGCCCAATACCCGCCGCAACATCCTCAACGTCTCCGGTGGGTACCACACCGTCTCCCTCAACCGCCTTAACTGCTCTCGCCTTTCGCGTATTGCCCCCATTCACCGCCTCCACTAACACCTTTATAATCCAGTCCCGCTGCGTCATGTCCTGTTGCATCGCCGCTAAGTTCACTAAGCGCAGTAAGCTCGCATCCACCGGCATATTGATGTTTGGCACTTAGCCAACTTAGTACACTTAGGCCTTAGTGTCAATAGTAAAGTTAGGTTACTTAGCGAACCGTTTTTAAGTTTTGAGTCAGTTTTCGGGCTATGCGGCGCAAATCGCAGGTGCCAGGGGTGATCTCCGGGGGGCTATCGCTGATACTCCAGTTCATTCCTTGCCAATCGCCCAAATCCGCCTCATCCACGAGCGTGCAATGCGTGCTAAGTCCTTTAGTATCTAGGTTGGTTGACAGTATGTTGAATTGTCAACCGCTCTGTTTTGAGAGTAAGTGACAGGCGCAAAACGTGACATTTCCACGCGAATCTGATAGTTCTACGCATGGAAAGTCATTGATGTAGCTAGATTGGGGTAGAGAAACGTGAGAGATCACCGAGAACATGAGCCAACAGAGCGTCATTACAAGCTTGCAAACGCAATAGTTGCAGGTAATCCAATACAAACGTCAATGATTGAGGCTGGATACGCACCGAAACAAGCTAAGAAGGGTTTGCAAGGCTTACCAAAGGCTGTGCTGAAGCTGATGCCGAAGCTCGCTAAGTCTAATCTGATGATGCTCGGAGAGATGAAGCCACAGGAGCAGGAAACGCTTGTGCGCGGCCGATTGGCTTATAACACTATTGTGGGCCAGGATAAAGGTGTCTTGAGCGCCAAAGCCTTGGGATCAGATCGTAGAGTCAATATGTTCACACCTGATGTGCAGACAGGGATTGTGGTCATCAATGTGCCGACTGTTGCCGGAGAAGATAAAGCTAAATTGCTGGAATCTGGCGAAGAATAATGCCCAGATGCGGTCAAGCGGTTTTCTTCGGTCTTCCTGGAGGATTGCCAGCTCCGTTAAGACTCGACTGGTTTGATACAGGTCGCCAGTTTGCGGCAGTCACGATTGGGACACCGTTTCGGCCTGCCCTTCGCAAGATTGCCAAGGTATGTCCGTTTCAGGACGATGACTCCTTTAACGACTACGCGGTCTTGCAACTGGAAAAAGGTGAGATGGTTTGTGGGGATCGGGTTCGCTGTGATGGCGAAAGTGCTTGAATGATACACCTCTTGGCAGACAATCAGTCTGACCGCTCCTCATGAAATATTGCAGAGCCTTTCCCAATGCCAAGCAGTCCTCGTCAGTGACAGGGCAGTAATCGTGATTCAGTTCGACCAGCGTTCGATTGCTCATTTTCTTCCTCCACAGAGCACGAGAGTCACAAAGTAATTGTGCGGGCCAGATTGGGTACTGGCCGCGTTGAGCACGAGAGTCAAGAGATGGGATTTCATGGCTCGAATCCTTCTTTGTCAATCATCACGTGCAGCAATTTCCTCATCTGCTCCATAGTCAGTTGAACGTACACGCCGTTTCCCTGTGAAATCTGATAGCACGTCCCTCGCCGTTCTCCGCCAAAGAAGCGAGTTAGGTAGAAACCGCCTTTATCGTCCTCGTCGATTAGCGACGTGCTCATTTTGTCCCCTTCTGCGCTTCCCCGAGCGCGGCCTCGTATGCGGTACAGGTTGTGACGAGTTCATTTAGCAATGACTGAGGCGTAAAGTCTCGGTCGATCATTTCGCGTAATTTCTCGATGTAGGCGCTAGCTGAACTAAGCGATTCCCTGAGCCGTTCCTGTTCCTTCTCGGCTAATTTTAACCTTGTTTCAGAAGCTCTTCCTACGCACGCCACGCACCAATGACCGTCCGCGTTGTCATGCCAGCGCATAGGATGGTTGCATTCTTGGCAGGCTGCGGAGAGACGGGAGGATGCGACGTGCTCGATTCTTAGAAGCAAGTTGCCGCAAGTTGTGCGGTCGATCTCATACCCGCTGGCAGAGAAGAAGTCGATCAGCGATTCAACTGTTTCGTGTTCCGCCGTCTCATCCTGAGCGGAGAGAGGCTGGGGTTCCTGCGCATCATGCCACGGATGCCATTGCTTGAGATGGATAGGCTGATACAGCTTCGCGCGGCATTTGTCATTAAGTTCGCGGCGATCCGTTGAATCACACTGGGGGCATTGTGGCGCGGCCTGCTTCTCTACGGTCTGCCCCGCCGTTGTGTAACAAAATTGTTCGTGTCCCATATCTTCTTCGCAATGAGGGCATGGCGTCGGCCCCGAGTTTGATAAATTAGGCTTCGTAGTCATGGCTTCCTCAGTAACCGTGACGAATCGAGAACTCTAAAATTCCCGCATCAATTAAGGTTGAACAAAACGTTCTAGTAATTGCTGCGGCTTCTAGGAAGTCCCCGCGCATGTCAACACTGACCTCTCCATCACGCTCAGACAATAAATGAATGTAGGATTTCTCAAGAAGGATCGAGCGCCACTTACGGCTGTTAATTTCTGCTTCTGGGTCGAATTTTGCAACCACAATATAGCTCATACTGTCAATCCTCCTTGAAATGCTCGGGGTAGGCCTCGCGGATTCGTATCTTATCGCTTCCCCATTGACATTGGGCGTAACACCTTCTGACCGCTTCTCTCTCGCGTGACAGGGCCGCACTTTCAAAGGCTTCCCGCAATCCTTCCCTAGTGGATAGCGTCGCCCATTTAAGGGGATTATCCCAATATTCCTCAATTAGTCGGTGCGTCTCCGTTGTTGCGGGCTGAGTGGGGTTAGTCATATTCTCCTTCGGTCAACGTTGCGTCTGATGCGTTTCCGCCGATCTCGTTTCGGGCAGACATCCACGAACGTATCCTTATACGCCGACCAACTCCGACACTCTTCGCATTTCCAGATGTCTTTAAGTTGTGCCCAACTCCAAACAGTCTTGCGTGTTACGGGGCCAGAGCGAACGCGGTAGCGCCAGACTCGATAAAACTTAATATGGCATCGAATATTCGTTGGAACACTCATGCTTTTCCCTCCGTCTCGCTTCGCGGCGGTGCAGGCAATCGAACTTCCGCCCAATGAGTGAAGCCATACGATTCCCAATCGTTAAGCCAGACAACCTCCCATACAATTCGCCCGGTGTCATGCAAGCAAAAATACTTCATGGGCGAAGTGTTGTGCGGATTCTTCGGGCCAGCCGGAGGAAGTCTATCCGAAAATTTCACCCACCCGTCTGCTTCGCGCTCAGAGCCAGGGGACGAGGGAGCGTGCTGGAACGCATACAGTGCATCTCGCAAGCCTGCGCGGATTTCCGCCACGGTGAAGTCATGCACCGATCCGTCATTGGCAAGATGGTTGATTTCGGCAAGCAACCGCGCTAGTTCCTGCCCTTCCCCTTTGGACGCGGCCTTTTCAGCCTCCGCCAGTTCTATGCACACTTCATCCAACGCCTTCAGTGCATCGATGTGTGATTGCGGTCGTGGATGCTGTTCGCAATTCGACAGTCGGCAGTCGGCTACCCCTTTGGACGCGGATTCACGGCCTGCCTGAAACGCTTTGAAGATTTTGTCTGCCCAATGTTCCCGAGTCCTCTTAACGGCTGATTCTCGATCATAAAACCAGTCTGATTCCCCGCAAGAGCAAGACCAATCCCACTTACTATCATCGCGCTGGACATAATTGGTTTCGTGATCTGTAAGCAGTTTCTTGATAAGCTCTATTCCAAACTCCGCTCTCAGTGTCTCAGTCATTCAGTCCTCCGGGTCCGCAGTTTCAAGTGCTTTCTGTGCTGCTTTCAATGTGCTTGCTAACTCTATTCCTTGCCGAGCAAACTTCATTAAATCATGGTCATCGGCAGGATTTCTGACCAAGACTCCACGCTCAATAAGTCTGAGGATTTCGCCTAATCGGCAACGCGCTAACCCGTCTGCTTCGCGCTCAGAGCCAGGGGACGAGGGAGCGTGCCGTGAAATGGATACTTGTATGATTTCCCGAAACAGTTCGCGTTTCGATTCTGACGGCGCAAAGCCTGATGCTTCCATGAGTCCAAGCGCATTTAGCGTGATCTCCAAGTCTGACCATGCTTTTCGTGCGGCACGTTCCATCCACTCCTGCCCTTCCCCTTTGGACGCGAATTCACGCCTTTCGAGTGCTTGCGGAATCAGGGCGCGGATTCGCCGCAGATCATCGCGTTTCCAGTCAATACACTTCTGGGTGAGCTTCTTGGCATCGCCAATTTCGCCTTCCGCTTGGGCCGCGAAATATTGCAGTAAATCCTCTGTGTTCGCCGCTGCCGCATAAAGCAGGGCATGGACTTCTTGCTCGTATGTCAATGGTTCAGACTTCTCCGCTCTCAGTGTCTCAGTCATTCAGTTTTGTCCTCCCGAATTTCTGCATACCAAATTCCTTGACGGCCTTTTGCCGGAATTGCTTCGATTTTCTCCTCTCCATACGCAACCGGCCCAAAACTCACCTTGAACCGCACCACCTACTTACCCTCGAATGGCGGAGACAACCAAATATCCATGCAATCCAAGCATGTGTAACACGCTGCCCAACTTCCTTCTATCAGCGCCGATTCCCGCCTAGCCTCCGTTCCTGCCGGAATTGCGTGGACATTCTTGCCGATGCTAGGCGGTGGTACACAGGTGAAGGCTTTGCGGGTCTTAACCAATTTCACCTTCCGAAGTCTGATATCTGTATCGCCATCGCCCCAAGGATAGTGGAACGGATCATGGTCCATATACGATGGATCACTTAATCGGTTCATCCTGTTCCTTTCTCACTCTTGAGCCGCGCCCGAAGGCGGGCGATGATCTCGGCGTCAGTTCGATACTCGCACGTCCATCGTCCGGCGCAATTATCGAAATGTGAACAGTTCGTGATTCCCGCCAAATTGCAATCGACACAGCTAGGCTTTCCCCGCGTCTCCTCCGCTACCATCGCCATCGCACGGGCCAGTGCTTTTGTTGCAAGGCGAAAGTCCTCGTCGCGCCAGATTTGCCCCTGCTCTGCGAACTCCCGCGCTACTTCCATCCACTCCCCGTCAGTCATCATCTTTGCATCCCTCATTTGCGAGTATGCCGCCCAATGTAAAAAGTGTTACGCCCAGCCCGAAACAGAACCAAGGGTGAAGGTTGACCGGAGCCCCGCTAGACAATGCGATCACCCCGCCAATGGCGAGAAATGCCCCACCGATCATTCGCTGTGCCAATCTCATCGCATCCGCTCCCCGGTCACGTCAGCCATCACAAACCTCGCGCTTTCTTGATAGCCGCCTCAGTCATATGCCAAATGCAGCGACACGAAGGACCGCAATGACACGGATTGGTTGCGCTTGCTTGACTATGCCTCTCCAAAGCCTCCAAAAGGTCCAGAGTGGCGGCAATCAGTCGGGCAATCTCACCAGCCACCTCCCTCCCTTTGTGGTGAGCTAAATCGTGGGAGACTTCCGCAACAACGCGACCATCGGCATCGACCACGGTTAGTGGATCAACTAAACCATGACTCCATTTCGACATGCTCTCCGTTTTCTCCATCTGCTTCGCAGTCATTTAGACGCCCTCCACCGCCAAACTTGATACTTCAACGGAAGCCACATCTTCAATCGCCGAGCATTCACTAACCGCGCTGGCAATCGCATTCTTTATTTCCTGCTGGTCCGACCTCGTCAGCCAAGCCGGTACTTCGCCATCAAACTTCACAAGAATTTCCGCAACTAATTTCACGTTCCCTCCAAGCACTCAAGTATTTGCAGCCCAAGATTTCTTCCCGCTCCCTAACCTTCCGCTCTCTCAAAACATACTCGGGAAATTAACATCGACAGCCGGAATCTCAACGTTGTCTAGTTCGTCTTCGAGACTGTCCAGCGCGTCTATGGCTTCCTGAACTTCCTCAGCCTTGCCGCCGCTTTGCAAATTCTCTGGGATTGAGTCTAACCAGTTCTGCATTTCGTCTTTGAGTTCCTCGACGATGCTCTTGCAGTCATCGCGGGAGCACTCGAAATCGGAAAGCGCATCGGTCAACCGCGCCGAACGGCTTTCTAGTGTGGTAATTTTCTCGACGGTGTGAATCGGCAAGTCAGCTCCGAACGCGTCCCGCAACTTTTTTTCTACGGATGCTGGTTGTGCCGCCTTTACCGTTAGTGAAATCTTGTATTTCGCCATATTCATCCTTCCGCTCTCAAGAATTTGCAAGTTCCGTCCGCTGAATCCGTTTTGCCATCTCAGAGACCTCCGCTCACCGCTTCATTGCCCATGAACTTTCCTGTGATCTGCGCCGCAAAGCCCTACGCAGGCCTCGAGTGTGTCATCCCGCTTCCCGCCGCCTCGCCCTCGTTTGTGATGTACGTGAAACGAGTAATCGCTTATTAGATCGGCAGATAGTGAAGTCGGACGGCCGCAAGTATCGCATCCACCTGCTTGGCGGTCCCACAATCCGCGGCGAAATGCTGTGTAATCCTTGCCTGTGCGGATTCTCCGGCCGTCTTTGGTGACCTTGACGCTCATAAGACCTTCACAATGTCGTCTACAGTTTCAGCTACCAACGGGAGGGTTCCATTCCACGCCGCACGCCATATTTCTTCGTCATCCGTAAGACGACGTTTGCTTGGCGGCTGGGTTGGGTCTTTCAGTTCAACCAAAAGCATCTTCCCGCTATACCCGAGCAATAAGTCAGGGCACCCATTGCCAATCTCACTAAGGATTTCGACACTTATGCCCAATTTACGGAGTTCACGCACGACTAGCGCCTGATTGCCATCATTCCTGCCGCACAAACTTCGGTGTCGTCTCATTTCACCCTCTGCTTAATCTGCTGGTCCAATCGGTTCAAATTCGCCGCATACCGAATCGCTTCCTCGGCTCTTAGCGCACGCCCCACAACCACAAACCGCGCTCCGTTTTCAGGACGTGTGTTCACGATCTGCACTGCTTTCCTGTTGCTTGAGAGTCGTACTTGGAACTTCGGCTGGTTTGGCATTGCGTTTCTCCTCTCGCTGTTGCACCCACTTAGCGAGTTCCTTTTTTGCCCACACTTTCCGCTCTGTAAGATCGAGCTGCAGCCCATTCGATGAAACACTGGCATCGTCGGACTGCTCCGGCCCTGGCATCGACGATGTTTCCGCCAGAAGTTTTTCCTTCAAAGACTTTAATCCATCCCTCAACGCAACCATGTTGTTCGCAGGCTTGGAATCTCGGTGTGTTTGCACGACTCGCCCTCTCTATACTCAGCCTCAACTCTGCCGCTGTCGGCATTCGGCTACCGCGAGGCTTATGAGTGTATTCTTCAATCTCAGTATCGTCCTGCCAGCGCCTCAAAGCACTGTCAATTTCACGGTATGAGAACGGTTGCAGAACGTGCTCCCAAGCGTCAAACTCGCCCTCTTTAGCTTCGCGGGAATACGACTGTAGTGTTCGCGCATACAGGTCATCAATTGGCTTCATGATGGTTAGCCCGGTATTTGGTGAAGAATTCATCCATCCCATTCGCTTTCTGGTCCTGCCACTCTTTCGGATCGTCCAGGTAGCTTGACCTGTTGAACCATGTTGCCGGGTGCGGCGTAAAATCTTTTTTCTTGCCTGCGGCCGATTGCGAAAACATGATCGCGCGGTTTTTTAATCCTGCAATCGCTTGTATTCGAGACAGACTCCGGCCCTTGTACTCCCCTGCCTTGAGCCGTTGAATTGCTTTTTCGATTGCCCGGATCGCATCTCTTTTCCCGATATGTCTTGGGTATGCCTGGTAAATCTCATCCAGTTCCCCTTCCGTGGACGGTTCTGAAAAAAGATCATTCATAAAAAGGGCAACTTAAATTCCCCGGCGCCATTCTTTTCGCGTCTGGCATCCGTCACCAGTTCCCGTGTCATTTCACAAAGCCGCGTTGGGCAGACACGTCCCCGTTTTCGGGGATCGAGAATTACTCCCCGTGGAGGGCTACAGTAAGTTGGCAACCTGTAATTACGGATGTCATCGAAAATGCTTGGGTGGGGTCTGATGTTTGGCCCCGGATTCTCTTTCGTCACCGATTCCAACCAGAAAGTGACTGGGGGCCCTTGGAGACCCCCAAAGAGATTCCGGTAAGGAAGACCACGGATCAGGTGGCTGTCTCGAATTATGCCAAAGTCGACCATAAAATGCAAGCAGTTTTTTCAATGCCGTTCAAAAACCGAGACTCGCCAGAAATCCCGGTTTCTCAGCGGCCTGAGATGGGGGGAAGGGCATTAGGCCACTGAAAATCCCTAACCGTACAGTGGGCCCATGTCAGTAATGCTATCCACATACCAAGTATCGGACCTTAATTTACTGTCCGTTTTTATCATCTTTTGGGCCTTTCTTGAGGCTTCCGGGAAATCGTTGGCTTTAATGTATCGAGTAAGGCTGGTGGTTACCCGCAAACCAAACTTCACCTCGAATACGTTTTGCATCACTCCTCCTCTGGTTCTGGGTCTGGGCCGTCCTTTTGCAGAAAGCGTGCCCAATGTGCTTCGGTTAGATTATTAGCGAGTTTGTTTGCGGCCCATGTATTCCATTGGAAAAAGCAACAGTAATGATCCACTGGAATTGGTTTTCCGCAGAACTGACAAAGCGCCGGGGCCGAAGGCTCTCGCTCATCGGCCCCTACCTGCGGCTCGGTTGCCCGAGTGTTCCGCAAGACTTTGACCTCTGGCACGCCCTCAAGCCCTCGGACGCGCTCCACAGTGTCGATTAAATCGTTGAACGTTCTGCCGGCGTACATGACTTCCTCCGTTTCGGCTGTTTTGGCGTGTTGGCATCCTTGCACTCAGAGCATAGCCAGCATGGTTCTACCCGTAGGTTTTCGGGCGAGGACGAGCCCTGCTGCATGGAACTGGCACCCTTTACGAAATAGACGCCTCCACAGGGCTTGAGGCATTGGTCGCAAACGTACCGCCAATGAGTGGCCGTATGTGGGACGTGGCACTGCCTGAGAGGGCCTCCGGGCCAACTGCGAGAGACGGGACGCTCAACTTCTTCACCAAAAGGCGTCGCTCTGCCGGTGTAGGTCATTGGGCTGCCTCAAGTTTCTGAATGAATTCAACCACTTCGCCCAAGAAGGCAAGCGTTTCCGCCTCGATTGCCGCGATTAGTGCCTCATCGCGCGGTACACGCTTGACCCAGGTATTCACACTCTTGGGCAGGCTCGGGTCATGCGATACGAAGTCACACCACTGCCGGCCGGTCACCGCCAGTTCTGTCATGCACTGCCACAGGTATTCTTCGGGAATCTGCCGAGTGGAAATGATGTCCAAGTGGCGCGAGGGAGGAACCTTAAACTCCACCAGCCCATCTTCACCTACGAGCCCATCAGGGCTGCAACCTAGCCTCGCTATTGCGTCATGGAGCCAGAAACCACCCGGGAGCACGTCCAAATCGTTCTGAAGCTCATAAGCGGCCCTAGCGAGTGGTTCGTTCTCCGCGCCATAGTCCATGTACGGGCTGACAAACCGCTCCCAGGACATGCCGGTCAGGGTTTCATATACCAACTCCTTGCGGTATTGGAGCCTCTTGCCAGATGGGGCACCTTTTTCGCCATTCTTGCTCTTGACCTTGAGTTTAGACATGACATCGGCCATGCGAGACGCCGTCACAATCCCACAGCGCATGTGCAGCCATTCGGGTGTTTGCTGTTCCACGCCCTCAACGCGCATTGGATAACTCCTTGATTCTGGCGTCTTTAGCATCCAGAAGGATGTGCATGACCTGTCGATTGTTCTCTTGCTCGGCGTGTAGGTAGTAATCTTTGAAGATTGACCGGCATTCTGCAGCATCCTTCGCGGCCTTGATAAAGCCAACCTGCTCCGCGACTTCGCCAGTGGTAGCCATCTCCAGCTTGTCCTCGTCGCCAGTAACGATGTTGAAGATCATCTTCAGCAGACAGCGCCTGCCATATTCCATTGCTGCCAAGATCGCATGAGGCTTACTGAGTGCGCCGCCGCCCTGTGGCCCCTTGCCGCTGATGTCCATTGGAAGTTGGTAGAGACGGGTGTGCAAACCTCGGGACACTAGGCAAGTCACCAAAATCTGCTCTGGCACGTTGAAGTCCGCTGTTCCAAAGGACAGGCTGAATCCGTGGGCCGTATAGATCGGCCGCATGGACTTGTCTAAGCCCTTGTAAGTAGCCCACTTCTTGCCCCCTGGGCCAGTCTTATCCGAGTCGAGGGCGACCAGTTGGACCTCTGCCTGGCAACGATTCAACTCATCTTGAAACTCAACTTCGGCATCCAGTTTGCGGCTCTGAAGTTGCAAAGCCGCCAGGCGCTCTATGACATCAATCCCGGCCTTGTTTTGAAGCGCAATCTGGAGCAAATCGTTCGGACCACGCACTTCCAGAGCCTCGCCTGCTTCGATGATAGTTTCTGACAATTTGCTTTCTCCTGTTCTAGGCAGCGGTACATCTGCCCTCTCACGCCCTGTTGCGGAAATGGAACCAGTTTGCCGTTCATGGCAACTCTTTCAACATCTTGCGAACAATATCCGCAGACTCCTTGAGGGACTTGCCTCTGGCGGCGTCGGCGGCGGCGGCGTCGGCGGCGGCGTAGGCGGCGGCGTCGGCGGCGGCGTAGGCGGCGGCGTCGGCGGCGGCGTAGGCGGCGGCGGCGGCGGCGGCGGCGTCGGCGGCGGCGGCGGCGGCGGCGTAGGCGGCGGCGTCGGCGGCGGCGT
>Ga0307470_10000163_pt1 | contig 46380 bp, 40 predicted proteins | sample atmos_gasesAM3C__FD_204565 | JGI IMG/M metagenome (GOLD analysis project Ga0307470, IMG submission 204565) | Hardwood forest soil microbial communities from Morgan-Monroe State Forest, Indiana, United States - atmos_gasesAM3C_05 | ecosystem: Environmental > Terrestrial > Soil > Temperate forest... | reverse complement strand
GGAGCAGCTCCTCGCCGTGGTCGGGGTCGACCACGTCCAGCACGCGCCGGCCGAGCAGCGCGACCTCGTCGGGGTTGAACGTGCCGGAGTGCGCGACCAGCTCCCGCTCCGCCGCGACCCTCGTCTCGGCCGGGGTCTCGGCTGGCAGCGCCCGGACCGCCTCGGCGATCACCTGGGCGTGCTCGACGCTGATGGCGCCGTCCGCGAGCGCGGCGGCGGTCTCCGGCAGGTCACCGTCCAGGTCACGGGCGAGCCGGAGCAGCCGCCCCGCCTCACCCGGCCGCACGTTCAGGCTGTCCCGCAGCCACGCCGTCATGCTCGGCGCGTCATGCGCGGCAGCCAGACCCCGGGACTCCGCCTCCCGCACCAACGGCAGCAGCAACGTCCCCGTGATCTGTCCGAGCTGTTGGTGCACCCGCACCAGCAGCTCGTCAACCTGCGCGTCGGAAAGCCCCCACAACCGGGCGTCACGACACGAGCCAAGCAGCACCGAGATCTGCTCAACCACCGACGCGACCACATCCGACATAGAAGAAGAATAAAAGAGGCCACCGACAAAACCGCCCCGGCCAACCCGACCGTCCGACAAAAAACTTGAGAAACTTCGGAGAGCAAAACGGCGAGGACCCGGAGTGGCTCCGGCGCGGGGCGGAAGGCGAGAAACCTCGGTGAGCATGGCGGCGGGCGCCCACGGTGATCCCGGTGGCAAGCCCGTCGCCGCAAGACGACTGGCGCGGCAGCCACGACCACTCGAATAACGCCGCGCACCCCAACCGCTCTCGTGCCTGCACAAACCAGACCATGAAGCCCGCCTGGAGTCTATTGCGCCGCCAAGGCGAACACGCTCGATCCCGGTCTGCGGTGACGGCGTCAGCGCCGGTATGCGGCGGAAAGTGGTGTTCGTCTGACCCGAGTCCGCGAGTAGCGCTGTGGTCAGCGAGGTTGTCGAGCGGCTGGATGTGACCGGCGCGCTGGACCGCGCGGTTGGGCCGACCAAGCAGCGGGAGCGGGTCACTCGGCCGGGCGGCTGTTGGTCGGGGTCGCGGCGGCGCGGCTGGCCGGGGAGGACTTCCAGGTCGGGCTGGACCGTCGGCGCGCTGATGTCGCCGGGCGGCTGCTGGCCCCGGTGCCGGGCTGTGCTCGACGACTGCCGCGGGGCTGGCCCGGCGGTTTGGCGCGGCGCGGTGGCGGCAGGTCGAGACCGGGGTGGCGCGGGTGGCGGCTACGGCGGTGGGAAGCTGCCCTACCCCGGCGGGCGGCGCTGACCGGCTCGGTGACCCTCGACCTGGACACCACAGACGTCGAGGTGTTACGGCCGCTAGAAACGCGGAGTGGCCTACAGCTACCAGGGACAGCGGGTCGACCGGCCGCACGTGGCGACCTGGGCGCAGACCGCTGCAGTGCTGGCCGCCGACCTGATGGCCGGTGACGTCGACCGCGCGGCCACGCTCCGGAGCCGCCGCGCCGGGCGCTGGCCGGCCTGCCAGCCCGCGCCCGGGCCGGGCGGGTTCGGATGCGCGCGGATGCTGGCTGCCTCGTCGGCGAGCTGGCCCGCGCCGCGCTGTGCGAGGGGATCGAGGTGCGAGGGGATCGAGCTCGCGACCGCGCCAGGCGGGTCGCACCGCTGTGGCGGCTGCTGTCCGGCATCGCCGAGGCCGGCTAGGCCGACGCCATCGACATGCCCGCCGCGCAGGTCGCGGTCGCCGACTACCGCCCGGACCGGTGGCCCTCGCGCACCTGGCTGCTCATCCGCCGGCTCCGGCTGACCCCCGAACAGGTCTCCGCCGACCCCCGCGCCCGCCGCCGACGCACCCCGACCAGCGGGCACTGCCGCTGGCCGAGCTGGAGCAGGCCGACGCGGTCTACGGCTACTCGCTCATCCTGACCAACCTTGACGTGTCCACACCGGACAAGGTCGCCGCCGTCGAGCACTGGCACCGTCACCGCACCGAATCGAGAACGTCTTCCGCGACAGCAGGCACGGCGCCGCGCCACCTGCCCTCCGGCCACGAAGAAGTCAACACCGCGTGGACGTGGGGAGCGCTCGCCCGCCTGCGCGCCTTACCCACCTCGTCCTGACCACCGGCCCACCAGCACGACCCACCCAAGAACCCGCGAATCCGGCGCCCCGCCGGGCTCTCCTGCCGCCATCCCCGATCCCAGCACCTACAAGACCACCAAATACACACGAAGACCAACGCAGCGCACTACTCGCGGATTCGGGTCTGACCGCGCGGTTCAGCTTGGTGGCCGGCAGAAGAATCACCACATCCTGGGGCAAGCCGCTATACCATACCGAGCACGGGCAGATGCCGATCGACGGGCAGCGTGATCGGCAGATCACCGTCGGTGTGGCCGTTAAGGCGCCGAGCTGACCGAGATCGCCCCGGAGGGGCACAGCGCGACCGCCGCCCAGACGGCCTCCTCGTGCTCCTCGCCAGGCTTGGCGTTGAGCACGACCACCGTCCCGTCGTCCTCGCTCTGGTCGAACACCTCGGGCGCCCGCAAGGCGCACAGCCCAGCGCCCACGCACGCCGCCGTGTCCGCGTGGATGTTCATCGTGGTGACTCCGGCTCGTCCCACCTCACCGGCAGGGCGTGGACTCCGAAGATGGCCATGTCGCTGCGCAACGGGACGTCCTGCGGCGGCACTGCGAGGCGGAGGCCGGGCAGCCGGCGAAGCAGCTCGGTGAACCCGACGGTCATCTCGACTCGGGCGAGCTGCTGGCCCAGGCACTGGTGCACGCCGTGGCCGAAGGCCAGATGCGGGCTGCGCACCCGGGTGACGTCAAGCGAGCCAGGATCGGCCCAGTGCTCGGGGTCGCGGTTCGTCTCCGGCACCGAGACCAGCACTGTCGCGCCCGCCGGGATCTCCTGCCCGTCGAGCTCCACCGGCTCGACCGCCACGCGCATGAGGCCAACGTGCACGATCGACAGGTACCGCAGCAGCTCCTCAACCGCGCCGTCGATGAGTGACGGGTCCGCCCGCAGGGCGTCGAGCTGGTCGGGGTGCTCAAGCAGGGCAAAGGTCCCCAGGCCGAGCATGTTAGCCGTGGTCTCGTGCCCGGCGACCAGCAGCAAAAGGGCGATGTTGACCAGCTCGTCGTCGGTCAGGGCGGGATCGGCGTCGCCGTGGATGAGCCCGGACAGCAGGTCGTCAGTGGGCTGGTCGCGCTTGTCGGTGACCAGGCGCAGCATGAACTGGCGCATTTCCTCGGAGATCCGGAGAAGCTCCTCGACCGCCGTGTCGAGGCGCAGCAGCAGCGCCGTCCGCTGCTGAAACTCGCGGCGGTCGGCGTAGGGCACGCCGAGCAGCTCGCAGATCACTAGCGACGGGACTGGCAGGGCGAACGCCTGCACCAGGTCAGCCGAGGTGCCGGCGGCGACCATCGCGTCGATGTGCTCGGTGACAATCGCCAAGATACGCGGCGCGAGCAGCCGCATCCGGCGCACCGTGAACTCACCTGTCAGCAGCTTGCGGTACCGGCTGTGCTCCGGCGGGTCCATGCCGATGAACGAGCCGGCGCGCAAACGCTCATCGAGCAACTGCTCCCGCACCTCGTCCGGCATGTCGCTGAAGATCGAGCTGCGCCGGAGCAGGTCGGAGCTGAACCGCGGATCCGACAACACCGCCCGCGCCTGGTCGAAGTCGGTGACCATCCAGACGGTGGCGCCGTTGAGCAGCTCCACCAGGCTCACCGTCGACTGCTGCCGCATCCGGTCAAGCGCCTCCGGCGGATCGAACGGGCAGCGGCCGCGCTGGAGCAGCTCCGGCGGCAGCGGCAGCAGCGTTGTCCCGCCGGACTTCGGGGAGGCGACCGAGCTGTCGTCAGGAGGCCTGCTCAAGCTCGTCGTCAGCGGTTCTGGTTCCAGATCCGTCCCCGCAGGGAGGACCACATCGGTGCCGGCTGCCGTCTCGCCGATCGTGATCGGTTCTGATTTGACAGAACTTGGGTTGAATGTCTCGCGCATCGCGCGCCCCTGCCTTTCACCGGGCTCATGGGTCGAGTCGCCGGAGAAGCTCGTCTCCGCACTCATTGGCTAGAGGCCTGTCGCGGGCTCGAAGATACAGACCGGCTGCTCCCTGGGCGTCCGCGTACTGCCTCACATGTCGGCTCCGCACGACGTGCCGCGCAGGTCGGCCGCTGCCGCCCAAGACGCCCTGCCGCTCCCCGCGACCCAGCAAGCCAGCGCCGTCTCGACATTTGAGAACGATCACAGCCCTGATGAGGTGACCGGCCTGCCGGCCGCGGTCGGGCTGGAGCCGCTGGACGCGCCGCCGTACCTGCGGTTCGGCCACCGCGTGGACCAGGTGATCGGCCGGGAACCTGGTCGTTCGCGAGCCCGCGGGTAGTTGCCCAGCAGCTTCCCAGCGGTTGCTCAGCCCTCGGATGCACTGTCACCGGGTGGCTCCGCCACGCCGGCTCCCGTTCGGGACCGGCAGCGATGGACGCCGGCCGACGGGTTCCGTCCGTTACGGTTCGGCCGTGCGGTACCGCGTGCTCGGTCCGTTGGAAGTCCGACGGGGAACGCTGCGGGTCGCCGTCGGCGGCCCGCAGCAGCGCGCGCTGCTGACCGTGCTGCTGCTCAACGCGCACCGGGTGGCCCCGGTCGACCGGCTGGTCGAGCAGCTCTGGGCGAGGACCCGCCTGCCACAGCGCGCAGCCTGCTGCACGGCTGCGTCGCCGACCTCCGCCGGGCGCTGCGTACCGACGACGAGCCGGAGGCCGGGCAGCCGCTGCTGACCCGACACCCCGGCTACCTGCTCCAGGTGCGCCAGGGAGAGCTGGACCTCGACCGGGTGAACGAGCTGGACGTGGCGGCCGCCTGTATCATCGTGGCCGGCACCCGCGCGGCGCTGGAACAATCCGCGGCGCTGCTGTCCGAGGCCCTGACGCTCTGGCGGGGGCCGGTGCTGGCCGGCATCGTCGGGGCGGCCAGCGCGGCCGAGGCGACCCGGCTGGAGGAACGGGCACTGACGCTGCTGGAACGGCGGGTCGACGTCGACCTGCGCCTGGGCCGCTCCGCCGATCTGGCCGGTGAGCTGCAGGCCCGGGTCCGCGCTCACCCGCTGCGCGAGCCGCTCTGGGCCCGGCTGATCCTCGCCCTGTACAGCACCGGGCGGCAGGCTGACGCGTTCGCGGCATACCAGGAGGTCCGCCGGATCCTCATCGATCAGCTCGGGATCGAGCCGGGCGTCGGCCTGCAGCGCCTGGAACGGGCCATCCTCGCCCGCGCCGACCCCACCGACCTGCTACGGCGCGAGGCCGGCGAGCCGGCCATCGACGGCGACACGCCGGTACGCCAGCCGGCGGCGCCTCGCCCGCGGTGCCGGCCCAGCTCCCGGCGGCGGTGCGGTCCTTCGTCGGCCGGGCCGGACCGCTCGCCGAGCTGGACGCCCTGCCCGGCGGCGAGGCCCGGACCGCTCTCGCCGCCGTCCACCTCGCGCTCGGCCGACCCGACCGGGCCCGGGAGGAGGCCCGGTGGGCGCTTGACCTGCATCGGGCGACCGGCCATCGGCCCGGCGAGCGACGCACGCGGCGCCTGCTCGCCGGCCTGCCGGACGACCGCGGAGCGGAGGTCGGCGCGGCGGCGGACGAGCCGACCGGGAGGCAGCGATCGGCGCCAGCCCGGTGACCTGACGTCAGCCGAGGAGCTGCCGGGGCGACGCGCCCCGCCTACGGCCCCACGTCTCTGACCCGCCTTGAGCGGGACCGAGAATGTTCCGGTGTCCGCCGAGGTCGTCGAGTGGGCGATGACCCTGGACATTCCGCCGCACGTGACCGGCGTTGACTACAGCCGGGCGGTCTCCCACCTGCCCGACGACGGCACCGGGAGTGAGAACGTTGGGTGACGGCCAAATCGACATCGGCACGGCAGCAGATCTGAACGCCACCGTTTCTACCCAGTTGACTCTCACGTATCCCGATGTCAGCCCTCTACGAGCTTCACGGCCAGCTCGGGCAACTTGATATTCTCAGCGAGCCAGGCCTCCAGATTCAGTTTCCCACGCCGGTGAGCCCGGTTCAGGCGGGCGTCGTACTCAACTTCCTGCATTACAGTGCGCCCCGCTGGAACGACCTCATCTTCTCCACCGCCGTACAGGGCTCCACGGCCTGCGTCGACGGGCAGGGTCGGCAGCTCGCCCAGTCCCTCAACGGCGACATCACCCATGCCCGGCTGCAGTGGTTGTCGCTGTCCCTGAGCGTCCCGCTGAACATCAGCTTCGCGGACGGGCATGGCGTCGTCGATTCTGGCGCCAGCATCGGGCTCACCGTGCACTGGGCGCCGTAAGCGCAACAGTTCTTCCGGTTCTGGTGACACCTGAGCGCGGAACCATTACCCTCGGCGCACAGCCCCCGTCACTTTTGAGATCCTCCACACTGGACCAGACTAAGGTCACTGACCCCACACGGACGCGTCCATGCTACGGGAGGAGGCTTAGTGCCGGGATCCGTTGCCAGCAGGGTGCGGCGGGACGGTCCCCGACCCTCCCGCCGCACGCTCGCTCGGTCGTCAGTTGAAGCAGACGCCCCGGTTGACCAGGTACCGGGCGGCCATGTAGCCGTAGGGGTTACCGCTGCTATCGCCGTACCGGAACGGGCCGCCGGGACCGGAGTAGAGGTCCAGGGTCGCGGTCACGTGCGTGCCGCCGGGGATCTGGTACGGCGCCCAGGAGTTGATGTTGGGCCGGGTGTGGACTCGGAGGAAGTCGATGTTCGGATCCACGGTCCAGATGCAGTAGGTGGGCGAGGCAGGGGTGATGGTGGTCTGGTGAGCCTGGGCATGCCCGGTGGCGGGTGCCGCACTCGCCGTGCCCGCCATTGCGATCAGCGCCGCGGTGACCACCGGCAGTACGCTCAGCCTGGTCGCTTTCATCGGTCCTCCTGGATGGTTCGACTCGTATCGGTACTGCCGAGTCTGGGGCTGTCGTATGGGCAAGATGTTGGTGAAATGTTGGTGCGGGTCAATCGGCAGGCGATGTGAGCGGCGTGATGAACTTCCGGGTTCTGGGGCCGGTGGAGGTTCGGGTGCAGGGCCGGCAGGTGGAGCCGGGACCGCCGCAGCAGCAGGTGTTGCTGGCCGCGCTGCTGGCCGATGCCAGCCGGGTGGTGACCACCGAGACACTGATCGATCGGATCTGGGATGAGCCCCCGGACTCGGCGCGGCGCAACGTGCACGGTCTGGTGGCCCGGCTGCGGCGGGTGCTGGCGCAGGCCAGCCCCGACCGGACCGTGGTACTGCTGCGTCGCGCTGGCGGCTACGTCTTGGACGTGCGCCCGGAGCAGGTGGACGCGCTGGAGTTCCGTCGGCTGGTCGAGCAGGCACGCGGACGGGGTTGCGCGGATGCGGTGGGGCGAGAGTTGCTCGGGCAGGCGCTGTCGCTGTGGCGCGGAGAGCCGTTGTCAGGGCTGTCCGGGTCTTGGGTGGCGCGGACCAGGCAGGCCTGGAGCCAGCTGCACCTGGAAGCGGTGGTCGCGTGGGCGCGCGCTGAGCTCGGGGCCGGAGACCCGGCTGGGGTCATCGTTCGCGTCACGGATCTGCTGGCTCGGTATCCGCTGGCCGAGTCGCTGTACGAGATCCTCCTGCGGGCACTCCACGCGGCCGGCCGGCCCGCCGAGGCGCTGGACCTGTACGCGTCGTTCCGGCAGCGGCTGGCCGAGGAGCTGGGGGCCGACCCCGGGGCGGAACTGCAGGCGGCGCATCAGCAGATCCTGCGCGGCGAGAGCAGCCGGCTGCCGCTCGTCGCAGCCGCCATGCCGCCCGTACCGGAGCAGTTGCCCGCGACCGCCCGGTACTTCGTGGGTCGAGCCGAGGAGCTGGACCGGCTGGACCAGGCCGCGCGGCACAGCACCGGGGCGGTGATCGCCGCAGTCGACGGTATGCCCGGTATCGGCAAGACAGCCCTCGTCGTGCTGGCCGGGCGTCGGATGGCAGAGACCGGGTTGTTTCCCGACGGCCAGCTGTTCGTCGACCTGCGCGGGTTCAGCGACGGCCCGCCGACCGACCCGGCCGCGGCGCTGGAGACCCTGCTGCGTGGCTTGGGCGTCCCCGGGCCGCGGATCCCACCCGGCCTGGATGCCCGAAGCGGTCTCTACCGCAGCGTGCTGGCCCACCGACGGGTCTTGGTCGTGCTGGACAACGCCCAGGAGGAGGCGCAGGTCCGGCCGCTGCTGCCCGGCGCCGGCGAGTCCCGGGTGCTGGTCACCAGCCGGCGCCGGCTGTCCGGCTTCGACGACATCGAGCACCTCAACCTCGACAGCCTGCCCGCACCCGACGCGGCCTCGCTGTTCCGCGCCGTGGCCGGCGCTGACCGGGACCCGGGCGAGGCGCAGACTGTCGAGCAGATTGTGCGCCAGTGTGGCCGGCTGCCGCTGGCCGTGCGGATCGCAGCCGCCCGGCTGCGCACCGATCGGGGCCGAACCCCGATGACCGGCCGGGACCTGCTGGACCTGCTGCGGACCCAGGACCAAGACCACCGGCTGGCGATCCTGACCGGAGGCGACCGCAGCATCGGGCTGGCATTCGAGGTCTCCTACCAGCACCTGCCCGCCGACCAGCAGCGCGCCTTCGCCGTACTAGGCCTGCACCCCGGCCCCGAGTACGAGCCGTACGCAACCGCCGCCCTGCTGGACACCACCACCGGCCGCGCGCACGAGCTGCTCAACGCCCTGGAGCAGGTGAACCTGCTCGATCAGCCGGCTCCCGGTCGGTACCGCTTCCACGACCTCATCCGCGCGTACGCCAGGACCCGGGCACCCCGGGGAGCCGAACGGCGTGCCGCGTTGGGTCAGCTGCTCGACCACTACGCCCACACCGCGACCGCGGTGATGGACGTGGCGTACCCGTACGAGATCGACCACAGGCCGAGGCCACCGAAGTCGAGCACCCCCAGCCCGTGCCTGCTGACCGAGGCGGCCGCCCTCGGCTGGCTGGAGACCGAGCTGGAGAACCTCCTGGCCGCCGCCCAGCACACCGTGGACGAGAACCCGGGCAACCACACCATCCACCTGTCCGCGACCTTGCGCCGGCACCTGCGCACGCGCGGCCACTACGGCGAGGCGGAGACGCTCCACCAGCTCGCCATCACCGCCGCCCGCGCCACCGGTGACCACGACGCCGAGATCGAGGCATTCAACGGCCTGGGCCAGATCCACCGGCTCCGCGGCCGGCAGGGCGCGGCCATCGAGTGCCACGACCGGGCACTGGCGGGCGCCCACACCACCAGGCAGCAGGTCGACGCGCTGATCGGGCTCGGCTCGGTCTACTACCTCCAGGGCCAGCATGACGCGGCGGCTGCCTGCTTCCGGCACGCGCTGGCCTCGGCCACGGGCAGCGGTGACGTCCCGGCCGAGATCGAGGCCCTGAACGGGCTCGGCTACATCCACAACCTGCAGGGCGAGCAGGATCTGGCCGTCAGCCACCACGAGTCGGCGCTGGCGGCGGCGCGGGCCAGCGGCAACCGAGCAGGCGAGACCAGCGCCCTGAACGGGCTGGGGAACTCCCGTCAGATGCAGGGCCAGCACGCAGTGGCCGGCGAGTCCTTCAGCCAGGCGCTGGCGGCCGCCCGCGCCACCGGCAGCCGGATCGCCGAGCTGGTTGCCCTCAACGGCCTCGGCCGGGTCCACACTGCCCAGGGCCAGTACGAGCTGGCCGCCGGCCGCTACCACGAGGCGCTGGCGGCGGCCCGGGCCGCCGGCGACCGCCACGGCGAGATCGCCGGGCTGATCGGGCTCGGCGAGATCCACCTGGAGCTCGGCCGGCACGCCGACGGGGCCAGCTGCTACCGGCAGGTGCTTGAGCTGGCCCGCCTGCACGGCAACCGCAACTGGCAGATCGAGGGTTACCTCGGACTCGGCCGAGTGCACCAGGCGGACAACGATCCGGCCCAGGCCCTCGCCGCCCACCAGCATGCGCTGACCCTGGCCGCTGAGCTCGACCAGGCCCCCGACGAGGCCCGCGCCCACGACGGCCTCGCCCGCGCCCACCACGCTATCGGCCACATCGACCAGGCCCGGCAACACTGGCACCAGGCGCTGGACATCCTCGACATGCTGCACACCCCGGTCGCAGAGGAGACCACCGCGGCCGACCTCCGGGCACACCTCGCCGATCTCGACAACGCCACCGGCGCTGGCCGGGCGTGATCCGTCCCCGGTCCCGGCGGCTCACCTGACCTGTACCGTGCCAGAACGAGCTGTAGGCCTGTGAGCTGGGTTCACCGGACAGACCGGCTGCGGCACGATCGCTGCTCGTGGCTTTCCGTCTGCTGTACCTGATCATGGTCCGCGTGTTCGGCTGGCTCACACTGCTCGCACAGCGACACGGCGAAGACCACCGAACTGCTGACGTTGCGACACGACGTAGCGGTGCTACGCCCCAGGTCGGCCGACCAGGCTCGGCGTTGTACGCCTTCGCGGTCTGGCGTGCCTTCCAGATTCCGGACAGGGGACAAGGTTCCCGCCGGAATGGAGGCCGTGGAGTGTCAGGAAGGCGCAGAGTGTTCTCGTCGGAGTTCAAGGACGAGGCCGTCGGCTCGCTAAACTGCGAGCATGCAGTTGATGATCTTGTGTTGAAGGAGTGCGGCATATCCTCTCGGTCTTGACAGCCTCTCGGCCTTGACAGCCTCCCGGTCTTGCCGGAGCAGCGCCGGGCATGGGCCTGGTGGGCCTTGGCTATTACTCGGGCCTTTTGGCTGCCGCGCCAGTCGCCGTCGGCGACTGGCTTGCCACCGGGACTACCATGGGCGCGCGCCGCTTACTCACCGAGGTTCCTCACCACCACCAACCCTTCGTCCTCACGCCGGAACTACTCTGTGCGCTCGCCGCTGTACTCACCGAAGTTTCTCAACTTTTTCTCGCTCCCTCACCTTGGCGGTCCGGTTCTGTCGGTGGCTCTGTTTATCCTTCTCCTATGTCGAACGCGGTCGCCCTGGTCGAGCAGGTCTCTGCTCTGCTGGACCTGTGTGGTGGCGTCGACTTCTCTTCGCTTTCCGACGCCGAGGTTGACGAGGTGTTGGTGCGGGGGTTCCGGCAGGTCGGCCGGTTCACCGGCAGCGTGCTGCTGCCGTTGGTGCGGGAGGCGGAGGTCCGGGGTCTTGCTGCCGCGCATGACGCGCCGGACGTGCGGGCGTGGCTGCGGGGCTCGTTGAACGTGCGGCCCGGTGAGGCGGGGCGGCTGCTGCGGCTCGCCACGGCGCTGGACGGCGACCTGCCGGAGACGGCGGCCGCGCTGGCCGGCGGGGCGGTCAGCGTCGAGCACGCCCAAGTGGTCGCCGAGGCGATGCGGGCGCTGCCGGCGGAGACCCCGGCCGGCGTCCGGGCCGCGGCGGAGCGGGAGCTGGTCCGGCACAGCGACACCCTCGACCCAGGCGCGGTCGCGCTGCTCAGCCGGCGGGTGCTGGACGTGGTGGACCCCGACGGCAGCGCGAAGCTGCAGGCCCGGCAGGCCGAGCGCGAGGCCGCCGCCGCACACGCCCGCCGTGACCTGCGGATCTCCCCCGCCGGGCCAGGGCTGAAACGGGTCTGCGGGTTCCTCGACACCGAAGGCGCCGAAACACTCCGCGTCGCCCTGGACCCGCTGGCCGCGCCGCGACCCGCCGGCCCCGAGACCGGCGTGCGGGACGAGCGGACCCCCGGGCAGCGGATGGCCGATGCGTTGGTGGACCTGGCCGAGCGGTCCCTGCGGATGGGCGAGCTGCCCGACAACGGCGGCGAGCGCCCCACCCTGGTGGTGACCATGCCGTATGACAAGCTGGCCGCCGCCACCGGCGTCGGGACCCTCGACAGCGGCGACGTGCTGCCGGCCAGCCAGGTACGGCGCCTCGCCTGCGACGCCCACATCATCCCGGCGGTGCTGGGCGGGGAGAGCCAGGTGCTGGACCTCGGCCGCGGCTCCCGACACTACGTCGGCGCCGCCCGGCGGGCGATTGTTCTTCGGGACCGCGGGTGTGTCTTCCCCGCCTGTGACCGGCCGTACCAGTGGTGCCAGGCCCACCACTGCGTCCACTGGGCCAACGGCGGCCGCACCGACCAGAACAACGGCGTCCTGCTCTGCGGATTCCACCACCGCGCCGTACACCATGACGGCTGGGACGTACGAATAGCCCACGACGGGCTACCCGAGCTCCTCCCCCCACCAACAACCGACCCCGAACGAAAGCCTGTCCGTCACCACCGACACCGAAAACGAGCAGCATGACACGGGAGGAGGTCGCCGCCGCGGCACGGGTTCCGCGGGGCGAAAAGGCCCGGCCGGGTCTCCGGCCGGGCTGCCACCGGAACCACGGTGAGCGCTCACCGCCGCGCTCACCGACATCCTCACGCCCCTTACCGGCGCTCGGCCCGGCAGAGTGGTCCTGACCCGAATCCGCGGATAGTGCGATGGCGCGGGGTGTGGTTGGTGATGGGTGCCCTGCTGGCCTGCGACCAGCCGAAGATCAACCCGCCTGCTGCTCGCGTAACAACCACCCTGAGACCTGCTCAGCCATACGACCGGCGCGTTACTTGACTGGCAAGATGACCAGGGCAGGAGGGCAGGCGGCAGGAGGGGCGCAGCGTGCCTCAGCAGGTCCAGCACTGGGTTGAGGTGACCCCCTCGCGGTTCTCGCACGAGGCCGAGGGCCTTGGCCTCGTGCGATCGGTGCTGGCTCGTCCTGGGCCGGCGCCGCCTCCATCTGGTGGAGCTGAAGTACTACTCGGGCGCCCTGCGGGGCGACGATCTGCGCTGGCTGCGCGACAACCTGACCCTTGACATGTGGAAGGCCGCCGTACTCCGGCAGCCAGCTCGGCTAGTCACCACGCACCGGCCCGAGCGCTGAACCGCGGAGTGGATCAAGGCGGTAACCGCGCCGCCAAGAGGCGGACCGCCGTGGCTGCGGGCGGAGGTCGGCTGACCGCGGTAGCGGCGCAGCAGCTCGGCAAGGACAATGTGGCAGTCTCACCCGCGTTCTCGGCGCTACAGGTCACTGATCACAGGGGTGCAACGAAGGGTGCGACAACGTCTGGCCTGGTCGATGAGATCTGGTCGCGAGCACGGTTGACCCGCCGGTGAGGGGGCACCTTCGCTTCAAGACCGCGGATCGACCGGGCGCTGGCGACGGAAGGGGTGGCGGATGTCCGAGCCGCGTGCGCCCGCCGAGGACGCCGTGCTGTCCATGCCGCGGGCGGCTGGCCCGCGGGTGACGGTGCCGCAACCGTACCGAGGATGTCGACTGTGGCGTGGGTGTCAAGCCGTGCCTGGCTGTCCACGAGGACCGCGGCTTCACCATCGACGAGGCCAAGGTTGTGTTCTGGATGATATGCCCCTCAATGTGCCAGCAGGACCACCTTGGGCGCGGACGACGGTCCAACCATGAGGAGAATGCAGTGACACGAGAACAGATCGTTCCGACCACCACGGACGCCGGCATTCCGGTAGAGAGCGACGAACACTCGCTTACCGTCGGCGCGGGTGGACCGATCCTGCTGCAGGACAGCTACCTGATCGAGCAGATGGCGCAGTTCAACCGCGAGCGGGTGCCGGAACGGCAGCCGCACGCCAAGGGCAGCGGCGCGTTCGGCCGGTTCGAGGTGACCAACGACCTCAGCGCGTACACCAAGGCCGCGGTGTTCCAGCCCGGCACGACGACGGATCTGATGGTCAGGTTCTCCACGGTGGCCGGCGAGCGTGGCAGCCCTGACACGTGGCGCGACCCGCGCGGTTTCGCGGTGAAGCTCTACACCACCGAAGGCGTCTACGACATGGTGGGCAACAACACGCCGGTGTTCTTCGTCAAGGATCCGATGAAGTTCCAGCATTTCATCCGGTCGCAGAAGCGCCGCGCGGACAACAACCTGCGCGATCACGACATGCAGTGGGACTTCTGGACGCTCTCGCCGGAGTCGGCGCACCAGGTGACCTGGCTGATGGGCGACCGTGGCATTCCGCGTACCTGGCGGCACATGAACGGGTACAGCTCCCACACCTACCTGTGGGTCAACGCGCAGAACGAGAAGTTCTGGGTGAAGTACCATTTCAAGACTGACCAGGGCATCGAGTTCTTCACCCAGGATGAGGCCGACCAGATGGCCTCGGCGGACACCGACTACCACACCCGCGACCTGTTCGAGGCGATCGCGCGGGGCGATCACCCGAGCTGGACGCTGCGCATGCAGATCATGCCGTTCGAGGATGCCGCGACCTACCGGTTCAACCCGTTCGACCTCACCAAGGTGTGGCCGCACGCGGACTACCCGCTGGTCGAGGTCGGCCGGATGACCCTGGACCGCAACCCGACCGACCACCACACCGAGATCGAGCAGGCCGCTTTCGAGCCCAACAACCTCGTACCGGGAATCGGGCCGAGCCCGGACCGGATGCTCCTCGCGAGGTTGTTCGCCTATGCCGACGCCCACCGGTACCGCATCGGCGCGAACTACAAGCAACTGCCGGTGAACGCGCCCACCTCGCCCGTACACAGCTACAGCAAGGACGGCGCGATGCGGTACCATAAGGTGTCCGACCCGGTGTACGCGCCGAACTCCAAGGGCGGCCCGCACGCGGACACCGAGCGGTACGGCTCGCCGCCGAGCTGGTACGCCGACGGCGACATCATGCGGACCGCGTACGTGTCACATGAACAGGACGACGACTGGGGCCAGCCCGGCACCATGGTTCGCGAGGTGCTCGATGACGCCGCCCGGGAACGCCTAGTCAACAACATCGTCGGCCACCTGCTCAACAATGTCACCGAGCCGGTGCTCCGGCGCGCCTTCGAGTACTGGCGGAACGTGGACAAGAACCTCGGCGACAAGGTCGAGTCGGGTGTGCGCGCCAAGCAGGGCGAGAAGGATCCGAAGGCCGCCGAGCAGGGCAACCCCGCACGAAGCAGCATGCAGGCCAAGGCGTAACCGGTGTGTGCGTGGTCCCGGCTACCGTCACGGCGCCGGGACCACGCGGCACGACCGACTGGGCGGTGCCGAACGCAGCGCCTCCGGTCGCTCAGCCTGCCCGATCCTTCTGGCGCTCCTGTTCAGGCTTGCCCAGCGCAGCCCTGTTCCCTTGCGGAGTAACGCTGCGGCCCACGGCACGGGGACTGCGACCGGCCCGCTTGATGAGCACATAACGCTTTATCTCATGGCGTATCGGGTACAACACCGCACCGAGAAGGGCCGTGCCGGCCAGCAACCGTATTTTGCGCATCATTTCGGTCCTCCTGCTCCTATCGGTATTTATCAGACCCGCTGCGCCTGATCGCGAGGCAGCTCGCTGAGCGAGGTCCCGCGCAGGACGGCAGGAGCCCCGTCGATGCTCCGCCGTCCCTCAAGGCTCGACCATGTCCTGCCCCGGCCTGGCGACCTGAACCCTGGTCGCGCGACCTTGGTCGCGGCCTCGCATGGATGGCCATCAGCGGTGGACCATCGGGTGCCATGGGTGTCAGCGACGAAAACGGGAAGGACACGCTCATGGCGAAAGCATCGGGCGGCAGGTACGCGAGTCCGGGCGGCGAGTTCAGCCGCGACATGCGCTACATCACCACCCGCGTCACCGCGGACGGCCGGGACGGCTACCCGGTCAAGCCGGACCGGTACCGGCTCGTGGTCAGCCGAGCCTGCCCGTGGGCCAACCGCGCGATCATCGTCCGGCGGCTGCTCGGGCTGGAGGGCGCGCTGTCGATGGGCATCGCCGGACCGACCCACGACGAACGCAGTTGGACCTTCGACCTCGACCCGGGCGGTCGCGACCCGGTGCTGGGCATCGAACGGCTGCGAGAGGCGTACCTCGCCCGCTTCCCCGACTACGACAAGGGCATCACCGTCCCCGCCATGGTCGACATCTTGACCGGTCAGGTCGTCACCAACGACTTCGCGCAGATCACCCTCGACCTGTCGACACAGTGGCGGGCGTACCAGCGCTCGGGCGCGCCCGACCTGTACCCGCCCGAACGGCGGGACGAGATCGACCACGTCAACGAGCTGGTCTTCACCGAGGTCAACAACGGCGTCTACCGGGCCGGGTTCGCCGGCAGCCAGGACGCCTACGACAAGGCGTATGCCGCGCTGTTCACCCGGCTCGACTGGCTGTCGCAACGGTTGGAGAACCAGCGCTACCTCGTGGGCGAGACGATCACCGAAGCGGACGTGCGGCTGTTCACCACTCTTGTCCGGTTTGACGCCGTCTACCACGGCCACTTCAAATGCAACCGAAGCAAGCTCACCGAGATGCCGATCTTATGGGCCTACGCAAGGGACCTGTTCCAGACCCCCGGCTTCGGCGACACCATCGACTTCGACCACATCAAGCGGCACTACTACCAGGTCCATCGCGACATCAACCCGACCGGCATCGTCCCCGCCGGTCCCGACCTCAGCGGCTGGCTCACGCCACACGGCCGGGAAACCCTCGGCGGTCTCCCGTTCGGTGCCGGAACGCCACCACCCCCGCCGCCACCCCACGAGATCGTCCCGACCTGAGCGGGTGTTGTGGACATCATGGCCAGACGTACTCCTGGGGAAGCGGTAGTAGGACTTGTTGTCGTTCAACAGCCCTGCATTCGTCTCAACTTTCGGTGTAACTGCTGACCTTCGGTTACCTCCGTCCGGCCCCCGGCCACTGGTTAGACGAGCGGCGTTCGCGCCGCCCTTACGCCCTCGTCTACCGCTGCTGGCATCACTGCCCTGACCGGCACTCTCGTCGCAACGGGACCGGCGTCGGCGGCCGGCCGGGTGCTCGGGCACGACGAGGAGCACACGTTCGCCGTCATCGGGGTCATTCCCTACGGCGACTCGCAGATCGCGAACTTTCCTCACGTCATCGCCCAGATCAACGCCGATCCCGCCCTGCAGTGGGTCGATCATCTGGGCGACATCAAGGGCGGTTCGTCCGTGTGCAGCGACCAGTACCTCCGGATGATCAAGGCCGACTTCGACCAGTTCGGAGACCCGCTCGTCTACACCGTCGGCGACAACGAATGGAGGTGCTGGCCCGCTCGGCCGCGGTGACCCAGGAGGTACACGACACCTTCGCCGATGCCGCGCCCATCAGGGCCGTGCGGTCACCCTCCTGCTGCAAGCGGACATGTTCGACCCGATGGTGACCAGTCTGGCGTTCGCCGACTACTACGGCTTCCAGCCGATCGTGGCCGCCATCGCCCGGGAGTCGGCGGCCTACGGCGGGCCGGTGTACCTGTTCAACGATGACAGCCACGTGTACAACGCCGGCAAGTCGCTGGCCCGGCTCGGGCTGGCTGATGTTCTACCGCATCGACCGACCGGTGCCGAACCTGTCCGGGTCACCGTCGACGGTGTACGGGATGACGGCCCTGGTCCGGGTCGTGGACCTGCCCGTTCGCCGACACCACCGACGCGCCGGACTGGAGGACCAGCTTGCCGAGGTCGTGCACCGTCCACCAGTCCTGCGGCGCGGTCCACGGGCTCCACACGCTCGGGTCGTCGTACACTGCCAGACCAGCGCGACCGTCTCGATGCGCGGGTTGAGCCGGCGGGACAGCCGGATCGTCCCCCAGTCGAAGGACTGGATCGTGGCCCGGTCCGCGAAGCCCGCGCGGGTGATCGCGGTGACCAGCGTGGCGGTGAAGATCTGGTACGGCGCGGTGTCGTTCACCAACGGGCTGGTCCTCGTCTCGATGTTGAGGCGTACGTCGCCCTGCCCGCTCGCGCGTACCGTGTCGGTGTCGAGTTCCAGGGTGGACACCGCCGGGTTCCCCAACGCGCGTGGCGGAACGCGGCCAGCGTGTTCTTTGGCCGCCGCGCGGGCGCTGCGGTGGCCCTCGATGTCGAACGGCGACGGGTACGCCCTCGGCAGCCGGAACTGGGCAGCTCCGGATTTCCCGGACAAGTCGATAAGAGCTGGCGGATGCCATATCGGCATGATCACTTGAATCTGCCGTTAGAAATCAGTAGGTTGCACGCCGGCTTGCCGGCAGATGGACCGGAAGGTACCGATCTTCAGATGTCTTCGGCCCATCGGGACGATGACGGTCCTGCCACCCGGACCGGCTTGGCGGTACTTGGCATGGGAGCCGCGTTGGTGGACCAGCTCGAACCCATGCCGGCGTAAGGCCTTGATGACCTCCTCGGAGGAGGGACCCTCAGGCACTCTTGAGGATCAGCCGCTCGACATGGGCGTCCGCGACGGGTTGGTAGTCCGCCTGAGCCGCCGGCTCGTCGAAGTACAGCTCGAGGGCTTCGAGGATGTTGGCGCGGGCCTCAGCCTCGGTGGCGCCGTCGCTGGCCACATCCACGTTCAAGCACTGGACGACGAAGCCGTCACCCTCACGGTAGATCACGACCTGCAGGCTGCGTTCATGGGCGGGCACAGGGTTCATGCACCGCAGGATACCTGCGCCGGCTCGCGGCCGGCCGACGCCAACGGAGGGTGGGCAGAGGTCCACCGCAACATTAATCCGGCCGGCATCGTCCCCGCCGGCCCCGACCTCGGCGGCTGGCTCGCGCCACACGGCCGCGAAGCCCTCGGCGGTCTCCCGTTCGGTGCCGGAACGCCACCACCTCCGCCGCCACCCCACGAGATCGTCCCGACCTGAGCGGACGTGGGATGTTGCGCGTGGGCTAGACCGTTGTTAGCTGGACCGTTGCTACAGTAGCAGCGCTTGCTACTGCGCTGCGGCGCGCAGGCGTCCGATGAGCTATTTAAGGTGTGAGTCGACAATGCGACGGCCGCGCGGCCGATGCAGCTCAGGGAGCCGCAATGACGCAGACGCACGAGCGGATGTTCTATGAGGTCATGTGGCGGGCGTGTGCTCGCCAGGCCACGTACCCGCTGCCGTGGTGGGCTCAGCAGACATTCCGCCGTTGGAGCGATAACTACGACAGCGGCCTGTTCGACTCGAAGGAGGCGGCGTTCGCCGCGAACGCGCTGTACCGCTACTGGAACATGATTGGTGTCAAGGACGCCGGCCTGGAAAGCCTGGTGGGGCAGGCCGGGGAGATCGAGCCGGTGTACGAGAGCTATGCGGTGTCCGGGTTCATCTATGAGCCTGAGGGGCGGCGGGTGCACCTGCCGCAGGTGGCGGAGCTGGACCGGCCGCTGCCGGCGGTCGGCCAGTGGATGGAGGACGGCTTCCTTCCGGTAGTGGTGAGCACCTTCCGCACGGGCACGGGCGTCGTCCTTGAGCAGAAGGCGCTGTCGACGACGGTGGGCCTTCGGCAACGGAGCGTGGTGCTGCACCGGCTGAGGGTGCGCGCCGAGGGCGGAGCCCGCCGGGGATGGCTGTGCCTTGCACTGCTGCCCTGGGGCCCGAGCAGCTTCCAGCGCCACGACCGTGCGGGTCGTTACCTGCCTGACCGGCAGTTGTCGTACGTCCGTTATCGCGGGGACGAGAACCGGGTGGAGGTCAACGCCGGCTGGGGGCCTATCTTCGACACCGCGCCGGCCATGTTCGGCGTGTACGGCAACGCCACGTCGTCTGACGACCCGGACGCGTACCTGGTCGACAACCCGTGGCACGACCTGGCGACGGCCGGTGGGCTCAACGGAGCCGACACCGCGCGCGACGCCGTCGCCAGCATGTGCACCGCGGCGTTCGCCTGGCCCTACGATCTGGCCTCGGGCGAGTCGTTCAGCATCGACGTGCGGCTGCCGGTCGACGACTACCGGAGCCCTGGTGACCTCGACGAGATTCGCGGGCCCACGGCGGATGACCTGGAGGCGGCCAACCGGCTGTTCTGGGTCCAAAAGCTTAACGGCAGCGGCCTCCAACTGGAGCTGCCGCCACTCGTGGCTCATGTGCAGGACCTGTTCCGGCTGTGCCGGGCGAACCTGCTTATCCTCGCCGACGGTGGCGCCATCCACCCGGGTCCCACCATCTACGACTCGTTTTGGGTGCGGGACTCCTCGGTGGAAGGCATCGCCTGCGCGCTGGCCGGGGACACCTCGCTGGCCGCGACCCAGTTTGGCGAGCACTATCCGCTGGTGTTCAACCAGGGGTTCGAGCAGATTGGTCCCGCTTCGGCGCACGGCTTCTTTGGCGGTGACCATGAGAAGAACGACCTCGAGTGGGACAGCAACGGGCAGGCGCTGTGGGCGTTTGGCCGGTTCGACCGGATCCAGGGCCGGGCGGAGGCGTTCGGCGCGAAGATGTTCTCGCCGTACGTTATCGAGGGCGCGCGATGGATCCGTGACAACCGCTCACACTATGGGCTGCTGCACAGCGGCTGGAGCGCGGAGCACCTCGGTGACCGCGACAAGCCGCACTACTGGGACGACTTCTGGGGGGTCGCCGGCCTGTATGAGGCGGCGCGGCTCGCCGAGCGGGTTGGCGCCGCCGAGGCGGCCGAGCTGTGGTCGGCCTACGACGAGCTGGGCCGCGCCACCGCTGACTCGATCCGCTGGGTCCTCAACCAGCAGCGGGCGATGGGACGCTGGGAGACCTTCATCCCCACCGGGCCGGGCGACGTGGGGCGCTTCGACTCGACGATGGTCGGTGCGCTGGCCTACTTTCACCCGTGCCGGCTCTACATGGGCGAGAAGCTGGGCGGAGATATCGACGCCGCCGCGCGCAGCACGCTGGAGACCATCTGGTCGCACTTCGTGCGGGGCGGGTTTCGCCATGACGCCGCCTGGAACGCCTACGGCCCATACCTGACCCTTCAGCTCGCGCATGCCTTCCTGCTCATCGGAGACGTCGCGCGCATGGACCAGTGCCTGACGTGGGCGGTCGGTGATGCCGCCTACTCCACCGTGTCCCGTTACGATGGCGCGCCGGATGCCTGGCAGGTGGTCGCCGGAGCGTGGAACGAGCAGCACGCGTATCCGATCGCGACGGATTTCGCGGAGGTGCCGGACCGCTGGTGGTACATGGGTGACATCCCCCACGGGTGGGCCGCCGCGGAGCTGATCCTGCTGCTCCGGGATATCTGCTTCTTCGAGGCCGACGAGGACGGGGCGCCGACGATCTATCTCGCGCTAGGGGTGCCGCCGCACTGGCTGGCTGGCGGCCAGGCGATTGGGGTACGAGACGCCCCGACCGTGTTCGGGACACGGTTTGGGTTCACGCTCCGGCATGACGAGGTCGCGAAGACCGTGACCCTCGACGTAGCCCAGCCACCGCCGGCCGGCGTTGGCTTTGTCTATCCCTGCCGGCTCGGACCCGTGCGATCGGCGGTCGCTGACGGCGCTCCCATCTTGGCCCCACCGGCCGCGAGTCGTGACCTCATCCTCCCGGCCGGGCTCCGGCGTGCGGTGGTCACCTATGGCTGAGGCATCGAGCCGCCGCCACTGACGGCAACACGTTGACACCTACCGGCGTCGCGGTGGTCATCTTCGCGTCACCCGACCTAGGGATGCTTGTTGGCGTGAGTCTGCTGACCGCGGCGGCCGCCATACCGCAGGTAAGCCCGGCGCTGGTGCCGCGCCGTGAGCTGTTGGAGGTCAGGCATCTGTCGGTGCTGACGCTCGCGGCGACGGCAGCGGTGCTGGTGTCGATCGACCGGGAGGGAAGGACCCGGCGGGGACCGGTGGCGGCGCGGCTGGCTGGCGTGGCGCACACCCGTTCGCAGGTGCGCACCCACGCCGCCTACTGGCGCCACGCCGCAGTGCGGGCCGAGAGCACCGAGGGGCCGCTGTGGGTGGTGCTCGGCGACTCCGCCGCGCAGGGCATCGGTGCCGCGGACCCGGAGGACGGCTACGTCGGCCGGATCCGAGCCGAGCTGACCAGCCGGGCTGGGCTGCCGTGGCGGGTGGTCAACCTCTCCACCGCCGGCGCGTCGACCGTCGACGTGCTGGCGGAGCAGATCCCCCGGCTGCGCCGCTGGCCGCACCCACCGGACCTGGTGAGCTGCGGTGTCGGTGCCAACGACGTGCTGCGTACCGCACCACGCCGGCTCCGCGCGCAGCTCGACCAGCTCGCCGCCGGGCTGCCGCCCAGCTCGGTGCTGCTGACCCTGCCCGCCGGGCTGCGTGGGTACGGCCGGTCCTACGTGGACTGGCTAAACGCCGGTATCCGGGCCAGCGCCAGCCGGTACGGTCACCGCGTCGCGGACGTGGCGAACCGTTTCGGGCCTCCATGGCGCGGCAAGTTCTCCCCCGACGGTTTCCACCCCAGCGCCCGGGGCTACGCCGACTGGGCCACCGCCATACTGGACGCGCTGGACGCGGGACCCCTGGACGCGGGACCAAGCGCCCGCAACACCGCGGCCTGACGTCCACCCCCACACGGCAACCTACGCGGTCGAGTCACCGGGGGTTTCACGACACCGCGAACGCGATGGTGACCTCGATCGCCACCAGCTCTCCCACGCGTTGATCGGCAGGCTGATCGGGGCCACCTGGGCCGCGGCCGGTGGCGAGGCGATGTACTTCGCCAAGGTGGTGGAGGTGCTGGTACCGGCCTTCGCCTCCCCGCTGATCGCGGGCCTGGTCGCAGCGGTCGGCACGTACCTCGCGTACACATCACCCGCCGGTCGGACCCGAACGCGGTCGGCCGGGGCTTCCGCGCCGGGCAGATGGTCTCGGCCTCGCTGGTCTCGCTGGCGCACGGCACCAACGACGCGCAGAAGACGATGGGCGTCATCACTCTCACTCTGATCACCGCCGGGTCGCTCCCATCGGGCGCGGGGCTGCCGTTCTGGGTGATCATCTCTGCCGGCGCCGCCATCGCGCTGGGCACCTACCTGGGTGAGTGGCGGATCATCCGCACCTTGGGCACCCGCCTGACCCGCATCGAGGCGCCCCAGGGCTTCGCCGCCGAGGCCAGTGCCGCGGCGGTGATCCTGACCTCCTCGCACCTGGGGTTCGCGCTGTCGACCACGCACGTATGCTCGGGCGCCATCATCGGCTCCGGGATCGGCAAACGGCTGGCCGAGGTCCGCTGGGAGGTTGCCGGCCGGATGGTCACCGCCCGGGTGCTCACCCTGCCCGCCGCGGCCGCGGTCGGTGCGCTGGCTGGCCGGCTCGCCTCGACCGGTACCTCCGGCACGGTGCTGGTCGGCCTGGTCGGTGGCGCGACCGTCGCGGTGATCTACCTGGTCTCCCGGCGGGACCGGTTCAGTGCGCACAACGTCACCGACGAACTCACCGGCGCCCGGCCGGTCCCCGCCCCCACCACCGCCTAGTCCCTGTCCACGAGGCCGGGCTGCGAACGGTGGCAGGCCAGTCGTCTCGCGGCATCTGGCCCGCCACCGACGCCCGTGCCCCCATTTCATGCTGCTCGTTTTCGGTGTCGGTGGTGTCGGATAGGTTTGCGTTCGGGGTCGACTGATGGTGGGGGTAGGAGCTCGGGTAGTCCGTCTGTTGCTATGTGTACGTCCCAGCCGTTGTGGTGGACGGCGCGGTGGTGGTGTCCGCAGAGCAGGACGCCGTTGTTCTGGTCGGTTCTGCCGCCGTTAGCCCAGTGGGTGCAGTGGTGGACCTGGCACCATTGGTAGGGGCGGTCGCAGCCGGGGAAGACACACCCGCGGTCGCGGAGAACAATGGCGCGGCGGGCCGCGCCGACGTAGTGTCGGGAGCCGCGGCCGAGGTCCAGCACCTGGCTTTCGCCGCCGAGGACGGCGGGGATGATGTGGGCGTCGCAGGCGAGGCGGCGGACCTGGCTGGCCGGGAGGATGTCGCCGGTGGGCAGCGTGCCGGCGCCGGTGGCGGCGGCGAGGTTGTCGTAGGGCATGGTGACGATGAGGGTGGGTCGTTCGCCGCCGTTGTCGGGCAGGTCCCCCATCCGCAGCGCCCGTTCGGCGAGCTCGACGAGGGCGTCGGCCATGCGTTGCCCGTGGCTGCGTTCGTCCCGTACGCCGGTGTCGGGGTCGGCGGGGCGGGGTGCGGCCAAGGGGTCGAGGGCGACGCGGAGGGTTTCGGCGCCTTCGGTGTCCAGGAAGCCCGAGATGCGCTTGAGCCCGGGGCCGGCGGGACAGATGCGCAGGTCACGGCGGGTGTGGGCTTCGGCGGCCTCGCGTTCGGCCTGGCGGCGGAGCAGCTCGTCGCCGTGGTCGGGGTCGATGACGTCCAGGACGCGGCGGCCGAGCAGGGCGACCTCGTCGGGGTTGAACGTGCCGGAGTGCGCGACCAGCTCCCGCTCCGCCGCGGCCCTGGTCGCCGCCGGGGTCTCCGCCGGCAGCGCCCGGACCGCCTCGGCGATGACCTGGGCGTGCGCGACGCTGATGGCGCCGTCGGCGAGCGCGGCGGCGGTCTCCGGCAGGTCACCGTCCAGGGCCTTGGCGAGGCGGAGCAGCCGCCCGGCCTCACCGGGCCGCACGTTCAGGCTGTCCCGCAGCCACGCCGTCATGCTCGGCGCGTCATGCGCGGCAGCCAGCCCCCGGGACTCCGCCTCCCGCACCAACGGCAGCAGCAACGTCCCGTGATCTGCCCGAGCTGCTGGTGCACCCGCACCAGCAGCTCGTCAACCTGCGCGTCGGAAAGCCCCCACAACCGCGCGTCACGACAGGAGCCAAGCAGCATAGAGAGCTGCTCGACCACCGACGCGACCACATCCGACATACGAGAAGAATAAAAGAGGTCACCGACAGAACCGCCCCGCCAACCCGAGCCCCCGGCAAAAACGCGAGAAACTTCGGTGCGTAAGACGGCGGGCGCCCACAGTAGTCCCGGTGCCGCGCCAGTCACCGCAAGACGACTGGCGCGGCAGCCAAAGACCACGAGCTCCGGCCCGAATACTGACCGGAAATCAAAGGTGACAGGACGCGCGGCAGCTCGCGGCGAGTTCGGCGGGCGGGTGGTCGGGTAGGGGGTGAAGGTGCAGCCAGGCGTATGTAGTTGCGGATGGCGTGTTCGGCGGCCTTCGCTGGACGCCTCCATCACCACCCGCGACACTTGCAGGCCGCCCGGCCAGTTGGCCATCTCAGCCAGCGACCGGGTCATCGCCGACCAGGTCGGGACCTCCTGCCGAACGCCGCCGCTCGGCCGAACCGGGGCCGGGTACCCGCACGCACCACCTCCGCCTTGCCATCGGTCAGCCAGCGGCGGTGAGGTCGAGGTCGACCACCCCGCTGGTGCAGGTGCCGTGCTCCCCCATCTCGTAGAGCCCCAGGTGGCTGAACTCGCCGCTGAACGCGAGTGGCGACGGCAGCGTGCCGAGGTCGATGCGGAGGTCCCGCTGGAGGAAGCGGGTGAACGCGATGTGCGGGCGGAACAGGCGCCCGATCTCGTCGTATCCGTAGCGTTCGAGGTTGGCCCGAACCTCGCCGATCGTGGTGGGCAGCCAGTCGTGGAGTCGGCGTCCAACGGGGTCCGTCTCGCGGAGGCCCACCCGCACCGGATTGAGCCCGGCGACGACCAGGTCCTGCAGGTGGGTGGCCGCGGCGGAGCCCTGACAGGTCACCTCGATCATGCCCTGCTCGGCGTCCTGGGTATAACGATCCGCGGTGAGCAAGGTGCGCGAACAACGATGTGTCGTCCAGCACGAACTCGGTGCCATATGGGGCGAGTTGCCGGCTCACGTGCACCGACCGCCGTGCGATGCGTGATGGTGGCATGAGCACCACGTCGAGGACCCGCCGGTCCACCGGGCGGAATCGAGCATCGCGCCACTGTAGCCGTTGCCGGCCAGCCGGCCAGGCCGGCTGCGTCAGCCTCGGGCTGACTGCCTGCGAGCTCAAGCCGAGTATGTAAGGCGACCTGATCTGACCCCCTCCGCACGTGGGAGACTGGCTGAGCCAGGCTGGATTCTGGCAGCTTTGGCTACTGTGCTGATCGTTGCTGTCCGACAATGGTCGTGCTGACCAGCTGCCGGGCCTGCATGTCAGCCGCACGTACCGGCGCACAGCCGGCGGCGATACTGTCCGGAGGTGTTGCCCGCGTTCGCTGGTGATCATGATCCGTGGGTCGAGCTGATCGGGTGTTGGGGGTGGCAACCATGGGTGAAGGCGACGTCTCCGCAGGCGATGAGGTGACGCAGTTGGTTGCGGTGATCGACCGGCTGCAGGCTGAGGTTGCCGGGCTGCAGCGGGCCATGCGCACCCGAGGGTTGATCGACATGGCGAAAGGCATGATCGTGGAACGGTTCGGCTGCGACCCTGCCGAGGCGCTCGTGCGGCTTCGGGACCTGGCCGCGTCGAAAAGGGTGGGCCTGGTCGAGGCCTCGGCGGACGTGCTGGGCCGGAAGCTGCCGGCAAAGGACCTGTTCGGGCTGTTGCCGGGAGAAGGCGAACCGTCGCCGCTGATCGCACCAGCAGGCTCGGCACCTGTCCTGACGACCTCGGCCCTGTACCGGCTGTCCGCCGCCGTGGCCGACGCGTCCAACGGACCCAACGAGCTGGCTGAGGCGCTGCTCGACGTGGGCCTGCGCAGGCAGGTGGAAGCCGTGGTGCTGATGAGCCTGGACTCCGACGGGGGTCTCGCGCTGGCGGGCCAGGCCGGGCTGGCGCCGATCGAGGTGAGTCGCTGGCGGCGGATCCCGCCTCACATGGACACGCTGATGACCCGGGTTGCCCAGATCCGGCGGCCTATCTGGTACATCGGCGACAACCCCGGTGGCGAGTTCGCCTCCCTGCCGATGCTCGGCGAGCAGTGGGGGCATGACCGGACCCGCGCCGTGCTCCCTATGGTGGACGACGGCCGGCTGATCGGCGTCGCCGAGATGGTCTGGCGAACCTCCGGCGACCTCGATCGTCCCGTCCGCCGCTACGTCGCGGCGCTGGTGCGGCACGCGGCACACACGCTCGGTCAGCAGTTGAGCTCTGCGGGGCTGCTGACGCCGGTGACCAGGTGGGGAGCCGCATGGTTCCAGGCGACGCTCGACGCACTGCTCGACTCGGTCATGGTCACCACCGCCGTCCGGGACGCTGACGGCACGGTGGTCGACTTCCAGGTGGACTTCGTCAACGCTGGCATTGACGACCTGTATGGACGGCTACCGGAGGAGATCACCGGCAGGCGCCTGCTCGAGCTGTACCCGCGGATGGTGCCCACTGGAGTGTTCGACGCGTACGTCCGCGTCTTCCAGACCGGGGAGCCTTTCCACCTGACCGGCCCTGCGAGGGCTCCGGGCGGCCTCCACTTCCACCGGACCATCGCACTCCGCTGCACCCGGTTCCTGGACGGTCTTCTCCTGACCTGGCGTTTCCGCGAGGCTACGGACCGCACCGCGGCCTTTCTCCAGATGGCCGAACGGACGCTCGAGTTCGGCGCGTTCGAGGAAGACTGCTCGACCGACGTCAGCCACTGGAGCGATCAGTTGTACGAGCTGCTGGGTGTCGAGCTCGTCGACGAACCCGTACCGTTGGCCAAGCTTGAGGAGCTCGTTCGGCCCGCCGAACGCGCAGCGTTTACCGCGGCGTTAGCCGACCTCCGTGACCGCGGCATCCCGATAGACCTCCCAGTAGGGGTGTGCGACAAGCGACACGCCGAACGGGTCCTCCGGCTGATCGCGTACCCCCTCACGGAACCCGACGGCCGGGTCGTCAGGATCCGAGGGCTGGTCATTGCCGAGACGGCCCGTGACCGCATGGGTTGACCTGGCCTGCCCGGCGTCTACCCGGTGTCCATCATGATCCGGATGGCGGGCAGCCGGTCGGCAACGCTGGCAGGCAACGGATCAGCCGTGCGGAGCTCCGCGACACCCGAGGTACGGACGAACCATCGGGCGGCTCGGGGATGACGTCGCCGGTAGTCATCCAGAACGGCCAGGGTCTGCTCCGCGGGCAGCACCGGAACACCGGAATCGGCGCTCGGGCGATTCGAAATGAGTCCAGCTAGCATCTTTCCACTGCCTTGGGTTAGCTCGCTGTCGCCAGCCGGGCTGAGGAGCGGTTCGCCAGCACCGCGTCGAGCGCCCACCGGCCGGGACCGAACACCGCCAGCAACAAGAACGCCCAGCAGAACATCGCAGCCGCCTCGCCGCCGTTCAGGATCGGCCATAGCGACTTTCCCTGGGTGTACGACGAAGTACGCGTAGGCCATCGACCCGGAGCAGAGCAGGGCTACCGGCCGGGTAAATAAGCCGGCTAGGACGAGAGACCCGCCAACTAGCTGGATCATCGCGGCCCACCAGCCGGGCCACTCGCCGACGGTCAGCGGTCCGCCGTGCGGGCCACCGAGCCGCGGTGGTGGTGGCACGTGTGGGGTCTCGCCACTTACGCCGGGGGTGTTTGTGGGGAGGTGGGGTTGTCGAGCTCGGTGAGGCGGGCGTGGATGTCAGCGGCGCCGATATCTTCGGTGAGGGGGGCATCGAGGGTGGTGAGGATGTCCAGGGCATGCTGCCAGTGGCGGCGAGCTTGGTCGGGTTGGCCGAGGGCGTAGTGGGCGTGAGCGAGGCCGTCGAGGGCGCGGGCCTGGTCGGCGGGTTGGTCGAGCTCGCGGGCGAGGTCAAGGGCGTGTTGGTGAGCGGTGAGCGCCATGTCGGGGTGGCCGGTGGCGTGGTGGGTGCGACCGAGCCCGAGATGTGCCTCGTACTGTCCGTTACGGTTGCCGATGGTACGGGCGAGGTCGAGAACCTGCTCGAAGCAGTCACGGGCGGGCTCGTGGTGGCCTTGCGCGTGGTGGGTGTGGCCGAGACCGGTCAGCGCGCCGAGCTCGCCGCTGGGGTTGCCGGTGGCGCGTGCCAGCTCCAGCGCCCGGGTGTGGCAGTCGGCTGCCGGCCCGTACCGGCCCTGCATGTAGTGGATCCAGCCCAGACCGGTCAGCGCATCGAGCTCGCCGCCGGGGTTGCCAGCGTGGCCCAGCTCCAGCGCCCGGGTAAAGCAGTCGGCTGCCGGCCCGTACCGGCCCTGCAGGCGATGGATCCAGCCGAGACCGGTCAGGGCGTTGAGCTCGCCAACGGGGTTGCCGGTGGCGCGTGCCAGCTCCGCCGCCCGGGTGTGGCAGTCGGCCGCTGGACCGTGCCGGGCCTGCGCGTGGTGGGTCCAGCCGAGGCCGGTCAGGGCGTTGAGCTCGCCAACGGGGTTGCCGGTGGCGCGTGCCAGCTCCGCCGCCCGGGTGTGGCAGTCGGTCGCCGGCCCGTGCTGGCCCCGCATGTAGTGGACGAGGCCAAGGCCGGTCAGGGCGTTGATTTCTCCGCTGGTGCTGCCGGTGGCCCGGGCCAGCTCCAGCGCCCGGGTAAAGCAGTCGGCTGCCGGCCCGTACCGGCCCTGCACGCGGTGGGTCCAGCCGAGACCGGTCAGCGCGGCAAGCTCGGCCGGCTGGTCGCCGGTGGCCCGTGCCAGCTCTGCGGCGGTCTGGTGCAGGGTGTGGGCGTCGGTGTAGGCGCCGCGGTTGCGCAGGTGGGGGTGCAGGGTGGTGGACTGGTGGGTGGTGTGGGTGGGCCGGCCATGCGCGGCGGCGTGATATGCGGTGGCGAGCAGGTTCGCGACCTCGGCGTCCAGCCAGGCCAGGGCGGCGGCGTGGTCGGCGAGGTCGGGGGCGGGGGTACCCGAGGTGGGGGCGGGGGGTCGCTGGCCGGTCTCGTACGGGTAGGCCGCGTCCATTGCGGCTGAGGCGGTGTGCGCATAGTGGTCGTACAGCCGGTCGAATGCGGCCCGCCCGTGCGCGGAGGCGGGGGCGTGCCTGGTGGCATAGATGCGGGTCAGGTCATGGAAGCGGTAGCGGCCGGGTGCGGGTTGGTCGAGCAGGTTGACCTGTTCCAACGCCTCTAGCAGCCGCCCGGCGTGGTCGCCACTGGTGTTGAGCAGCGCGGCGGTGGCGTACGGCTCGAGCGCCACGCCGGGGTGCACGCCGAGCGCGGCGAACGCCTGCTGCTGCTCAGCAGGCAGGTGCTGGTAGGACACCTCCAGCGCGGCCAGCACGCTGCGTTCCCCATCGTCGAGCACCCCCAGCCGATCCTGGCCCTGGTCCGCGCGCCCGCCAGCGTCGAACGCCTGAACCCGCTCTTGGTCGCGCGCGACCTGCAGATGTTCCAGGAGCATGTGCCCGTTGAGTAGCTTGCTGGTTTTCAGCCGGGCGGCGGCGATCCGCACGGCCAGGGGAAGCAGCCCGCACAGGTGGACGATCGCCTCGATGGTGTGCTGGTCGCCGGGGTCGCGGCCGGGGCCGACCACGGCGCGGAACAGCCGGACCGCCTCCTCCGGTGAGAGGGTGTCCAGGGTGAGGTGGTCGGCGTCGTCCAGGCCAGCCATCCGGCGGCGGCTGGTGACAAGGACCAGGCAGGTCGCCCTGCCGGGCAGCAGCGGCCGGACCTGTGCCTCGTCGCGAGCGTTGTCCAGCACGATCAACACCTGCCGCCGGGCGGTGATCGTGCGGTACAACGCGATGCGGGCGTCCAGGGCTGGGGGGATCTGCGGGCCGGGCACGCCCAGCCCGCGCAGCAGCGTCTCCAGCGCGTCCGCCGGGTCGGTGGGGCTGCGGCCGCTGTAACCGTGCAGGTCCACGAACAGCGACCCGTCCGGATACCGGTCAGCCTCGGTGAGCTGGTGGGCGGCCAGGACGGCCAGCGCGGTCTTGCCGATCCCGGCCATGCCGTCCACCGCGGAGACCACCAACGTCCGCGCGTTGTCACCGGGTTGGAGCAGCCGGGCCAGCTCGTCGTCCCGGCCGGTGAAGTACCGGGCGGCGGCCGGAAGCTGGTTCGGCACCGGCCACCCCGCTGGCGACGACGGCCGGGCCGCCGCCGCCTCGCCAAGACCGGCGTCCAGGTCGGCCAGCTCGGCGACCAACCGGGCCAGGTCCACGCTGGCGTCGCGGTACCGCAAGCGGCGGAACTGACACCGACCCAACGGCGCAAGATCAGCCGGCAGCTCATCCTCGGTCGGCATCTGCGCGCCGTCGGTCAGCACCGGGATCACCCGCACCCCCGCCGCGAACGCCTCCACCAGCTCCCGCCGGATCCAGTCGGCCGGATCATCGACCCGGCGCCCACCATCCGTGCCGGCCGCCGCAAGCCACCGGGTACCGATCACCGCCAACATCACCCGCGCCTGCCGCACCCGGTTGAGCACCTGCTGCACGTAGTCTGCCCCAGCCGGGATCGACTCGCTGTCCAAGAACACCAGATCCGGGCCGAACCGCCGGGACAGCTCTGCGTGCAGCAACGCCCCGTAGCTGTGGCTGTCCTCACCCCGATAGTTGATGAACACCCCGCCATGCACCACGACCGACCTCCCGCAGGCATACCACCGACACAAACCGTAGCCAGCCCACCGGTACTAACAGCCACCGTATCCACCCTGCCGGCCTGCTCTCCGGCGAGATCCGGCTCACCGAGGCCGTACACGCACTCGACCGGGTCCGAAACATCCTCGCGGGTCCGAAACTTCTCGCCGGCCGAGCCGAGCTTGAAGGAGCCAGCCATCCAAAGCCGGAGAAATCAGCTGAACCCTGAGCCGCCTGCTCGACGACGTCCGCCTCGGGATGGCGTTGTCCAGGTCCTCCAATGCAGGGGAACTCGCCGGTCTCGATCCGGATCAGGCCCGGGCGACGTTCCTGCAGATGGCCGGCACCTGCTAGAGGAGGCCCTGACCCGGCGCCGACGGATCCTCGGCCCAAACCACCCGGACACGCTGAGTACCGAGGCCAGCCGGCGCGGACCGTGGCCTCCGGTCCGGTTGGCACAACAACCAGATCACCCCGACCTCCGCAACTGACCACCTGCATCCCGAAAGCGGGCCTCGCGTGGCGGATCGGCGGCGTTAGGCCCCAATCGGGGTTGCGCGAAGGCTGGTCTCGACGTCCGGCCGCTGGTGGGAACCAGGGTCGGGTCCCGGCCTCGCCAGCGGACTCGGCTGGGTCAGTTGTCGACGATCACGGTGAAGGTCCGTCCGGTTCGCTGCTGGGCAACGGCGAGCACGACGGAGATGGGTGTGGACAGGCTAGCCCATTCGGCGGGGTTGGGCCGGCACTGGCCGTCCGCCGTGTTCGGGGGGACGACCTGGCTTTCGATGCCGAACGCGGTGTGGGTGACCTGGTTGAACAGCGGGGCTCCGCTGTCGCCGGACTTCGCGCAGATGTTGGCCTGGATAGCGCCGTTGCCGAGTCCGGTGATCTCGCCGCAGCGGGTGCCGCGGACGGCCCCGGTCAGCGGGCTAGCCCCGGTCATGCAGACGAGGTTTCCGATCGTCATGTCAGCGTAGTTGCGGACGTCCCAGATGCGGTAGCGGTGCTTGTTGAGGCTGGCGAAGCACTGCGCGGCGGTGGGAGTGCCGCACTCGAAGAAGACGAACGGCCGCGGCACGCCGCCGGGCACCCAGAAGTCCGGGTCGACCACCGGGGTGATCGCGAAGTCGAGCAGCGGGGCGGGCTCGTCGACGATCAGCGCGCGCCGGTGCTGCCCGTCCCCGAGCCTCCTGGCGGCCCCGTTGGGCAGGGTGGCGGCCGTGCTGAACCGGATGGCGGGGACCGGGCGGGCGAAGCAGTGGCCAGCGGTCGTGGTGTAGAACCGGCCGCTGTTGTCGATCAGGTTGAACGCGCTGGTACAGAACGTACCCAGCACGCCGTTCACGTTCTCCATCACGATGGAGAGCCCCCCGCGGAACGGCGGGTCACACGTGGCGGTCGCGATCGGGGCGATTCGCCGGCAGGCGGTGGGCAGGCCGCGCGGCACAGGACTCACCGCGTACGCCTCCGCGTCGACGCCCCGCGCGGCCAGCAGCCCCCGTACGGCGGCCGGCCGGCTGGTCCACACGGTCACCCGGTTGCGCTGCGTGTCGACGTCGGCGTGGCCGGCGGCACCGACCAATGCCTGGACCCGGTCGCGGACGCGGCCCAGCTCGCGCAGCGAGCGTGTCGCCGGCACGACGCGGATCTCGTCCTGGTGCGGCAGGCCGCGGACCACCGCTCGGGCCTGGTCCGGGCTCGTGGCGGCGACGACCATCACCCCGCCGTTGCGCTGGTCGAGTCACATCCCGGCGTACTCGTCGGGCAGCGCCCGGGCGAGGCGCCGGCCCACGTCCGCGCTGTCGGCGTCGAGGACCACCCGGCGCACGGCCTCCGCGGTGCTCACGCCGTACGTGGAGACCAGGTAGTCCACCGACTCGCGGATCTGGTCCGGCGGCGGTGCCGCCGAGCCCGGTCCCGAGTCGCCCGTACCTCCGGCAAAGGGTGACACCAGCAGGGTCGCGGCCAGCGCGGCCACCGCCGCCATACCCCACAACTTATGACATCTCATCACAGTCACTCCTCACCGGGATCAAGGGTGCTTGCAGGCATGCATGACCATAGTCAGGTGGTCAACGGCTATCAATGGTTCGATCGGGCATGCATCACATATCAAACCTCACGGCCCGCTATGGAACGATAAGGATGGGAAAGTGTTTAGATTGTGATGCTGTCCAGATAAGCAGCTCAGCAATACGGCCGGCGGCCGGGCACCCACAACGCAGCGGCCTGGGCCGAGACCTCGATGCCGAGCGGGGCGTACCACCGCGGAGAGATCATCTGGAGAAGTCTCGTCCCTTGCCTGCTCCTCTGACCCGCACTTTAATGCGTCTGGAAGGCGATCCACGACCCGACGAGGTGGGTGCTCCGATGGCCGGCACGTTGACGCTCGACCCGGCAGCTACGGCCGTGGTGCTGATCGAGTACCAGAACGACTTCACCACCGAGGGCGGCGTCCTGCACGGCGCGGTCGCCGAGGTGATGGACAAGACCGGCATGCTCGCCCACACCGTCGCGGTTGTCGAGGCCGCCCGCAGGTCCGGCGCGACAGTCATGCACGCGCCGATCACCTTCGTCGAGGGCTATCACGAGATCTCCGCACATCCGTACGGCATCCTGAAGGGTGTCGTCGACGGCAACGCCTTTGTCAAGGGCAGTTGGGGCGCCGCGATTGTCGACGACCTGGCTCCCCAGGGCGGTGACATCGTGGTTGAGGGCAAGCGCGGCCTGGACACCTTCGCCAGCACCAACCTCGACTTCATCCTCCGCAGCAAGGGCATCACCACGATCGTTCTCGGCGGGTTCCTCACCAACTGCTGCGTCGAGTCGACCATGCGGACGGGCTACGAGAACGGCTACCGGGTCATCACGCTGACCGACTGCGTGGCGGCCACCTCGCAGGCCGAGCACGACAACGCGATCTCCTACGACTACCCGATGTTCTCCGTGCCAGCCACCTCCGAGGAGGTCGTGGCCGCGCTGGCAAAGTAGGGATGTCTCAGGGGTTGTAGAACAGGCTCTTGAACCTCAGGCCCAGCCACGGCCTGCGGCCCCAGGCCCGGAGCCGGCCGCGGACGATAGGCCCCCATTGGCCGATCCGGCCATAGACCACCAGCATCAGATCCACCGGGTGGGCCGAGAGGCGGCAGTCGACGGCCTGGCCGTCCGCCGGCTCCACTACAGGCGCCCCGTCGCGGAACCGGACGACGAACCGCGGCCCACCCCACGGGCGTACCTCGAAGCTGGTGGTAAGCCCGCGGGCTGCCTCTGGGTTCACGATCAGGGGCACCATCGCCTGGGCCACCGGCACGGTCAGCAAGGCCTCGGCATTGCTGATCGGCCATCGGCGTCGCACGGTCCTGGCGATGTCGTAGCCGTGGATGACCTGCTCACCGACCAGCAGGCAGGTGGCCACCCCGAGGCTCAGCGAGGCCTGCGAGCCGTACCAGGGAGTGCGGACCGCCTCGTCGGGTGACCGCCGGGCGGTGGCAGCCAGGTAGGCCTGCGCCGCGTCCACCACGAGCGATGCCAGGACATCTGGACGGCGCTCGGACACCAGCTCAAGAGTGCCGGCGGTGACCGCCGAGAGACGGTCGGCGAACACCTCGGTGTCGGGGATGTAGGGCGACACCGCGTCGAAGGATCCGTCCACGGCACGGGTGTACTCCCGGAGCACCGCCACCAGATGGGCGCCGACCTCCCCCACCGTCCACGCCGATCCCGTCACCGGCAGGTCGCCGTCCGGGACCGAGCCCAGCAGGTCAGCGGTCCGGCCCGCGGTCGCCTGCAGTGTCGCCCGCGCGTGCTCCCAGTCGATTCGCACCGTCGCCTGCCCTATGCCCTCGGTTCAGCAGGTTCCGACGGTACGGCGGCCATGGGCACACCCGCCAGCCGCCAAGCGGGCTTCCATGCCGGTCGGCCAGCACCCGGCCATCGAAGGCAACAGGTCGCCAGCATGTAGCTATTGCAGTTATATTGCAACAGGGCTAGGTTTCGCGCTTGTGCGGATGATGCGGCAGGTAATGGTGTGTGTGGCGGTCGGGCTCGTCGCGGCGTCCGGCTGCGCGTCCCCGAGCCAGGGCTCGGCGGACGGCGGACGGTCCATCGTGATCGGCGCGGCGTCGGAGCCGGACAACCTGAACCCGATCCTGGGGTACGCACCGGACGGGGCGTCGAGGGTATTCGACGGGCTGGTGGCCCGGGACGGGCAGCTCCACCTGGTGCCGGCCCTGGCCGAGCGTGTGCCGACCGCGTCGCCAGACGGCCTGACCTGGACCGCGACGCTGCGGGCGGGGGTCACCTTCTCCGATGGCACCCCGCTGTCCGCGCAGGACGTGGCCTTCACCTACCGCTCGGTGCTCGACCCGAAGGTCAACACCACCATCGCGTCGCGCTTCGACGCCTTAGCCGAGGTCAGCGCCCCAGACGAGCGGACGGTCGTGTTCCACCTGAGGTACCCCTACGCGCCGTTCGCGCAGCGGCTGCTGCTGGGCGTGGTGCCACGCCACGCCTTCGACGGCGTCAACATCAACACCGCGCCGTTCAACACCAGGCCGATGGGCACCGGTCCCTACACCGTGACCGAGTGGCGCAAGGGCTCCAGGCTGGTGCTGCAGGCGAACGAGCGGTACTGGGGCGGGGCCCCCGCGATCAAGACCGTGACATTCTTGTTCGCCGTCGACGACAACGCTCGCGCGACCCGGATGGCGGCCGGCGAGTTCGACGCCGCCGCCCTGCCGCCGAAGCTGGCGAAGACCTACTCTGGCCGGGCTGGCTACCGGGTCGTGCAGAGCCCGAGCGCCGACTACCGCGGCCTGGGGATCCCCTCGGTGCTCCCGTTCACCTCCGACACCAGAGTGCGGCGGGCGATCAACGTCGGCGTCAACCGGCAGGCGATGATCGACACGGTGCTGGCCGGCGCCGGCAAGCCGGCGGCCACTCCGATCTCGCCGTACCTCGCCCAGTGGTACGACCCGGCCGCCGCCTTCCCCTACGACCCGGCACAGGCCGGGCGGCTGCTGGACGACGCGGGCTGGCGCCTCGGGGCAGACGGCAAGCGGACCCGCGGCGGCAAGCCGGCACGCCTGCCGATCCTGTACCCGGCCGGCGACGTGCTGCGCAAGGACCTGGCCCTGGCCTGCGCGAGCGACCTCGCCAGGCTGGGCATCGACGCACCGGTGGAGGGCACCACCTTTGAGGTGATGCTCAAGCGCCAGCGGGAGACGGCGGCCATCTGGGGCGGCGGCGACCCCTACGACCCCGACAGCGCCACGTACACCCTGCTCAGCTCGAGGTACATCGGCCAGCCGGGCTACGTGAACATGACCCTCTACCGCAACCCCACGGTGGACGCCGCGCTGGACACCGGCCGGCGCAGCCTCGACTCCGGCGCCCGCAAGCGCGCCTACGCCGACTTCCAGACGGCGTACGTCGCCGACCCCGGGTGGGCGTTCCTGGTGTTCCTCGACCACACCTACGTCATCCGGGATTGGTGGACCGGCCAGGTCGAGCAGGTCGAGCCGCACGACCACGGACTGGTGCACGCGCTGTGGTGGAACCTTGAGGACTGGGTCCCCAAGCCGTCATGACCGCAGCCTTGGCCGACGCCGCACTGGTCCGGCCCCCGGCGCGGCGGCGTCGGGGGCGGGCGATCGGCCTGCTGGCGGCCCGCCGGCTCGCCTTTGCCGCACCTGTCCTGCTGCTGGTCAGCTTCGCCATGTTCGTGCTGGCCAAGGCGTCGCCGTTCGACCCGGTAGAGCGGTACTTCGGCGCGCGGATCATCGGCGCGGACGCCGCGCGGGTGGCGCAGGTCCGGGCGAACTGGGGGGTGGACGCCCCACTGCTACACCAGTACGGCGCGTGGCTGCGGCATGCTGTCACCGGCGACCTCGGGGACTCGCTGTCGCTGCAGCAGCCGGTCTCCCGGGTGATCGGCGACCGGCTGGGCTGGTCGGTGCTGCTGCTCTCGGTCGGGTTCGCAATGGCGCTGCTGCTGGGTGTGGTGCTGGGCACGGCGGCCGCGTGGCGGCAGGGTAGCTGGCTGGACCGGACGGTCACCGGGACGTCCTACGCGCTGGAGGCCGCCCCGGTGTTCTGGCTGGGGCTCGCCGCCCTGTATGTCTTCGCCTTGCGGCTGCGGTGGCTGCCCGGCGGCGGGCTCACCGACCCGGCCGCGGCCCTGTCCGCTGGGCAGGTCGTCCGGCACCTCATCCTGCCGGCTGTGGTGCTGGCGGTCTCGCAGGCGCCGTGGTTCGTGTTGTTCGTCCGGCAGGCCCTGCTCGAGGCGCTCACCCAGGACTATGTCATCGGGGCCCGCGCCCGCGGCCTGAGCGACCGGACCGTCGTGGTCGGCCACGCGCTGCGCACCTCGTTGCTGCCGTTCCTCACCCTGCTCGGCGCCCGCGTCCCGGAGCTGATCACCGGGGCACTGCTGGTCGAGACCGTCTTCTCCTGGCCCGGGATTGCCAAGGCCACCGTCGACGCCGCGCTCGCCGTCGACTTCTCCCTGCTGGGCGCCCTCACGCTGCTGGCCACCGCCGCGGTGCTGCTCGGCAACCTGCTCGCCGACGTGCTCTACGCGCTGGCCGACCCGAGGGTGACTCTCGATGGCTGATCTCAAGGTCCACCGACCGGAGCCGCCCGCTGCCCAGGCACTTGGCTGGCGGCCGGCGGCACGGTCCCGGGTGGCCGCGGCCGGCGCGCCCCGGTCGCCACGGTGGCGGCTGGTCTCTTCGGCGGCCGTCCTGTCCGTGCTCACGCTCGCGGTGCTCGTCGTGCCGCTCGTGGTCGGCCTCAACCAGCAGGTGGTGGACCTCAGTGCGGCGTACCGCCCACCCAGGCCGGCCCATCCGTTCGGCACCGACGAGCTCGGCCGCGACGTGCTGCTTCGCTGCGTCTACGGGCTGCGTGTGTCCCTCGCCGTCGGCCTGGTCGCCGCGCTCGTCTCCACCCTCCTGGGCACCGCTGTCGGGGCCGTTGCCGGCGCGGTCGGCGGCTGGACCGACCGGCTGCTGATGCGTGTCGTCGACGCCGTCGCCTCGGTGCCGCACCTGCTGCTCGGGATCGTCATCGTCGCCGTCCTGCGGCCGAGCCTGTCGGCGGTGGTCGTCTCCATCGCGCTGACGCACTGGCTGTCCTCGGCCCGCATCGTCCGCTCGGAGATCCTGTCCCTGCGGGCCCGGCCGTTCGTCGACGCCGCGATCGTCGGCGGGTCCTCCCGGCTGCGCATCATGGCCCGCCACCTGCTGCCGAACGTCGCCCCGCACGTGCTGCTCGCCGCGACCCTGATGGTGCCGCACGCGGTGTGGCACGAGACCGCGCTGTCCTTCCTCGGCCTCGGCCTGCCACCCCACCTCGCCAGCATCGGCAACATGATCAACGACGCCCAGCGGTCGCTGCTCACCGGCGGCTGGTGGATGTCCCTCGCGCCGGGCGTCGTACTGATCGTCGCGACGCTGGCCGTGTCCGGGCTCGGCGGCGTATGGCGGGACCGACTCAACCCGCGCCGCCGCTCGGAGCTGTCATGGTGAGCGCCGATACTGAGCTGGCGGTGGCCGAGCTGGCCGTGACCGGCCTCTCGGTGCGCTTCACGATCCCCGGCGCGCGGGTGGCCGCGGTCAGCGACGTCTCCTTCACCGTGTGCCCCGGCGAGTGCCTGGCGTTGGTCGGCGAGAGCGGCTGCGGCAAGTCGGTGCTGGCCGCCGCCCTGCTCGGCTTCCTGCCCGCCAACGCCGAGGTCGCCGGCCACGCCATCCTCTCCGGCGGCGGCACGCCGCCCTTGGACCTGCTCACTGCGCCGGACCGGGTCCTTGCCCGCACCGTCCGGGGCCGCCGGATCGGCCTGGTGCCGCAGAGCCCGGCCGCCCATCTCACCCCCGTGCGCACCGCCCGCGCCCAGCTCGAGGAGACCGTCCGGGCGCACCACCCGGCCCTACGGAGGCCCCGGGAGCACGCTGAGGCGGTCGCCGCCCGAGCCGGCCTGAACCCCAGTGACCTGGACCGGTACCCCCACGAGCTGTCCGGCGGCATGGCCCAGCGGGTCGCCACCGCGCTGGCCCTGGTCGGCGACCCGTGGCTGCTCATCGCCGACGAGCCGACCACCGGCCTGGACCGGGCACTGGTCGACGCGCTGGTCGGCGAGCTGCGCCGGCTCGTCGACGACGGGCATGCCGTCCTGCTGATCACCCACGACCTGGCCGCCGTCGGGCGGGTCGCCGACCGGATCGCAGTCATGTACGCCGGCCGGCTGGCCGAGACCGGGCCGACGCCGGCGGTGCTCGACACCCCGCTGCACCCCTACACCCGGGGGCTGCTCGACTCCCTGCCCGACCGGGCCTTCACCCCGGTTCCCGGGCTGCCGCCGCTGCTCACCGACCTGCCCGCCGGCTGCGCGTTCACCCCCCGCTGCGCCCGCATGGTCCCCGCCTGCGGCCAGCGCCCGACGCTGGCCGACCACTCCGGTCACCTCGTCGCCTGCCACCGCCCATGCTGAGCGCCACCGGCCTGTACGCGCACGGCGTCGTCGCCGGCTACGACCACCGCCGCCCGGTGATCGACGCGGTCGACCTGGCGGTCGCAGGCGGTGAGACCGTCGGCCTGGCCGGACCCAGCGGCAGCGGCAAGTCGACCCTGGCCCGGGTGCTCGCCCTGCTGCACCGCCCGTACTCCGGCACCCTGAGCATCGACGGCCACCTGGTCACCGGCTACCGGCACCACGCCGCCCGCGCGCTGCGCACCCGGATCGGCGTGCTGTTCCAGCAGCCGCGGCTGTCCGTCGACCCCCGGATGACGCTGCGCCGGGCCATTGCCGAACCGCTGCGCGCCGCCCGGGCACCCGACGTCGCGGCCCGGGTCCGCGAACTGGCCGAGCTGGTCGCGCTCACCCCGGACCTGCTCGACCGGCGCCCACACGAGGTCAGCGACGGCCAGCTCCAACGCGCCTGCCTGGCCCGGGCTCTGGCCCTGAGCCCCGGTCATCTCATCTGCGACGAGATGACCACCATGCTCGACGCCTCCACCACGGCCGCGCTGGTTGCCGTCATCGTCGACTACCAGCAGCGGGTCGGTGCCGGGGTCCTCGCCATCTCCCACGACACTGTCCTGCTCGACCGCTGGGCCGACCGTGTCCTGCACCTCGCGCCGACCGGCCGGCTGGACCCGGCCACCGGGCGCGATCGCGGTGAGCGGCCATGACCGCCGCGCGGCGCCGCCCCGCCATGACCGGGTACGAGTACCAGCCGCTGACCGCCGACCAGCTCCGGGGGCTGCCGCTCTCGCTGCACCGGCTGTACCGGCGGTGCCGTGCCGGGCCGCCGTGGTTGGAGACCGATGAAGAGCACGCCGCGTACCCGGCCCGCCTGGCCGACCATCTGGACCAGCCCGGCACCCACGGCATCGTGGCGACCGACGCGGTCGAGCTGGTCGGCGTGGTCTACGGCTGGCCGGTCTCCGCGACGCAGCCCGGCAGCCCGTTCGAGAAGGTCGTGTACGCCGCCGTCCCGCCGGGCCTGCGCCACATCCTGGCCGCGCCGGCCGTGCGGGTCGTCGAGCTGATGGTCGACCCGGCCCACCAGGGCAGGGGCATCGGCCGCTCCCTCCTCATCCAGCTCACCGCCGGCTGTCCCGCCGCGTGGCTGTGCACCCACCCAGACTCCCCCGCCCGGCACCTGTACGAGTCCGCCGGCTGGCGGCGGCTTGCCCGGCTTACCAGCTCGGCTGGCACGCCGCTGCTGGTCTACGGCTGCCTCCCGCCTCCCGGCCGGGACCGGTAGCCGAGTCGCCCGACAGGTGCGAGCCACCACCTCACCCGAGCCACCCCTTACACAGGCACGGCAGCCAGGTCGGGTAGGTGCAGTGCACCGGCCGGGGCGGGCACCAGCGCGCGCAGCGCCTGCCACAGGTCGGGGTCCGCTCCGACGGCGTGAGCGATGACGGGGTCGGTGTGGGCGAGCCAGGCGAGATGGCGGGCGGCGTGGGTGGCAACGTGGTCGGGCAGGACCACCGGCGGGTCCGGGTGGGAGGGGTCGGCGCCGTGAGCGATCCGCGGCGTGGTCAGCGGGGTGGCCTCGGCGGCGGGCTCGGGGTCGGGATAGATCAGGTAGGTGAGGACGAGCCGGCCGTCGGGCTGGTACCGCCAGCTCGTCGAGTGCACGATCACCTCCGTCGCACTGTCCGGCACCTCGGCGAGCCGGCGGGCCGCGGCGTGCGGCGTGTCCGGCGGGCACAGGGCGGCGGTCCGGTGTCGGTACGCCAGCAGCGGGTCGCACCCGGTCTCCTTCTCGGTGCGCAGCAGGACGATCTCAACGACGACCGGCGTTCCGGCCGGCGCGGGGAGGGCTGTCACACCCTGCGGGTCATGGCTTGGAGTAGTCATCGCCTCTTGTGCATCAGTAGCCGGGTCTTCGTCGGTGGGTAGCTGAGGAGTCGGACGACCTGCCAGCCGCGGCGGCGGTACAGCCCCAGCGCAGCCTGGGCCGCCGGGTGGGTGACCAGCCACGCGGGGCTCGTCGAGCCCGCCAGCAGCGCGTCGTGCAGCCCGGCCCCGATCCGGTGACCGTGCCAACGTGGATGTACGGCGAGCTCGCGCAGCTCGACCGGCGGCTGCCCGCAGGCCGGCCGGCCACCTAAGGTGGCCAGCGCCCACGCCGTACGGCGCCAGGCGAAGCCGACCAGCTCGCCGCCGGCCTCCGCGACCACGCACCCGAAGCCAGCACTGCGGCTGTCGACCTGCAGCCGGGCGGCGACCAGCTCCGCGCTGACCGCAGGCGGCTCGCACCACGGCGGCCCGGCGAAGACCGCGGCGGCCAGCACGGCCAGCTCCCCGACCAGGCCCCGGGCCTGTCCGGGCTCGAGCGGACGGATCGAGGCCACGGCCCGTTCAAGTCCGGACGCGAGCACAGCGGTCATGGGTCGCTCAGGCTGGTCCGGTCACCGACCGGGCAGCCTCGAGCCGAGCCGCCACGTCCGCCCAGCTCACCAGCCCCCACAGCCGCTGGACGTAGTCTGGCCGGACGTTGCGGTACTGCAGGTAGTAGGCATGCTCCCAGGCGTCGAACACCAGCAGCGGCGTGCTGCCCATGCCGACGTTGCCGTGGTGGTCGTAAACCTGCTGCACCAGCAGGCGGCGGCCGACCGGCTCCCACGCCAGCACACCCCACCCCGAGCCCTGCACCGTCGTGGTCGCCGTCGACATCTGCCAGGCGAACGCGTCGAAGGTGCCGAAGTGCTCCTCGATCGCCGACCCGAGCGCGCCATCGGGGCGGTCACCACCGTCGGGCGACAGGTTCTGCCAGAAGATCGAGTGCAGCACGTGCCCGGACAGGTTGAACGCCAGCGTCTTCTCCATCCCCACCAGCGCACCGAGCTGCTCCTTCTCCCGAGCCTCGGCAAGCTGCTCCAGGGTGTCGTTGGCGCCCTTGACGTAGGCCGCGTGGTGCTTGTCGTGGTGGAGCTGGAGGATCTCACCGGTCAGCGCGGGCTCCAGCGCCGCGTAGTCGTAGGGAAGATCTGGCAACGTGTACTCGCCCATCAGGCCTCCTCGTTCTCGGGGTGCTACAGCCTAGTTGCAAGATTGTCGCAACAGCTAAAGGATGGCGTCCACTCGGGGTACGGCATGCCCCTCGGCCCCTCCTCGGCCTGGCCGCGGCGACATCGGATCATCCAAATTGTTGCAATCGTGTGGCAGAAGCTGTTCGTCTGCTTTAGGGTGACCGACGCGGTACGAACACCCCCAGCGGATCGTTCACCCATCTGTGAGGTCTCATCGTGACCGTTCAGCCTTCGGCTCCGCCCCCTGCCAGCCCGACCGTTCGCCCGGGTGACAAGTTCAGACTGTCGAGCGCGGAGTGGCGCAGCGTGGCGGGCATGCTGAGCATGATCGTCGGCTTGCACCTGTTCGGCTGGGTCAGCCTGGTCGTCCTGATCGCGCCGAGGCACTACAGCCTCAGTGGTCAGGTCTTCGGCATCGGCCTGGGGCTGACCGCCTACACCCTGGGCATGCGGCACGCCTTCGACGCTGACCACATCGCCGCGATCGACAACACGACCCGCAAGCTGATGGCCGAGGGGCAGCGGCCGATGTCGGTCGGGTTCTGGTTCTCCCTCGGCCACTCCTCGGTCGTCTTCGGGCTGTGCGCGCTGCTCGCGGCCGGGGTCAGGGCGCTGGCCGGGCAGGTCGAGAACGACCAGTCCAGCCTGCAGCAGACCACCGGCCTGATCGGCACCCTGGTCTCCGGGGTGTTCCTCATGGCGATCGCGGCGATCAACCTGGTCATCCTGCTCGGCATCGTCCGGGTCTTCCGGCAGATGCGGTCCGGGGTCTACGACGAGGCCGCGCTGGAGGAGCAGCTCAACAAGCGGGGGTTCATGAACCGCATCCTCGGCGGCGCCACCAAGGCGGTCACCAAGCCGTGGCACATGTACCCGGTGGGGCTGCTGTTCGGGCTCGGCTTCGACACCGCCACCGAGGTCTCTCTGCTGGTCCTGGCCGGTGGCGCCGCCGCGTTCGCGCTGCCCTGGTACGCGATCCTCACCCTGCCGGTGCTGTTCGCCGCCGGCATGAGCCTGCTGGACTCCATCGACGGGTCGTTCATGAACTTCGCCTACGGCTGGGCGTTTTCCAAGCCGGTCCGCAAGGTCTACTACAACATCACCATCACTGGCCTGTCGGTCGCCGTCGCGCTGATCATCGGCACCATCGAGCTGATCTCCATCCTCGCCGACAAGCTCTCCATCAGCTCCGGTCCGATCGGCTGGATCGCCGGGCTAAACCTCAACTACGTCGGCTACGTCATCGTCGGCCTGTTCGTCCTCACCTGGGTCGTGGCCCTCGCGGTGTGGCGGTACGGCAGAATCGAGGAGAAGTGGAGCGCCGGCCTCCGGCAGGCCGACACCGCACCGTAGCTCTCCGAGAGTGACTGGTGGTCACTTCAGATCGGTGGTCCGCCCGCCCAGCCCGGTGACGGCGTCGCACAGGCGGGAGATGCTGGCGATGTCGAGTTCGCCGGTGACGTGGATCCGCAGATGAGAGCCGTCGCGCTGCACCGTCACGGAGAAGTCGACGGGCGTGGGTACGGTGCAATGCCAGGGAGATGCGCGGTTTCGGGTCGGGGCTCGGAGTCGTCGCCGTGGTCACGTTGAGTGACGTCTGTCCGGGGTAAGCCGCGGTGAACGTGGCGTGTCGTGCCCGGATGGGTGGAGGCTCCCGGTAGAAGGTCTGGTGTCTGAAACCGATCTTCGCCTCTGGAGCCTCCGCGTGTCTTTCTACCCTGCCGTGCCGTCGGTTGCGATCCCGGGTGCGGGGGTCGATGGTGTGGATCATGAGGCGTTGATGGTGGCGGTGCCGGTCTCGGCGTTGGGCTGGCCGGTGCGGGCGGGTTCGGGCGCCGACGGCCGGTCGGGGTGGGTGGTCGCGGGAGTGGAGAAGATCGCGGCGGGTGATCCGGTGGCGTGGTGCAAGATCGTGGCGGTGGCGTCGGCGGTGGTGCGCCGGGACGGGCGGGTCCAGGCTGAGGGCCGCCCGGGTGACCATGCCCGGTTGGGGGCCGCGGAGGTGGAGTTGGACCGCCGGTGCGGGCCGGGGACGATCGACCGGGTCGCCGCGGGGGTGCGCCCGGGTGGGAAGGTCACGGGCACGGCGCGGCGGGAGATGAGCGTGGCGTGCACGCTGCGGGCGGTGCTGCTGATGACGTTGATGCCTGAGGCTGATGCCCGTGAGGTGTTGAGCACGCTGTGGGGGGACCTGGTCGCGGTGCCGTGGCGGCGTGCGCGCCCGGTGCCGTCGCCGACGGTGCTCTGGACCTGGCGGGCCGCGATCGGCCCGGCCCCGGTGCAGCAGTTGCAGCGGCTGCTGCTCGGGGCGGTGGTGGTCGAGCACCGTGACGGCGGGCCGGTCGGGGTCGGGCCGGTCGGGGTCGAGGTCGGCGGTGGGCTGCGGGTGGGCGCGATCGACGGGAGCGTGACTCGGACGCCGGACACGAAGGCCAACCGGGAGAAGTTCGGCACCGCCGGGGCAGCCGAGGCAGGCTACCCGCAGATCCGTCACCTGCATGCTTCCGACGCGTTCACCCGGGCCACCCTGGCGGTGGTGACCGGCCCGGCGGGCGGGGACAAGGCCGAGGCCGAACAGGGCCTGCTGGACCGGATGCTCATCGAGCACCCGGAGGTGTTCGGCCCGGACCGGTTGTGGGTCATGGACAGAAACTTTCCCGGCGTGCCCCGGATCGCGGCGATGCTCGCCACCGGCACGCATGTGCTGATCCGCGTCAAGTCCGACATCCGGCTGCCCCGCATCGGCGGGTTCGCGTCGGACGGGTCCTACCTGGCCCGGCTGTCCGGCGGCGGACTCACCCTGGCCATGCGAGTGATCGAGTACCACCTCAGCATCGACGGGCAGGCCACCCCCGAACTGTTCTGCCTGATCACCGACCTGCTCGACCACGACACCCACCCCGCCCGGCTGCTCGCCGCCGCCTACCGGTGGCGCTGGGACGCCTCCGAGACCGCCCTGCGGGAGGCCAGGTCCACCCTCGACGGCGCCGGACCGGGCACCGGCGCGATCCTGCGCTCACACACCCCGGACCTCATCGCCCAGGAACACGCCGCCTGGATCGTCGCCACCGAGCTCGTCCACGCCGCCACCCGCTGCGCCGCCGCCACCGCGGCACCCTTCCGCACGGGCCCCCGCGCCGGGCAGCCCGTCCACCCCCGGCACCTGTCGTTCACCACCGCCCGCCGCACCCTGATCACCACCGTCCGGACCGGGACGGCCACCGCGTCCCAGCCAGCCCCCACCCGGGCCGCCGCCCACCGCGCCGCCCTCGACGTCATCGCCGCCGCCCGCCTCACCACCGACCGGCACCGCCACCGCGACCACAAAATCAAGTCCAGGCAGCCGTTCACCCACCCCCCCCCGCGGCATCACCACCCGCACCGCCCCCGCGGTTGTGCACGTCTGCGGCGCCACCGCGGCCTGACCCGCGCTCACCGTTTACCTCGACCAGCCACACCACTCCCGGGCCGTGGAACCCGGCGCACCCGGCCAGACAGCCGGGCCACCACCACGCCCCCCAACCGCGTGATCACCCTCCGTACACCGCCAGAAGATCACCTTGGGCTCACAAGAACCCGACGAACAGCCTCATCTCCCTGGCATTGGGGTACGGAGGGTCGGGCCATGGGCGTCGGTTGAGGGTCAGAGATACGCCAGGTTCAGCGTTGGCGGTGCGGGCTGAACGGCGTGTCGGAGGGAGGTTGGCCAGTGACCGAGGGTGACTGGATAGGTTCTTCTCCTGGGTTGGCAGCCGTTGAGCGTGCTGGTGTGGCTGTGATCTGAGGTCGTGGGGTTGTGGGTGTGTCGTTCCCGGTGTCTGGGTTCGCGACCTGTTTGGATCTT
>Ga0307470_10000162_pt1 | contig 46383 bp, 36 predicted proteins | sample atmos_gasesAM3C__FD_204565 | JGI IMG/M metagenome (GOLD analysis project Ga0307470, IMG submission 204565) | Hardwood forest soil microbial communities from Morgan-Monroe State Forest, Indiana, United States - atmos_gasesAM3C_05 | ecosystem: Environmental > Terrestrial > Soil > Temperate forest... | reverse complement strand
TTCACTCTCGGTCGCCGACGTCACTACCCAATCTCTCCACGAATCCCGTTTTCCACAGGTTTCCAGGCATCCTCAGCGACATGGTGAGAAATGCGGGCTAACGTCTAATCCTGGGGCAACCCCACGTTACAATTCAGAAGTGGTCAAGTGGGAGGACTTCGAACCATCGGACTTCGAGTACGATTTCGATAACGATGAGTTAGCGCGGCACCACGTTACGTTCGAAGAGGCTATCCAGGTGTTCGAAAATGATTACCGAGTCCTGAGGAACAAGGGTGAGCGCGATCGCCGGCAGATCCTCGGTGTTACAGACGGAGGCCGTCGCCTGAAACTGATCGTGCAGATCAAGACTGGCGACGTTGTTCGGATCATCACAGGTTGGGACCGATGAGTCAGAAGAGAGCCAGGACCGAGAAAGAGATCGATGCGATCGTCGTGTCTCAGGCGGACGATCAAACAGCATGGGAAGAGGAAGCTGTCGTCAGACCACGCCGATGGAGAGTCAATCCTGCCCGGCTTGAGCTTGCCGCTAAGTTCTTCGTTCTATCGGCCCTTCACCGGCTCGGCGCGGATGCGACGCTCTCACTCGGTGAGCGAGACGATGTCGATATCGTCATCATCAATGGTCGGACCGTCACGACGGCTCAGGTCAAGACGCTTACCGGAGGCTGGCGGTGGCATGTAGAGGACATTCGTGCTCGCGAAAACCACTTCATCATTTTCGTGGCCTTCACGAATGAAATTCGCAACCCTCATGTATCCCCGGATGTCCTTGTCCTCCGCTCACTGACTCTCCAAAACGCTCTACTTGGGCAGCATGAGACGGAAATCAGGATCGATACGCTCGGTTCGCAACTAAAGGCCCTTGAGGCGTGGGATCAACTCCTTGCGCCTAGTCCCGCCGCCTGATCGCCCCCACGTCAGAGCGGCACTCTCTCCCCGGCGATCCGGTTCTACCGCGGTACGTTGACCGATAGCGACCTGCCGAGGCATGAGAGAGGTTGTCAAGTTCACTCCCTCCGACGCCAAGTCAACGTCCTCCGACGCCAAGTTCACGTCCCCTGACCTCAAATTGTCGTCGCCGGACGCCAAGTTATCGTTCCCGTATATTCAAATTAACGTACTGGGACGCCAAAGGCCGCGTTGACCCGCCGGCGAGCCGCCAGGCGAGCCGCCAGCGGTCCAGCCGGCGGGCCGCCGGCGCTACGCGGCGCCGCCCAGCCAGCCGGCGGGCCCTTCGGCTTCGCTCAGGGCAGGCTGCCAGCGCTCCGTAGGTATAATCCCCGCCCCTTATGACCACCACTCGCATCAAAGAACTGCCCCAGCACATCGGAGAGAAGGTCACCATCGACGGGTGGCTGTACAACAAACGCACCTCGGGGAAGCTGCAGTTTCCGATCGTTCGGGACGGCAGCGGGTACCTGCAGTGCGTCGTTTTCAAGAAGGAAGTCAGCGAAGAGACGTGGAAGGCGGCCGATGAGGTGACCCAGGAGTCGTCGGTTCGCGTCATCGGGACCGTGCGCGCCGAGGGGCGCGCGCCGGGCGGGGTGGAGCTCGGTGTGGAGACGTTCGAGATTCTCGGGGCCGCAGGCGAGTATCCGATCTCGCCGAAAGAGCACGGCACCGACTTCCTGATGAACCACCGCCACCTCTGGCTGCGGTCATCGAAACAGCATGCTGTTTTGCGTATCCGCAACGAAGTCGAGAAGGGGATCCGCGACTTCTTCTACGACCGCGACTTCGTCCTCATCGACTCGCCGATCCTCACAGCCAACGCCGCCGAGGGAACGTCGACGCTGTTCGAGACCGACTACTTCGGCGAGAAGGCCTACCTCTCGCAGTCGGGCCAGCTCTATCTCGAGCCTGCCGCGGCCTCGTTCGGCCGCGTGTACTGTTTCGGGCCGACCTTTCGCGCGGAGAAGTCGAAGACACGCCGGCATCTCATGGAGTTCTGGATGGTCGAGCCCGAGGTCGCTTTCCTCGAGTTCGAGGGTTTGCAGTCGCTGGCCGAGGAGTTCGTCGAGTACCTCGTCACCCGCGCGCTCGAACGCTGCCAGGAAGAGCTGAAGACTCTCGAGCGCGATCAGTCCAAGCTCGAGAATGTGAAGCGCCCCTTCCCGCGCATCACCTATCGCGAGGCCATCGACCTGCTGGCCGCGAAGGGGATGGAGGCGAAGTTCGGCGACGACCTCGGCGGCGACGAAGAGACCGTCATCGCCAACTCCTTCGATCGCCCGGTGATGATCAGCCGCTATCCCACCGACATCAAAGCGTTCTACATGCAGCCCGACCCGAACGATCCCTCGGTCGTCCTCGGTCTGGACATGATCGCCCCCGAGGGCTACGGCGAGATTATCGGCGGCTCGCAGCGTATCCACGATCATGACCTGCTGCTCGCCCGCATCAAGCAGCACAACCTGCCCGTCGAGAAGTTCCAGTGGTACCTCGACGTCCGGAAATACGGCACCTTCCCCCACTCCGGCTTCGGCATGGGGATCGAGCGTTGCGTGGCCTGGATCAGCGGCGTCCCGCATCTCCGCGAGACGATCCCGTATCCGCGGATGCTGAATAGGATCTACCCGTAGCGTGGACGTGCGATTCGCGAGGTTGCTTGGTTGCAAAGTTGCTAGGTTGCTGAGGTATTGATGAGCGAATTCGAGACAGAGCAGCCCAGCAACTCATTAACCCAGCAACTCAGCAACTCAGCAACTCAGCAACCCCTCCGCATCATCCCCCTCGGCGGACTCGGCGAGATCGGGATGAACCTGATGGTCTACGAGTATGGCGACGAGGCCATCATCGTCGACTGCGGGATGATGTTTCCGGATGCCACCACGCTCGGCGTCGACGTCATCGTCCCGGACATGACGTATCTCTTCGACCGGCCGGAGCGCGTGAAGGCTGTGTTTCTCACGCATGGCCACGAAGACCATATCGGCGCGGTTCCGTTCCTGGTCGAGAAGCTGAAGGTGCCCGTCTACGGGATGCCGCTCACGCTTGGGTTCGTCCGCGACAAGCTGGAGGAGTTCGGGATCGAAGAAGTCGATCTCCGGACGATGATGCCGCGGGATGTCATCGACGCCGGGCCGTTCCGCGTCGAGGCGATGCAGGTCACGCACTCGATCGTCGATGCCCTCGGGCTGGCCATTCGCACGCCGGCCGGAACCCTGATTCACACCGGCGACTTCAAGATCGATCACACGCCCGTCGACGGGAAGCGCACCGACTTGGCGCGTTTCGCAGCGTACGGTGAAGAGGGAGTACTGGCGCTGATGAGCGACTCGACCAATGCGCTCGTCCCCGGCCACGGCCCGTCGGAGAAGACCGTCGGCAGCGCGCTCAGCAACATCTTCGCCAATGCTACCGGCCGCATCATCGCCACGACCTTCGCATCGCACATTCATCGCGTGCAGCAGATCGTCGATGTCGCCCGCAAGCACAAGCGGAAGGTGTTCCTGGTCGGCCGCTCGCTCGTCGACAATGCCGAGACCGCCGAGCGACTCGGCTACCTGCGCATCGCCCGCGAGCAACGGCCGGGCTCGAATGCGAAGGCTTCTGACTATGCCGATCACGAGGTGGTCATCCTCACCACGGGCACCCAGGGCGAGCCGTCGTCGGCTCTCTCGCGGATGGCCATCGGCGAACACAAGCAGGTCGAGATCCAGCGCGGCGACATCGTCATCCTCTCCGCACGCACGATCCCAGGTAACGAGCGCGCCGTCTCGCACGTCATCGACAATCTCTATCGCCGCGGAGCCGAGGTGCTGAACTGGGAGAACGCCGATGTGCATGTATCGGGACATGCCTGCGAGGAAGAGCTGAAGCTGATGCTCAACGTCACACGACCGAAGTTCTTCATCCCCATTCACGGCACGCTGCGGCATCTCATTCATCACGCCAAGCTGGCGAAGAACGTGGGTGTGCCGCACGGCATCGTCATCACGAACGGGCAGGTGGCGCAGATCGAGAACGATGAGATCCGCGTTCTCGATGAGCGAGTCCCGCACGGAAAGGTCTTCATCGACAGCGAGGCCGAGGAGGTTCCGGAGATCGTCGTCCGCGACCGCCAGCATCTCGCCGAAGACGGCTTCGTCATCGTCGTCGTGGCCATCGACTCGAACGGGAACGTCGGGCGGGAGCCGGAGATCATCACGCGCGGACTGCTGCACGTCGACGAGAGCCAGGACATCCTCGCCGAGGTCCGCGCACAGCTCGTGCAGATGCTGCACCAGAGCCGGCCCGACGAATTGCTCAACCACGATCTCGCTCAGGAGAAAATGCGCAGTCTTCTCAAACGCTACTTCCGCAAGGAAATGGGCCGGCGGCCGATGATTCTGCCGGTGATTTGGGAGATGTAGTTTCGTAGAGGTTGTCGGTTGTCGGTGCTCGGTTGGGTTCTTTCCTGACAACTGACAACCGATAACGGCATCACCATCACCATTCAGGAGCAAACGAATGACTATTGTCGAAGCCATCGTCCTCGGCCTCGTCCAGGGCCTCACCGAATTCATCCCCGTCAGTTCGACGGCGCATCTGCTGATCGTGCCATCCGTCCTCGGCTGGGGCGATCCGGGTGCGGCCGCGTCCGCCGTCATTCAGTTCGGGACGCTGCTGGCGGCGATCATCTACTTCTTTAGCGACATCGTCCGCCTCACGCGCGGCTTCTTCCTCGGACTGGTCACGCGCAAGCCGCTTGCGGACGTCGATTCGCGTGAGGCCTGGCTCGTCGTGATCGGCACGATCCCGATCGTCGTCCTCGGATTGACCTTCAAGAAGCACATCGAGTCGACGTTTCGCGGCCTCTGGATCGTGACCACGATGGTGATCGTCGTGGCCATCCTCATGCAGATCGCCGAGGCCTATACGAAACGCCAGGGGCTCAAACAAAGAGAGTTCGACGACATGACCGTGAAGGACGCCGTCGCCATCGGGCTGGGGCAATGCCTGGCCCTCATCCCTGGATCGTCGCGCAGCGGCTCGACGATCATGCCGGCGATCTTCCGGGGCATCAACCGCCCCACCGCGGCGCGCTACTCGTTTCTCCTGTCGATTCCTGCCGTCGGCGGCGCCGGTGTGCTCGAGCTCATCAAAGAGCGTCACGCCCTCGCGCACCTCGGCTGGACGCCGATCATCGTCGCCATCGCCGTGGCCTTCATCTCCGGCTACGCCTCGATCTGGTTCCTGATCCGCTACCTTCGCACGCACACAACACACGTGTTCATCTACTACCGTTACGTGCTCGGGGCGGTGTTGATCGCGATGCTGGCGACGCACTACCTGAAGTGAGGTCTCGGAGTCGCGGGGTCTCGCAGTCTCGCGGCGATCAAGCGCGGAACGCCCCGAGACCGCGTAACCGCGAGACCCGCTACTGCGTTTTTCACTCCGACAGCACCTGAATCTCCGGGATGTTCCGGTACTTCTCCGCGTAGTCGAGACCGTAGCCGATCACGAACTTCGGATCGATGGAGAAGCCGACGTAGTCCGCTTTGAACTCCACCTTGCGCGCCGTCGGCTTGTCGAGGAACGTCGCCGTGTGAACGTCCTTCGCGCCGCGATCGAGCTTGATGTAGCGGAAGACCTCATTCATCGAGAGGCCGCTGTCGATGATGTCCTCTACGATCAGCACCGACTTGTCGCGCATGTCGAGCTGCGGCTCCTTGAGGATCGTTACCACTCCCGAGGAGGTCTTCTGATTGCCGTATGACGAGACTTGGATGAAGTCGAGGGCTACGTCGAACCCGATGTGCCGCATCAGGTCGCTGCAGAAGAACATCGCCCCTTTGAGCACGCAGAGCGCGATGAGGTCGCTGCCCGCGAGGTCACGGGTGATCTCCGCCCCCATCTCCGCTACACGCTTCTCGATATCTGCTTTGCCGAACAACGTCGTTTGTGCCATTGGTTGCGGATTCTACGATTACAATTCGCCGCCGTGAAAATCTATCGCTTCCTCCACTCTGGCAGCCACGCGGTCGGCGTCGCCGACGGCGACCGAATCGTCCGCTACAGCGGTGAGGACGCCATGAACCTCGGCGCGCCGACAAACGACTCGATCGCGCTCGCCGAGGCCGAGCTTCTCGTGCCCGTCGTTCCTCCCAAAATCGTTGCCGTGGGCCGCAACTACGCCGAGCACGCCAAGGAGCTCGGCAACGAAGCGCCGTCCGAGCCGATCATCTTTCTGAAACCGCCCACGGCCGTCCTGCCGCCGAACGGCGCGATCATCCGCCCGCCGCAGTCGCAACGGGTCGACTTCGAGGGCGAGCTGGCCATCGTCATCGGCAAGACCGCGCACCACGTTCAGAGGACCGATTGGCGCAGCGTCGTGCTCGGCTTCATGTGCGCGAACGACGTCACCGCCCGCGATCTGCAGAAGAAGGATGTGCAGTTCACGCGCGGCAAGAGCTTCGACACCTTCTGCCCTCTCGGTCCCTGCATCGAGACCGATCTCGATCCCGCCGCGCTCTCGCTTCGCACGCGCGTGAACGGCCAGATCAAGCAGGACGGCAACACGCGCGACATGGTTTTCGACTGCGCCTTCATCATCGAGTTCATTACCTCGGTGATGACGCTGCAGGCCGGCGACGTGATCCTCACCGGCACTCCCGCCGGCGTCGGCCCGCTCGTCGCCGGCGATCGCGTGGAGGTGGAGATCGAAAGGATCGGGATGCTTCGGAATGTTGTTGTCTAAGAAAACTCTATCCTTCGTCGCTGCGCTCCTCAGGATAAAGTTTGGTGGCATTGCGTGACGACCTCCTCCACCTTTTCCCGCGCCTCCGCGACCTGCCGATCGACGCCTACGTCGTAGGCGGTGCCGTTCGCGACCTGATCCTCGGCGCGGCACCTGCCGACGTCGACGTGGCCTGTCTCGATCCGCTGGCCTGTGCGCGCTCTCTCGGCCGCAAAGTCATCCGCCTCGGGCGCGAAGAGCATCTCAGCGCCTATCGCGTCGTGGATGGGCCGCACGTCTACGACTTCGCCGCTCTGCTCGACAGCAGCATCGACGCCGATCTGGCCCGCCGCGATTTCACCGTCAATGCCATGGCCGTTGACCTCCGCTCCGGAGCGCTTCTCGATCCGCACGATGGCCGTGGCGATCTGCAGCGCCGCCTGGTACGCATGGTCGATGCTGCCAACTTCGACGACGATCCGCTGCGGATGCTGAAAGCCGTGCGGATGGCGGTGCGATTCGACTTCCGCATCGACGACGCCACGCTCGCCGCGATTCGCCTCCGGGCCAACCGCATCGCGGACGTCTCCGTCGAGCGCGTCGCCTACGAGTTGACGGTGATCTTCTCCGCGAACGCCTTTCGCCGCGCGGTGGCGCTGCTGCATGAGACAGGGCTCGATGTTCCCATCTTTGGCCGCACGCATGGGGACGCCTTCCACGCGGACGATGTGCCGCTCGCCGCCGCCCTGGCTCTGCTCGTGGACGATGCGCACACATTCACGAAGCGCTGGCGACTGAGCGATGCGCTCCTGCACGAAATACAAACGCTTCAGCGCCTGCGCGATGCCCGCTCGCTCTTCGACCTCTACGATGCCGGTGAACCCATCGCCCGCCAGCTTCCGCCGCTGCTGCGCGCCCTCGGCCGCGACGACCGCATCGAGCTTCCCGACTTCGCGATGAAACCGCTGCTCACCGGCCACGAGATCGCCTCAATCGCCGGCATCGAGCCCGGCCCGCGCGTCGGCGTGCTGAAGCGCGCACTCCTCGAGGCAGAGCTCGAAGGCCGGGTCACGACGCGCGAGGAGGCCGAGCGATTGATCCGGAGTGCTTAGCGCGCGTGAAGCGTAGCGCCGCCGAGCCGGCGGCGGTACAGCCGGCGGGCCGCCAGCGCTACGTGCGCAGCGCACTACTGCGTCAGCGTGACGTGCACCTCTCCGAACGTCGTGTGGACATTCACCGCCGATCGTCCTTCGGCGTTGTGAAAGTGCGCGGCGCGGGGGAGGACGCCCTCGTTCTCGATGTAGTGATCGCCGAAGTAGGTGTGGACTTCGCCGATGCTCACCGAGGCATTGAGATCGCGGACGTTCGCACGAGGGGTGCGGACGTGGACTTCGCCGGCGCGGAGGTCGGTATCGATGTTCCCGAACGCGCCCTCGATGTCGATGCTGCCGTAGCGGGTCGCAAGGTCGACATCGACTCCGGGCGGGATCTCGACGGTGACGTCGACCTCGGAGTGATAGCTCCTGGCGCTCCAACTCTGCGCCGCCGGGCCGAAGTGCCGCCGCACGATCGCTTCGTCTCCGCTGATCACGACCTCGGCGGAGATGTCGTCGGTGATCTGCTGTTCCTTCGCCCGTCGACGGTATCCGTCGAAGTGCCGCTTGCTCGTGCCGCTCACGGCGATGCGGTTCGCCGCGCCGTTGCGGATTCTCACCTCGCCGGCGGGGATGTCGATCACGACGCGACGAACGTGTCCGCGAGCGGCCGCGGTGGCGAACGAGTGCGTCACCTCCTCGTCGGCCAGCGCCGCGCCGGCCACGAGCAGCGTCGCAACCATCAGGAAACACAGTCTGTTGGAGATGGGGGTGGGCATGGTAATCGTCCTCCGGATGTGAGAACGATGGAACGGCGAAAAGGTTATCGAAAAAAAACGAGGGGCCCGGAGGCCCCTCGAGTACGACTCCCCAAAAGTCGATGTTCGTGCTTATTTCTTCTTCGCGGGCTTCTTCGCTGCCTTCTTAGCTGCCTTCTTCTTTGCGGCCATTAAGCTCACCACCTTTCATGCCGTACGGGACCTCACGGTCGCGCCTACTTGGCAAAAAACGCCGGATCTCTCCGGCCAACTGACTTGCACGTGGAGGTTGCGGAAATTGGAGAGACGACGACCTTCAACATTCACCAGACCTTCGAGGTTGTATGTCCAGTTCGTGGCGGTCATCGTTTTAACTTGTCGTTAATATGCGATCGTTAAGTCATATTGTCAAGCAATTGTTTATCAAAATCGTAATTCGGCATGGTGTGTTCCACGTCCGTTCCACGAAAAACGGGCCGTTTCAGCGCGTCATCGAGGCGCGATACACGCCGCGCGTGAGGTCCGCGCAGCGCGTCCACGTGAAGATTCGCGCGCGCTCGACGCCACGATGCGCGAGCGTTTGACGGAGCGCTTCGTCCGTCGCCACGCGCCGCATCACATCGACGAGCGCGGGGGCAATCGGCTCGACGTGCAGCGCCGCATCGCCCGTGATCTCGACGAGCGCCGCCGCGTTCGACGTGATCACCGCGCAACCGCACGCCATCGCTTCGAGCGCGGGAAGGCCGAAGCCTTCCTCGCGGCTCGGCATCACCAGGGCGATCGCGCTGCGATAGAGCGCCGCCAGCTCATCGTCGTCGACGAAGCCGGTGATGATCACGCCTTTTCGTGAGCGGAAGCGCTCGAACGGCGCGCCCGCGAGCACCAGGGACGTGCCGGTCATATCCAACGCCGTGAACGCGTCGACAAGCACATCGACGTTTTTGTGGGGCTTGTCGTTGCCGACGTAGAGGAACGCGCGTCGAACGTCAGCCCCGCCATCCGCCATGGTTGGAGTGCGGAACGGTGCGTCCACGCCGTTCGGCGTGACGACGACATGATCGCCGGGGCAGCCGAACGTGGCTACGATGTCCCGCTTCGCCGCCCCGCTCACCGTCAGCACCCGCCGGCTTTTGTGTACCGCGCGGGCGATCATCTGTCGCGCATACATCCGCGCCAGAGGGTTGCGATGGCGGAGGTGGATGAGATCGTGAATGGTCACGACCATCGGTACCCGCGTGAAAGGGACGACGTAGTGCGGCGCGTGAAAGAGGTCGATCCCCGCTCGATCGACAGCCCTGCCGACCGCGACGAGCTCGTGGATGGAGTAGTGCGGTGCGTCGACGACGACATGCTCGACGCCGGCCGGCAAGCGATGCGCGAGCCGTTCCGGCGCGAACGCCACGTACGTGTCGTCGCCGCCGCTGGCGACGAGCGCCTGCAATAGGCCGCGGATGTAGGTGCCGATCCCGAAGTCGGCGATCTTCCGGGCGTCGATCCCGATTCTCATCGACCCGCCTCGGCAAGCAACCGCGTCATCAACGCCGCGCTCCGGTCCCAGGTATACGTCCGCGCGCGCTCCGGACCGCGCACGCGCAATTCGCGCCGCAGCGGCGCGTCACGTAGCAGTCGCATGAGTCCCTCGCGAAGACCAACGCGGTCGCCGGGATCGACGAGCAGCGCAGCTCCTTCGGCGTATTCGGGGATGGCCCCGGTGCGCGTGGCGATGACCGGAGCGCCGCACGCCATCGCTTCCAGCGGCGGAATGCCGAATCCCTCGTAGCGGGAGGGGTAGACGAACGCACGCGCGTGGCGATATAGCTCGCGCAGACGCACGCGATCGACGTAACCGGTCACCTCCGCGCCGCTCGGCAAGCGTACGTCGCCCCACCCAGCGCCGCCGCAAATGATGAGCCGTGGCCGCGGCGCGGGCAGCGAATCCCAGACCGCCAGCAGATCGTCGAGCCCTTTGCGCGGCTCGATCGTGCCCACGAAGAGGACGTAGTCTTCCTCGTCGCCCTCGGGCGTGAAGTACTCATCGACACCGTTAGGCACGATCTCGATCCGTTCCCTGGACACGCCGAACCACCGCACCGCCTCCTCGGCCACCGCGCGCGATACCGCGGCGATGCGCGTGGCCTTCTGCAGGCTGCGGCCGATGAAGAGGTTGAACGACAGCATGGTCTTGACGCGATGTCGCAACGGCATCGTGAGCGAGCTGAAATCGTGAAGCGTCGCCACCGAGGGGATGCGCAGGGCCACGGGAAGCGTTCCGTGCGGAGCCCAGAGCACGCCTTCTGTCGCGATGCGCGGCAGCACGAGTTGTTGCCAGGCCACTCCGAGGGCCATCGGATCTATGCGGAAACGGCAGCGCTCGAGCCCCGATCGATCAGCGATCTCCGCGTGCGAGGCGATGAGCGGCGAATCGACGAGTCGCCGCGCGATCTCAGCGGTATGAACGCCGATGCCGGTCCGATTGCCGACCAGCGCGCGTCCGTCGATGGTGACTTGCATGTTCGGGATCCCAGTGTAGCCGCCTGGGCGGCAAGCGTAGCGCCGTCGGCCCGACGGCTGGCCCGCCGCCGGCTCGGCGGCAGTCCGTCGTAACCCGCCAGCGAGCCGTTGGCGGTCCAGCCATCGAGCCGATGGCGCTACGCTACGGCGGCGCTACGTTAATGTCGCGCAACGGCGCAGAACATACAGCGTCTTCTCCGCCGCCACATCCCAGCGAAACTGTGCCGCCCGCGCCACGCCCGCATCCGCGAGTTGCTTGCGCAGCGCGGGGTCGGTCAGCACCCGTTCGATCTGCACTTCGAGCGCCTTCCTATCGCGCGGATCGAAGTAGAGTGCGGCATCGCCGCCGATCTCCGGCAGCGACGACGAACGCGCCGCGATCGACGGTACACCGTAGGCCATCGCTTCGAGCAGCGGAAAGCCGAAGCCTTCGTAGATCGACGGGAAGACGAACAGCTCCGCGTTCCGGTAGATCGCGGCGAGCTGCGTCGGCGCGACATAGTCGAGATGATGAACGCCGGGCGCGCGCAGCCGAGGGACGAGCGACTCCGCCTTCCAGCCGACACGCCCGACAACGACCAGCGCACCGTCATACATGCCGCGAGCGCGAAGACCGGCGTAAGCATCCAGCAGCACCTCGAGGTTCTTGCGCGGCTCGATCGTGCTGACGAAGAGGATGTAGCGATCGGGGAGATCGGGAGTCGGGAGTAGGGCGTTGGGAGTCGGAACGGTGAGGCCGGAGTGGATGGTGACAGCGCGGGAAGGGTCGATGTCGTAGTAATGGAGCAGATCGTCTCTCGTCGATTCGGAAACGCAGATCACGGCCTCGGCGACTGCGATCTCGCGCTGCATCTGGTGATCGAGATTCGTCAGAGTCTCCTTCTGCAGAAGCTCGGGGAAACGTTTGAACGTCAGATCGTGGATGGTAATGACCCGGCGACGGGCCACCGCGCCGAGGAGGCGCGGGAGGAAGTAATTGGCTCCGAACATCACGTCGACGTCGATCAGCTTCATCCAGGCCACGTACGCCGCAGCCGTCAGCGCCCGGGACCGGCCCGAGACAATGCGCTGACCACGGAGATCGAACCAGCAAAGCCGCGCGCGAGCCGGCAGGTCTGCGTGCAGATTTGGGCCGATGTCTGTCACGCGGGCGTCGCCGAAGAGGTAAAGCTCCACGTCGTCGTGCTTCGCCATCTCGTGCAGCAGGTGATAGAGATACCAGCCGATCCCGGTGAGAGGCTCGTAAAAAGGCCGGATGTCCACGCCGATGCGCAGCGTCCGCTCGCGCCGCGTGGCCGCGCGGAACGCGCCCGCCACGCGCTCGCGCAACGCCTGGCTCAAAGTGTGAACGATGGTGCTGACCGTGGACGGCATTCGGATCGCGGATTATGCACGCTTCGCGCGCGTTCTCTGCGGCTTCGCCGCGTTGTCGGTTATCGGCTGGTTGCGGCACCACCGCGTCTGAGACAATGCCGATGTCAACGCGCACGCAGTGTGCAGATCGCCGACCACCGACAACGCTCGCGTAGCGAGCAGACAACGCGGCGAAGCCGCAGACAACGTGCGAAGCGCAATTCATGAAAAAGCTCGCCATCACCCTCGGCATCCTCCTCGCGCTCGTCGCTGCGATCGTCATCTATCTCGTCGCGACCACGCCGAAGACCTCGGTGGGCGTCCGCTTTCCGCTGACGGGAGCGCAGCGTGCTCTGATCGCCGCGGTGCCGGAGTCCGCGGAATCGTTCGCGCTGATCCCGGCCGCGGCCGCTCTCGACGCCAAACTGCGCGACAACCCCGTTGCCGCGGGCGCGGTCGATCAGTGGGAAAAATCGCACTCGCTTCCGTCGCCCTGGATGGTGGGCGGCGCCGATCTTCTGGCCTGGCGCGATGCCGACTCTACGCACTACCTGGTCCGGCTCGATCCAGTCCGCGCCACGATCGTCCGTACCTACATGATGCTCGGCGGCGATATCGGCGACACGCTCGTCCTCACCCCGCCGGCCGTGCAGCCGATCAACGCCGGCGATCTCGCGCAGATCCTCGCTCTTGCCGCGAAACTTCCGCCCGGTGACGCCTTCGTCGTCCAGCGGCGCGGCTCACGCGGAGCGTTCCCGCCGATCGGGCGGCCTGCCGTCACATCGCTGTCGGTCACCTCGGACGACATCCTGCTCACGTCACGCGCGGCGCGCGATCCGAACGAAGCGCCGGCCGCGCAGTCGTCCCAGCCGGCGCGGTTTGCCCGAGGCGCACTGTTGGGGGCGACCTTTGCCACCATGCCGAGGGTCGTCGAGGACATGAACCGCGTCTTCGGGACGCGAGTCTCGTCGCTGCTCGAGAACGGCGGTACGGTAGCCATCTATGACATCGACACGCACAAGCTCCTGCCGCGGCCGATAGGGGTCATCTCCGTTCCCGACGATCCGCCGCGGCGCGCCGCCTTCCAAGAATTCGTGAACAAAGCGCGCCAGGGGGAGTCGCTCGGCATCCATCTCCGAACGGCCGAGCACGGTGGGGCGCTCCTCCTTTCCTTCGACGATTCCATCGACGTATATCTAAAGGATGCGGTCGTGCCGGGCTCGTGGCCCGGGGGCAAGTGGGCGGTCCGCGCCGATCCGAAGCGCCTCGTTCCGATCCTGAACCGTCTGGGCGACAGCATCGGCCTGCGCATTGCCGCGTCCCGGTTTTACCGTTCGGCGCGCGACCTCAGCCACTGGATCGAGGCGTTGCAGGGGGCCTCCGTGCTCGAGGCGGCCGACTCCGAAGACGGCTCCGCGGAGGAGCTAAAGGTAAGAATCGGGGCGAAATAGAAGCCGGGAGGGCGCAGTTACAGCCTCGAACACCATGCCGGACAAAGAACGGATCGTCTTCGACGACATCGACAAGTATGGCCCGCAGAGCTACCAGCGGACATACCAGTTCACCACCGATGAGCTGGGCCGCATCGAGCTCGTGGCTATCGGCCCGGTGTCGCTCGACGCGAACGCGCGCAAGGGCGACCTTCCAGCCGAGTATCTGGCAGACGGTTCGACCACATTCACCGCTGATTTTCTCTGCTCGCGCTGCGTCGAGGCCTATCCGTTTGCGAACTCATCCGAGTTTCATTTAAGATTCCGCCCTCGTCCTGAGGTTTCCGGAGAGAATGACGAAGTTGAGATCACCCCGGACGAGCTCGATATCGAGTTCTATACGGAGCGATCGGTTCCGCTCCGGCACTTGGCGTCCGAGCAGATCCAGCTAGCCATTCCGATGAAGCCGTTGTGTACGGAGAGCTGTCTTGGTCTCTGCCCACGCTGCGGCGCCAATCAGAATGGTGAAGGATGCTCGTGCCGGGAGTCGGCCAGCGAAGAGCGCTGGGGTGCGCTGGCGGGGATCCGGGCGGAATTGGCGAAGAAGAACGAACAGTAGTGGCCGGATGCCACTGACCACTGACCACTCTTAAAGGAGCAACAAGATGCCTAACCCAAAACGGCGCCACTCGAGAACTCGCACGCGCACGCGTCGTGCGCACGACTTCCTGGAAGCGAAGTCGTTGTCGACGTGCCCGCAGTGCCATGAGGCGAAGATGCCGCACCGTGTCTGTCCGAAGTGCGGCTTTTACAAGGGACGTGAAGTCATCGCGGTCAAGGATGCGTTTTAGCCAGATCGTTCGATGACTGAGGTCGTCCGTATCGCCCTCGACGCCATGGGCGGCGATCATGCGCCGTCCGAGGTGGTGAAGGGCGCCCTCCTGGCGGCGGCCGAGTTTTCCGTGGAGATCATCCTGGTCGGCCAGGAGGAGACTGTGCGGAGAGAGCTCGCCGCGGCGGGCGCGACCCCGCGCAACATCGACGTCTTCGATGCGCGCGAGGTCGTCACCATGGAGGACACCGCCCTGGCCCCTCTGCGCAGAAAGCGCAACTCCTCGGTTCGCGTCTGCGCGAATCTCGTGGCCCAGGGCCGCGCCGACGCCTTCGTTTCCGCCGGCAACACCGGCGCCACGTGGACCTCCGCGCGCGCCGTCATGGGGATGATCGAAGGCGTCAGCCGTCCGGCCCTGGCCACGGTCGTTCCCAGCCTGAAAGGTCATACGCTCCTGCTCGACGTCGGCGCCAACGTCGACGCCAAGCCGAACCACCTTCGCGAGTTCGCCGTGATGGGCCACTTCTACGCGCAGATGCTCTTCAACATCGACGCTCCGCGCGTCGGCCTTCTCTCGATCGGCGAGGAGGAAGGGAAAGGCAACGAGCTGACGAAAGAGACGTTCCGGGTGCTGAAAGAGACCGGTCTCAACTTCATCGGCAACGCCGAGGGGCGCGATGTCTACAACGGCAACGCCGACGTCATCGTCTGCGACGGATTCATCGGCAACGTCGTCCTCAAAGCCTCGGAGGCCCTCGGCGAGTTCGTTTCGACCACGCTGCGTCAGGAGCTGACCCGTACGTGGAGGCGCAAGCTCGGCGCCTGGCTGGCCATGAGCGCGTTCGATGGCCTGAAGAAACGGATGGATTACTCCGAGTACGGCGGCGCCCCGCTCCTCGGCGTGAAGGGCGGCTGCATCGTCTGCCACGGCCGCTCCAGTGCCAAGGCCATCAAGAACGCCGTCGGCGTGGCCCGCAACTTCGCCATCAACAAGATCGACGAGAAGATCATGGCCAAGGTCGGCGACCTTCACAAACGCGAGCACGACAGCAGCGTGCTGGCGACGCAGTAGAATGATCGATCATGCGCAAACGCGTTGCCTCGGCCATTCTCATCGCGCTCGCAGCCGCCGGCTGCGCGACGCGCTCCGCTAACGAGCGCCCGGAGCCTAACGTCGTTGAGGTATGGAGCGTGCCCACTCACGCTGCCGTAAACCTCGACTGCGGCGCCGGCACATTCGCAAAAGGGACCACGCCGGTGCGTGTCGACGTGCCGCGCTACCCTGAGATCTGCACGATCGAGTTGATCGCCGACGGCTACCGTCCTCTGAAAACGCGCTTCAGCCGCGGTCTTGTCCTGACCGAGGGCGCGCCGCTGCGCGAGGAGGAGCACCACCAGCTCGAACAGAACGCCACCACTCTCGACATGATCCTCTTCCCTCTACAGAACCTCGGCGACAACATCCAGAACGCCGCCATGCGCAAGCTCCGCGCCGATTACCGCCTCGAGTTCAAGCTGGTCCCGCTGCCGCGGTAGGGCGAGAGCGCTGGCGTCCCCGCCGGCGCCTGCCCTGAGCGGAGTCGAAGGGTCTCGCCGCCCGAGGCGACTCGAAGAAGCGAGCTCGCCAGACCCGATTCTGGTTAACACACCCAGAAATCGAGAGTGCACACTCTAAGTCGAGGATGTGCACTCGGGAATCTTGAGTGCGCACTCGGGAATCTTTGATGCGAACTCGGAAATCTTGGATGCGTACTCAGAAATCTTTGGTGCGCACTCAGGAATCGTAGCTGCGTACTCGGAAATCTTTTGCGCACACTCGGGAATCTTTGATGCGAACTCAGAAATTTTATATGCGCACTCAGAGATCTTCGATGCGAACTCGGAGATCTTCAGTGCGCACTCAGAGATCTTCAGTGCGAACTCGGGGATCTTCAGTGCGAACTCAGAGATCTTCAGTGCGAACTCGGGGATCTTCAGTGCGAACTCGGGGATCTTCGATGCGCACTCAGGTATCTTCTGTGCGCACTCGGAACTCTTTGATGCGCACTCGGAACTCTATGGTGCGCACCCTGGAATCCTGGATGCGCAACTCACGAATTGAGGGTCATTCGAAGCGGCGCCCACCCAAATCACTCCGGCGCCACCGGCACCTGCGCCGTCTCCAGCCTCGCAACGACCGGCGCCCGGCCCTGTTCCATCGCTGCCGCGAACCTCGTTCGGATCGCCTCCCTCGGCGGCGGAGCCTCCCAAAGCCTGAAGATGTGCCGCATCCAGTGTCCGGCGGCTTTGCTTCGGAAGTAGAGCTCATGGTCCCACTCGACCTCGGCCATCGTCAGGATGCAGTCCACCATCTCCTCGTGGCCGCATTCGCTGGCGAAGACCGCGGCCTCTTCGTACTCGACGATATTGCCGCGCTCCAGGCGGCCGGCCCCGTACATCGGCGCGAACCAGCCGCCGACGTGGCAGAACAGACCGATTCCGCGGCCGATGCACCAGAAGATGGCCTCGCGAAGAGGACTTGGTTCCCCGCCGAGCTGTCGCAGCAAGCCTCCGACCAACTCGCGGTGATGCCATTCATCCGCTTCGATCTCGCGGATGCGCGTACGGTCGGCGCCCTCGCGGACGCTGTGCCAGTGGCCTCGGTATGCGTAGCCCGCGGCCAGCTCGCCCGAGTACGCTCCCTTCAGTTGGCGGACGAGTTTTGCGCGTGCGTCGGCGGACATTCGCCGCGATTGTAGCCGCTCCGCTCCATGTATGATTCCTGTCCGATGGAGCACAACACGGCATTCGTTTTCCCCGGACAGGGAAGCCAGTACGCCGGCATGGGAAAAGATGTGGCGGAAGCCTTTCCCGCGGCCCGCCGCGTCTTCGAAGACATCGATGCGGCCCTCGGCTTCTCGATCTCGCGGCTCTGCTTCGAAGGTCCCGACGATCAGCTCAAGCTGACGGAGAACACGCAGCCGGCCATCCTTGCCGTCTCGTCCGCCATTCATGCCGTGCTCGAGGAGCGCGGCGCCACGCGGCGCGATGTCGTGGCCGGCCACTCCCTCGGCGAATACAGCGCCATCGTCAGCGTCGGCGGGTTGACCCCCGCCGAGGCCGCGCAGATCGTCCGGATGCGCGGCCGCTTCATGCAGGAGGCCGTGCCGGTCGGCAGCGGGGGCATGGCCGCGCTGATCGGACCGACCGCCGAGGAAGTGCATGCCATCTGTGAAGAAGCGGCCCAGGGCGAGATCCTCTCCATCGCCAACATCAACGCCCCGGGCCAGACGGTGATCGCCGGAACGAAAGCCGCCATCGATCGCGCCATCATCGTCGCCAAAGCGCATGGCGTTCGCCGCGCGCTGCCGTTGCCGGTGTCAGCGCCGTTCCACTGCGATCTGATGAAGCCCGCCGAGGAGCGGCTGCGGCCGTTGCTCGAAAGCGCGCATTTCAAGGACCTCTGGATGTCGCTCGTCTCGAACGTCGACGCCTCGCCGATCGGCACCGCCACCGCCGTCCGCAACGCCCTCGTGCGCCAGGTCGCTTCGCCAGTGCGATGGGTCGAATCGATCCAGAAGATGGTGGCCATGGGTGTGCGGCGATTCGTTGAGATCGGTCCCGGCAGCGTGCTGACGGGGCTCATCAAGCGCATCGACCCATCGGTCGAGTTGATCAACGTCTCCGATGTAGCGTCCATCGAGAAGTTCGCAGGCTGAGCTCAGGTGCGGCGAGGGTCGACAGTGTTCGCGAAGTCACAAGCACAGACAAGAGTGTCTGTGCCACAAAACGAATCCAATGTGGCACAGACACTTCTGTCTGTGCTTCGGAAGGGGCATCCATGAAAATCGATCTCACCGGCCGTACTGCTCTCGTCACTGGCGCATCGCGCGGCATCGGTGAAGCGATCGCGCGGAGGCTGGGCGAGACCGGCGCGCACGTCATCTGCGCGGCGCGGAATCTCGAACAGGTCGAGCGCGTCGCTGCCACCATCGTCAGCAGCGGCGGCAGCGCCTCGGCCGTCCAACTCGACATCACCGGCAGTGAGGTTCGCGACCGCATCAAGGCCATCATCGAACAGCAGACCATCGACATCCTGGTCAACAACGCCGGCGTCACCGACGACGATCTCTTCATCCGCATGAAACCCGAGGCGTGGACCAATGTGCTCCGCACGAACCTCGACTCCGCCTTTCACATCACCCAGGAAGTGGTGAAGAAGATGATCCGCACCCGTTGGGGACGCGTGATCAACATCTCGTCCATCGTCGGCCTCTCCGGCAACCCGGGGCAGGTCAACTACGCCGCCTCGAAGGCCGCGCTCATCGGCTTCACCAAAGCCTTGGCGCTGGAGATCGGATCGCGCAACGTCACCGTCAACGCCATCGCCCCCGGCTTCATCCAGACCGCCATGACCGACGCCATGACCGACGAAGCACGCAAGACGCTCGAGGCCCGCATCGCCCTACACCGCCTCGGCAAACCTGACGACGTTGCCTACGCCGTGGCCTTCCTGGCCTCGGAACAAGCGAGCTACATCACCGGTACGGTGATGAATGTGAGTGGGGGGCTGTACACGTAGCCCCCGTAGCGCCGGCGGCTCGCTGGCGATCAACGCGTCACCACATTCAGCGCATGCCTCAACGCGCACCCCCATTCGTGCAGTCTTGAGTCGAGCCGTGCAACATCGAACTCCGCTTGCTCAAACTCCTCAAAGGACCGTGCAAACGAAAGGAACCGCTTCCTGCTGAGGATGAGCTGCGATTGATGGCACTCGATGGCCGCCCGTTTTCGTGCGATCTCCTCGGCGCTGAGATCGAGGCGTAAGGCCAGCCTGCCGTGAGGCGCGTGGCCGTGGATCACGTAAGTCACGACATTCCTTTCCGACGAAACCGCGTGCGCCTGCCAGGAGATGGCGCGGTGATCGGCGTGGAGATCGAACGACGAGGGCAGCACGAGCAGCGACGGCGCGAAGTCGTCGATTGCGGCGGCCAGTGCGTCGCGCACGCGGAGGTCGCCTGCGCGAGCCATGCCGGTCAACATGGTGTCGGGAAAGCCGAGAAAGATCGTGGAGGCCGGAGATACGCCGAGGGCGGCCAAACCGCGGCGCGCCTCCTCGCGGCGTAGCGCTCCCCACTCAGCGCGGTCGGCCTCGCTGATCCACGGCCTCTTTTTCAGGAAGCGCAACGGCCAGGGGTTGTTCTCGCCGTCGGTCACGAAGACGACGCGCACCGCACCGCCAGCGGCCAGCGCGCGCTGGATCAAGCCGCCCGCGGCGATCGACTCATCGTCCGGATGCGGCGCGATGATCAGAGTGCGTTCGAATGAATCCATCGAACCTCCACTCTCAACTTTCCCACTCCCCACCCCCAACTCCCCACTCCCCACCATCAGAAGTCGAGATCCTGAAGATGGAACGGTGAGAAGCCACGAGCATAAGCCGGCGCCCACTCACAGGCTACCTGCTTGCAGGCATGCGCTCCGGCGAACCGGTGCGTTCCGGCGGCAAGCCGCCGCGCCCCTTGATAGGGCGTGCCGTCGAGCGAGCCCGCCGCATGACCGCGTTTCGTCAGGATCACATAGTCACCAGGAACACCGATGGTGAAGGAGCCGTCGGGCTGGAGCCACTGCCCCGAGACGCGAAGCCGTCCCACGTTGATGAAATACGTGCGCATGAAGTCGCGGGCGCGGTCAGGCCACTGCGTTCCATCCGCCTGGGCCACGTGGCAGCCGGTCCGCACGAGATCCTCCGGCACCGTATCCTTCAGGAGGCCGTGGGCGATGGCGTTGCGGGTGATGTATTCGAGGATGAGGTAGTACGGCCTGGGGCGGTAAATCAGCTCGCCCTTGTAATCCATCACCATCTCGCCGGGACGGGTCAGCCGCAGGAGTTGCGACTCCATGGTGATGTACTCGCGCGTCTTGTTCGTCAGCCAGGCCGCGTAGTAGCCGACCGCGATCAGGCAGACGATCGAGAAGGCGGCCACCATCGTCACGAAGCGCTCGCGCCGCACCGCCAGCGCCACCAGGAAGATCGCCGCGAACGGAAAAAGCGGCAGGAAGTCCCGCGGCGAGATCAGTATCCAGAAGCAGAAGAGCGTCACGACCAGAATGCCCGTAGCCGCGGCGAAGAAGAAGCGCACGCTTGTCGTCGTCCGCCGGTAACGCCAGGCCACGCGGACCAGGATGATCATCAGCGGGACATAGAACAGCCGCGGGGCCCAGACCGCCAGCGGCGAGCGGGTGAGGGAGACCAGTCCATTGAAGGTGAAGACGCAGTAGACGAAGTCATTCCACGCGCCGCGCCCGACGAAATAGGCGACCACCATCGCCGGAACGATGACGATACCCACCGCCATGGCCGCGATGTGCCGCGCCCGGATGGCGACGCCGCGTTCGCGGAGACACATGAAATACGTGAGGGCGGCGGCGCCGGCGAGCGTGATGAGCAGCAGCGATGTCTTCAGCGAAACGGCCAGCGCGCACCCGAGGAGCAGGCCGGCCAGGAGGAACGACGCCGTGGACGGCTCTCCCAGCACCAGCGTGGCCGCCGCCAGCATCCAGAACGTGTTCCAGAGATTGTCGGTGCGGAACTCGAGCGACTTCAGAAAGAACGGCGGCATGACGTTGAGCAGCACGGTTGACCAGACCGCCACGCGCACGTCGTACAGCCGCCGGGCGATGGCGAACGTGGCTACGCTGACGATGAGCCAGAGGACCACCATGGGCACCCGCATGAACAGAAGGACGTCGGGCCGCTCGCCCAGCAACCGGAGCAACGGCGCCGAGGCCATGTGGAACAGCGGCGCGTGATTGTCGAAGAGATCGCGGTACTGCAGCAGTCCCACCGTCCATCCCCAGGCCACGTGCAGATGCTGCGGCTCATCAGAGTCGAAGCGGTAGTGAAAGAACGCCACCGCGCGCATGGCCAGCGCCACCGCCGCCAGGGCGATCGCTGTCTGGCGCTCGGTCCGGGAGAAAGGCGCAGCTCCGGAGTCGGGGAGACCCGGTTCGTCTCCGACCCCCGACCCCCGACCCCCGACCCCCTCTTCTTCAACCGATATCGTCATGCTGAATGAGCCGCGAAGTGTATCCTCTCGACACCTGACGGCACCGTGAATAGAATCGCCCGCCCCCCTGTTCTTCAGGGCCGCATCCCGATCGGCCGTTGTAGCTCAGTTGGCAGAGCAGCTGATTCGTAATCAGCAGGTCGCCGGTTCAAATCCGGCCAACGGCTCCAGTTCTAGATCTCGCCAAGCCACTGGAAACAGTGGCTTTGTTGGTTTGTGGTTGTACACGAGTCAGAACTCTCGCTCCGTCTGCGATGAGCTTCGGGCCCGTCTCGACTCACGTAGGTCGGACTCTCCAGTCCGACCGGTGCTCGCGCGGTGATCGTTTCAGGATACGTGTGCACGAGCAGTCGTGAGCCACAGATGCACCGCGTGCACGGACGCCGGAGTGCACCGATCGGCATTTGCACGATGGCATATCGACCGAGGGGGGCTGACGATGAATCGCGGGCCCGGTCAACGTGCGGGGCCGTCTCGGCGTCGAGCACCATGCCAGCGCCGGTGAGCGTGTCGTCGCCGAGGCGCTTCGTCACGGCGCCAGGAATGGACATCCGTGTGTCGCCAGCCTGTGTGGCGGCGCCCTCGGCGCACGCGATCGCCAAGGGCCTGCCGGTGGCGCCATGCCTCGGAGCGGCGAGCACCATGCGTCAGGGTGGCGGACACCGTGCGCCGGGTCGGCGGACACCGTGCGCCGGGTCGGCGGACACCGTGCGTCGGAGCGGCGAGTACCGTGCGTCAGGTCGGCGGATACCGTACGTCGGAGTGGCGAACACCGTGCGTCAAGGCGGCGGGCACCGTGCGTCCGAGCGGCGGACATCGTACGTCGGAGCGGCGTGTGCAATGCGTCAAAGCGACGGGCGCCGAGCGTCGGAGCGGCGGACACTGTGCATCGGGGCGGCGGGCACCGTACCTTGGGTGGCGAGCACTGTGCGTCGTGGGTGACGGGCACTGTGCGTCGCGGCGGCGCGCGGGAGATCCGTAGCCCCCTGGCTTCCAGCCGGGAGCGTCGCGGGCACGATTCGTCAAGCGCGGACTGGGCACTCATCTCCGGGGCGCTGTACTTAGCAACTTAGCAACTCAGCAGCTCAGCAACGGCGCGACCGCGCGACCGCCCGACCGCGAGACTCGCAACCGCGCACTTGACATCTCGCCTCAACCGACCTACATTTTTCACTACAAAGTCGAAGCTCGTAAGACCTCCGATTTTGGCGGCTGTCGGCGGTACGGGCGTGCTGGAAAAGCACATCAGACCTGTACCGGTGCGGGAGTTGAGTTATCTCCTCCTGCCGCGGGCTCTCGAAGTGCGCGCACTTCGGGAAAACATCAACCGGAAGAGCCGGCGCGTGGCCGGTCTCCTCCAGCCGGTGGCCGCCTGCACTCGTGCACAGGTGCTCGTCGTTCCCTCCGGCTTGACCGTCCGTGGAATAGGAGAACGATCATGAGTACCAATCATCAGGAAACCAGGAATCCGGTCGCCGCTGCGGACCTCCCGCAGCCGGCACCGGCATTGACACCCGAGGCAGTAGTCGACGGGTTGCGCGCTTTTCGCGCGCAGATGGGGGAAATGACGCCGCTGACGCGCGCGCAGCGCAAGAAGCTGCGCGATGCCCTGCGCACGTCCAATCCTGTCCTGCAGGCGTCGATCAACGTCATCGATGTCGCGAACGTCTCGCAGGCAGTCGGCCAGCAGGCCGATGAGGTGCGTCAGTTGTCCGACGAGGCCAACCGCTGGACGGCAGTTGAGGATGAGCTTCGGACGATGCTGAACGGCGTCGCCGGCGCGAACCTCATTCGCCGCCAGCGCGTCGCGCTCATCGCCGGGCAGGCGTACAACATCGGCGCGCAGTTGGCGCGCGATCCGGCTAACGCCATCCTCGTGCCTCATCTGCAGGAGATCAAGCGTCTGAAGAGCTTCAAGCGCCGCAAGAAGGCGGTGCAGGCTCCCGGCTCGCCACAGTCTCCGGCACCCGGCACACCGGCGTCTCCAGCGTCCGCTTCACCTGCACCTGCGGCGCCCGATCAGCCGGTGCCGGAAGGTTCCGCAACGTCCGGCAATCCGCGGACGTAACTGTGATGGGAGGGAGGGAGACCGGGCGCGTGCAAACGCGCCCGGTCGTTTTGCTCCGGGCTCGCATAGGTTGGAAGAGATCGGAAAACCGGCGACTCATTGCCGCATCCCGATCCAGCTTAGCGCACTCATGGGTAGGGAAATCGGTACCTGGATACTCTCCTCATACGAAAAGATGCGTTCAAAGACCACTATCTTCATTAGCTACGCAGCCGTCGATGTTGAGGTCGCGCTCCATCTTCAGCAATGGTTGCTCCGATGCAGCTCGGATACCGTGAATGTCTTTCTGGCTGCCGACCACGCGAGCTTGCCTCCGGGGGAAGAATGGTTTCCGAAGATTTCGGCAGCACTCGGGCAAGCGGATGTACTCATCATTCTTGTCTCCGACGCGGCCACACGCTCCGCGTGGGTGGCCTTCGAAGCGGGGTTCGTTGCAGCACGAGGCCGCCCGGTCATTCCAGTGCTCCTGCCGTCATTTCGCTCGGCACGGTTAAGACCGCCGCTGGCGTTTCGGCAGTGGGTCACGCTGTCATCTTCGGATTCACTGTTGGAAATCCTGAAAACGGTCAACCGCCGCCTGCGTCGTGCGTTCGAATCGACTTCACACCGCAAAGCCTATCGGGATATCATCGACGCGTGTGCGGCAATGCGTAACGTCACTCTGGTCGATGCAACATTCATTCATTCCCGCGGCGATATGTACGCAGAGATCACGGAGTTGTTGAATGCCTCTGGAGGCCCAATTCATGTGCGCGCCACATCCAGCCTCCGCGATCGCGATGTTGCCGGGGACGAGCCGTTTCGACAATACATGCGCACGCTGGCCGAGCGCTGCGCACAAGCATCGGACCTTTCGACGTTCACGCTCGTCATGTCGTTTCCAGGGAAGGTGAACGAGCTACCACCGTTCGACAGACGACGTGCGATCAGGCAGCGTCAGCGAACGTTTCGCGAAGCTGATGCTCTAAGGTGTCTCGATATTCGGCAAATATCGACATATTGGACGCTCGATGTGATGACGATAGGGTATGAGCACGCCCTCATCGGTGTCCCGGTCGCAGCGGAGGACCCGCATCTACGTGGTGCCATCAGGGTGAGCCATCCGTCGCTAGTCGCCACACTTGTTCACTGGTTCGACGAATGCGTAAAGCGGCCCTCACGAGTGATCGATCCTGATACATTGAAGATCCGTCGTAAGGCTAAATTCGCTGCCAGTAGCGCTGGCTAACTGGGCGCTGGCCACCCGTACTGCGTCCAAACTGTCGAGACGGAGATGATTCTCGGGAACCATCAACGGGCGCATTGTTTGGATAGGATGGCACGCAGGTCACGGGCAAGTTAGCAGACGAGACCAATCGAGCAATGGGAAGGGTCGGATCGAATGCCGCTGAAGCCCTTCTACACACGCCTGCCGGCGCGTCGCTTCGGCGTGCCCGCGAAGTGAACATGAAGGCTCGGCGCTCATCTGGTGTTGTCACAGTACCAGCAGCTCCCGCTTTCCATAACTGCACGTCGTGATGGCTGTTCGGTGAACCGAAGCTGAACCGTTGTACTATCGTGCATGAGTTCGTCGACCGACGACGCGAAAGTCTGCTGACCAGCGCGAGGCACATCATGATCCGAGAGTTTTTCGAGACGCTGCGCAAGTGGTGGGCCATCACCAGCGCAGTCATTCTTCTGATGATCGCTGCTCTGGGCTTTCTGTACGACTCGTTTGATAGGTTTGGCGGTCACGACATCGTTAGTCATTGGGTCAGCACAGAGCAGGTCCTCGTCTTTCTAGTGGCTCTTCTTTGTGGCGGCCTTGGAGCCGAACGGCTGCTAACACTGAGAAAAATTGAGAACGATATCGGGGTAGCTCAAAAGCAGAGAACGGTGCTCATAGAAAAGGCAAGCCAGATATCGCACGATATCGAGAGGATCGCAGTGCGAATCGGCAAACTGCGTGCGGAGATTGTTGTGGATCTCAAGGATGCGGGCCGTCTCGAGGAAGACATATTCACGGCGGTCAAGCGAATCAACAAGACCGAGGTTTTGGTCGGGCCTCACGAGATAGAGGTAGCAGCTCGAATGCTCTTGGATGAGTGCGACGACAGCGAGAAGATTAAGGCAACCGGCCAGTACCGTGTTGGCGACGGATTGTCGACTGGCTACTTTCAACACGTGGCCGAACGAGTGTCGAAAGCACAAAAGAACCAGGGGAGCATGGAATATCACGTGGTCGTGTCGTCAGCCGAGGCCGGCCCTTCACATGAGGACGACGAGCGTGTGAAGGCGTTCAGCGACGCAAACCTTCGGGAACGGCTAAAGATGAGGGGCGTCAAGCACCCATGGCCGTTCGAGGTTCTAATTGGCGGGCACTCGATGATCATCGCTCTCTTAGGCGGTGATACGAAATCAAAATATGAAATCGCCGTGAAGATAACCGATCCTGACTTCGTGGAAAAGGCTTCGGATTGGTATAGGGAGGTAGCGTGGGAGGGTGCGGAGAGGATCTAACAGTCGTTTCAATACGACGTGTTTTCGTGCATGTTCCGTCGCCGATATTGTCCTCGGGCCACGGCGCTGGCCGCGCAGCTTCGCGAGTGACCCATTAGCTAACTACGCACTCGGCACCGGCTGCGTCCGAACCGTCGACACGTAGATGATTCTCGGGAACCATCAACGCAACGCACAGTTTGGATAGGATGGCTCGCCGGTCACTGGAAAATACAAGCCGCTTCGACCGTGTTCCCGGTACGCAGGCACGCCTCAAAGCGGGGGATATGAATAAGGGCGAGCGGAAATTGCTTCGTCCGTATCACGGATGCACGGTCCCCCCATGTCCGGCTCTTCGCGCCCATCGACGATCTCGAAAACCTTGTCGGAGTACTTGCCGAAGACCGATCGGATCGACTCCTCGAACTTCAGCGTCTCCCAGAAGTCGTCGAAGATTCGCACACGAGTCTCGAATGTTCGGGGTTGTGATTCGACGCGTGCTGGCGAATTGGCACCCGAGGGCCCAACAGCCACTTCGCTCAGCAACTGTCCACCGTCGTCGCTGTCACCCTCGAAGATTGCTATCCCCGGCGGCTTCAACTCTTCGGGAAGGTCTTTGCCCAGGCACACGCGCCACTCATAGCGCGTCGTCTCGGCAGCGGCCGTGGTGTGTGCTCGAATGACGTCGAGCACGCGTCGGTTGTCGCTATCTTCAGGCTCGTCGAAGACGAAGATTCGCTTAATCCAAATCTCTTTCCGATTGATGGCTTCGATGGATGCCTTGAAAAACCTCGTCAATCCTCCGTCGCTCCACATCGCCATCTTTGAGACGCCGCGGTAACGCGTGCCCTGCCCCATGCGTCTCACGCGATAGGCAAGCATGTGATCCTGAATGATCGCCTCACCAACTGGCACCTTGGACAGGAGACCGAGTGGCGCTTCGGTGAGGTCGTCGAGACGATTCCAGAGCGTCTCAAAAGCGATGATCTGCTCCGGCGGCACCGGCGCAAGGCGAAAGTTAGAAAGGTTATCGTCAATCGCCAACACAGCAATAGGGGCCTTGTCGGTGGGCGCCCAGATTCCGAAGTGCACGGCATCAGTGAGATCCGGGATTCGCAGACGTCGATACTCGTCCTGGCTTGTAATCTTCATCTCGTAGCGGTTGGCCGGCACGCGAGACTGTTGGAAGTGAATGTTGAGGATGTCGTTGACCCGTGCGGGAGAAATCGTCTTGTCGGAGTCTCTGCCGAGAACAAAGATACGCCTGGCGTGGATGCGTTTAAGAGACGCTTCCTGTGCTTTACGGAAAGCGCTGAGCTTGTCCCACGTGGAGGCGTCCGAAACGGCATAGTACTCACCTCCCTGGTCCGAAAGCTCTCGCATGGTAGCTTCGACCAGAACGTCAACAAGCTTGGGGGCGTCCGGCATGAGCAGGCGGTACTCCGAGCCGTAAACAGGGGCATTGCTCTGGACCTTTTCGCTCATCTCCGCAAGACCGGCAGCTTTGTCCGTCAGCTCTTTGAGATAGTGTTCGAGAAACCTCAGATAGCTGGTTGAAGTCCAACCGTCATGCCCAAGCCGTGCGATCGAGTCAGCGAGCGAAAGAAAATGCGGCGCGAACGCATCGCCTTCCTCACCGGCAAGACTTTTCAACGCATTTTGGACAGCTATTCGGTCGCTGGCTTCCAGGATTTGAGTCACATGGGTGTTGAGTAGGTTTAATAGGGTTGTCGTAAGCGCCACGTTCTTCTTGTGATCGGATCCCCATTCGTATCCGAAGACCACGATCCCGGAGACGACAAAAGCGATCCCGAGGTGCGTGATGATCTCGGTCCAGCGACCCTCATGAACTTTGAGACCCGGCCACAGGTCCTGTCGCGCGATGATCAACACTCCGATCAACGTCGGGATGGAGGCACGAAGCCACCAAAGATCCTTCGCCGCGCCAGGCACCAGGACGAGCGCCTCTTTGACGCGAACGGCGAGTTTCGAGTCTTTCGCGCCGGTGTCGATCTTGGACATATTCAGGATGTCGGGACTAACCGAACTATAAGTCTGGTGACGGCGTTCGTCAAGCCGGGCATAAAGCAGAGCTCGGAGACGGTGAGGATGATTGAGGCAAGAAACGTTTGCTTCCTCTCGATTCAGCATACCAACGTCTTGCGAGAGAGGGGCGCATACGCTGGCGCACGCAGATGGCGAGCACCGAAATCGAGATGGCGTAAGCTTCGGGATCTTTGAGGCGGAAGGGGTTAGTTGGTGCCCAGGGACGGAATTGAACCGCCGACACGAGGATTTTCAGTCCTCTGCTCTACCAACTGAGCTACCTGGGCACGCGCCGCCTGGACGAGCGTTGTCCAAACCATAGCATGCGGGGCGGCAATCATCTCATTTGTGCAGCCCGTCGATCAGCAGATGGGCGCGATTCGGCGGATGCCTCCGCTCATATCCCCAGGAGCCGTCCAGCCGCTCGGTCCCGGTCGTCTTCTCCAGCCCCTCGGAGACCATGCGCATCGCTTCGACGACTCCCGGAACGAGAAGCAGGTGTCCCTGCGCGTCCCTCGGCATCTGCCACTGCGCCTCCTGGAGCGTCCCGAGCTTGACGTCTCCTTCCTTGAAGGTCGAATAGAGTGCCTTGAGCCGGAACAGGACGGCGAGCAGGCCGCATGTGGTGAAGTAGCTGTAGAGATCCAAGCTTCCCATCGCATCTCGAAGCTCGCCTTCCGTCCGCGCGTAGCGCACACGCCCGCGGAGGTCGGAACGATCGTTCTGGGCTGTGCATAGGATCGCGTGGGGACGGATGTCGATGAATCCGAAGTTGCACAGGTGGAAATCGCGGTACTCCTCGAAACTGCAGGCATTCCGGCTGGCGCGATGGTGATCGCGCAGCCAAGTGTCGAATGAGTCCGTTCGTGCCAGAAGAGTCTCCAGTGGAGCGATGAAGTATCCGCAGCGCATGAGCGCCGCGCCGTCGCGCTCGAATACGATCGGTGAACCAAGCGACGGGATTGCCCAGACCGCACGTCTGACGAGTTCCAGGATTTTCGTCCGGGCGTCGACCTTTGCCTGAAACAGAGCGTCGTGTCCGTGGAGGCGGAATGGGGCCAGAGCTGCGAGCTGCTCAGGCTCATCCGCCGTGACGAGGATGGTCAGCTTTCGCGCCACCGTCTCCACATCCCATGCGTCGATATCATCGAGCGTCAGCGGCCGGGAGTAACGGTCGAAGAAGTCGCGTGCGTCGAATCGATCGAGCTCCACGTATGGCGGGATGGCGCTGACGTCGAGAGTCTCCAGGCGATGGAGCAGAATGAGGAGTGCCAGTGTGTGCAGTTCGCCCTGGTGTTTGGCCGAGCCGAGGTCCTGGAGGGCAAGTGGATCGAGTCCGTTGATCTGCGCTTCGCGGAGCATCGGTTGCGACAGGAACTCGAAGACTTGCCTGGAGTTGTCGCCCTCGGTGTAGTAGCAGACGTTGTCCTGATCGAACCATGGTGACTGTGGGTCGTCACCCAGAAGTCCGACCATCGCCAGCATGAGGCCGAGCTCACCGGTCGAGGCCACGCGCATCACCCGATAGAGAGCGTCGGCGTTCGAAATACTGAAAATACCGTTCTCGCCGCTGCGCAGCGAGTATGTGGGCCGTAGATCATCGAGCTCGCGTTTCCGCTTGAAGTGCACGGGCTCGGAGGGTGGATCGGAGATCGGCACGACGAGCGGACGCACAACCGCTACGATCGGGTTCGTTACGGATTCTGCAAACAGCTCCTCTCCTTCCCTCTTCGCTTGTCTGAGCAACTTTTTCAGGCCTGAATGCAGTGGGACCGTACGGCGGATGCGGACTTCGTCGATACCGATGGCGGCGGCAGTGATGAGCACCTTCACGCCGACGTCTCCATATTCCTTCGTGAGCTTCTCCGCGAAGCGCTGTTTGTCGATGAGGGCTTCATCCTTGGCGCTGTGAGAGAACCCAAGGCGGATCGAGCGACGGGGCTTGCCATCGCGGTCGAACGTTTCGTCGTACATTCCGCCGACGGAGGTTGTGTGGGCGATGATCACGTTTTCGGAGAGGTCGCGCTTGACGATCTCGAGGTCGTCGCGGATCGCGTGGACCAGCATTCCCTTGAGTTTCTCCATCGATTCTTTGAGATATGCCATCGACTCGTTGAGCGCTGGTACGTGCGCTGCGGCGGCGTCGAGATCGCGTGGGTAGCTCAGAAACGACGGAAGGGGGATGCCGTTGAACACGCAACGGTAGCGCTGGAAGCCGGGGCGCTTTGTCAGCTTGGAGTCGCGATAACGGGCCAGGTAGCTCGATATCGGGCGCGACCTCGAGATCTCCGATGCCAGAGCCTCGACGATCTGATTTGCGGGTGCGTCAGTATCCGTGCCGATCTCGCTGAGGTAGCGGGTGACGGCCGCGCGAGCGGCGTCTTCCTCCAGATCATCGAGTGGTGGAAGGCGATCGAGCGCCCGAAGCTCGAAATACTCGAGGACGACGAAAATGCCGCTGTGGGTCAGGTAACCGTCGCGGATCTTCGTTGGCTTGGCATCTTTCCCATAACGTGCATCCTGGTAGCGGAAGAGGCGATCGAGAAAGAGCCGGATCTCGAGGGTCGACTTACCGGTCGCCACGAGGACCGGCACATCATCGGGCCCTGGCGGATGGACGGCCATCATCTCCTCGTAAATCGACAACATTTTGAGGAGGGCCGTGCCGCCCACTGCCCCCGTGCCGCCGATGAAGACGTGCACGTCGCCGTAACGCTCCGCCGCGTCCGCGGCGGTGACTCGCGTTCCGAAGCGTGCTTTCTTGTGCCTCATCCGGAACCTCCTGGCTCCACTCTACGACAGGAGTGTCGAGCGCTCGCAATTCCCTACCCGCTATTCGTTCATGCATACCACATTGCGGTAGTTTATTGTTTCAGTTAGTCTCCGAATCATGAGAGAGCTTTCTGCGATTGCGAGTGACGCGATGTCCGCGATTGGGAACGCCGCGTCGACCGCCGATCTCGATCAGGTGCAGGCACTCTACCTGGGCAAGAAGGGGGCGCTGACAGCGGTGCTCAAGAGTCTACCAGCGCTCGCCGCCGAGGAGCGAGGGCGGGCCGGCCAGGAAGCAAACGCGCTGAAGGGGCAGATCACAGCCGCCATTGAGTCTCGCCGGGAGGCACTCCTCGATTCGGCCTCTTCGGTCGGAACCGACTTCGACGTTACTCGACCTGGTGTCGGCATGCTGGACGGCGGCCTTCACCCCATTACGCAGATGAGGTACGACCTCGACGATGCGTTCTCGTCGCTCGGGTTTGAGATCTACGATGGTCCGGAGATCAGCTCCGAGCTCTATGATTTCGACTCCTTGAACTTTCCGGCGGACCATCCCGCCAGGGAGAGCATGGACACCTACTGGCTGGAAGGCAGCGAGACGCGCAAGGGTGCCCAGCGGCAGTGCCTGAGGCCACACCTTACCGGCGGGAGCGTGCGCTACATGCAGCAAGGCAAGCCTCCCTTCCGATTCGTCTACCCGGGACGGGTCTATCGAAACGAGACCACCGATGCCAGCCACGAGCGCGCGTTCTTCCAATACGAAGCTCTCATGGTGGATCGCCGCGTGCCGTTCTCGGCCGGGCGCCTCCTTGTGAACACCATCCTGAGCACGGTCTTCGGACGCGAGATTCCGGTTCGGATGCGCGCGGGCTTCTTCCCGTTCGTGGAACCGGGATTCGAGATCGATATGCAGTGTCTGGTCTGTGAAGGCAAAGGGTGTTCCGTATGCAAGCGCGTGGGTTGGATCGAAGTGATGCCTGGGGGGCCTCCGCATCCGCAGGTCATGCGGGCCGCTGGCGTCGACCCCATGGAGTGGGAAGGCTTCTATATCAACATCGGACTCGACCGGCTGGTCATGATGCGATATGGGATCAATGACGTGCGTCTCTTCCACAGCGGCGATTTGCGCTTCTTCGGCCAGTTCACGTAGGTGATGTCATGAAGATCTCACTGAATTGGCTCCGCGACTACGTCGACCTGCCGGAGCACGTCACCCCGCAGCAACTCGCCGAAGAAGTGACGATGTCTACGGTGGAGGTTGAGCAGGTCGTTGACGTCAGCAAGCCACTGGAGCACATCGTGGTGGGGCAGATCTCCGCGCTGGAGCCGCACCCAACCAACGATTCCCTCCGCGTTGTCGACGTCGAGCATGGCAACGTAACCCGCGTTGTCTGCGGCGCATCCAATCTTGCGATCGGCATGAAGGTAGCCCTGGCGGTGGACGGTGCTGTGATCCGCGATTCATCCGGCCGGGACCAGACGGTCCGACCGGCGATGATCGGCAGTGTCGAGAGCGCCGCGATGATCTGCTCGTCTGGTGAGTGCGGGCTGAGCGATGCCTTTCCGGCCGGAGAGAAAGAGATTCTCGACCTGACGCGCTTGAATGCTGAGCCGGGAACGCCGCTGGCGGTCGCCATTGGGTATGACGACTTCGTCCTGGAGATCGACAACAAGTCTCTGACGAACCGCCCGGACCTCTGGGGGCATCACGGGATCGCAAGGGAGTTTGCAGCCCTGCACGATCGGCCGTTGAAGAAGCCGCCGGCCTTCGGAAGTCTCCCGGCAGCCGGCGGATTCGAGGTCCGCATCGAGGCTCCCAATCTCTGCCGTCGGTACGCGGCCACGCGAGTCACGGGCGTGAACGCATCGGCTTCCCCGCCATGGTTGCAGGCGAGACTGGCGAAGGTCGGACAGCGGTCCATTAACTTGCTTGTCGACCTGTCGAACTACGTCATGCTCGCCGTTGGCCAGCCCACGCATGCCTTTGATGCCCGAGACATCGCGAGCCGAATCGAAGTCCGGCGTGCGCGCGCCGGCGAGCGCCTGACCCTCCTGGACGAAACCAAAGTCGACCTTGACAGGGAGATGCTGGTGATCGCTAACCACGACGTGCCGCTCGCGCTGGCCGGGATCATGGGCGGCGATCGGGCAATTCGCGCTGACACGGCGGAGATCTGGCTCGAGGTTGCGAACTTCGAACCGATCCCCATTCGCCGAACTGCCCGGCGTTTGGGCTTGCGTACCGAGAGTTCCACGCGATTCGAGAAGGGGATCGATCTCGATCGCGTCGCGCTCGCGCAGCAGATGTTTCTCGCGCTCCTCGCCGAGGCTCAGCCCTCATGCCGCGTTGTCCAGCACGCGGATGTCATTGTGGCGCAGTCGCCAGCCATCACCGTCGATGTTCCGATCTCGTTCCTACAGCGCAAGCTTGGGGTGGAACTGCCGGCGGAGGAGATGCGCAGACTCCTCGAGCGGCTCGAGTTCGGATGCAGTGTGACCGGCGGTACGCTGCACATTGACGTTCCGAGCTGGCGAGCGACTGGGGACGTCTCGCTGCCCGAGGACATCGTCGAAGAGGTTGCACGCCTTTACGGGTATGAACGATTGGGCTTCACCCCTCCGGTCGTCGCGCTCGAGAAGTCCGTGAATCAGCCGCACCGGCGAGTGGAGCGGCGAGTAAGGGAATACCTGGCGTTCCGGGCCGGGATGCGCGAGGTTGTTTCCTATCCGTGGGTCGCGGCCCAGGCGCTCGATGCCGCCGGGATGTCGGACGTCGAGACGATCGGGCTTGCGCATCCACCTTCGGCCGACATGCGTCTGGCGCCTTCACTCGTTCCCCAGCTTCTGGCGAATGTCGCTTCGAATCTGCGGCACCAATCGAGCTTCCGCATCTTCGAAATGGGGAGAGTGTTCATCCCGGCCGGGACGCAGGAGCGCGCCGACGACAAGGAGCACCTGCCGGTCCAGCCGCACCACGTAGCCGCGGCGTTGGTCGGTAGCGATGCCGGCACGCTCTTTCTCGAGGCCAAGGCAGTGATCGAGAGACTCGATCGAGTCGTTCAAGTGGAGCGGCTCTCGTTCTCCGATTCTGCTCCTGCTGGATGGGGAGACCCAGCTGCCCAGCTTGCGATCACCTCCGATGGAAAGCCTATAGGCGTAATTGCAATCGTCTCCGCCCGCGCGAAGCGGAAAGCGGGAATCCGACGCGCCGAGGTCGCGCTGTTCGAGATCGATGTCGATGCCTTGAATCCATTGCCCTCTCGTGACAACCACGTCAAGCCTTTACCGACCTATCCTGAGGTTGACTACGACATCTCCATGATTGTGGCATTGTCCGTCAGATGGGCCGATGCGCTCGATATCGCGTCCAAAGCCGGCGAGATGGTCCGCGCGGTGACGTTCGTGGACGAGTATGTCGGCGCGCAGGTGCCTGCAGGCCACAAGTCGCTCACGATTCGTCTGCACCTAGGCTCGGACCAGGGGACGCTCGTCCGCGAGCAGATCGACGAGGCGGCCAGCCGGGTGGTGGCGGAGTTGACGGCACGCCTGAACGCTGTGATTCGTCAGGAGTAGGTTCCATCGAGACCGAGCAGTTCGCTGCAGAGGTTGATGGCGATCAATGAGAGGAGTTACGACCGCGAGGAAGACACCGCGTTATCGTCGAGTTATCTCCGGATCCAGCGCTTCCGACGAACGTGCAGGCCCCGTCCATCCGGCATCCAGCGGGCGACCTCGGCGCCGACGCGGCGGTAGGCATCCTGCGCTTCTTCGTCGCTCGCGCCCGCGGCTGCCAGCGACGAACGGACGGCTTGTCCGGCTTCCGATACCAGTCTCGCGGGCGGTCCATCGTAAACAACGTGCGGCATGAGCACGTCGAGCACGGCGATAGCCGCCACGGCAGCTACGTCCACCGTGGACGGGGCCGCGGTATCCGAGCGTGCGCTGGACTTCCCGCGCGAAGCGCCGAACTCGCCTTCCGGCAGTTGCGATGCCGGGACGAGTACGCGAAGGGACCTCGCGACGCCTGGCAGCTTTGAGAGCAGCCCGCGGGCGCACAAGGTCTTGATCATGTTGTTCACGCTCGGCGGGGTCGTGCCGAAGTGACGACCGATGTCTTCAAAGGAAGGCGCTACGCCGAACTTCTGCGTGTAGCGGTGAATGAAGGTCAGGTACTCGCCCTGGCGCGCGGTAAATGCGGGGGCCATGCGGAATGAAGCATAGCGCAGGAGGCGCGGTCGCCGGCGCGGACGCCAGCGCTCCAGCCGGCGCGGACGCCAGCGCTCCGGCCGCAGCGCGCCGGTGCGTTACTACAGTCGCGGGACGCCGACTCGGTCCAGCTCTTCGTTGAGATCGTCGTCGGCTTCGCGGCGGATTTCGGAGATGCTGGTCCATGCAAGGACGGAGCTTTCTCCGTATTGGCTCGCTTCGCGGAGGTAGCGAAGGGTCGACCAGCGGTCGTTGCGTGCGAAGGCGGCCTGCGCGGCGAGGCCTAACCAGGCGGGCCGTGCCTCCGATCCGTCACCTCGCGCTTCGATCACTTCCGGATCGACGGTGCCGCTTCGGGCGAGGTCGAAAGCGTCGGGGGTCATTCCGTTCTTCGTGGCGCACTCAAAGAGGATGTTGCCGTCACACTGAAGGGACTGGAGAAGGGCAATGGTGTGGCGGAGGCGCTGGTAATGGTCCTCGTCGGGAACGAAGCGCATCAGCTCCTCCCAACGCTCTTCGCTCGGATGCTGCGCGAACTCCTCGATCGCTCTTACCCAGTCGTCGGAAGTATTCGCGGCCTGCGCGATTGCTGCTTCCAATGCCTCACGATCGATGCAATCCGGCGCTCGCAACGCCAGGCGAGCGATCACCGCGGCGTCGTCGGGGTAGCCGTACTCGACCAACGTTTTCACCGCCGGAAGGGCGCTGCCTCCGTTGCCCCAGTGACGTAGCAGCAGCGTCACTTCAGGGTAGTCGTCGCTCATTGAGTCTCTTCGTCGACATGAACGTCCCGCACCTCGGTCAATCCTCCTCCGCTTTCAGTCTCCTCGGCTGCCTGCCGCTTAGTCGCTTGAAGTTCGCCGCGGAGATCACCGGTTTGCCGGTCTGGCGTTCGATATCCTTGCGCGTTCTTCCGGCCACCGCGCCGCCGTCCCTGGCATCCTTCCGGAGCGGCTCCATGCCCTGTGACTCCCGGTCCCGGTGCAGTGTCGTGGTCGTGGCTTCGGCCAGCATGGTCAGGATCAGCTCGATATCGGTCATGTGGTCGCGCAGGTTCTCCCGTTCCAGCGCTTTCACCTGTTTGTATTCGTCGACCTTGAGGTCAAAGGTCCCCTGCATGATCTCGTTGGTCAGAATGGCGAATTCGAGGCTGGTCGAGGCGCCACGATTCTTCCACTCGTCGGTGAGGTCCTGTCGAACGGCGATGCCTCGGAGCCGTTTGTCGATCCACTCCTTTGGGTAGCCCTTCTTTTCGTAGAGCTCCTGCATCCGGCCCATGGCCAGCTCGGGGTTCTCGATCTCGTCAATGCGCTCCTTGCCGACGCGCGCCAGCCAGCGCTTGAATGGTTCAGCCTTTGGGCTCGGGATTGACTGGATCAGGCGGAAGACGCCCTCGGTGTTCCAGCATTGGATCTTCTGAGGCCCGCCGGCCGTCGCGAACTCCAGGGCGAGGGGGGGGACAAACTGGCCCCCCCCTTGGAGGGCTTTGCCCAAGTCCGGATCCCGTTTCCGCATCTTCTTCCAGTAGTCGGAAGGATCAACGGAATCCGTCAGGGCGGCGATGACGTCTGTGATGACGAACCACCATTCGCCGTTGTGCATCGTGCGACGGATTTCGCGTTTCTGAAAAAGCGCGACGCGGTCTTTGGGATCGTAGTTGGGCTTCATGACCGACCTCCAAGCGCATGGCTGGTCGTTTTTCCGGACGGTTCAAGATCCAGTTGTCCGGTGTTTTCGGACAACTTGCCGTGCGCATGGCCTGGATCCATCACTCGCCGTTGGCCGGTGACGCATTCGTGGATCAGCCCCATCACTGAATCTCTTCGTCGACCGTAAAGTCCTGCACCGGCAGCAATCGGTCCCGATCGAACGGCCGCTTCTCCTTCGTGGGAAGGATCTCGCCGAAGTCGCGGTGCCAGCGCTCGCGGGTCTCGTCGTCGGCGAAGTAGCGGAGGTAGATCTCGTTGTCTTCGTCGCTGCCGCCGCCGATGGGGCTGATGTGCCATCCGCCGCCGGATCCGGCCGTAGGGAGTATCGTTACCTCGCGAAGGGCGTCGGTGACGAGATAGCGATACAGCTCGCGGTCGCTCAGGTGGTCCGTCGATTCGAGGTACAACGCGGCCGCCGCCATGGCGTTGATGATCTCCCAGAGTTTCGCGTGCAGCGCGTCATCGTCGAGATCGCGATCATCCGGAATGTCGATTCCGTTGATGCGCAGGACTTCGATGGGACGTTCCCCTTCCTCCTCGCCATCGAAGAATCGGTCGAGCCGTTCGAGCTCCGCGATCGGATCATGGTCATCAGACATTTGCCTTACCTCCGTGCATACCGAGGCTCCCTCGGGATCAGGCCAGAGTCAAGTTTTTCTACTGGCTGGAGAATCCGCGCCTCACGCGGTGCTGTGCGCGGCGGCATGCCGCTTTCGCGCGCGCCAGCGGAGGCGGTCGAGGTAGAGGTAGGTGACCGGCGTGGTGAAGAGGGTCAGCATCTGACTGACGATGAGGCCTCCGACGATGGCGATGCCGAGGGGGCGGCGCATCTCGCTGCCGACGCCGGTGCCGAGGGCCAGGGGGAGGCCGCCGAAGAGGGCGGCCATGGTGGTCATCATGATGGGGCGGAAGCGGAGGAGGCAGGCTTCGCGGACGGCATCGAGGGGGCTCTTGCCCTCCTTGCGCTCGGCCTCGAGGGCGAAGTCGATCATCATGATGGCGTTCTTCTTCACGATGCCGATGAGAAGGATTATGCCGATGAGGGCGATGATCGTGAATTCGGTGTTGGTGATCAGCAGGGCGATCAGCGCGCCGACGCCTGCGGAGGGGAGCGTGGAGAGAATCGTCAGCGGGTGCACGAGGCTCTCGTAGAGGATGCCCAGAACGATGTAGACGGCGAGGAGCGCGGCCAGGATGAGGATCGGCTCGTTGGCGAGGGAAGCCTGGAAGGCCTGGGCGGTTCCCTGGAAGCCTGGATGGATCGACGAGGGCATGGACATCTTCCGTTCCAGTTCTTCGATGGCGACGGTGGCCTGTCCGAGCGATACGCCGGGATCGAGATTGAAGGAGATGGTGACGGCGGGGAACTGGCCCTGGTGCGGAATGGCCAGGGGCGTCTGATCGATGCCGAAGGTGGCGAAGGCGCTCAGCGGGACGTCGCGGCCGTTCGCGGAATGGACGTAGACGCTGGAGAGGGCCGCCGGCGAGATGGCGTACTTCGGGTCGACCTCCAGGACGACGTGGTATTGGTTCATGCCGCTGTACATGACCGAGACCTGGCGTTGCCCGAATGCGTCGTAGAGGGTGCTGTCGATGGCGGCGAGTGATACGCCGAGGCGCGCAGCGGTGGGGCGGTCGATGATGACGGTGGCCTGTAGACCTTTGTTCTGCTGGTCGCTGGAAACGTCGCGCAGGTCCTTGAGCTTGTGCATTTCCTTCTCGAGCTTCGGCGCCCAGGACATCAGTTCGGCGACGTTGTCGCCCTGCAGGGTGTACTGGTAGTCGGAGTTGCTCTGCCGGCCGCCGACGCGCACGTCCTGCACGGCGCTGAGGAAGAGCTGGGCGCCGGGAATGTGCGCGGTCTTTGGGCGAAGGCGGGCGATGATCTCCTGCGCCGAGGCCTTGCGTACCCCCAGATCCTTGAGTGTGACGAACATGCTGGCGGTGTTGCCGCCCCCTCGGCCGCCGCCGGTGAACGAGACGACGCTCTCGACCGCGGGATCCTTCTCCACGACGCGCATGAACCTGTTGAGCTTCTCCAGGAGCGCGGGAAACGAGGTGTCCTGAGCCGCCTGGACGTTGCCGGTGAGCCGGCCTGTGTCCTGCTGCGGGAAGAAGCCTTTGGGGACGATGATGTAGAGGTAGACCGTGAGCCCGATGGTGGCGAAGGTGACCAGCAGCACGGGGAGGGTGTGGGCGAGGACGAAGTCGAGCCCGTGCTCGTAGCCGCGCCGGAGCTTGTCGAAGGCGCGCTCGCTCAAGTGGTACATGCGGCCGTGTTCCCGTTCGCCGGAGGGCCTGAGGAACTTGGCGCACATCATCGGGGTGGTGGTGAGGGAGACCACGAGCGAGATGGCGATGGCCACGCTGAGCGTCACGGCGAATTCGCGGAAGAGCCGCCCGACGATGCCGCCCATGAGCAGGATGGGGATGAAGACGGCGATCAGCGAGGTGCTCATGGAGAAGACGGTGAAGCCGATCTCACGGGCACCCTGCAGTGCCGCCTCGAGCGGCTGCATGCCGTGCTCGAGGTGCCGGGTGATGTTCTCGATGACGACGATGGCATCGTCGACGACGAAGCCGGTGGAGATGGTGAGCGCCATCAGCGAGAGGTTGTCGAGCGAGTATCCGAGCAGGTACATCACGCCGAAGGTGCCGACGAGCGAGAGCGGCACGGCCACGCTGGGGATGATGGTGGCCCATCCGCTGCGGAGGAAGAGGAAGACCACCAGGATGACCAGGGCGATGGAGATGACGAGCGTGCGCTCGACGTCGATGACCGAGGCTCTGATGGTGCTGGTGCGATCCAGCGCGACATCCAGATGAATCGACGGCGGAATGGCCGCCTGCAGTTGCGGCAGCAGCGAGCGGACGCGGTCGACGGTGCCGATGATGTTCGCCCCCGGCTGGCGGAAGAGGACGAGTGAGATGGCGGGCTTGCCGTTTACCGACCCGGCGCTATTGATGTTCTCTACCGAGTCGACGACTGTTGCGACCTCGGAGAGGATGACCGGCTTGCCGTCGCGCGAGCTGACGATGAGGCTGCGATACTCCCTGGCTTTGAAGAGCTGGTCGTTCGACTGCACGACGAATGCGTTCTGCGCGCCGGCGACGGCGCCCTTGGGACGGTTGGCGTTGGCGGCGGCGAGCGCGGTGCGCACGGCGTCGAGTCCGACATTCATCTTGCTGAGCTGCAGCGGATTGGCTTCGACGCGCACGGCCGGCCGCGAGCTGCCGCCGACGAAGACCTGACCGACGCCTTCGATCTGGGCGATCTTCTGGGCCAGGATGGAGTCGCCGACGTCGTACATCTGCGGCTGGGTCTGGACGTCCGAGGTCATGGCCAGGATCATGATCGGGGCGTCGGCCGGGTTGACCTTGCGCCAGTTGGGATTGGTGGGCAGGTTGGCGGGGAGCTGGCCGCGTGCGGCGTTGATGGCGGCCTGCACGTCGCGCGCCGCGGCGTCGATGTCGCGGTCGAGATCGAACTGCAGGGTGACGTTGGTCGACCCTGAAGAACTGTTCGACGTCATCTGCGTCACGCCGGCGATGCGGCCGAACTGACGCTCGAGCGGCGTGGCCACCGAGGATGCCATCGTCTCCGGATCGGCGCCGGGCAGTCCGGCGGAGACGGAGATGGTGGGGAACTCGACCTGAGGCAGCGGAGCGACCGGCAGCATCCTGTAGCCGAGAGCGCCCGCCATCAGCACCGCCGCGCTGAGGAGCGATGTGCCTACGGGGCGGCGGATGAAGGGCTCAGAGAAGCTCATACGAAGGCAGAAGGCAGAAGGCGGAAGGATGAAGGATGAAGGATGGGGGATGAGGCTTCTGCCTTTGAGTCTATCCCGAGCGGAGCGAGGGATCTCTGGTGGGTTTCGCGCGTGAGGAGACAGTTTGCGCGGTTGCACCGGAGATGCTTCGCTTCGCTCAGCATAGACTCGAGACAGGTTTCTGCCTTCATCAGGACTCCGAGGGCTGCGGCTGTTGCGTCGCAGTGGCGTTGCCAACGTGAACGCGCCGCCGCACGCGCGCGGCGAGGTTGTCGAACCAGATGTAGACGACTGGTGTTGTGTAGAGGGTGAGGAGTTGGCTGACCAGGAGGCCGCCGACGATGGTGACGCCGAGGGGGTGGCGGAGCTCGGCGCCGGTGCCGGTGCCGAGAGCCAGGGGGAGGCCGCCGAAGAGGGCGGCGAAGGTGGTCATCATGATGGGGCGGAAGCGGAGCAGGCAGGCTTGATAGATGGCCTCTTCCGCTTTCTTCCCCTGTTCGCGCTCTGCTTCGAGTGCGAAGTCGATCATCATGATGGCGTTCTTCTTGACGATGCCGATGAGGAGGATGATGCCGATCAGTGCCACGACGCCGAGCTCCATGTGGAAGAGCAGGAGGGCGAGAATGGCGCCGACACCGGCGGACGGCAGCGTCGACAGGATCGTGATGGGGTGGATGTAGCTTTCGTACAGCACGCCGAGGACGATGTAGACGGTGACGAGAGCGGCCAGGATCAGCCAGCCTTCGTTGGCGAGCGAGCTTTGGAAGACGGCGGCGGTCCCCTGAAACTCGGAATGGATGCTGGCGGGTAGCCCGAGCTTGGTGACGGCGGCGTCGATCTGCTTGGTGGCGGCGCCGAGCGACTCGCCGGGCGCGAGGTTGAAGGAGATGGTGGCCACGGGAAACTGGCCGAGGTGGTTGACGGCGACCGGCGTCGAGGTTGTCTCAATGTGGGCGAAGCTGCTGAGCGGAATGATCTGCTCGCGCGTGCCGGAGAGCGGGGCGACTGACTGCGTCGTCCCGGGTGTCGATGGCGTGGCGCTGTTGCCGCCTGCAGTGCTGGTGGCGCCGGTTGGGGTGATGGCTCCGAGGGGCGCCGCGTGAACGTAGATGTGCTGGAGCGCTTCGGGCGAGAGCTGGAGCTTCGGATCGGCTTCCAGGACGACGTGGTATTGGTTGAGCTGGGTGAAGATGGTCGAGACCTGCCGCTGCCCGAAGGCGTCGTAGAGGGTGTCGTCGATCATCTGAGGCGTTACGCCGAGGCGCGAGGCGGTGTTGCGGTCAACTACGAGATCGGCCTCGAGGCTGCCGGTTCCCTGATCGCTGGCCACGTCGCGCAGCACCGGCAGTTTGTTCAGTTCGCTGATGACGCGCGGCACCCACTGCGCGAGTTCTGTGGCGTTGGCGTCTTCGAGCGTGTACTGGTATTGCGTGCGGCTGACGCGGTTCTCCACCGAGAGATCCTGCACCGGCTGCATGTAGAGCGTGATGCCGGAGACCGAGGCAAGCTTCGGCTGCAGGCGTCGGATGATGGCGGAGGCGTCGGCGTCGCGCTCATCCAGGGGCTTGAGGTTGATCTGGATGCGGCCGACGTTGGAGGTCATATTTGTCCCGTCGACCCCGATGAACGATGAGACGCTGGCCACAGCCGGGTCCTTCGTGACCTCTTCGGTCAGGCGCAGTTGCCGGTCGGCCATAGCCGAGAACGAGGTGTCCTCAGGCGCTTCGGAGATGCCGAGGATTACGCCGGTGTCCTGCAGCGGGAAGAAGCCCTTCGGCACGATGATGTAGAGAAAGATGGTGAACACCAGCGTGCCGAGGGTGACGAGCAGAGTCGTGGTCTGGTGCCGGAGCACGAACTGCAGCGTGCGGCCGTAGAACGCGATGACGCGCTCGAACAGCTCTTCCGATTTTTCGAAGAGGCGGCTGTGCTTCTTTTCCTCGCTCTCGGCCTTGAGCAGCTTGGCCGCCATCATCGGCGTAAGCGTGAGCGAGACGACGGCAGAGACGAGGATGGTGACGCTGAGCGTGACAGCGAACTCGCGGAAGAGCCGCCCGACGATGTCGGCCATGAAGAGCAGCGGGATGAGCACGGCGATGAGGGAGACCGTCAGCGAAACGATGGTGAAACCGATCTGTTTGGAGCCCTTCAGCGCCGCATCGAGCGGGCTGTCGCCCTGTTCGATGTAGCGGGTGATGTTCTCGATCATGACGATGGCGTCGTCGACGACGAAGCCGGTGGAGATCGTGAGCGCCATCAGCGAGAGGTTGTCGAGCGAGTAGCCGAGGAGGTACATCACGCCGAATGTGCCGACGATCGAGAGCGGCACGGCCACGCTGGGGATGATCGTGGCGGAGACGCGGCGCAGGAAGAGGAAGATCACCAGCACGACCAGGGCGATGGTGAGCAGGAGCTCGAACTCGACGTCGTGGACCGAGGCCCGGATGGTCACGGTGCGATCGGTGAGCACGGTGACCTTGACGCTCGGCGGCAGGCTGCTGGTCAGTTGCGGGAGCAGTTGGACGATGCGGTCGACGACGTTGATGATGTTGGCGCCGGGCTGCCGCTGGACGTTCATGATGACGGCGGGCGTGGTGTTCATCCAGGCCGCTTTCTGCGCGTCTTCGACTCCATCGACGACGCTGGCGACGTCGCTGACGCGTACCGGGGCGCCGTTGCGATAGGCGACGATGACCGGCTTGTAGTCGGCGCTGGCGAAGATCTGATCGTTCGCGCCGATGCTGTAGCTCTGCTGCGGTCCCTGCAGGTTGCCTTTGGCCTGATCGGTGTTGGCCGCGGCCAGACCGGTGCGAAGGTCCTCGAGGCTGAGGCCGTAGGAAGCGAGCGCGGACGGATTGGCCTGCACGCGCACGGCCGGCTTCTGGCCGCCGCTGATGGTGACCAGGCCGACGCCGGGAAGCTGCGAGATCTTCTGAGCCAGCGTGGTGTCGGCCAGATCTTCGACTTTGCTGAGGGGAAGTTGCGAGGAGGTGAGGCCGAGCGTGAGGATGGGGGTGTCGGCCGGATTGACTTTGCTGTAGATGGGCGGATTGGGAAGGTCGCGCGGCAGGAAGCTGGCCGATGCGTTGATGGCCGCCTGCACTTCCTGCTCGGCGACGTCGATGTTCTGCGACAGATCGAACTGCAGCGTGATCATCGAGCCGCCGAAGGAGCTGGTGGAGCTCATCTGCTGGAGCCCGGGGATCTGTCCGAACTGGCGCTCCATCGGAGCGGTGACGGATGACGTCATCACGTCCGGGCTGGCGCCGGGATAGAAGGTCAGTACCTGGATGGTCGGGTAGTCGACCTGCGGCAGCGCCGAGACCGGGAGCTGACGAAAGGCCACGAACCCGGCCAGGAGGATGGCCGCCATGAGCAGCGACGTCGCCACGGGGCGAAGGATGAAGATCTTGGATGGATTCACGGCTTGCCTTGCGCCGCGGGAGCTCCGCCGCGCGACTGTCCTGCCGGGCTCTTTGCGCCGCCAGCCTTTGTGCCCTCACCCTTTGCTCCGCCACCTTTTGCGCCGCCCCCACCGCCGCGGGCGCCGCCAATCTCGACTTTGCCGTGCGGCTGCAGTTTGTCGGCGCCGTCGGTGACGACCTGATCGCCTTCCTTGACTCCGCTGGTCACGACCGACGTCGTCCCTTCGGCCATGGCCACCTTCACCGGCCGCATGTCGACGGTCTTGTCGGGCATCACGACGTAGACGTAGGTTCCCTGCGAGCCGTGCTGGATGGCCGCCGACGGTATGGTGAGGGCGTGGCGGCGTACGTCGACCTGCAGGCGGGCGTTGACGAACTGGTTCGGAAAGAGAGTGGTGTCGTTGTTGTCGAAAACGGCCTTGACGCGGAAGGTGCCGGTGTTAGGGTCGATCTGGTTGTCGATGGTGAGAAGGCGTCCGGTGGCCAGTTTGGTGGTGCTGTCACGACTCCACGCTTCGACGGGAAAGCCGCCGGAGCGCATGTTTTTCGTGACGGCGGGCAGATCATCCTCGGGGAGCGTAAAGAGCGCCGCGATCGGCTGCATCTGCGTGATGACGACCAGTCCGTTCGGGTCGGCCGCGTGAACCATGTTTCCGGGATCGACGGCGCGGATCCCGACGCGTCCCGTGAGCGGCGATTTGATGTGGCAGTAGGCGACGTTGAGTTTGGCCTGCTGGACCTGGGCATCGTCCGCTTTGACGGTCCCCTCGCTCACCCCGACCTGCGATTGCTGGGTGTTGTACTGCTGCTGGGGAATGACGCCGGCTTTGTAGAGATCGGCAAATCGCTGGAGGTCGTGCTTCGCGTTCTCCAGCGTGGCCGCATCCTTGAACCGCGTGGCCTCGGCCTGGGCAAGCTGCGCCTCGGAGGGGGCAGGGTCGATGAGCGCCAGCTCGGCGCCGGCCTGCACGATCTGCCCTTCCTGAACGTTGAAGTGGAGGAGCTGGCCGTCGATTCGCGTCTTCACCGTGACGGTGTTGAGCGCGTTCACGTTGCCGAGGCCGTCGAGGTAGACGGGGACGTCCCGTGCAGCGACCGGCGCGACGCCGACGGGGACGGCGCGATCGCGCGTGCTCGCCGCGGCGGCGGCGGCCTTTGCGGTATTGGCGGCAGAGCGTTGCCGGATGAACACGACGAGCAGGATGACCGCCACGATGACGGCCAGGATGGCGATGTTGCGGTTGCGCGTGTGGTGCGGCCCGGGCTCCGGGGGCGGTGCGACGCGGAATTCCCGCGGCGAGGCGGTCTCGGCAGCTTCTCGTTCAGTCTGACTCTGGGGCATCAACTACTCCTTCTCACAGCGCCTGGGCCGGCACGGCCGGCAGCGTTGGTTGCCCAAGGCTCAGCCGCCATCTTCGTCAATTCTTCTCTACCGCGCAGGCTCCTAGCAATGTCTCTACCAGAGCGTCCTGGATCAGAAGCTATACGTCGGAACCTCAAGTATGCAGAACGCCCCGGCCCGCTACTTTCCGGCCCGGAGAGTGAAAATACAGCGGAGGCGGGCTCTACGCTAGAAGGAAGTTGCGTTGTGTCGGCCCCGAGGGAGGTTATTGCGTCCGTGACGGAACAGTGAACTAGACCGGTATCGCGAGACCGGAGTGCGTGCCGGGGTTGCCGTAGACGTAGGTCGGACTCTCCAGACCGACCACGCTTGTCAAAGCGGCGTGAGAGCATCGGCCAGGCCAGAACCGGTCGGATCGGGTCGGCCAAGGGGCCGGGTTGCCCGGACACATCGCCGCGGAGGCACCGATCATGGTCGGATGGCGATGGCCACTCCCGGAGCGGCCCGGCCACCACGCCGCGTATCCGCCGCACTCCGATCCCTGCCGAGGGGATCAATCCCCGAGTGCCGGTCACCCGTCGATGGAGTCACCCGCCCCTCGTACGACCGGAACGACCCGCCCACCAGACTCCCCGCCCACCGAGTCATCCCTCGGCCACTCCGTCTCCTGGTCCCGTCAACAAACTTTTTGTTGCCGCCAACAAACTTTTTGTTGCGGTCAACAAGTTGGGTGTTGGCGTCAACAAGTCAGGTGTTGGCGTCAACAAAATTTTGTTGCCGTCAACACTTTCGGTGTTGCCGCCAACAAGTTGGGTGTTGCCGTCAACAAACTTTTTGTTGACGCCAACAAGTTGGGTGTTGCCGCCAACAAAC